>Ga0335083_10007900_pt1 | contig 13065 bp, 13 predicted proteins | sample Lox_Sample_42_FD_206716 | JGI IMG/M metagenome (GOLD analysis project Ga0335083, IMG submission 206716) | Soil microbial communities from Loxahatchee National Wildlife Refuge, Florida, United States - Lox_Sample_4.2 | ecosystem: Environmental > Terrestrial > Soil > Wetlands | place: USA...
CAGGTACCCGAGCAGGGCCGCAGCATCCAGCTTCGCGTCCGGCTTGGCCTGCACGTAGGCGACCGGCAGCTCGCCGGCGTAGGCGTCGGGCTGCCCTACGACGGCCGCGAGCGCGACGGCCGGGTGGCGGAACAGCAGCTCCTCGATCGGCTGCGGGTCGATGTTGTGCGCGCCGCGGATGATGAGGTCCTTGGCGCGGCCGGTGATCCACAGGTTGCCGCTCGCGTCGAGCCGCCCGAGGTCGCCCGAGTTCACCCAGCCCGGCGCGACGAACGCGCCGCGGTTGTGCTCCTCGTTCAGGTAGCCGGTGAACACGCCCGGCCCGCTCATCGCCACCACGCCGATCTCGTCCACCGCGCAGTCGCCGGCGTCGCGCCCCTGCGCGTCGAGCTTCACCACCCGCACGCGGCTGTAGGGGACGGCGCGGCCGACCGAGCCGAGCACGACCTCGCGGCCCATGTACGCGAGGGTGTGCACGCTCGAGGTCTCGGTCATGCCGTAGACCTCGAGCACCGGCCCGCCGAAGAACTTGGTCAGCGCCTCGCCCACCGCCACCGGGATCGCCGAGCCGCCGCCAGAGGCGAGCTTCACGCTCGAGATGTCCTCTCCAGCGAGAGGCACGGTCATGGCGGCCGCGAGGACCGTGGGCACGCCGCCGAAGATCTCGGGGCGGAAGCGCTCGACCAGCTTCCAGACCTTCTTCACCGCGGTGGGGTTGCGCCAGCCCGCGGGCGAGAGCACCACCGCGTTGCCGCCGCAGGCGAAGGTGGCGAGCCCCTGCGTCAGCGCGCCGCCGACGTGGAACAGCGGCAGCCCGAAGAGCAGCGACCGCCCCGGCTTCGAGCGCAGCATCAGCGCGCAGACCCAGGCCTGGTAGACCTGATTGGCGTGCGTATGGCGCACCAGCTTCGGCGTGCCGGTGGTGCCGCCGGTGTGGAAGTACGCCGCGACGTCGCTTGGCGCGATCTTGCGCCCCGAGACGAGCCGGTCCGCGGGCTGCGCGGCGACGAGCGCGTCGAAGTCGAGGCCGCCGCCGTCGCCGCGCACCTGCACGATCGCCTTGAGCTTCGCCAGCCGCTGCCGGATGCGCTCGACCTTCGCCCAGATGTCCGAGCCGGGAACCGGGCCGAGGCAGACCAGCACCTTGGTGCCCGCGGCCTCCAGGATCTCCGCGATCTGGTGCGCTTCCAGCAGCGGGTTCACCGGGTTGGCGATGCCCGCGGCCTCGGCGCCGAACAGCGCGTAGAAGCTCTGCGGCAGCAGCGGCAGCAGGAAGCTGACCACGTCGCCGGGACCGACGCGGAGCTCGTGGAAGGCGTTCGCCGCCTGCGTCACGCGGCCGAGGAACTGCTCGTGCGTCACGACCAGCGGCGGGTCCGCCGGGTCGGCGTTGGGCAGGAAAGTCAGGGCGGGCGCCTTCGGATCGAGCGCCGCGCCGCGCGCGATCGCCTCCAGCGTGCTCGCCGCTGCCACGCGCGATGGCCACGGCACCGATTCGAGCTCGCGCACCTCCTCGTCGGTGCGAAGCCACGGCAATTCGCCGCCGATCAGCCGATCCAGCGCATGCACCCCCGCCATCGTTTCTCCTCCCCTTTTAGCGATTCACCTTCGCCTGCACGCGTTGCGCGAACTTGGCGACGTTGACGACGACCCGCTGGTGCGTGCCATCGCCGATGAGGTCCTTCTCGTCCCGCGCCGCCACCGCGAAATGCACGGTGCGCTCCGCCACCCGGGTCACCCTCGCCTCGGCGACGACCTTCATGCCGACCGGCGTCGCGGCGATGTGACGGATGTCGAGCACGGTGCCGAGGCTCTGGTAGCCCGCCGGCAGCAGGTGCTCGATCGCCGCGAGCGCGGCGGCCTCGAACAGGTTGATCATCACCGGCGTCGCGAGCACGTGCACGCGCCCGCTGCCGACGCGCGGCGCGGTGTGCTCCTCGCCCACCACCAGCTCGGCGCGGCCGGCGAGGCCGGGCGCGATACGCTCCAGGTTCATGCGCGCTATTATCGCGCGCTACCATGCCTGCCTATCAGGGCGTGCTGCTCGACATCGACGGGGTGCTCACCGTGTCGTGGCGTCCGCTGCCCGGCGCCGCGGAAGCGGTCGCGGCCCTGCGCGAGGACGGCTACCGGCTCCTCTTCCTCACCAACACGACCTCGCGCACCCGGCAGGTGCTCAGCCAGACGCTCGAGCGCGCCGGCTTCTCGATCGCGGCGGGCGAGATCCTGACGGCGGCCTCGGCTACCGCGACCTACCTGCGCGACGCGCATCCCGGCGCACGCTGCCTGCTGCTCTCGAGCGGCGACGTGCGCTCCGACTTCGAGGGCATCGACCTGGTGGGCCCGGAAGAGGCCGCCGACGTGGTGGTGATCGGCGGCGCCGGCGTCGAGTTCAGCCATGACACGCTCAACCAGGTCTTCCGCCTGCTGCGCGAGGGCGTGCCGCTGGTCGCCATGCATCGCAACATGTTCTGGCAGACCGGCGACAAGCTGACGCTCGATTCGGGCGCGTACATCGCCGGCCTCGAGCAGGCCTCGGGCGCCCGCGCCACGGTGATCGGCAAGCCGTCGCGCGCGTTCTTCGACCAGGCGCTCGCCGAGCTCGGCGCGCCCGCGGCGGGCACCGTGGTCGTGGGCGACGACCTCGAGGCCGACGTGGCGGGCGCGAAGCAGCGCGGCATGGCGGCGGTGCTGGTGCGCACCGGCAAGTACCGCGAGGAGGACCTGGCGCGCTCGGGCATCGTCCCGGACGCGGTGCTCGACTCGATCACCGGCCTGCCGGCCTGGCTGCGCGGCCGGCGCTAGTGGTGCCTGCGCCTCTCCACTAGCCGCAGGAACTTCTCGTACTCGCCCGCGTCGACGCCGTAGCTGTGGTCGTCGTCCGGGAAGGCGCCGCGCTTCACCTCGTCGACGTACTTCTTCAGGCCGCCGACCGCCACCTCGGTGAGGTTGGCGTAGCGCTTGGTGAACTTCGGCTTGAAGTCGGTGAACACGCCGAGCAGGTCGTACGACAGCAGGATCTGGCCGTCGGTGCCCGCGCCCGCCCCGATGCCGATGGTCGGGATCTCGAGCTGCTGCGAGATCGCCTCGGCGATCTTCGCCGGCACCGCCTCGAATTCCAGCATGAAGCAGCCGGCGTCCTGGATCGCGAGCGCATCCTCGAGGATCTTCATCGCCGCCTCGGCGGTGCGCCCCTGGATGCGGAAGCCGCCGAAGTTGGCGACGGTGTGCGGCGTCAGCCCGATGTGCGAGGCGGTGGGAATGCCCGCGTCGACCAGCGCCTTCAGGATGTGCGCCTGCGACTTGCCGCCCTGCGGCTTGACCGCGTCGCACCCCGCCTCCTGCATGAAGCGCGTCGCGTTGGCGAGCGCGCGCTCCACGGTGTGGTAGCTCTGGTACGGCATGCAGCCGAGCACGAACGTATTCGGCGCGCCGCGGCGCACTGCCTGCGAGTGCAGCACCATCATGTCCATGGTCGCCGGGATGGTGTCGGGGTGGCCGTGGCAGGTCATCGCCAGGCTGTCGCCGACTACCGCCACGTCCACTCCCGCGGCCTCGGCCCACTTCGCCGAGGTGTAGTCGAGCACCGAGGTGTAGACCATCTTTTCGCCGCCGCGCTTCGACTCGCGGATCTCGATGATCGTGCGCTTCTTGCGCTCCGGTTCCTTCTTCGCCCCGCCATCCGCCATCGCCCCTCCCCGCCGTCCGTTTGCCGCCCGAATGCTATCGGGAATCCCGCCCCCAAAGCCACGCCGCGCCGCGCACGCCGCTCGAGTCGCCGTGCAGGTTGCGCTCAAGGCGCGTGTCGACCACGTCCGAGAAAACGTACGGCCCCCAGAGCTTCGGCACGTTCTCGTAGAGCCGCGTCTCGTTCGAGATGCCGCCGCCCAGCACGATCACGTCCGGGTCGACGAGGTTGATGACGTGCGCCAGCGCGCGCGCCAGGCGCTCCTCGTAGCGCGCGATGATCTCGCCGCCGCCGGCGAAAATCTGCTCGCAAGCCTTGGCGGCGCCGGTCGCCGCCGCGTATTCGTGCTGCAGCGCCGGCCCCGAGAGGTAGGTCTCGATGCAGGCCTGGCGCCCGCAGTAGCACTCCCGCAGCGGCAGGTCGGCGGCGCGCGGCAGCGGCAGCGGATTGTGCCCCCACTCGCCCGCGATGCCGTTGGGGCCGGTCAGCACCTCGCCGCGCACCACGATCCCCGAGCCGACGCCGGTGCCGAGGATCGCGCCGAACACCACCTCGGCGTCTGCCCCCGCGCCGTCCACCGCCTCCGAGAGTGCAAAGCAGTTGGCGTCGTTCGCCAGCCGCACCTCGCGCCCGAGCGCCTGGCACAGGTCCTCGCGCAGCGGATGCCCGAGCAGCCAGAGCGAATTCGAATTCTTCACCTTGCCGGTGCGGCGCGAGATCGTGCCCGGCATCCCGACGCCGACTCGCGCCTGCGCCTTCAGGTCGCTCTCGGCCTCGCGCACCAGCCTCGCGATCGCGGCGATCGTCGCCGGGTAGTCGCCGCGCGGCGTCGGAATGCGCTTGCGCCACGCCTCGCGCCCCTGCAGGTCGAGCGCCAGCGCCTCGATCTTCGTGCCGCCCAGGTCGATGCCGACGCGCAGGTCCACGATCGGCGTCCGCGACTCAGACCTGCAGGTTCTCCTCCGACAGCGGCTTGCGCTCGCGCATGTTGAAGCGCCCGTCGTAGATCGGGCCCTGGCGCGTCGTCGGCCCCGGATACTGGACGAAGAACATCAGGCCGCCGGTGTCCGTCGACAGGTCGTCCTCGAAATGCGGGTCGGGATGGAAGGCCACGGTGCCCGGTCCGACGGTGCGCGTGCCGATCCTGAACGTGCCCTCGATCACGTACCAGACCTGGGCGAAGTCGTGGCGGTGCAGCGGATGGTGCGCGCCCGGCTCGTAGCGCACGAAGCCGGTGTTCGGCTCGGTCGGGCGCTCGGGGCGCGGATGGAACAGCATTTTGCTGTGCTGGCCGGGGAAGCGCAGCGTTTCCCAAGGCATGTCGTCGATATGGCGGAATTCCGCCGGAGCGTCCTTCTCCTGTCTCACTGGGGCCTCCTTGTGGCGTCCCCCACTATAGCAAGGCGACCGGCGCGGGCGCCCGCCCGGACTCCTCAGGCCGTGTATAATGCGCTCCGCTGTACCTTTCCACGCGTCATCCGGTTAGCGTTCCTCAAGTAACTTCAATTGCCTGAACCGGTTGGAGGCCGAGCCTCCCAGGCCGATTGTTCAGGAGAACTGCCATTACTACGTCGTTTGCTTCGCTCGGCCTCTCGGCCGAGCTGCTGCGTGCCGTGTCCGAACAGGGCTACACGGAGCCCACCCCCATCCAGGCGCGCGCCATTCCGGTCGTGCTCGCCGGCCGCGACCTGCTCGCCGCCGCGCAGACCGGCACCGGCAAGACTGCCGGATTTGTCTTGCCTTTGCTTCAATTGCTTCACCAACGGGACAGCAGGAAGACCCTGAAGGCCCTCATTCTGGTTCCGACCCGCGAGCTCGCCGCCCAGGTCCAGGAGAGCGTGCGCGTCTACGGCAAATACAATCCGATGCGCTCGACCACCATCTTCGGCGGCGTCAACATCAATCCCCAGATCCAGGAGCTCAAGCGCGGCGTGGATATCGTCGTCGCGACGCCGGGCCGGCTGCTCGACCACGCGCAGCAGAAGACCGTCGACCTGCGCCACGTCGAGATCCTGGTGCTGGACGAGGCCGACCGCATGCTCGACATGGGCTTCATCCACGACATCCGCCGCATCCTCGGGCTGCTGCCGAAGCAGCGCCAGAACCTGCTCTTCTCCGCCACCTTTCCGGACGAGATCCGCAAGCTCGCCGCCGGCTTCATGCGCGACCCGGCGACGGTGGAGGTGGCGCGGCGCAACACGCCCGCCGAGCTGGTCGCCCAGGTCCAGATCCCGGTCGACCAGGCCGGCAAGCGCGCGCTGCTCGCGCACCTCGTGAAGAGCAACGACTGGCACCAGGTGCTGGTCTTCACGCGCACCAAGCACGGCGCCAACCGCCTCGCGAAGCAGCTCAACGCCTCGGGCGTCGAGGCCGATGCCATCCACGGCAACAAGAGCCAGCCGCAGCGCACGCGGGTGCTGAAGCGCTTCAAGGACAACGAGCTGCGGGTGCTGGTAGCCACCGACATCGCGGCGCGCGGCCTCGACATCGAGGAGCTGCCGCACGTCGTGAACTTCGACCTGCCGCACGTGGCGGAGGACTACGTGCACCGCATCGGCCGCACCGGCCGCGCCGGCAGCGCGGGCGAGGCGGTGTCGCTGGTCAGCACCGAGGACCGCCCGCTGATGGCCGCGATCGAGAAGCTGATGAACCGCAAGGTGGAGTCGCGGCCGGTTGCCGGCTTCGAGTCGGGGCGGTCTCAGGAGGAGCGGCCGCGCCAGGCGCCGCAGCGGCACGCGCCGCAGAAGCGCCACCAGGCCCGGCCGCAGCGCCGCCCGCACGGCCCGCAGCGGCAGCCGCAGCAGCAGGCGCAACGGCAGCAGCCGCAGCACCCGCAGCAGCCCGAGCCGGCCCAGAAGCCGCAGATCCGCTACCCGGGCTCGGTCAGCTCCAACTAGCCGGTCTCACACCGTGCCGGGCAGCGCGGCCCAGTGAAACAGCCCCCCGAAGACCGCGCTGAGAAGCGCCCCGATCGCGAACAGGATGAGGATCGCCGGAATCGCCGCCAGCGCCCATTTCACCATCAGCACCACCATCGACCAGAAGCGGATCTTGATGTCGATGACCACCACCTCGTTGCGCGCTTCGCTCATGTCGTCAGCTCCTCGATGAAAGGCCCGGCACTCCCTACAATACGCGGGTGCGCACGCTCGGCACGTTCGACTATGTGATCGCCGGCGCCGGCAGCGCCGGCTGCGTGCTCGCCAACCGGCTGTCGGCGGACCCGCGCAACCGCGTGCTGCTGCTGGAGGCGGGCGGCGCGGACGACTGGTTCTGGATCGACGTCCCCGTCGGCTACCTCTACACCATCGCCAACCCGCGCACCGACTGGTGCTACAAGACCGCGCCGGACGAGCACCTCGCGGGCCGCTCGATCCACTACGCGCGCGGCCGCGTGCTCGGCGGCTGCTCGTCGATCAACGCCATGATCTACATGCGCGGCCAGAAGGCGGACTACGACCACTGGGCGTCGCTCGGCAACGAGGGCTGGGGCTGGGAGGAGTTGCTGCCCTACTTCCGGCGCCTGGAGGACTACGGGCACGGCGCGAGCGACACCTACGGCGCCGGCGGGCCGCTGCGGATCGAGGAGCCGCGCGTGCGCTGGGAAATCCTCGATGCGTGGCGCGAGGCCGCCGCCGAATGCGGCATCGCGCCCGTGCAGACCTTCAACCGCGGCGACAACGCCGGCTGCGCCTATTTCCAGATGAACCAGCGCGGCGGGCGGCGCTGGAGCGCAACCCGCGCATTCCTGCGTCCAGCCCTGAAGCGGCCGAACCTGACGGTCCTCACGGGCTCGCTCGTACGCAGGATCCGGTTCGAAGGCCGCAAGGCGACCGGGGTGGAGTTCGTAAGGGACGGCGAAGCGCTGTTCGCGCAGGCGGGGGGCGAATCCATCCTCTCGCTCGGGTCGATCGGGTCGCCTCAGGTCCTTCAGCTTTCCGGCGTCGGAGAGGAAAAGCTGCTCGGAGAAAGGCAAATTCCGGTCGTTCAGCCTCTCCCGGGCGTGGGCGAGAACCTGCACGACCACCTGCAGATCCGCATGCAGTACAAGGTGAGCGACGTCGCGACGCTGAACGAGCGCGCCAACAGCCTGTTGGGCAAGGCGGCGATGGGCCTCGAGTACCTGCTGTTCCGCACCGGGCCGCTCACCATGCCGCCCTCGCAGCTCGGCGCCTTCGCCAAGAGCGATCCTTCGCAGCCGACGGCGAACATGGAGTGGCACGTGCAGCCGCTGTCGCTCGACAAGTTCGGCGACCCGCTGCACCGCTTCCCGGCGATCACGCCGAGCGTGTGCAACCTGCGGCCGACCTCGCGCGGCCACGTGCGCGTCGCCTCGGCCGATCCCGCGGCCCACCCGGAGATCAAGCTGAACTACCTGTCCACGCCCGAGGACCGCGCCGTCGCGCTGACGGGCATGCGCTTCACCCGCAGGATCATGGCCGCCAGAGCGCTGGCAAAGTATGCGCCTGAGGAGTTTCGCCCCGGCGCTTCGGTTTCCTCGGAAAAGGACCTTGAAAAGGCCGCCGGAGAGCTCGGTACGACGATCTTCCACCCGGTCGGCACCTGCCGCATGGGCGGCGACCCGATGGCGGTGGTGGACGACGCCCTTCGCGTGCACGGCGTCGGCGGCCTGCGGGTGGTGGATGCCTCGGTCATGCCGAGGATCACGTCGGGCAATACCAATGCGCCCACCTACGTGATTGCGGAAAAGGGCGCCGAGATGATCCTCCAGGCCGCACGGTGGCCTTGAAACTTGCCGTACGGGCCCCAACTGACGCGGGTATGATCCGCCCCGTTCCGGAGGCTGTGCAATGAAGAGAATCGTGCTGCTGGTGGCCACCAACCTGGCGGTCGTCTTCCTGCTGTCGATCGTGGCGAGCGTGCTCGGCATCGACCAGGCCCTTGCGCGGCAGGGGATCCAGTTCGGGCCGCTGCTGGCGTTCGCCGCCCTGTTCGGCTTCGGCGGCGCGTTCATCTCGCTGCTCATCTCCAAGCCGATGGCGAAGTGGTCCATCGGCGCGCGCGTCGTCGACGGCACCGAGGGCTCCACCGAGTACTGGCTGGTCGACACCGTGAAGCGGCTGGCGCAGAAGGCCGACGTCGGCATGCCGGAGGTCGCGATCTACGAGGGCGAGCCGAACGCCTTCGCCACCGGCGCCTTCCGCGACTCGGCGCTGGTCGCCGTGTCCACCGGCCTGCTGCAGTCGATGAGCCGCGACGAGATCGAGGCGGTGCTCGGCCACGAGATGGGCCACGTCGCCAACGGCGACATGGTGACGCTGACGCTGATCCAGGGCGTGGTCAACACTTTCGTCATCTTCCTCTCGCGCATCATCGGCTACGTGGTCGACCGCGCGATCCTGAGGAACGACAACCAGCGCGGCTACGGGATCGGCTACTACGCCGCGGTGATGGTGAGCCAGGTCGTGCTCGGACTGCTCGCCTCGATCATCGTCGCCTGGTTCTCGCGCCGGCGCGAGTTCCGCGCCGACGCCGCCTCGGCGGGCCTGCTCGGCACGCCGGGGCCGATGATCGCGGCGCTGCAGCGCCTGGGCGGCCTGCAGCCGGGCGCGCTGCCGCAGTCGTTCGAGGCCTCGGGCATCTCCGGCGGCCCGGGCTGGGCGTCGCTCTTCGCGACGCACCCGCCGCTCGAAGCCCGCATCGCCGCGCTGCAGTCCCGAAACTGATCGCGGCGGCGCCCGCGGCACCGGCTAAAGTAGCCGCGTGAAGCTGGCGTTCGTCGTCCTCCTCACCGTCCTCACCCACGTCGGCTTCGTAGGAAGCCGGGTGACGCTCGCGCTGTTCGCGCTCGACCGCGGCGCCTCGCCGCTGACGATCGGCGTGCTGATGTCGCTCTACGCCGTGCTGGGGATGCTGCTTGCGGTCGCCACGGGGCGGCTGATCGACCGCATCGGCGCCTTCCGGCCCCTGGTCGCGGGCGGCGCGCTGCTGGCCGCGGCGATCCTGCTGCCCTGCGCCTGGCCGGCGCTGCCGGCGCTCTACCCTGCCGCGCTCTTCGCGGGCACCGCGTTCATGGTGCAGCACGTGGGCCTCAGCCATGTCGCCGGCTCTATCGGCACGCCGGCCGAGCGCGCCGCCAACTTCAGCTGGTTCTCGGTCAGCTTCGCCATCGGCGGCTTCTTCGGGCCGCTCATCGCCGGCTTCGCCATCGACGGGCTCGGCCATCGCGCGGCGTTTTTCCTGCTGGCGCTGTTCCCGGCCGCGGGCGCGCTGCTGCTCGCCTGGAAGCGGCCGCCGCTGCCCGCCGGCCACGGCACGCCGCGGGCGCCGGGCGCGGGCGGAGTCGCCGACCTGCTGCGGCAGGCGCAGCTGCGCGCCGCCCTCGCTTTCAGCGGGGTGCTCGCCATGGGCTGGGACCTGTTCTCGTTCGTGGTGCCGGTGTACGGCTCGCAGATCGGCCTGCCCGCCTCCACGATCGGCATTCTCATGGGATCGTTCGCGGCCGCCACCTTCTCGGTGCGCGTGCTGATGCCGGCGCTCGCGCGCCGCGTGCGCGAGTGGACCGTGGTAGCCGGCGCGCTGCTGGTCGCGGGGCTCGCCTATACGCTGCTGCCGCTCGCGGTGCGGGTGCCGCCCCTGATGGCGCTGTGCTTCATGCTCGGCATCGGCCTGGGCAGCGCGCAGCCGATGATCATGGCCGTGCTGTTCTCGGCCTCGCCCGCCGGGCGCCAGGGCGAAGTGGTGGGCATGCGTTCTACCGTGCTCGGCATGAGCACTACCTTCATGCCGCTCGCCTACGGCGCCGCCGGCAGCGCGCTCGGCATCGGACCGGTGATCTGGATCATGGCTGCCGTGCTGCTCGCGGCCGGCTGGCAGGCGGGAAGACGATAGAATCCGCTCCATGCGCCGGCCCACGCTCACGCAGTTCCTGATCGAGCGCCAGCGCGCCGGCCGCATCAACGCCGACCTGCGGCTGCTGATCGAGACCATCGCGCGCGCCTGTAAGGCGATCAGCACGCGCGTCAACAAGGGCTCGCTCGGCGGCGGCCACGGCAACGCCGGCACCGAGAATGTCCAGGGCGAAATGCAGAAGAACCTCGACGTCCTCGCCAACGAGGTGCTGCTCGAGGCCAACGAATGGGGCGGCAACCTCGCCGCGCTCGCCTCCGAGGAGATGGAGGACGTGAAGCCGACGCCGACGCACTACCCGCGCGGCGAGTACCTGCTGCTGTTCGATCCGCTCGACGGCTCGTCCAACATCGACGTCAACATCTCGGTCGGGACGATCTTCTCGGTGCTGCGCGCGCCGCACGGGCCCGACGGCAAGCCGCGCGAGCCCGACGAGAAGGCGTTCCTGCAGCCGGGGCGCAGCCAGGTCGCGGCGGGCTTCGCGGTCTACGGCCCCACCACCCTGCTGGTCATCACCGTGGGCGACGGCGCGCACGGCTTCACGCTCGACCGCGAGACCTTCTCCTTTGCCCTGACGCACCCGGGCATCCGGATCCCGGTGGATACCGCCGAGTTCGCGATCAACGCCTCCAACATGCGGCGCTGGGAGCCGCCGGTTAGGCGCTACATCGACGAGTGCCTGCAGGGCAAGGACGGGCCGCGCGGCAAGGACTTCAACATGCGCTGGGTCGCCTCGATGGTGGCCGACGTCTACCGCGTGCTCTCGCGCGGCGGCATCTTCATGTACCCGCGCGACTCCAAGAACAAGGACGGACGGCTGCGCCTGATGTACGAGGCGAACCCGATGTCGTTCATCGTCGAGCAGGCGGGCGGCGCCGCGACCGACGGCAGGACCCGCATCCTCGACCTCCAGCCCTCGAAGCTGCACCAGCGCGTCGCCGTGATCCTCGGCTCGAAGCAAGAGGTCGAGCGCGTCACCTCATATCACGGCTAGCGCGCGCGCTTGAAAGCCGGGCGCGCCGCGCAGCGCTGGCACCACGCCGCGACTCGCGGATATCGCTCGAGCTTCAGCCCGAGCATCGTCCCTAGCAGCAGCCAGCTCGCCGCCGCAACGTCGATGAGCGAGAAGCCGCCCATCAGGTAGCCGCGCCCCTCGAGCCTCGCCTCGAGCGCATCCAGGATGCGCTCGAGCTGCGAACGGTTGTAGGCGGCGGCCGCCTTGCTGCGATCCTCGGGCTTGTAGGAGACCGGCGTGTCGAGCCCGTGGTAGAGGTACTGCATCAGATAGCTGCCGAGCTCGGTGCCGGCCCACACGGTCCAGCAGACCGCGTCCGCGTGCGCCTGCCCCTTTGGTGCCGGCCACAGGCCCTTGGCGGCGCCGTAGCGATTCCCGAGATAGAGCAGCATCGCGCCCGACTCGAAGAACTTCAACTCGCCGTCCGTCATCGCGGGCACCTTGCCCTGCGGGTTGATCGCCAGCATCGCCGCCGCGCGCTGCTCGTCCCTCTTGCGGTCGAGCTCTACGTACTCGTAGGGAAGGCCGAGCTCCTCCAGCGCCCAGGCCACCCGAGTGCCCGAGCTCATCGGCCAGGAATAGAGCTTGATCGTCATGGTTGCCCGGCCTCCCCCCTGTCGCGAGCCGGCAGCGCGTCGCGGAACACCTCGAACGTCTTCCACGCCGGCACCGGCGGCTCGTAGCCCGGCCGCGGCGCGTACGCGGAATGTTCGAGCAGCTTCATCTTGTGGAGGTAGCGCGGGCAGTTCGGGAAGATCAGCTCCGCGGCGACGCGCACCACGAACACCGCCCCGGGAAAGTCCGGAAGCAGCGGGTCGTCCGCCCGGACCCGCGCGGCGCCGTTGACGCGGATGCGCTTCGGGTTCTCGAAGTCCAGGAACAGCAGCCCGACGTGCGGATTGACGAGCACGTTGCCCCAAGTACGGTACATGCCGTTGCCGTCGTAGTCCGGAATCGCGAGCGTGCGCTCGTCCACCACGCGCACGAACCCCGGCAGCCCACCCTTGTAAGAGCAGTCGGGCCGGCCTTCGGCGTCGGCGGTGGCGATGAAGAACATCGCCGAGCGCTCGATGAAGGCGCGGTCCTCCTCCGTGAACGCCGTGCGCACCGTGACTTCGCGCAGCCGATCGGCGATTGGCCGCGTCTCCCGCGCGTCCTGCAGCCGCCTCATTCCGTCGTGGTACACCGGCACCTCCTACTGGTACGCCGCCTTCATGAAGTCGAGGTACAGCGGCGCCGATTTGACGTCGACGAACGGCAGTACCTGCGACAGGTAGACGCCGCCGATGCCGCCCGAAGGGTCGATCCAGTAGAACGTGTTGGCGAGTCCCGCCCACATCAGGCTGCCGGCCGGCAAGCCGGTCGATGCCTTCGCTTCGTTGCGCTGGAACGCGAGGCCCCACGACTTCTCCATGCCCGGGAAGAACTCGGCGTCGTGCGAGAGCGGCGGCATCGCCGTCTTCAGCATCCGCACGCGCACCGCGCCCATGTT
>Ga0335083_10007903_pt1 | contig 13057 bp, 7 predicted proteins | sample Lox_Sample_42_FD_206716 | JGI IMG/M metagenome (GOLD analysis project Ga0335083, IMG submission 206716) | Soil microbial communities from Loxahatchee National Wildlife Refuge, Florida, United States - Lox_Sample_4.2 | ecosystem: Environmental > Terrestrial > Soil > Wetlands | place: USA: Florida...
GGCTTCTTCCCCCAGCAGGACGCCGGGCGGCTCGCCGGCGCGATCCTGGCCGACCAGAGCACGTCGTTCCAGACGATGAAGGATCGGCTCGAGCGAATCGTGGACCTCGTGCGGGCGGATCCCGCGGTGGCCGACGTGGTGGCCTTCACCGGTGGGGGCGCGGGCACGACCACGAACACCGGGCGACTCTTCGTGTCCCTGAAGCCCCTGGAGGAGCGGGGCGTCAGCGCCGACCAGGTGATCGCAAGGCTGCGGCCGAAGCTCGCGAGCGTCCCCGGGGCGACGCTGTACCTGCAGGCGATGCAGGACCTGCGCATCGGGGCGCGGCGGAGCAATGCGCAGTACCAGTACACGCTGCAGGGCGAGAGCGTGGTCGACGTCAACACCTGGGGGCCGCGCATGCTCGAGCGGCTGCGCGCGCTGCCCCAGCTCAGCGACGTGAGCAGCGACCAGCAGGACGCTGGGCTCTACGCGTCGCTCGACTACGACCGCGAGACCGCGGCGCGCCTCGGCATCAGCGCGCAGCTCCTCGACAACACGCTCTACGACGCCTTCGGACAGCGCCAGGTGTCGACCCTCTACACCGCGCTGAACCAGTACCACGTCGTCATGGAGGCCGAGCCGCAATTCTGGCAGAGCCCCGAGTCCCTGCACGACATCTACGTCGTGACCGGCGACGGACACTCGGTCCCCCTCTCGGCGGTGGTCCGCGACCGCCGCTCATCCGGCTCGCTCGCGGTGAACCACCAGGGACAGTTCCCGGCCGTCACGCTCTCCTTCAACCTCGCACCCGGCGTCGCGCTGAGCGACGCGGTCGATGCGATCGCCGAGGCCGCGCGCAGCGCCGGCATGCCGGCTTCGATCCATGCGAGCTTCGCGGGCACGGCGCAGGCGTACCAGGCTTCGCTGCGCAACGAGCCGCTGCTGATCGCCGCGGCGCTCGTGAGCGTCTACCTGGTGCTCGGGATCCTCTACGAGAGCACGGTCCATCCCATCACGATCCTGTCCACGCTGCCGTCGGCGGGGGTCGGGGCGCTGCTGGCCCTCCAGCTCTTCCACACGGAGCTCAGCCTGATCGCGCTGATCGGCATCATCCTGCTGATCGGGATCGTGAAGAAGAACGCGATCCTGATGATCGACTTTGCCCTCGACGCGGAGCGCAGGCTCGGACTGTCGAGCCGCGAGGCGATCTACCGCGCATGTCTGCTGCGCTTCCGCCCGATCCTCATGACCACGATGGCGGCGCTGCTCGGCGGGCTCCCGCTGGCGCTCGGCACCGGCACCGGAGCGGAGCTGCGCCGCCCGCTCGGGATCGCGATCGTCGGCGGCCTCGTCGCGAGCCAGATCCTGACGCTCTACACCACGCCGGTGATCTACCTGTATCTCGATCGCGCGCGGCTCCGGCTCTCCGGGGTCCGCGAGCGGCGCTGGCGCGGGGCTCCGGCGCCGGCACCGGGGAGCCCGTGATGCGGGTCCCGCGTGCGTTGCGCGACGCCGCGCTGGCGCTCGCGCTGGCCGGTGCCGGCGGCTGCGCGGTCGGGCCGAACTACGTGCGGCCGCCGTTCGAGGCGCCTACCGCCTTCAAGGAGCTCGAGGGCTGGAAGCGCGCGGAGCCGAAGGACGCCGAGCTGCGCGGCTCGTGGTGGGAGGTGTTCGGCGACCCCGACCTCGATGCGCTCGAGACCCAGGTGGTCGCGGCCAACCAGACGTTGGCACAGGCGGTGGCGACCTACGCGGAGTCGCGCGCCCTCGTGCGGGAGGCGCGCTCGAGCTACTTCCCGACCGTCGCGATCGGCATCGGTGCCACGCGCTCTCGCGCGTCCGCAAACATTGCGAACTTCTCGTCGACGCAGGGCGCGGTGACCGAGCAGTCGCTGCCCGTCGACGCGTCGTGGGAGCCGGATCTGTGGGGGCGCGTGCGGCGCAGCGTCGAGTCGCAGCAGGCCGGGGCGCAGGCGAGCGCCGGGGACCTCGCGTCCGCGCAGCTCAGCCTGCAGGCGCAGCTCGCGCAGGACTACTTCACGCTGCGCACGCTCGACGCCGTGCGGCGGCTGCTCGACGACACGGTCGTGGCGTTCGAGACATCGCTCCAGATGACGAAGAATCGCTACGACGCGGGCGTCGCGGCGCGCACCGACGTGGTGCAGGCGCAGGCGCAGCTCGAGACGACGCGGGCGCAGGCGATCGACGTGGGCGTGCAGAGGGCGCAGACCGAGCACGCCATCGCGCGGCTCGTCGGCCGCTCCCCCGAGCAGCTCTCGATCGCGAGCGACCCGCTGGACGCGACGCCGCCGAGCGTGCCCGTCGGCCTGCCGTCGGAGCTCCTCGAGCGGCGCCCCGACATCGCGGCCGCCGAGCGCCGGATGGCGGCGGCCAACGCGCAGATCGGCGTCGCCGAGTCCGCCTACTACCCGACGGTCACGCTCAGCGCCTCCGGTGGCTTCGAGAGCGCGAGCCTGGCCGAGTGGTTCACCTGGGCCAGCCGGCTCTGGTCGGTCGGACCGTCTGTCTCTGAAACGGTGTTCGACGGGGGCCTCCGGCGGGCGCAGACGGACTTCGCGCGGGCCAGCTTCGACGCCAGCGTGGCGGCGTATCGCGACACGGTGCTGGGTGCCTTCCAGGGCGTCGAGGACCAGCTCGCGGCGCTGCGCATCTTCCAGGACGAGGCGGTGGCGCAGGCGGCGGCCGTGGAGGCGGCGCGCGAGTCGGTCGTGCTCACCACCAACCAGTACCGCGCGGGCACCGTAAGCTATCTCGACGTCGTCACCGTCCAGGCCATCGCGCTTGCCGACGAGCGCACCGACGTCGAGCTGCGCGGCGAGCGGATGACCGCGAGCGTGCTCCTGATCGAGGCGCTCGGCGGAGGCTGGTCGAGCGCGGACCTTCCGACGGCGAGCCAGGTGACGAAGCGCTGAAGCGGGGTTGACGGGGGAGGCTCCGCCGGTATCCTGACCCCGATCCAGCCCTGAGACCGTTCCTTTTAAGTCCGTCCCGAGAGGCGGACAAAGGTGCGCGCGTGGTCCCCTCGCCCAACGCCACGGCCGGTCCCGACCCGCGCTCCGCCCCGTCCGGCGAGAGCGCGGAGCGCGTCGTCCTCGACGACACCGCGATCCGCCGCGCGCTGGTGCGCATCGCGCACGAGCTCGTCGAGCACAACGAGCACCTCGGCGATCTCTATCTCGTCGCCATCCCGAACGGCGGTGTGCCGCTGGCCCGCGCGATCGCTGCGAATCTCCATCAGATCGCCGAGCTCGAGGTGCCGGTCGGCATCCTCGACACGACGCTGTACCGCGACGACCTGCTCTCGCGCGGCGACCGCCCGCCGCTCCGGCGCACCGAGATGCCGTCCGCCGTCGACGGACGCGTGGTGGTGCTGGTCGACGACGTGGTGAGCACCGGGCGCACCATCCGCGCCGCAATGGACGCGCTCATGGACTTCGGGCGCCCGCAGGCGGTGCAGGTCGTCGGCCTGGTCGACCGCGGGCATCGCGAGCTGCCGATCAAGATCGACTACGTCGGCAAGAACCTGCCGACGCAGCGCAGCGAGCGCGTCGAGCTGCGCGGGCTGGCCGGCGGTCTCGAAGGCGCGCTCGAGGTGGTCGTCCGAGCCGACGGGGGAGGGGAGGCCCGATGATGGGGCGCGACCTGCTCGCGATCGAGGACCTCGACCGCGGCGATCTCGAGCGCATCCTCGAGACCGCGGTGCGCATGGAGGAGGTCGGCCGCCGCGACGTGAAGAAGGTGCCGACCCTTCGCGGGCGCACGCTCATCAACCTGTTCTTCGAAGCGTCCACGCGCACGCGCACCAGCTTCGAGATCGCCGGCAAGCGCCTCTCGGCCGACGTCGTGAACTTCACGCCGTCGAGCTCCAGTCTGAAGAAGGCGGAGAGCATCCTGGACACCGCGATGACGCTCGACGCGATGGCGCCCGACGCGGTGGTCGTGCGCCACGCGGTGGCCGGCGTGCCCAAGCGCATCGCGGACGCGCTGGAGGCGCCGGTGATCAACGCGGGCGACGGCGCGCACGAGCACCCGACGCAAGCGCTGCTCGATCTCTTCACGGTGTGGCAGGAGAAGGGCCGGCTCGACGGGCTCACCGTGACCATCGTCGGCGACATCGTCCATTCGCGCGTGGCGCGCTCGAACCTCTACGCGTTCTCGAAGCTCGGCGCCGAGGTGCGGCTCGCCGCACCGCCGACCATGCTGCCGCCCGCCGTCGAGGCGCTCGGCGTGAAGGCCTACACGTCGCTGCGCGAGGCGCTCGAGGGCGCCGACGTGGTGATGCTGCTGCGCATCCAGCAGGAGCGCCTCGACGGCTGCTTCTTCCCGAGCATCCGCGAGTACGCGGCGACCTTCGGCCTCGACCGCGCGAAGCTCCGCTACGCCCGCGACGACGCGATCGTGATGCACCCGGGTCCGATCAATCGCGGCGTCGAGATCGCCCACGACCTGGCGGATCGCCGCCCGAGCGTGATCCTCGACCAGGTGCGCAACGGCGTCGCGGTCCGCATGGCGGTGCTCTACCTGTTCGCCGGCCGCAATCCGCGGCGGGAAGGCTGAGGGGGCGGCGCATGCGCATCGTGATCCGCGGCGGGCGGCTGCTCGACCCCACCGCCGGCCGCGACGAGCCCGGCGACCTCCTGATCGAGGACGGCCGCATTGCCGCCGCGGGCCGAGATCTGACGGCCGAGGGCGCGCTCACCATCGACGCCGCGGGGGGGTGGGTCGTGCCCGGCTTCTTCGACCTGCACGCGCACCTGCGCGAGCCGGGCCAGGAGTACAAGGAGGACATCGCCTCCGGAGGCCGCGCCGCGGTGGCGGGGGGCTTCTGCGCGGTGGCCTGCATGGCCAACACGCATCCGGTGAACGACGACCCTTCGGTCACCGAGTACATCCTCGACCGCGCGCGCCACGAGTCGCCCGCACGCGTCTTCCCGATCGCCGCCGCCACGCGCGGGCTGGCCGGCGAGGTGATGACGGAGATGTCGGCGCTGGTCGAAGCCGGCGTGATCGCCTTCAGCGACGACGGCAAGACCATCATGGACTCGGGCGTGATGCGGCGCGTGCTCGAGTACTCCGGGCTGGTGCGGGTTCCCGTGATCACCCACGCGGAGGACCGCAGCCTGGTGCGCGACGGCGTGGTGAACGAGGGGCCCGTCTCGACGCGGCTCGGCCTCCCGGGCAACCCGGCCGCGGCGGAGACGATCCACGTCGCGCGCGACCTGGTGCTGGCGGAGCTCACCGGCGCCCACCTGCACGTGGCGCACGTCTCGACGGCGGGCGCGGTCGACCAGATCCGCGCTGCGCGCGAGCGCGGAGTGCACGTGACGGCGGAGGTCACGCCTCACCACCTGACGCTGACCGACGAGGCGACGCTCGGCTACGACACGAACACCAAGATGGCGCCGCCTCTGCGCTCCGAAGCCGACGTGCGCGCCTGCCGCGCGGCCCTGGCGGACGGCACGCTCGACGCCATCGCCACCGATCACGCCCCGCACGCGGTGCACGAGAAGGACGTCGAGTTCACCGCGGCGCCCGCCGGCGTGATCGGGCTCGAGACCGCCGTGCCGGTCACGCTCGACCTGGTGCGCGCCGGCGAGCTCGCGCCGCTCGAGTGGGTGCGGCGGCTCAGCACCAATCCGGCGCGCATCGCGGGGCGACCGGGCGGCTCGCTCGCGGTCGGTGCACCGGCCGACGTCGCCGTGATCGATCCCGAGCGGCGCTGGCGCTACGACCCGGCCAAGGGCTTCTCGAAGAGCCGCAACTCGCCCTGGGCCGGACGCGAGCTCGTGGGTCGCGCGATCGCCACGCTGGTGGCGGGCCGCCTGGTCTACGACGTCGAGCGCGGGGTGCTGGTGCCATGAGCGCGCTCGCGAGCCGTGCGCGCCCGGCGGCGCTCGCGCTGGCCGACGGGACCGTCTACCGGGGCCACGGCTTCGGGGCCGAGGCGGTCGCCGCCGGCGAGGTGTGCTTCAACACCAGCATGACCGGCTACCAGGAGATCCTGACCGATCCATCGTACGCCGGGCAGATCGTCACGATGACCTACACGCAGATCGGGAACGTCGGCGCCAATCCCGACGACGACGAGTCGGCGCGCCCCTTCCTCTCCGCCTTCGTCGTGAGGGAGCACTTCGAGACGCCGAGCAACTGGCGCGCGCGCGAGTCGCTCGACGCGTTCCTGCGTCGATGGGGCGTGCCGGGCATCGCCGGCATCGACACCCGCGCGCTGGTGCGGCGCATCCGCGACCACGGCTTCCAGAACGGCGTGGTCTCGACCGATCCCGCGCGCCAGGACGCCTCCGATCTGGTGGCGGCGGCGGCCGCCGCACCGGTGCTCGACGGCCGCGACCTGGTGGCCGGCGTCACCTGCCGAGCTCCCTACGAGTGGAACGCCGGTCTCTGGGGCGGCGTCGACGGCCAGGGGCCGCGTCCCGCGCGGCCGTCGCCGCGCCTGCGCCTCCTGGCGTACGACTACGGCGTCAAGCGCAACATCCTGCGCCTGCTCGTCGAGCAGGGCTTCGACGTCATCGTCGTGCCGGCGACGACGCCGGCACGCGATGCGCTCGCGCTCGCGCCCGACGCGATCTTCCTCTCGAACGGGCCCGGCGATCCGGCCGCCGTCGCCGGGGTGCAGCCGATCGTCCGGGAGCTGGCCGATCGGCTCCCGGTGTTCGGCATCTGCCTCGGCCACCAGATCCTCGGCCTCGCGCTCGGCGGCAAGACGCGCAAGCTGAAGTTCGGCCACCACGGCGGCAACCAGCCGGGCCAGGATCTGGCGACCCGGAAGGTCGCCATCTGCGCCGAGAATCACGGCTACGCGGTCGACGCCGACTCGCTGCGCGAGGCCGGCGAGCCCGTCGCGATCACGCACGTGAACCTGAACGACGGCACCGTCGAGGGCCTCGCGCACGAGCGGCGCCCCGTCTTTTCGGTGCAGTACCACCCCGAGGCGTCCCCGGGACCGCACGACGCCGGCTACTTCTTCGGCCGCTTCCGCGAGCTCGTGGAGCGCCACAAGCGCGGCGAGGCCGTGACCGGCCTCGACGTCGCCGCGGGACGCTAGGCGTGCCGAAGCGCACCGACATCCGGACCATCCTGGTGATCGGCTCGGGCCCGATCGTGATCGGGCAGGCCTGCGAGTTCGACTACTCCGGGACGCAGGCGTGCAAGGCGCTTCGCGAAGAGGGCTACCGCGTCGTCCTGGTCAACTCGAACCCGGCGACGATCATGACGGACCCGGAGCTCGCGGAGCGCACCTACGTCGAGCCGATGACGGTGGAGAGCCTGGAGAAGATCATCGCGCGCGAGAAGCCGGACGCGCTGCTGCCCACCATCGGAGGGCAGACGGCGCTGAACCTGGCGCTCGACCTCGCCGAGGCCGGCGTGCTCGATCGCCACCGCGTCGAGCTGATCGGCGCCTCGGTCGAGGCCATCCGGAAGGCCGAGGACCGCAAGCTCTTCCGCGAGGCGATGGAGCGCATCGGGCTCAAGGTGCCGCGCTCCGGCTACGTGCACTCCGTCGAGGAGGCGCGCGCGCTCCTGCCCCACGTCGGGCTGCCGGCGATCGTGCGGCCCTCGTTCACGCTGGGCGGCGCGGGAGCCGGCATCGCGCGCAGCGACGCCGACTTCGACGCGGCGGTGCAGTGGGGTCTCTCGCAGTCGCCCCGCCACCAGGTGCTGCTCGAGCAGAGCGTGCTCGGCTGGAAGGAGTACGAGCTCGAGGTGATGCGCGACGGGGCGGACAACGTCGTGATCATCTGCTCGATCGAGAACCTGGATCCGATGGGAGTGCACACGGGGGACTCGATCACCGTCGCGCCCGCGCAGACGCTCACCGACAAGGAATACCAGGTGATGCGCGACGCGGCGCTGGCCATCATCCGCGAGATCGGCGTCGACACGGGCGGCTCGAACATCCAGTTCGCGGTCGATCCCGCGGACGGCGCCCTCGTCGTGATCGAGATGAACCCGCGCGTCTCGCGCTCGTCGGCGCTGGCGTCGAAGGCCACCGGCTTCCCGATCGCCAAGATCGCCGCCAAGCTGGCGGTCGGGCTCCGGCTCGACGAGATCCGCAACGACATCACGCGCGAGACGCCGGCCTCGTTCGAGCCCACCATCGACTACGTCGTCACCAAGATCCCGCGCTTCACCTTCGAGAAGTTCCCGCAGGCCGACAGCACGCTCACCACGCAGATGAAGTCGGTGGGCGAGGTGATGGGGATCGGGCGCACCTTCAAGGAGAGCTTCCAGAAGGCGATCCGATCGCTCGAGATCGGCCACGACGGCCTGGAGAGCCCGGGGGTGCAGGGCGGCGGCGCGCTGCCGGTGGACGCGCTGTGGGCGCAGGTCGAGGTGCCGCGGCCCGGGCGCCCGTGGGCGATCGCGGAGCTGCTGCGCCGCGGGACGACGGTCGAGGAGGTGGCGCGGCGCTCGGCGATCGACCCGTGGTTCCTGCGCAACATCGCCGAGCTGGTGGAGGCGGAGGCGGAGCTCGCGGCCGCGGCGCCCGACGCGCGCCGCGCGCTGCTGCGGCCGGCGAAGCAGATGGGGTTCTCCGACCGGCGGCTGGCCGCGCTCTGGCAGACGGGCGAGGACGCCGTGCGCGCGCTCCGCCGCGAGCTGGGCGTGCGCCCCGTCTACAAGCACGTCGACACCTGCGGCGCCGAGTTCGAGGCGCACACGCCGTATCTCTACTCGACCTACGAGGACGAGTGCGAGGCCGCGCCCACCGAGCGCCGCAAGATCGTGATCCTCGGCGGCGGCCCGAACCGCATCGGGCAGGGCATCGAGTTCGACTACTGCTGCGTGCACGCGGTGATGGCGTTGCGAGAAGCGGGCTTCGAGACGCTCATGGTCAACTGCAACCCGGAGACGGTCTCGACCGACTACGACACCAGCGATCGCCTCTACTTCGAGCCGCTCACCCTCGAGGACGTACTCGAGATCGTCGACAAGGAGAAGCCCGAGGGCGTGATCGTGCAGTTCGGCGGCCAGACACCGCTGCGGCTCGCGGTGCCTCTTGCGCGCAACGGGGTGCCGATCCTCGGCACGCCCCCGGACGCGATCGACCGCGCTGAGGACCGCGAGCGCTTCGACGCGCTGCTCGAGCAGCTCCACCTGGCGCGTCCGCCGTCCGGGGTGGCGCGCAGCCCCGCCGAGGCGGAGCGGGTGGCCGAGCGCATTGGCTACCCCGTGCTGGTGCGGCCGTCCTACGTCCTCGGCGGACGCGCCATGATGATCGTCCACGAGGTGGAGGCGCTGCGCGACTACATGCGCTTCGCGGTGAGGGCGTCCCCCGAGCACCCGGTGCTGGTCGACCGCTTCCTGGCCGACGCCACCGAGGTCGACGTCGACGCCATCTGCGATGGCGAGCGCGTCGTGATCGGCGGCATCATGGAGCACATCGAGGAGGCCGGCGTCCACTCCGGCGACAGCGCCTGCTCGATCCCACCGTGGTCCCTGCCGCCGGCGGTGACCGAGGAGATCGCGCGGGCGACGCGCGCGCTTGCGCTCGAGCTCGGTGTGCGGGGCCTGATGAACGTGCAGTTCGCCGTCAAGGCGGGCGTCGTCTACGTGCTCGAGGTGAATCCGCGCGCGTCGCGCACCGTGCCCTTCGTCTCGAAGGCGATCGGGGTCCCGCTCGCGAAGCTCGCCGCCCTGGTGATGGCCGGCCGCACGCTCGAGAGCCTGGGCTTCACGCAGGAGATCCGGCCACGACACTTCTCGGTGAAGGAGGCGGTGTTCCCCTTCGTGAAGTTCCCCGGCGTGGACACCCTGCTCGGGCCCGAGATGAAGAGCACCGGTGAGGTGATGGGCATCGACTCGGACTTCGGTCGCGCCTACGCCAAGGCGCAGATCGAGGCGGGTGGGAGCCTGCCGCTCGGCGGGAGCGTGCTCGTCTCGGTGCGCGCGGCCGACCGCGCGGCCATCTCGCAGTCGGTGCGCGAGCTGGCGCGCAACGGCTTCCGCATCCTGGCGACGCCTGGCACCGCGGCCGAGCTGGCGGCGCTGGGCGTCGCGGCCGAGGTGGTCCCGAAGGTGGGCCGCGGGTCGCCGGACGTGGTCGAGCGGATCGACAAGGGCGACGTCGATCTGGTGATCAACACGGTCGGCACCGAGCCCCAGGCGGCGCGCGACTCCGCGGCGATGCGGCGTGCGGCGCTGCTGCGCGGGCTCCCGTACTTCACCACGGTGGCCGGGGCGCGCGCGGCCACCGGCGCGATCCGCGCGCTGCAGCTCGAGTCGATCGGCGTGCGCTCGCTGCAGGAGATCCACGCCAAGAGCGGCTAGCTGGTGACCTTCGTTCGGCTCCGCAGACTGCGCCTCACTGCCAGCTCGATGAGCTGCGCTCGGCTTCGCCTCGCTGCGCGCTTCGCTTGCGGGCCGACTCTCGAGTCGGCCTCCTAGCGGGGGAGACGTGGCCGGCAGCCCGTTTGCGCTGGCGCTCGACGCGCTCCTGGCCCCGCTCCGCTTCGCCGCGCGCGACGGCTCGGCGCGGGCCGATCGCGTGCGCGACCTCGAGGCGACGCTGCGGGGCGCTGCGGCGCGCGCGCGCACGCTGGCGGTGCCGCGCGACGTCCGGCAGGTGTTGGCGCGCGTCGAGGCGCTCTTCGCCGCCCCGCTCGAGGGCGAGGCGCGCGAGCGCGCGGTGCGCGAGGCGCTCGCGCGGGTGGAGGCGCTGGCGGATCCCGCGTGGGCGGCGGCGGCGCTGACGAGGCCGGCGAGCGCCCTCTCGGGCATCGGGCCGCGGCGCGCCGACGCGCTGGCCCGGCGCGGCCTCGCGACCGTCTCCGACCTCCTCTTCCATCTTCCGTCGCGCTACGACGATCGCCGGCAGCTCACCAAGGTGGGGCAGCTCGAGGTGGGACGCCGCGCCACCTTCGTCGCCCGCGTGCTGCTCTGCGACTTCGCCCCCCAGCGTGGGCGCGGAGGTCGCTTCCGGCGCGTGCTGCAGGCCGTGGTGGGCGACGACAGCGGCACCGTCGACCTCAAGTGGTTCCACGGCGGCGAGGCGATCCAGCCGATCCTGGCGAAGGGAGCGGCGCTGCTGGTGACGGGCGAGGTGCGACGCTATCGCTTCGCCAAGCAGCTCCTCCACCCCGAGATCGAGCGGCTCGACGACGCCGAGGCGCTGGCGCCGTCCCTCGATGCGCTGCGGCAGGTGGTGCCCGAGTACCCGACGCCGGAGGGGATCCCGCCGCGCGCGCTGCGCCGAACCGTGCAGGCCGCCGTCGACGAGTACGCCGATCTCGTCGCGGGGCATCTGCCCGCGGCCCTCGTCCGCGAGCGCGCGCTCCCGGAGCCGGCGCCCGCTCTGCACGCCATCCACCGTCCGGCGCCAGACGCCGATCCGGCCGCGCTCGGCGAGCGGCGAGGCCCCGCGCACGAGCGCCTGATCCTGGAGGAGCTCTACCTGCTCGAGCTCGGTCTGGCGCTGCGCCGCGAGCAGCGGCTCGAGGAGCCGGGCATCGCGCTCGCGGTCGGGGGGCCGCGCGCGCGCGCGGCGCTCGACGCGCTGCCGTTCGCGCTCACGCCCGCGCAGCGCCGCGTCGTCGCCGAGATCTGGGCCGACCTGGCGCGCCCGCATCCGATGAACCGCCTGCTGCAGGGCGACGTCGGCAGCGGCAAGACGGCGGTCGCCTTCCTGTCCGCGCTCGCCGCCGCAGAAGCGGGTCACCAGGTGGCCCTGATGGCGCCGACCGAGCTCCTGGCCGAGCAGCACGAGCGCACCCTGCGCCGGCTCGCGGCCTCGGGCGGCGCCGCGACCCGGCTGCGCATCGGGCTGCTCACGGCGTCCGTGCCCAGGCGCGAGGCTGCTGCGCTGCGAAGCGCGCTCGCTGCGGGCGAGATCGACCTGGTCGTCGGCACGCACGCGCTCGTGCAGGACGAGGTGCGCTTCGCGCGGCTCGCGCTCGCCGTGATCGACGAGCAGCACCGCTTCGGCGTGCTCCAGCGCGCGGCGCTGGCCGAGCGGACGCCGGAGGCGCTGCGCGGGGAGGCGGGGCGCGTGCCCCACGTGCTCGTGATGACGGCGACGCCGATCCCACGCACGCTCGCGCTCACGCTCTACGGCGAGCTCGACGTGTCAATCCTCGACGAGCTGCCGCCCGGGCGCAGGCCCGTCGCGACGGACGTGCTGCGAGAGGGCGAGGGCGCCCGCGTGGTGGCCGCGCTGCGCGCCGCGCTGGCGCGCGGCGAGCAGGCCTACGTGGTCTATCCGCTGGTCGAGGAGTCCGAGAAGGTCGATCTGAGAAACGTCACCGAGTCGGCGGAGCGCATCGCGCGCTCGTTCCCCGAGGCGCGCGTGGGCCTCGTCCACGGTCGCCTCGATGCGGCGGCGCGCAGCGAGGTCATGGGCCGCTTCGAGCGCGGAGAGGTGCAGATCCTCGTCTGCACCACGGTGATCGAGGTCGGTGTCGACGTCGCGAACGCGACGCTGATGGTGGTGGAGCACGCGGAGCGCTTCGGGCTTGCGCAGCTCCACCAGCTCCGCGGCCGGGTCGGGCGCGGAGAGCGGCCGGGCCGCTGCCTGCTCGTCGCGCGAGCCTCGACGGCAGAGAGCGAGGCGCGCCTGCGCGCCATGCTCGAGACCTCCGACGGGTTCGAGATCGCGGAGGCCGACCTGAGGATCCGGGGCCCGGGCGAGTTCCTCGGCACGCGGCAGAGCGGGCGCCTCCCGGATCTCCGCCTCGCCGACCTGGTGCGCGATGCGCGACTCGTGCCGGTGGCGCGCGAGGCGGCGCTCTCCACCGTGGCGCGCGATCCGGGGCTGCGCCGCGCGCCGCAGGTCCTGAGCGCGGTGCGCGCGCGCTGGGGCGCGCGCCTCGTCCTCGCGGACGTCGGCTGAGGCGCAGCCCGCCGAGCGGGTGGCGTCAGCCCGCGATGAGCATCCCGCCGTCCACACCGAGCACCTGCCCGGTCACCATGTCGCTGCCCGCGACCAGCGACAGGATGGCGGCCGCCACGTCCTCGGGATCGCATACGCGACCGAGCGGCGCGCGCTGCTCCATCGCCCGCTTGATCGGCTCGTAGGCGGCGCCGAGTCCATCCGCCA
>Ga0335083_10007904_pt1 | contig 13056 bp, 13 predicted proteins | sample Lox_Sample_42_FD_206716 | JGI IMG/M metagenome (GOLD analysis project Ga0335083, IMG submission 206716) | Soil microbial communities from Loxahatchee National Wildlife Refuge, Florida, United States - Lox_Sample_4.2 | ecosystem: Environmental > Terrestrial > Soil > Wetlands | place: USA...
GCTGACCTTCGAGTATGTTCTCCTGGCCGGCGTGAATGACCAAACCACCCACGCTCGCGAACTGGTCGATCTGGTTCGCGGCCTGCGCGCCAAAGTAAATCTCATCGCCCTTAATCCGGGGCCGGAAATTCCGTTCGCTACTCCCGAACCGGCACGTGTCTCTGAGTTCCAGGGCATCCTGATTAAGGCAGGCATCCCGGCTTACATCCGGCGGCCGCGCGGCCGCGACATCTATGCCGCCTGTGGACAGCTGAAGCACACCACGGAGCTGGTGCAGCTATCGTAACGTCCGTAAAGCCTGCGAGCTCCAGCAACCCTGTCACCGTCATTAAGGTCGGTTTCCAGATAGCACGCAAGTGCGACAGAACGAACGCAGATAGCCAATAAGCGGTGCGTTCGGCTCAGCACGATTGTTCGATTGCCTTTTTTGCCGTTTGCCGCCATAATCCGTTCACTCATTTGCAATATAGCTTCAGGTCATAACCCCGCCGGTCGTGAGACGCAGGGGTGCGTCTTGTGTGCTTGTCGACGGATATCAGCCGTACGGCTTCATCAATCTTCAGGAGAAAAAATGATCAATCGAAGAGCGTTGTGGGTTGTTGCAGGACTGCTGTTGACCGCGATGGCGACACCTCTGTTGGCGCAGAACGAAGTGAAAGAGAAGTCTCCCATCTACATTTATGTGGGCGAGTGGAGCATTCCTCGCGCACAGTGGGGCGAAATGGAAAAATCGGAGAGCGTCGACCAGAGCGAATTGCAATCGGCCATGTCCTCCGGAACCATCATCGCCTACGGCTTTGATACGAACCTGGTGCATCAACCCGACGGTCCGACCCACGACAGTTGGTGGGTGTCTACCTCCATGGCCGGCGTTCTCAACATGCTGGACCAGTTCTATAAAGCCGGCAGCAGCACCACACCGGTATTGGCGTCAGCAACGCGGCACGACGACAGTATTGACACCAGCCGCTACTACAATTGGAAGCCCGGCACCTACAAAGGCGCGTACACCCATGGTTCTACGTACAAGCTAAAGGCCGACGCGCCGGATGATGCGGTAGGCTTACTCTCCAAGAACTTTCTCGTGCCCTTCCTGGAGAAAATGATGTCGGAAGGTGCGATTGTCGAGTACGACATCGATACTGAAGCAATTCACACTCAGGCGCCAGGTACTTTCCTGCTCTTCTACACAACGGCTACTGCCGAGGGTCTGGATAAGGTAAGCCAGGGACTGCAACAAATGCTGAAAGCAAGTCCGCTGGACGGGCCGGCATTCGGCTCGATGATCGACTTCACCGCGCACCGCGATTACTTGACGCGGACCAATGCAACCTTCAAATAGTCACCTGTGATAAACGCTGGACACCCACTCATCGCGGCAGCGTTGAGTGGGTTTTTCTTGCTTGCGGTGATCGAGCGCTTCTACCGTTCCGGCTTCAGCCGCCGAGGTAACGTCTCATCGAAGCTCCACCTCAGCGGCTAAAACCGTTTCCAGCGAAGCCGCTGATTTGCACGCCTGAAGAGGCTGCTGAAAACTCGAAACCCCGAATCGCTCGCGGACTAAAGTCCGCTTGCGATGTGAGAAATAAAGGCCTTTTCGGGACGACCGAGGTCGTGCCCCACAGCGGGATCGTTGCAAAGCAGAGTTTTTTCAGCAGCCTCTGAAGGCATGCTCTACCCTTCTCGGGGTACACCGATTGTGAAAACGCCCTGGACGGTTAGCTAGCATGCGGTAACATTTCCCACCAGCTTACGTCTCATCCGCCAAGGAGGACTCATGAAACGCGCACGGCTCCTCTGGATCATTCCTGCGGTTGTGGTTGCGATCCTTGTGATCGTTTGGTTTGCCACTCCTACCTGCGCTTGCGGTGGCAGCTCGTCGCCTCGAATAGGCTCAATCGCGCCGGGAGCGCTGATGCTCGCGCCGCGCTCCGGACATACTGCGACATTACTGCCTGACGGTCGCGTACTGATTGCCGGAGGTATGCGCCGCAATCAGGATTTCTACCGTTCGGCCGAGTTGTACGATCCCTCCACAGGCAGGTTCACTCCCACCGGCGAGATGAATATCGCGCGAGTAGGACACGTTGCCGTCCTGCTTTCCAGCGGCAAAGTTCTGATCGCCGGCGGATGGATTGGCCATGGCTGCACCGATTCGGCGGAGCTCTATGATCCGAAGACCGGAAAATTCACTGCGATCGCTCACACGAATGCGCGTCCCGGCCGACCGAGCGCGACCTTGTTGCAGAACGGAGACGTGTTGATCGCCGGAGGATCTGACCACGACACGCCGGGCGGCGTCGCGTCTGCCGAGGTGTTTCATGTCTCGACGCTTACGTTCGAGCCCGTGGGCTCGATGCACGCTGGGCGAATCGCACATACGGCGACGCTGCTGAATGACGGCAGAGTGCTCGTTGCCGGAGGACGTGGCGACCGCGTCAATGCATCCAGTGAACTCTACGATCCGAAGGTGAAGCGGTTTATCGAAACCGGCAGTCTGAAAGCGGCTCGCTACAAGCACACTGCCGGCTTGCTTCCGGACGGACGAGTTCTGATCGCCGGAGGCTCAGACGAACGTGATTGGAGCGGTAACATTCGGAGCGCTGAAATCTACGATCCCAAGACAGGCAAATTCAACGCAGCCAGAAACATGAACGACAGCCGCTTCAAGCTCCCGGACGAAGCCGTTCAGATCACCGCCGGACGACTGTTAGTCGCTGGGGGAAGTGAGCGAGCAGAAATCTACGATCCGCAGCGTGGAATTTTCCTTGTCGCGACCGGAAGCATGGGCAAACCCTGGCACTTCATGACCGAAACACGCTTGCAGGATGGACGCGTGTTGCTGGCCGGAGGATACGCAACCGATCCTGAGGCGACGGCTCAGACCTGGATCTATCGGCCTTAAGCTGAGACGCGATTCGGATCTGAGCCGTCTTTCTCCGGAAGCCGAGCGCGCCCTGTTTCGCATTGTGCAAGAGAGCGTGACGAATGTTCTGCGACATTCGGGCGGAACTGCTATTAGAGTTGCACTCTTGGAGTGCGCCAGAAGCGTCACTCCGGAGATAGAAGACAACGGTAAAGGAATGAGCACCGCACAAATGTCGCAGGTGGAAGGTGCGGCCGCGCTTGGCGTCGGCATAGCCGGCATGCGGGAAAGAGTGCGGCAACTCGGAGGAGCTTTCAAAATTGAATCCAGCGCACAGGGCACCAAGGTCAGTGCCACGGTGCCGCTGGATGAGGAGCGCCATGCTACGCATTCTGCTGGCCGATGATCACGAGCTGACCCGCTCCGGTCTCCGCTATCTGTTGGAGAAACAGGATGGCTGGACCGTCTGCGGAGAGGCCTCAAACGGCGGGATGGCCGTTGAAATCGCGGAGAAGCTCAAGCCGGACTTCGCCATCCTCGACATGAGCATGCCCGAGTTGAACGGGCTGGAAGCGACCCGGCAGATTCTGAAGAACCACCCTCAGACCAATATCTTGATTTACACCATGCATGAGACCGATAAAGATAATCGTCGATGTTCTGGAAGCAGGAGCGCGCGGCGTGGTCCTGAAGTCGGACGCAGGCGAAAACATGGTTGCGGCCGTCGATAGCATCTCCAAAGGGCGGTTCTTTACCTCGCGTGTGGCGGAAACGGTGGTAGAGCCTACCTCTCGAAACGAAATATCGCGGCAGAGGATGCGGGTTCCGGTCAGGGAGTTTTGACCACCCGTCAGAGAGACGTTGTTCAGCTCTTGTCGGAGGGCAAGTCGAACAAAGAAGTCGCAGACCGGCTAGGCATCTCAACCCGCACCGCCGAAGGGCATCGCAGCGAGATCATGCGCAAGCTAAAACTGGGATCGCTCGCGGAACTGATACGCTACGCCATCCGTAACGGCATCGTGCAGCCGTAGCCGTCACATCTACTCCGGTAGTAATTGTCAAACTCTGTTACCCTTCGCTCCTGGGGGAAACGTGTTCCAAGTGATCTTTGCCCTGCTCGCCATCGTGGCGGCCAGTGTTCACCTTATGGTTTCGGCTGAGCGGCGACGCAGCCGACAGAGCATCGTCGCCACCTATCTGCTGTACCTTCTATTCATCTACGTCGGCCTGATGGGCCTGCTCACCGCATATGCACACGTATTCCGTCCGCTGCAGACCTCGGCATCGATCGGGTGGTCCACAAGTCCTTACGAGTACGAAGTGGGTATGGCTGACTTGACGGTCGGAGTTCTGGGGGTTCTGTGCCTGGTGTTCCGCGGAGAATTTTGGCTGGCGACAGCAATTGCCAATGCGGTGTGGCTGCTGGGGGATGCTATCGGTCATGTCCGGCAGATGGAGTTGTACGGCAACCATGCCGAAAACAACTCCGGTGTTTTCCTGTTGACAGAGTTCGTCATGCCTGTCGTGATCTTGATTCTGGCTTTCTATCACCGAAGAGTTCAGGGTTCCAAAACAAACGGCGCGACCGAAGCCGCGCCGTAGACGAAGATCATCTGCTTCGAAAGCTAGCCCGCCTTCTCCATCAGCGGCAGATTCACGTTGCGGTTCTGCACCATCTCGGCGGTGACCTCGAATTCCTTCACCCGCTTCTGACCGGGCAGGTTGTACATCAGATCCAGCATCAGTTCTTCGAGAATCATGCGCAGTCCGCGCGCTCCGACCTTGCGCTGCATGGCCTCGCGCGAGATGCTGCGCAGGGCGTCATCACTGAAGCGCAACTTCACGTTCTCAAACTCGAACAGCCGCTGATACTGCTTCACAATCGCATTCTTCGGTTTGGTCAGAATCTCAACCAACGCCGATTCGTCCAAATCGCTCAGCACGCCTACCACTGGCAAGCGGCCAACAAACTCGGGAATCAGCCCGAACTTGATCAGGTCTTGGGGCTCCGCCTGCGCCAGCAACTCGGTATCGCGCTTCTGTGCTTCGGTGAAAGCGGCTTCCTTGCTCTCGTCGGTACGGAAGCCCATTGCCCGCTTGCCCATGCGCCGCCCGATAATGCGCTCCAAGCCGACGAATGCCCCGCCGCAGATGAAGAGAATGTTGGTGGTATCGACGGGAGTGAATTCCTGGTGCGGGTGCTTGCGTCCGCCCTGCGGAGGAACGTTGGCAACCGTGCCTTCAAGAATCTTCAGCAGCGCCTGCTGCACGCCTTCGCCCGAGACATCGCGCGTAATCGATGGGTTCTCGTCCTTGCGGCCGATCTTGTCGATTTCGTCGATATAGATGATGCCGGTCTGCGCGCGGGCAACATCGCCTTCGGCGGCCTGCAACAACTTAAGAATGATGTTCTCGACGTCCTCGCCCACGTAGCCGGCTTCGGTCAATGTAGTCGCGTCCACGATGGCGAACGGCACATCGAGCATCTTGGCCAGGGTCTGCGCCAGCAGCGTCTTGCCGGTTCCGGTCGGGCCGATGAGCATGATGTTCGACTTGGCCAGCTCAACTTCACCGCCGCGTTGCCGGTTCATGTAGACGCGCTTGTAGTGGTTATAGACGGCGACGGCCAGCTTCTTCTTGGTCTGCTGCTGCCCGATGACGTATTCGTCGAGGAATGCCTTCACCTCGTGCGGCTTGGGCAGTTGCGTGGGAGTAGCGGACGGATGCGCCTCACTGCGATCGTCTTCGAGAATGCTGTTGCATACGCCAACGCATTCGTCGCAAATATAAGCTCGGGGATAGTCAGTGGGGGACGAGATCAGCTTGGCAACGGCGTCCTGCGACTTGTGGCAAAACGAGCAGCGAAGTACTTCATCATTCCCGTTTCTGGTTCTCACAGACAAGTGGCTCCTTTACTCTGCACGCGTCAGCCAGGTTCTCGCCCCCATGCCGCTTATCCGGTGCTCGTTCCGGGAGGAGCCGTGCCGCTCCTCTGAGGACTCATTCGTCATCCTGAAATCGCCCTCGTAAGCCATCGGTGCTTGCGCAACCGTTTATGAGCCCTATTGAACCACAACTCTGCTTCGCGTGGCGCACCGTAAGTGCAATATTGGGTACAACTTTGGAACCAGAGATATAGCTTTTTTACGCCTTAACACCCAGGCCCGGCAGAGTTCCTGCCGGGAAGTTGCTACTTGTGTTTAAAAATGATGTCGTCAACAATCCCGTATTCCTTGCTCTGTTGCGCATTCATGATGAAGTCGCGCTCTACGTCGCGTTCGACCTTCTCCAGCCGCTGGCCCGAATGTTTGGCAATCAACTGACTGGTGATCTCGCGCATGCGCAGAATCTCGCGCGCGTGAATATCGATTTCGGTCGCCTGTCCGGAAAGTCCCGACATCAACGGTTGATGTATCAGGATGCGGGAGGTTGGCAGAGAGAACCGCTTCTTCGGAGCGCCCGCCGCCAGCAACAGCGCCGCCATACTGGCCGCCTGCCCGATGCAGATGGTCGTTACGTCCGGCCGGATGAACTGCATGGTGTCGTAAATGGCCATGCCCGCCGTAATCGATCCGCCCGGCGAGTTGATGTACAGCGAAATGTCCTTTTCCGGATCCTCCGCCTCCAGGAACAGCATCTGGGCGATGATCAGGTTGGCGACATTGTCGTCGATAGGAGTACCGAGAAAGATGATGTTGTCCCGAAGCAGCCGGGAATAAATATCGTACGCCCGCTCGCCCCTGCTGGTCTGCTCTATCACCATGGGCACAAGCATGTGTTCGTCTCCTTAGAACTTGCCTTGAAAGGGCACGCCTTCAGGCGTGCTGGAAAAGTGAAAATATGACGTCCGGCCCTACCTGGACCTGCGATACAGAAAATCCAGTGTCTTCTCGTTGCGAAGACGATGCCGAATTCTATCCAGCCCACCATCCTCGGTCAAACGAGCCCGCACCTTCTCTGGGGGCTGTTTCGCCTGTATCGCCATCATCTCGACCTCGCGATCAACATCTTCATCGCTGACCTCGATTTTTTCGTTATCGGCCACCTGCTCGAGGATCAGTGACGCCTTGAGCTCGCGCAACGCTCCTTCGCGCTGACCGGCGCGCAGTCGTCCGAAATCCATCTTCTTCATATGCTCGGTCGTCATGCCCTGGGCGGCGAGGGCCCGCAGCCCACGTTCCAGCCGCAGATCGATCTGGCTGTCGAGCATCGATTCGGGAATCGGGAACTCGTTGCGCTTCACCAGCTCCGCAAGGATTTTGTCCTTTCCCTGGTTCTCGGCTTCATGCTGCTTCTCGGCCACCATGTTCTCGCGAAGCCGGGTGCGCAATTCGTCGAGCGTGTTCAGCTCAGCGCCAAGCTCCTTGGCGAAATCGTCGTTCAGCTCAGGAACGCTTTTCTGCTTGATGCCCTTGACGTTCACCTCATAGGAGAGCGTCTTGCTGGCCAGCCGCTTGTCGCTGAAGTCGTCCGTATACCTGACGTCGAAGGTGCGGGTCTCGCCCACCTTGGCGCCGCGAAGGTTATCGGAGAACTCGGCAACCGTGTTGCTTCCGCCGATCTCCACCATCACCTCGTCCACTTCAACCGGTTTGGCCTCGGGATCGGTCTCGGCTTCGCCTTCCTTCGGTGTGCCCTTAAAGCTGACCGTCGCGTAGTCGCCGTCGGCCAATACACGATCTTCTTCCACCGGAGTGTACGTCGCGTGCTGCTGGCGCAGGTTGTTCAGCGCCGTCTCGACATCTTCGTCGGTGACGTTGGTGTCGATGGTCTCGGTCTTAATGTCGTCGTAGGGACCGATCTTAAACTCGGGGAACACTTCGAATTTCGCGGTGAATTTGAGCGGCTCGCCTTCCTGCAGGTGGAGGTCGCTAACCCGCGGCTGCGACACTGGGGAAAGCCCCTGCCTCTGCACCTCTTCCCGGAAGTATCGCGGCACCAGGTGCTCGACGATCTCACCCTCGATGTCCTTTGCGAATCGCTGGCGGATGAGGCGGGTTGGCACCTTGCCTTTGCGAAATCCCGGGATGTTCGCAACCTTGGCGTAACGGTTGATGAGTTGCTCGGTCTCGGACTTCACCACATCGGCAGGAATTTCGATGGTCAGTTCGCGCTGGCAGGGGTTGGGAGTTTCAGCGGCAACAGGAGTTTCTGCGGCGGCGTTGGTTTCAGCCGCGCCTGTTTCGGGGTTGTTGTTTTCAGTCGTGCTCGTTTCGGTTGTCAATAAATTGCCTTCAAAAAGAATTGCGAATCGCTCCCGTCGCTTAAATGGATTCGCAGCCACGGGAAAAGAACTTGCGCCTCGCGCCGTTAAGGCGCAGCAAGCCTGTCCAATCTAAGTGTAAGAGGGGGCCTGAGGACGGTCAAACCGGGTCATAAGCTGTCGCCAGCGGGGCACGAGTTATGCGATGCTTCACTTTTTCACCTCAGAGCCCTGTTGGAAGAAAAGGCCAAAACAAGTTCGCAAGTTCCGAGGCGGCATGGTCTTATTATTGGCGAGCGTTGAACCAGGGGGAACTATGCTTACTCGGCTCACGGTCACTCTGGCTTCTCTGTTGTCGGTGATGGCTCTTATGGCACAGGAGCAGCCGGTCAACCAGCCGGTGGAATTCCACGGCACCTATGCGGAGCTGAAGCCGGCCCAAAAGCAGTTGATCAACGCGTGGTACGCGGAATACAACCGCATGACCAACAACCACTCGGACCCGGCGGAATACGACACGTTATCGCTCTCCACCCGCACCACGTTTGAAGCTGTAACACACGCGCTCATGACCACGAACCTCACCGACAAGGCGGGGAAGCCAATGGGCAACGCACTGGATCTGGTGCAGGCGATCGAGGCCATCAATGGGAAGGTCCCGCAGGCGCGTGGCGACCTGCAATTCCGGGTCTATGCGCTGCTGAAGCCGGATGCGTTGCAGAAACTGAAGGACTCGGGCGAGTTTTTCCGCGATCGTGACAATACCATTTATCACCACGGTTACCCGCTCAGCTACCGTCAGGATGGCCTGCCTTCCATCCAGTTTTCAATGGCGAAAGACGGCCGCCACGCCGACATCGATGTCGACTACCGCTCCTCCCGCTTCCCTGCGGCGCTCTTCAACGGTCACCTCACGGCAGCAAACTCCGACGTTCGGGCCGGTAACAACACACAGAGGCATCTGCAGCGTTGGCAGGGATTGACCGACTGGTGGCGCAACTTGTTTGGCCTGCCTGCGTCGACCAACAACCTTGAGGCCACTGTGGCGGAAGGTGAGGTGCCTCCCATTCCGCGCAACGGCAGCGGAAAACTCGAGGATGCCGTCTCGGATTATCTCCAATCATGGCTGGTGGAACAGAAGCCCGAGTTGTCGGCTGCATATTTGTCCCCCCGTTCCTTCAGCTGCCTCGAAGAATACGGACCGCAGTCCGGGAAAGAGATCAACGCGGGAGTTGCGCCCTATCTGGCCGCCAAGAACATGGCCGAGGTGAATGAAGCGCTCGGCAAAGTCGGCCGTCTGCAGGATGCTATCAAGCCCGCGAGTCTCAACCAGTCGGCATTGAAGCTGACCAAGCAGCCCTACGAAACCGTGTTCTCGCTGTATCAGGCTCCCAACGGCGTGGCCGCGGAATTTGAGTGCGATCCGGCAAAAGCCTATGACGACTACGACGAGGCGCGGGTTTCAAAAACCGCCGGCAAGTATGGAAGCTACTTTGTATCGGTGTTTCGCCTGAAACCTCCCCAGGCGAAGAGCGATGCGATGACTCTGTTATGGACGAAAGAGGGCAAGTACTGGAAGGTAGTGGCCTGGGAGTTTGAGCCGGAAGAAGCCAAGCCCGCTGCCGTGCCGGATACCCGCAGCCGCAAGGCTACTGCAACGGCGGCGCCACCGAAAACCTATAACAACGCCGACCCCGGCTTCGTGCGCGCCTCGCATGACTTCCTGCATTCCTGGCTGGTGGCCGATAACTTTGACCAGGCCGCAACGTACTTCTCTCCGCGTTCCAACCAGTGCGTGAACGCATACCTCGCAGAGGGAGAACGTCCGCCGTCAACGCCAGCTGAATACGCTGCCTACATTCGCACGTCAATCACGACCGTGGGCAAGGACGTCGGCACAGTGCAGCAACTGTCCGACGCCTTGGAGCCAGTAACGCCAGATCACGATGATCTGCAGGTCGTTCATCATCCCAGCGAAGATGCCTATTCCGCGGTTGCGGTTCCCGACTACCTTGCGGAGTCGTTTTCGTGTGAGAAGGAGTCCCTCAGCCATCCTTACCAAGTGCGTAGTGACAATCCGCAGCAGAAAAACTATGGCAACTACTACGCGACTTTATTCGAGCTGCGCACACCGGGAGATCATCCTGCCGCACTGACTCTGCTTTGGGCCAAAGAAAGCGGAGCGTGGAAGATCATCGCGTATGAAGTGGTGGCGCCATAGCGTGGCTTTGTATTGCCCAAAACCCACCGGCTGTTTAGAATCGACTCGCGCGACCCCGCGCAACTGTTTTCAGGAGGCGCCTATGACTGCCGTGATCACCAAGTCTGCGGGTAGGTCTGCCTCGCTTCTGAATTAACTCTCGCCGACAGCCTATCCATTCCCTCACTTTTCACCTGCGCCAGTCGTGTGCGCATTGGGAGAATCGAAGTGACTCTAATGGAATTGGGCTGGAGCTCCAGCTTGCAGCAAAGCTTTGATCAACTTTCGCGTCCGGATCTCACTCCCGCGCGCGTCACCACCGTATTGAAGGACCACTATCGCGTTAGCGCCGGAAACGGCGAACGGCTGGCGCGACTCTCGGGGCGGTATTCGTTTGCAATCGCTACGCGATCGGAGTTGCCGGCGGTAGGCGACTGGGTTGCCATCGACGCTGTTGGTGCAAGCCGCGCCGTTGTTCAGACTGTTTTGCCACGTCGCAGCAAAATCTCGCGCAAGATCGCGGGACGCGAAGTCGAGGAGCAGGTCATCGCCGCCAACGTCGACACCGTGTTCATCGTCTCGGCGCTCACGCAAGAGTTCAACACGCGCCGCATTGAGCGCTACCTCGCGCTGGTGTGGGACAGCGGAGCGCTGCCGGTCCTCATCCTTAACAAAGCCGACCTGGCGAATGACATCGATGCGATAACGAGTGAGCTCGACTCCATCGCGCCGGGCACGCCGATGCATGTCATCAGCGCGATGGAGAACTCAGGACTCGAGGCGTTGCAGTGCTACCTGGCGCCTGGGCAGACGGTTGCGTTCGTTGGCTCTTCCGGAGTCGGCAAGTCAACCATCATCAATCGCCTGCTGGGACGCGAGGCGCAGCCCACGCTTCCGGTTCGCGAGCATGACGATCGCGGCCGCCACACCACCACCACGCGAGAGCTGTTCTTGTTGCCCACCGGAGGCATGGTGATCGACACGCCCGGGATGCGCGAATTACGGCTTTGGCACTCCGTTCACGGATTATCCGGCGCCTTTGACGACATCGAGCAAATCGCAACTGGCTGCCGCTATCGAGACTGCGCGCACAAGTCCGAACCCGGCTGCGCGGTACGCCGCGCCGTCGATGCCGGGCTGATCGAAGGCGGACGCCTGGAGAACTTCTTCAAGCTCGAAGCCGAGCAGGCATTCCTCGATCGCAAGCTCGATGTGCATGCCGCGCTCGCCGCCAAGGCCCGGGCACGAAAGCTCTGCAAGGACGTACGCGATGTTAGCCGGCGAAAGGGCCGAAGCTGATATCGAGAGAATCTAATGGTGTCTCTAGTTTCAGGGAGCCGCGGCGGAGGGCAACCCAGGCCCGCTCTGCTCTGATGCGACATCAGTCTGTCGGAGTGAATGCAGCAGTTGCTCCGCCTTGAGCGCGTTCACCTCGGTGAACGTCTGGCGCCAGCGCTCGATCACGCACTTGTCCAGCCGTCCATGTTCGGTCGAAGGGAAAGCATAGCCGGAGTAGAACAGCAGAATGTTGTCGCGTAAGCCGTCATCTGTGCCGTCGAAGTTGTCGGCCGCTTGATCATCGAGCAGCGTGCGATAGGTGGCATCGGCCAGAGGATACTTGCCACGTTCCGTCGGGTTCCCGGTGTCGAGATTGATGTTGGCCGTCTTCAGATCGCCGTTCTTCACTTCTTGCAGCGCCTTGCGGAAGTTGTCAACGGTCTCGTTGATGCTCTTGAAGTAGAGGTTTTCGGTACGGGTGGTCGGCTCCTTGAAATCGATGTCCTTGAAAGGACCCACCTTGGGAACAACCTTGAAGATCGCCGCCAATACGTGCGCGCCCGGGCCGGGCTTTTCGTAGTCACCGTCCCAGGACTTATGGTAATCCGCGTTCGACAGATGATAGAGGAAGTGCTGGCGGTTGAAGTTCGGGATCTCGCGCTTCAGCTCATCGCCTTTCACCAGCAGCGCCACCTTCGTCATCTCGGGAATAATCTGGCTGACGCTGCGTCGATAGGTATTCACCGCGAGTTGTTCATGCGGCATCACCGCCGTCAGCGGCATGCCATACGTTTCCTCGAAGGCGCGCTCCAACAGCGGCGCTGAAACTTCGAAGCCTATGAAGTTGTGATATTGCTCCGGCGCGTAACGTCCCTTGGCTACCTGCAGCACGTCGAAGCCGAATTCCACCCTGATGTGCGCGTGGTGATCGACGTCATACGGAACTCGCGGACCATACTCCGCGGCCAGTTTGGGATATTCGATTCCGACGGACTCATTGATGTAAGGATGGCCGTGAATATCGGCGATGTAATGTGAGAGCGCTCCGATGGCGAACGCGTACTCGTTCAGGTCCTGGGCATCGGAGAGCATGTTCTGCACGAAGTCGCCGGTGCGCACGTAGTGCGTCAGGTCGCTGAACGTGTGATCGCCGAACGGGTAATAGCCGATGTCCTGAATGACCGATCCGCCATAAGCGTAGGCATGAGCGGTCTTCAGATCATCCGAAGTAGCGTCAGGAAAGCGTGCCTTCAGCAGCGGAACAATTTGCTGGTCCCAGAGAAGGTCGATGATCTCTTCGTGCGTAAGCACGGAGTAGGCTGCCGAACGCGGCGCTGCCGCCAGCAGGAAGCTGCATATCAGCAGCAGCGGCAGCCACCGCGTCCCGGTACAAACTCTACGCATGCTTCAGATGCGGCCCATCAACACCAGGATGATGACGATGATCAGCACCAGACCTAATCCGCCGCTCGGATAATACCCCCAGCCACGGCTGTACGGCCACGCGGG
>Ga0335083_10007906_pt1 | contig 13056 bp, 14 predicted proteins | sample Lox_Sample_42_FD_206716 | JGI IMG/M metagenome (GOLD analysis project Ga0335083, IMG submission 206716) | Soil microbial communities from Loxahatchee National Wildlife Refuge, Florida, United States - Lox_Sample_4.2 | ecosystem: Environmental > Terrestrial > Soil > Wetlands | place: USA...
CTGCCGGAAGGTGGGATTATAACGTTCGTTTGGTAGATTGATTCTGATCACGGGAGCGCGATGGATTTCCGGTTCAGCGAGGAGCAGGAGCTCTTCCGCAAGAGCGTCCGCGACTTCGTCAACCGGGAGCTGCCCAAGTCGTGGGCGCGGGACCTGGAGAAGGACGAGCACGCCTTCCCGTACGAGCTGTTCCGCAAGCTCGCCGACGCCGGCTTCCACGCCATCGGCATCGCCGAGGAGTACGGCGGCCAGGGCGGCGACATCATGACCCAGATGATCCTGGCCCGGGAGCTGGCCCGCTCGCTGGCCGGCCTGACCTGGGTGTGGGGGATCACCTCGTTCGCCGGCGGCAAGTCGGTCGGCATCTACGGCACCGAGGAGCAGAAGCGCGCGCACCTGCCCGCGATCGCGGCCGGGCGGGAGAAGTGGGCCATCGGGTTCACCGAGCCAGGCGGCGGCACCGACGTGCTGGGCGCGCTGCGTACGACCGCGACCCGCGCCGACGGCGGCTGGGTCCTCAACGGCCAGAAGACGTGGAGTTCCATGGCCCACGTGGCCGACTACATCCTGCTGCTGGTCCGCACGACCAAGGAGGTGGAGAAGCAGTACCAGGGCGTGTCCCTGTTCATGCTGCCGACCGCCTCGGCGGGCGTGACGATCAGGGAGATCCCCAAGCTGGGCATGCGTGCGCTCGGCTCTTGCGATGTCTTCCTCGACGACGTGTTCGTCGCGGACGAGTACCTGCTGGGCGAGCCGGACCAGGCCTGGAAGATGCTGCTGCCCACGCTGAACAACGAGCGGATCATGCTGTCCTCGTTCTGCGTCGGGATCCTGGACGGCGTGCTAGAAGACGCGCTCGCGTACGCCCAGCAGCGCGAGGCGTTCGGGCACAAGATCGGCGAGTTCCAGTCGCTCCAGCACCACATCGCCAACATCGCGATGTGGCGGGAGCAGGCCGAGCTGGTGGTGACCAAGGCGGCCTGGATGCAGGCCCGCGGGCTGCCCTGCCAGCGGGAGGCCACCATGGCCAAGGTGATCGCCTCCGAGCTGGCCAACCAGGCGGCCGACCTGGGCATCCAGATCCTGGGCGGGATGGGCTACTCGGCCGAGACCGACATGCAGCGGTACTGGCGCGACTCGCGGCTGTTCCGGATCGGCCCGATCACCAACGAGATGGCCAGGAACTCCATCGCCGAGGGCCTGGGCCTGCCCCGGTCGTTCTGATGGGGTCGTTCTGATGCCGGACCTGGCCGGCCGTGAGCTTCCCGCGGGCACGGCCCGGCTCGAGCCGTACCAGAACTGGCTGCTGCACGACGCCTTCTACTCACAGCCCCGCGCCGAGCCCCACCCGGTCGCCGCCTTCATCCTGGCCAACCGCGGCATCGGCATCTCCCTGGCGGAGCTGTTCACCCTGTTCGGCTCGGACATCAACGACGGCCCGCTGCTGGCCGAGTCGCAGCTCGAGCTGCACCGCCCGCTGGCCGAGGACGCCGATTACGAGGTCCACGGCGAGATCACCGCGGTCGAGCGCCGCCGGTCCCGCCGGATCGGCCCCTTCGACCGCATCACCTGCCGCTTCGACCTGTTCTCCGACGGCGCCCTGGCCGCCACCGTCACCAACGTCTTCGCCGTGCCCCGTGAGGAGCCCGCGTCGTGACCGAGCTCCCCGCCTGGAAGATGGACAGAGTGGACCCGGGCAAGATGAAGATGCTGGCGCTGCTGCTGGCCGACCCCAACCCCATCCACTTCGACCGGGCCGCGGCCCAGCGGCTGGCCGGGACGGACCAGGTGGTGAACCAGGGACCCTCGACCATGGCCCTGGGCGTGAATATGCTGCTGGCCGCGTTCCCCGGCGCCCGGCTGGTCAGCTACCGGGTCCGGCTGCTCGGCCTGGTGCTGGCCGGGGACGGCGTGGAGGGCGGCGGAACCGTCGTCGATCGTGAGATTCTTGACGGGCAGGAACGGGTGCGGTGCCAACTGCACCTCGACGTTCCCGGCCGCGGCCGGGTGATCGAGGGCGAGGCCGTGCTCGTGCTGCCCCCAATGGACTAGCACAGTGGACTAACACAGTGGACTAACACAGCGGACTAACACAGCGGACTTAGGGGAGCGGTGCCATGGCCGAGCCGGGTATCCATCGGATCGAGGTCACGACGCTCGGGGATCTGCTCGATCTCCGCGCCGCCGAGCATGGTGAGCACCTGGCCATGGTGTTCCCCGACCATCAGGTCAGCTATGCCGGCCTGGCTGCCCGCGCCGACTTCTTCGCCCGGGGCCTGATGGCCGCTGGCCTCAAGCCCGGGGACACGGTCGGGATCCTGCTGCCGAACTGCGTCGACGTCATCGCCGCGCTGTTCGGCGCGGCCAAGGCGGGGCTGTACCCGGTCCCGGTGAACGCGCGCTACAAGAGCCTGGAGCTGGCCGACCTGGCCCGGCACTCCCGGATGCGGGTGCTGATCACCACCACGCCCGACCCGGTTGCGACTGGTGCCCCCGACTTCCCGGCCATGCTGACCAAGGCGTTCGCGGATCTGGAGGAGCAGGACGGCACCCGTTTGGCCCTGCCTGATGCTCCCGACCTGCAGCAGATCGTCCTTCTCGGTGACCACGACCTGCCCGGGTTCGCCACCGAGGCCAGCTTCGGCGCGGCCGGCGACGCCGTGACCGGCGGCGACCTCGAGCGCCGCCGTCAGCTGGTCAAGGTCCGCGACCCGGCCGTCGTGATGTACACCTCCGGAACCGCGGCCGAGCCGAAGGGCGCGCTGCTCAGCCACGAGGCCCTGATCCGGTTCGCCGACGGCACCAAGCAGACCCGTTTCTTCCTGACCCCGGACGACCGGATCTGGACCGCGCTGCCTATGTTCCACATCGGCGGCATCGCGTTCTCCGTGGCCACCATCTACGCGGGCGCGACGCTGGTCCACACCGGGTTCTACCGGCCCGAGCTGGCACTGGACCAGATCGCCGCGCTGCGCTGCACGATCGTGCTGGCCGCGTTCGAGACGATCTGGCTTCCCGTGGTCAACCAGCCGGACTTCAACGACCGTGACCTGTCCAGCGTCCGGATCGTCATGACGGTCGGCGTCACCGAGCGCCTGCGCGACATGGCCAGCCGCCTGCCTCACGCCATCCAGGTGTCCTGCTTCGGCATGACCGAGGCGTCCTCGTTCCTGTCGCTGAGCTACCTGACCGACACGCTCGAGCAGCGGGTCACCACCGGCGGCCACCCCATGCCGGGCATGGAGTGCCGGATTGTCGACCCGGTCACCGGCGTTGACCTGCCGCCGGATACCGAGGGCGAGATGCTGTTCCGCGGGTCGAACTGCTTCTCCGGCTATCTGCACGACCCCGAGCTGACGGCCCAGGTGTTCGACGACGAGGGCTGGTTCCACACCATGGACGTGGCCACCATGGACCCGGACGGTCGCGTCACGTTCGTCAGCCGGCTCAAGGACATGCTCAAGGTCGGCGGCGAGAACGTGTCGGCCGCCGAGGTCGAGAGCTACCTGCTCCGCCACCCCGCGATCGGCATCGTCCAGGTCGTCTCGGCGCCCGACGACTACTACGTCGAGGTCCCGGCCGCCTTCATCCAGCTCAAGCCCGGTGCCGCGGCCACCGAGGAGGAGATCATCGCCTTCTGCGTGGGGAAGATCGCGACCTTCCGGGTGCCACGCTACGTCCGGTTCGTCGCCGAGTGGCCGATGTCCGGTACCAAGATCAAGAAGGCCATCCTGCGCGAGATGATCGCCGCGGACCTCAAGGAGAAGGGCATCTCCCGGGCCCCCAAGATCGAGACCGCCCCGGCTGGCTGAAGCTCGCCGGTTCTGCCTGATCCTCTGTATCTTTCTGAGCCGGCCACGCTCTGGTATCGACGATGTCGAGGCCGCTTCAGCGTCGCTTCAGCGATGCTTCAACGCGCCGTCCGACAGTGGAAGCATCCCGCATCGACGGCGCGAAAGGTATCCGATGAGAATGCGACGGATGAACGCGATGCTCCTGGCGGCCGCGATCATGGCGGGCCTGAGCATCGGCGTGGGCCGGCGTGCCCAGCGCTTCCTGTCCGACCTGCCCATTGTTGACCACAGCGACGCCGCCTGACGGTTCCCGGAACGACGTCGTTGCCGGCCGCGGTGACAGCTACTACGAGCCGTAGTAATACGATGGCCGTGACGGCGGCCGCGGTCCTGCGGCGGCCTGCCGCGAGGAAGCGGGAAGCTGGCTCGCGGTGGGTGCTGCCCGGTTACGGCTGATACGCCTTACGGGCGCGGTCACGCCGCTCCTTGAGACAGGACGGTGAGGCCTGGTGGCTGGCAGGCTGGTGGCTGTGGTGCCCGGGGGCGGGCCTGGGGGTCACGGGGAACGGGATGGCCGCGCTGGCGGCCCTCGGGCTCGCGGAGGCGGTCCGTGCTGCCGGGCACCTGGCCCCGCACGCGGGCTTTCAGGACCCGGCCGGCCGGTGGCTGCTGCGGATCCCCGGGAACGGCGCGGGTCCCGGCGGGGTCACGACCGTCTGCGGTATTCACCGCCGTCGGCTGCACGACGTGCTGCGGCAGGCCGCCGGGTCCGCAGGGGCCGAACTGGTCACCGGGGCCGAGGTCACCGCCATCCGGCCCGGGACCGCCGGGGGTGAGCCCGCCGCGGTCACCTGGCGGGCCGCGGCCGGCGAGCACGCCCGCGAATGCGACCTGGTGGTGGCCGCTGACGGGGTCCACAGCACGGTGCGGGGCCAGCTGTTCCCCGCTGCCCGTCCCCGGTATTCCGGCAGCACCAGCTGGCGGGCGGTCATCCCCGACACCAGCCTGGACGGCCGCCTGACCGAGGTGTGGGGGCCGGGCGCCGAGTTCGGCACGCTGCGGGTCAGCGACGGCGAGGTCTACTGGTACGGGGAGTTCACCGGCCCGGAGGGGAAGCAGTTTCCTGACGAGCTGGCCGCGGCCCGCGCCCGCTTCGCCGGCTGGTCGCCGTGGATCCGGGACATCATCGCCGCCACCGCCCCGGACCAGCTGATGCGCCACGACGTCTACCACCTGCCGGGCGGGTGCCCCCGCTGCTCCGCTCGCTCCGGCGAACCACTGCGATGCTCCAGGGTCGTTACCCTGGCCACTGAGATATTCCATGGGTGTCGCTGTTGTGGGAGTGAGCGCGGCCTAGCGGGCTGCCTGCCGTCCGCGCTGGTGGTCCCGGCGGTCTCACCGGCCCCGGCCCGGCCCGCGGCGGCCCTGCACTCAGCCACGTCGATGTGGCAGCCACGTGGCTGCAAGGACGCGCCGGAGAATAACCTGGAGGTTTCCGTCGCGGCCGCTCTCACCACGCGTCACTGCTTTAACGACCCCGGTTATCGTGGGCCTTTACCCACGCGATACCGGAGGTAATGGACCACGATAATGCGATGAGCTATGAAGCGCGGGGAAAATGAGCCTGCGGAGGCGGATGTGACCGCCGGGTATGGCTCTTGAGCAGGCGCTTCATGATCGCGAAGGATTTTGTCCCGCTTCCGGGGATAAGATCCTTCGCGATCATGGAAAAGCCATGAAAACGCGGCCAGCCCATCGGCCCTCAGCGGGAATCGGAAATTCCAGGGCCCTGAAACGAGCAGGCTAACTGACTGCGGACCATCAGGTTATTAACCGGCGCGTCCCAACCACCTCGCTGCCACATCGACGTGGTTACCGGCGCCGCCGGGGCGGCACGGATACGCACCATGCGCACCACAGGCAGCACCGGGACCACCCGCCCCGCACCCCAGCACTCACCCATGATCCGTTGACGTAGTTGCCAGGAGGCGGGGCGGCGTCGGGGGCGGGGGCACGCGGGGTGGGCGGGGTGGGCGCGGCTGCTGAGGTTAGAGCGGCCAGGTAAATCATCGGACAATGGGTCGGTGATCGATGTCGAGCCGGGCCGTTTCGAGGAAATGGTCGTCACGGCGCTGGACGGCCTGCCCGAGGAACTCGGTCGGCTGATGGAAAACGTCGCGGTGATGGTTGAGCACGGCCAGGGCCCGCCCGGACTGCTCGGACTGTACGAGGGTACCCCGCTGACCGACCGCACCTCGGACTACACGGCGGTGATGCCCGACCTGATCACCATTTACCGCCGGGCGATCTGCGCGATCTGCCGGACCGAGGCCGAAGTCGAGGACCAGGTCCGCCGGACCGTCATCCACGAGGTTGCCCATCACTTCGGCATCGATGACAACCGGCTCGACGAACTCGGCTGGTAAGACCTCGGCTGAGTCGGCGGCCGCCCAGCCCAGGAGCCAGCCGGCGCCCAGGAGCCGCCCAGCCCAGGAGCCAGCCGGCCCTCAGGGAGCCGCCCGACCCAGGAGCCGCCCGAACCTCAGGAGCCGCCCGAACCTCAGGAGGGAGCTACTGCAGGTTCGCTCTTAGCACGGGTCGCCGCCGGACGGGGCTGCCTGGTCGCCATGGCCTTGTCGTTGGCCTGGTGAATGGCCCGGTACGCCTCGACGGTCCGCAGCTTGTGCCAGCGGGCGTAGCTCTCGACTTCCTCCTTGGTGCCGGACTCGAGCAGCTCGATCAGCCGGAGGTGCTCGGCGAGGGCCTCCTCGGAACGATGCGGCAGGTAGACGAACATGGTCGAGCGCAGCCGGTCGAGCCGGGTGTTCGTCTGCTCGAGCAGCTCGGTCAGGTAGGTGTTGGGACACCGGGCCACGATGGCCGCGTGCAGCAGGCGGTTCAGCTTGCTGAACCGCAGCGGATCCGCCCGGGCGGCGGCTTCCTCCATTCCCGCCGCGATCTTGCGCAGCCGGGTCAGGTCGGACCGGCGCAGGTTCTGCTGGGCCTCGGCGCTGGCCGCGCCCTCCAGGACCGCCAGCGCGATCATGGCCTGCTCCCAGGAGGTGGAGTCGACCGGCGACACCACCGCGCCCACATTAGGGGTGAACCGGACCCATCCCTCGGCCTCCAGGCGGCGCAGCGCCTCACGGACCGGTATCGGGCTCACACCTAGCTCGCGGGCCAGAGCGTCGATATTGAGCCGCTCCAGCGGCGCAAAGCTTCCGCTGTGGATCCGGTCCCGGAGGATCGTATAGGTGCGTTCCTGCTTGTTCACAGCTATCAAGCGTAGCCGCAGCGGACTCATGTGCGCTGCGGCAGCTGATAGTGGTGTTCCGTAGGAAGCTATACGATCCCGAGACCAGGCCGACCGGCACGGCCAGCGGCATCGGCTACGCGATCGCGGCCTGGGCGGCCGCCGAGGGATGACCGCCCTCCTGGCCGGCATCGACACGGCCAGGCTCCACGACGGTCGGACGCCGTCCTGAAATGACAGCGGGCCGCCCGCGAAAGCGATCGCGGCCGGCCCGCTGCTGAACCCGGTTACCCCTAGGTGGTCACGCGGCGCGGCTTGCTGCGGCGCCACCAGATGCCGCCCGTCAGGAGGAGCAGCGCCCCGCCGCCGATAACCGCCAGCCACGGCAGCGGCGAGCCTGGCGCGGGCGGCGCGGTGCCGCCGAAACCCGTGCCCGCGCCGCCTGTGGGCGGCTGGCCGGTCCCGGCGGCATCCACCAGGTTGACGATCTCGAGCCCGGCCGAGCCGTCGATCACGACCTCGGTGTGGACGGTGTTCCCGACCAGCGTGACCGGCAGGCTCGTCTTCGCGCTGGAACCGGTCGCGGACATGGTCCAGGTACCGGGTGGGATGGTCGCGTAGGAGCTGACGGAACCGGTCGACGCCTTGGACACGATGTCCCCGGCCGCACCGGGGGCGCAGCTGCAGTGGAACTTCACGTTGTTCTGCTTGTCCGAGGCCTGGATCACCCGCACCAGGGTCTTGCCCGAGGGCGCGGTCAGGTTGTCATCGAGGACCTTCAGCTGCGCCTGGCCGTTCACGCTGAGGGCAGTCGCCGTGTACGCCTTGCCGTCCGCCACCGTGACGTCGCCGGACAGGACGGGCTGGCTCGACGCGGCCGACCCGGCCTTCAGCATCTTGACGCTGTAGTCTCCGGCGCTCACGGACCGGTAGGACGAGACCGTTCCGTAGCTGACGCCGGTGACCACGAACTCGGGGCTGGAATTACCGGACGCGTAGACGTACACGTCCACCGCCGAGGTACTCGCCGACAGGTTGCCGACCCTGATCCAGCCGGAACCCGCGGCGGCATAAGATGCCGATGCGGTAACAGTAAGGCCAACCAATAGGGTCAAAAAGCCGAGCAGCGCTGCCGCCCGCCGGTACGTTATCCCAATATTCACCGATATACACCCTTTCCGACCTGCAGCAATGAACGTCCGCCTCCCAGCCCATCAGTGATGCAGGCCAGGTGGGATGAAGAGGCATTGCCGCCACAGTAGAGGTGAAGCTGAGCAGGGGCAACTCTCATTTATCAAGAATTCGCCCGTGTCCCGCGGACGGGCCCGATCACCCGATGTCGGTCGGTGCCTCACGCCGCAGGAACCGCCACCGGCCCGCCTCGCGGATCAGCCGGTCGTCCAGCACCTCCTTGTACTCGACGAACAGCGATCCGCCGCTGGTACCGCTACTGGCCACGCGTCCGTCCACCCCGCCGTGCTCGGCCGGCGTCACGTACCGTGGGAAGGCGGCGTCAGGCGGCATGCGCCGGCGTCACGGTCCAGCCGGGCGGCCTGGCGATCGGCGACGATGACGGTGTGGTCGTGCTCCCGTCCGGCCTGGCCCCGGAGACCCTCGCCGCCGCCCTCGAGTAGGGACGGCAGGAGGAGTTCGTCGCCGCCCGGTGGCAGCGGGCGCGGAGCTCGACAGTCTGTACCCGCTCGGCGAACGCTGGCGGGAAGCCTACGAGAACTGGGTCAAGGAGCATAAAACATGAGGTTCCGCAGCGACCCGTCGACCCTGCGCGGCTCCATCGCCCCCGTGGTCACCCCGTTCACCGACGACGGCCAGCTCGACAACGAGGGCCTGCGGCGCCTGATCAGCTGGCAGCTGGACTCCGGCTCGCACGGCATCTCCCTCGGGGGCTCGACCGGCGAGCCGAGCGCGCAGACGACGCAGGAGCGGATCGCCGCGATGACAGAAGCGGCCCGGGTGATCGCGGACCGGGTGCCCTTCCTGCCCGGTACCGGTTCCGCCCGGCTGGACGAAACGCTGGAGCTCACGGCGGCCGCGGCCGGACTGGGCGCGGACGCCGCCCTGGTGATAACGCCGTACTACGCGCGGCCCACGCAGGAGGGCCTGTTCCAGTGGTACGCGACCGTGGCCGGCCAGAACCAGGACCTGCCGATCGTCGTCTACAACGTCCCGTCCCGTACCGCCGTCGACATCGCGCCGGAGACCATCGCGAGGCTGCGACGGCAGTACGCCAACATCATCGGAGTCAAGGAGACCACCAGGGACTTCGAGCACTTCTCCCGCGTGCTGCACCAGTGCGGCCGCGACACCCTGGTGTGGTCGGGCATCGAGTTGCTGTGCCTGCCGCTGCTCGCTCTCGGCGGGGTCGGCTTCGTGAGCGCGGTCGCCAACCTGGCGCCCGCCGCGGTGGCGCAAATGTACGACCACTGGACGGCGGGCGAGCACGAACAGGCCCGCGACCTGCACTTCGCTCTGCACCCGCTGGTGGACGTCATCTTCGCCGAGACCAACCCGGCCCCGGCCAAGTGGGTGCTGCGGCAGGCGGGCCTGCTCGGCTCCGCCCACGTCCGGCCGCCCCTCGCCGAGGTCAGCGACGCCGGGCGGCGCCGGATCACCGAGCTGCTGCGCGCCGGAGCCCCGGTGCTCAGCCCGCCCCTGCGTGACCTGGCCCTGCGCGACCTGGCAGAAGAGGGACCCGGCGCATGACGGCCACGCATCAGGTCCTGGAATCGGCCGTCGGCGCCGACGGGTTCCGCATCCGCTAACCCGCGGCGCCGGCCGGCCTCCCCGGGATGGTCAGGCCCGAAGGGTCAGGCTCCGGGCGCCGCCGCCCGGATGGTCGCCTCGATGGCGGACCAGGGCAGTCCCGGGGGCACGATGATCGAGGCGGTGTCGGTGGCCTCGTCCCACGGCTCGAGCTGCTCCCGGACCTGGTTGGGGGTTCCGCAGACGGCGAGCTGGTCGAGGACCACCTGGGCATCCGCGGGGACGATCCCGTGCCGCGGGCTGGGCCGGGGGTTCGCGGCGATGATCGTCTTGACCTCGGTGGCGTAGCCCTGGCTGGACACGGATGTGGCGTAGACGTCACCCATGGCGGTCAGGTACCAGGCGGTGCAGCTGGCCGCCATGTCACGGGCGTGACGCGCGTTGTCGTCGGCGACGGCGATAGGCCCGGTGGCGACCGCGAGCGGCGGTGCGGCCGGATCGCGCAGGCCGCTCACCCGTTCCTTCCAGGCAGGGAGGCGGTCGCGGGCCACCAGGGCGGGGATCCAGCCGTCGGCGGTTTCGGCGGCCACCCGCACGGAGTGCTCGCCCAGCGCGGCGACCCAGATGGGCACCTCGGGGGCGGGCGGCTGACCGAGGCGGAGCGGCCGGACGAGCGCGTCGCGGTCGAGCCGGGCGGGCTCGCCGTCGAGCAGCGCGCGGACCTTGGTCACGGTGTCACGCAACTTCGCCGCCGGGTGCTCGAACGCGACATCATGGAACCCTTCCGCCAGGGCCTTGGTGCTGGCGCCCAGGCCCAGGATGTAGCGTCCCTCGCAGATCTGGTGCAGGGTGGCGGCGGTCATCGCGATCGTGGCCGGGGTCCGCCCCCAGACGGACACGATGGCCGAGACGAGCTTGATGCCCGTGGTGCGTAGCGCGATCTCGGTCAGGACCGGGGACGAGTCCAGGCCCCAGCCCTCGGGCACCGAGAAGGACGCGAAGCCCAGTTCGTCGGCCAGCACCGCGGCCCGGACGATGACATCCCGCCTGGTCTCCATCGGCGTGAGCGCGACCCCGCGCAGCCGCGCGGTCACGCCGCACCGCCGACCGCCGGCGCCGCCGCCGTGACCGGAGCCGCCGTGACCGGAGCTGCGGCCGGCCGCGGCACGGTCAGCCAGAGCGTGCTAGCCGCGGCGAGCACCTCGCCGTGCCGTCCGATCAGCGCGGAACCGGCGGTGAGCTTGCGGCCGTCGCGTCCGGCCAGCCAGGCGATGACCCGGCAGGGATCCCCGGCCGCGGGCAGTGCCACCAGGTCGGCCGTCATCTGGCCGAGCAAGATGGCCGTGTCCTGATCCAGGCTGGCAGCCTCGGCAGCGGCGATCCCGCTGGGGCAGTCGAGCGCCGCCCAGACCACCTCCGGCCGGACCCGGCCGCTGTCGTCGCTGACCGAGGGGTGCGGTGTCCACGGCGCCGCCCACAGGCCCCGGCTGGCCACCGCCCCGGGAAAGATCCGCAGCCCGTCTCCTGGCTGGCGGCTCGTCCCGCAGCCGAAGCAGGTGGGGTAGACCGGATCGGCGAAGTAGTGCGCGCGGCCGGCCGCGGCGAGGGTCTCCGCCATCGACACCAGGCCAGGTATCTGGGGTGGCAGGCGGCCAGCGGACAAGGCTGCCTCGGCGATCAGCGCGTGATCATGGTGGACGCGGAGCGAGCCATCCTCGCCCTGCTCGACGGTCATGGGCACGGCCAGCGGCACCGGCCGGCGCAGCGTGACCGTTATCGGGCCGTCGAGGTACCCGGCGACGCGCCCGCACACGTAGCCGCCGTTGCCGCTGGCGGGCGGGCCGCAGAAGCGGGACGGGATGACAAGTTCAGGCATTTTCTGAGAATTAGGTGACACCTTTCCGAGGTTAGGAGCGGCCGGCGAGGCCGGCAATCGGGTGAATTACGGGGGTATCCGTCCCGTCCCCTGGCGGCCGCGCCCGTCCGGGGCCGTCACGTCGGGTGAACTACGGAGCCCGGCTCAGCGGCGCAGCCGCTGCTCGGTGACCCACGCCGCGATCTGGGCGCGGGAGCGTACCCCCAGCTTGCGCCGGATGTTCTCGACGTGCGCCTCGGCGGTCCGCGGCGCGATGGACAGCCTCCTGGCGATGGCCTGGTTGGTCAGACCTTCGGCGATGAGCCCGGCCACCTCGAGCTCGCGGCCGGTGAGCCGGGGCCCGCTGCTCTCCGGCTCGCTCAGGAAACTGAGCACCTCTTCAAGCACGGACGGCCAGTCGCCGTGGTAGTACAGGTGGCTCGTACCCGGCAGCGGGATCAGGGTCGCCCCGGGGATGAGCGCGGCGACCTCGCGGCCGAGCTCGAACGGGGTGCCCCGGTCCGCCTTGCGGTGCAGGACAGCGGTCGGCGCGGTGATGTCAGGAAGCAGTGCCCTGACGTCCGTGCCGTAATAGACCTCGAGCAGCCGGGCGGCCGCGGCCGGCGAGGCACTGGTCCGCTGGAACTGCGTGAACTGCGCCAGCTCCTCGGCCGTGGGATCGGTGACGAAGGCGCCCGCCAGCGCCCTCAGCCCGAGGCCCCAGTGGGCTCGCACCAGCGCCACGACCGACTCCCTGACCTCGGCAGGCGCCAGGTCGCGGCCGCTGGCGCACATCCCGTACAGGACGAGCGCCTCGACCCGGTCCTGATGCCCCGCCGCGATCGCGGCCGCGAGCTGCCCCCCTTGCGAGGCCCCGAACATCCGGAAGCGGTCGGCGCCGACGGCATCGGCCACCGCCAGCGCCGCGGCCACCTGCCCGTCGAACGACAGGTCGATCCCGTCCCGGTCCGACAGCCCGCAGCCGGGCTTGTCGTACCGGATCACGGTGAACCGCTCGGCCAGGCCCCCGATGAAGTCGCTGAAGGACAGCAGCTCCAGCTGCCCGCGAAGATCGGTGATCCAGCCCGAGTCATACAGCAGCGGCGGCCCGTCGCCCGCCGTCGAGTAGGCCACCCGGCCGGCGGGGGTCTGGCAGTACCTGATCCTCGGCTTCACCCGTACAGGCTGACACAAAAACCGTTGGGGGACAGGGGCGGCCGCGCCTACAGTTGAGGCATGAAGGTCGGCGATATCCGGGCGGCGCGAGCTATCAGCTCGCCGGTTGCCGCTGCCTGACCTCAATTTCCCACGCGGGCGACCGGGAACGGTCCGCCGGCGCGTGGTGCTGCTCGACGAATAACGCCGCGTCAGCGGTCCTTTCCTGGATCCCTCAGCCAGAAAGGACGCCGCCATGAACGCGGACGAGACAACAC
>Ga0335083_10007907_pt1 | contig 13054 bp, 13 predicted proteins | sample Lox_Sample_42_FD_206716 | JGI IMG/M metagenome (GOLD analysis project Ga0335083, IMG submission 206716) | Soil microbial communities from Loxahatchee National Wildlife Refuge, Florida, United States - Lox_Sample_4.2 | ecosystem: Environmental > Terrestrial > Soil > Wetlands | place: USA...
GCTCGGCTTCGAGCTGCGCTGAACGCCACGACCAGGACGCGGCGCACGCAGGGTCTGCGCGATCCTGCGCAAGCCGATTGATTAGTGCGATGTAGGCACGCCACCCAGGAGAAACGCAAATGAAAGTTGCCGTCATGGGCGCGGGCGCAGTGGGCTGCTTTTTCGGCGGCATGCTCGCGCGCGCGGAACACGATGTGGTCTTGATCGGCCGCCCCCAGCACGTCGAGGCCATTGCACGCGACGGGCTGCGCCTCGAAGCCCTGCAGTTCGACGAGCGCATCGGCGCGCCGCATCTCACGGCCAGCACCGAGCCTTCCGCTGTTGCCGGCGCCGACCTCGTGCTGTTCTGCGTGAAGTCGACCGATACCGAAAGCGCGGGCGCCGCGATCAAGCCGTATCTCGGCGCAGAGACGCTCGTGCTCACGCTCCAGAACGGCGTGGACAATGCGGAGCGCCTGCGCGGCGTGATCCCGCAGGACGTGGCAGCCGCCGTGGTGTACGTCGCCACTGAAATGGCTGGCCCCGGCCACGTGCGCCACCACGGGCGCGGCGAACTCGTGATCGAGCCTTCGCGCGCCGGCGCCGCCACTGCGCGCACGCTCATCGATGCGGGCGTGCCCACGGAAATCTCTCCCAACGTGCGCGGCGCCCTCTGGGCCAAGCTGATCGTAAACTGTGCCTACAACGCGCTCTCCGCCATCACGCAACTGCCTTACGGGCGGCTCGTGCAGGGTACGGGCGTGAGCGACGCGATGCGCGACATCGTGGCCGAATGCGTGGCCGTCGCGCAGGCCGATGGCGTGACGCTGCCGCCCGATATGGACGGCGCGGTGACCCGCATCGCACAGACGATGCCGGGCCAGTACTCTTCCACGGCCCAGGATCTCGCACGCGGCAAGCGCAGCGAGATCGATCACCTCAACGGGTATGTCGTGCAACGCGGCGCGACGCTCGGCGTGCCCACGCCCGCGAACCGTCTGCTGCAGACGCTCGTGCGCCTCATCGAGGACAAGGCGCACGCAGCGCTGTAGTCTTCGCGCGCAAGCGTCTTTCCTTGCGGCCTGCGCCAGACGCGGGCCGCGAACGTGCCCGGCGGCGGCAACGTCACGCGAAAGACCACAAAGCACCCCTCGCGCGGATCAACCTTCGAGAAGTTCGGCTCGCGCCGGCACGAATCGGCAAAGTACAGTTTATTGCTATGGGGTCCGAACTGATTGATACATGGGGCACGCTGCGCCTGGTGCGAGATGCCATCCGTGCGCAGCACGAGCGTGCGTGCCCCACGATCGTCGAACTTCAGATGCGGGCGCAAGCCGCGCAAGACCCTCAGCGTTCGAACACCAGCAGGGTGGATGTGGCAGACGCGTAGAGCCTGCCCTGCGCGTCCGTGATGCTGGCCTCCGTGAAAGCGGCGCGCCGGCCGATGCTGAGGACGCGCCCTTCGGCACGCACGAGCCCGGTATCGGCGGTCAAAGGCCGGTGGTAGGCGACCTTCAGTTCCAGCGTGGTATAGCCCTGATTCGGGCCCAGGCGCGAATGGGCGGCGCATCCACAGGCGGAATCGAGCAGCGTGGCGGCATAGCCGCCGTGCACGGTGCCAATCGGGTTGTATACGTGCAAACCGGGCGTGCCGGCGAACACGACACGACCCTCATCCACTTCGGCAAGCTCGAAGCCGAGTGTTTCGCAGATGGACGGGCCACGGCCCGATTCCAGCATGCGCTGCAATTGTTCAAGGCCAGTCAGGCCAGCGGGCATTTCTGCAATGAGGTTCATTGAAGCCGTCTCCGTCGAAGGTGGCGCATCGCTGCGCGCTAGCGGGTCAGATGGCGGGGAAGTCCGCCGGTTCGCCATCCTACCGCCTTTCGAACGATCGTGCTTAAACGGGATCCCAGGTGATAGCCCAGAGCTCGAACTTCGTCACGCCGGATTCAGATCGAATTCCAGACGAATGCCGCCGGGCTCATAAATCATCGTATGACGTTTGGGCCCTTTGCCTAGCAGTTCCGGCGCAAACTCCACCTTCACGCCCGGCCACGTGGACACACGTTCGAATATCGCGTTGAAGGCCGCTTCATTTGCCGCGCGCAGCGCGAGATGATGCAGGCCGATATTCGATTTTCGGTCGAACTCGACACCCGACTCCGCGTTCTTGCGCTGCCACAAGGTCAGGAGAATGTGCCCGTCGGAAACGAATACCGCTGGATATTCGGGCCTTCCGCCCACCTGCTTCCAGCCAAGACAATCGACAAAAAAAGCGCTCGTTTGCGCGAGATCCCGAACCGTGAGACCGACGTGGTCCACACCTGCTGTCAATGCTGTTTCACTCATGTCACTCATCCTTTAGTCAACTCATAAAGAGGGATGCGTCGTTGCACGTCGATCCCCATCCTCCCGATGCCGTCTACGCCGCGATCATCATCGTGCCCTCGCCGATACGCGCGACCTCGACAAACGCCCGCATCGCACTCGATACATAGGCGTCCTGACGGCGGATGAACTGCGTGAGCACGCGCGCCTTTTCCGGCGCGAGTGCATGAACGGCAACGATATCTTGCGCGAGTGCCGCGGCAACCACGCCGCTCGGCAGCAACGTGATGCCAATACCCGCCGCGACGCAGGCGACAATCGCGTCCAGCGATCCGAATTCGAGCGGCGTCGCTGTGAGGACACCTAACTCGGTAAGCAGCGCATCGAGCCGCTGTCGATACGAGCAGCCAAGACGAAACACAATGGTTTTCAGGTCGCGGGCCGAACGCAGTGCGTCGATCGAGCGCAGCGTATGCGGCGTGACGAGCACGAGTTCCTCTTCGAACACCGTTTCGGCATGCAACTCCGGGTGATCGACCGGTCCGGCCACAAATGCGCCGTCGAGCCGGCATTCCACAACGTCGGCGGTGAGACTGCAGCTCGTTCCGGTCGTCAACGACAGCTGCACAAAGGGATAGCGCTTCGCGAAGGTCCGCAATATCGGCGAAAGGCGCAGCGCCGCCGTTGTTTCGAGCGTGCCGAGCGCGAGCGTCCCGCCCGGCGGTCCGTCGTCGAGCGCCGCCAGCCTCGCATCAGCCACCAGTTTCGCAATGCGCGCCGCGTATGGCAGCATGCGCTGCCCCGCCGGCGTCAGGCGCACGCCGCGCGCATTGCGTTGAAACAACGCAACGCCCACTTCGCGTTCGAGCGCCCGGATTCGCGCGGTGACGTTCGACTGCACCGTGTGAAGTTCCGACGCCGCACGGTTCATGCTGCCATGCCGCGCTACGGCCTCGAACACCTTGAGGTCGGCAACTTCCATTCCTCACACCTCGATGTCATCTGTCCGGCTTTCACGCAACTTGCAAAAAACGCATGCAGCCAAGGCTTCCATGGCCCGCGCCCGTAGCGCGGGGAAGGTGGCTATCGTACACCGAAAGTGCCTGGCGCCTTGCCGCGACAACAGCCCACGCACGACGACGAGGCAAGGCGAAGAAGTACGGCTGCCCACGCCAACGAGGCGGTGCCCCGCGCCGCCTGGGAAGCGATGCGACGCGTTCGTCAGCCGGTTTTTTTCAGGCGGAAATCCTCGCCGTTGATGCGGCTCGAGACGCTGATGTTCCCGGGAGGATGTTCGTGCAGTATGACGTTGATGATCTTCGGGTCCGAACCGATGGCATCGTGCGTGACCTGAATAATGTCGCGCATCAACTGGTCGCGGAGGGCCGGCGTCAGCGTGGCGCCGATATGGCATTCAATGAACGGCACAGTGATTCTCCAGCAATGAACTATTTGAGGCGTTCGATCAGCGCTTTGTCGTTCGCCGCGCCGTCCACATACTCGGGAAGATGCTCCCCGTGCTCTACGAAATTGATGCCGCGGCCTTCGCGAATCACGACGAAAATGTCGTTCTTCGTTTCGCCCGTTACCGCGCTCACCACGCGCAGCAACCCCGCCGCGAGGTCGCGTTTCTGCTCGTCTGTTCTTCCGTACCGCATGTCGCATGATATGAGGGACATTCGTATCTCCCAAAGCTCCTTGATTGACTATTGAATTCCCGGATGGCGAACCGGGAACCGCGCTTGCGGACTCACTTGCGCGAGTAGCTGCATGAGCTCCCCGATCGGTTGTTCGTCCAAAGTCGAAACCAGATCGATAATCTGGCGCCGCAGGGCTTCGTCGGCATACTGCTCGCTCAGCCAATGGAATTTCTCGACCGTGCGTTGCCACGAGAACGGGTTGTCGAGCCCGCCTTCGAAACCCACGTGCTCTTTGCTGACCACACGGCCATCGCGGCACGTGATCGTCACACGCGTATTCAGCGCTTGCGGGTATTGCGCGGTGAACGCCGCATCGGGCTGCACCGTCACCTTGCGCAACAGCGCTTGCGCGTCGGCTGCGCACACACGCTCGGGCTCCAGTTGCGCCGGCCCCACCTGATCGTCGAGCAGCGCCGCCGCGATCAGATACTTGAGGTTGTAATCGGCCTGCTCCTTGGTTTGCGGACGATCCTTGTTGCCGAAGCCGCCGCCGCCCGCAATGTCATAGCCGGTCTGGAAGATGTCGCACAGCACTTCGCTCACGTCTTCGCCGCGTATGCCATGTTGCCGCTTCAGGGCTAGCGTCGCTTCGAGCACCGGCTGTCCGTGTATCAGCGAGCAGTATTTCTTCATCACCGTCTGATGGACGACTTCGAGGCTCGGGTCCTCCCAGTTCACCTCGAGCGACTGATCGAACATCCGCTCGAGCCCGTTCGGCCCTTCGAAAAGACGCAGTGGCCCCGTGAAGCCGCGCTTCGCGAGCGACGCCGAATAAACGGCGCGCATGCCCGTGATGCCGGGCGAGAAGCCCTTCCATTGCGACACCGGCTCCGAATGCACACAGGAGAGCGAAATATTGTCGACGGCGGCGATGGTGATGGCGTGAGCAATCTGCTCCGCGTTCAGGCCGAAGAGTTTGCCCGCGCCCGCCGCGGACGAAATGGCGAGCTGGATGGCGTGGTTGAAGCCCTTCGCCATGACCGGCACGATGGCCGTGATGCGGCAGCCGATTTCGTAGGCAACCGCGAGGGCGAGCATGAAATCCTCGCCGCTCGCCTGCGCATGCTGCGCCGCCGCGAGTATGGCGCCAAAGTTGTCGCTCGGGTGACAAAGGCCGCCCGGTGACATATAGCTATCCAGAAGATCGACGTAGCGTACGAGGCCCGAGTTGTACAGCGCAGCCTGATCCGGAGAAGTCGAGCCCCCGCCGATCAGCGAACACGAACCGCTGCTCCCGCCGTACTCGCTGAACTGCTCGCGCAGGGCCTTGAAGGGCTTGCCCGGCAACGCGGCGATCGCACAGCCGAGGCTGTCGAGAATGTTGCGTTTGAACACCTCACGCGTGGGCGGCGTAAGGCGGCTGGCATGCGCATCGTGTGCGAACCTGCCGATGCGCTCGGCGATGGTGAGCGTGCTCATGGGAGGAGTGTCCTGTGTGAGAAACGACACCTCAATGTCGCACCTCCGCACCGCGCAATCAAGCGAAGCGTTTGCATAGGGGTATCTGCAAGCCAGATAGCCGGAGGCGCGAACTATCTGGAAACTCGCGTGGGCGCGTGGCGGCCGGCCCGATCTGTTCCACCGCGTAACAACTCTTTATCCATGATGGATCTTCGAAACCGCAGATTCGGCCCGGACAACAGGCAGAGCCAGAGGAAGGCGGCCATGCATGGGTGGATATGAAGGAATCCTACGTTTTATTCACAAGCGTTGGAAGCAAGCCGACGCGACCCTATCCCTCCTCACCCATCGCTGGCCCGGTTCGGCCGGACGGCCGCCGATGGTCGGAACCGTGTCAAGCGGGCATGGGCGGTACTTGAAAGGCACCTGAACAGGTACCCCGAGACAGAAGCGGCAGCGGCCGTGCCTTCTCCCGCCGAGACGGCACTCGATCGCCGCCGCGCAACCCTCAACCCACCTCGGCGATGATCTCGATCTCGACGCAGGCACCCAGAGGAATCTGGGCGACGCCGAACGCCGAGCGCGCATGTCTGCCGCCTTCACCGAACACGGCGAGGAACATGTCAGAGGCGCCGTTGGTCACCAGGTGCTGCTCCGTGTAATCCGGAGCCGAGTTAACCAGACTCATCACTTTGACAATGCGCTTGACGCGATTCAGATCGCCGAGATGCGCGTGGAGCGTCGCCAGCAGATCAATGGCCACCGCGCGCGCGGCGGCGCGGCCCTCTTCCGTGGTCATGGAGTCGCCAAGCTTGCCGACCCACGGCTTTCCGTCCTTCTTCGCGAGATGCCCGGAGACAAAGACCGTGTTGCCACTTTGCACGCACATCACATACGCTGCTGCGGGGGCGGCGACAGACGGCAAGGTGATGCCGAGCGCCTTTAGCGTGGCATAAGAATCTTGTTGTTGCATGAGGCTTACCAATTTCAATGACGTAGCGCCGCGACGTGGCGCGGCGCCTGGCGCAAACATGGGCGCAGGATTAAGCGGCCACACGCGCGAACGCGGCGACCGCTCTTGAGTACGGGTTTTGTGGGTCGCAGCGCGTCAGGCCGGCACGCTCTCGTTGGCGAATGCCGCGAGTTCGCGCACGAGGCTCTGTGCGGCGAGCTTAACGAGTTCCCCGCCCTTTTCCGGTGTCGCGAGACCCGGGTTCGAACCCATGCGGCCGTCCGGGAAACGGGCGCGGAAATCGAGCGCATCGCGAATCGGCCCGCTAGGCGCAATGGGTGGTGCGTAGTCCGCTGTCTTGATGCGATCCGGGAATGCCCACTGCGTGACAGCGATCTCTGAAGGCGTAGCGTGCGTGCCGTGTCCTTCGGGGAACTGGGTACGCGCCAACTCGCCCACCCCTTCAAGATCCCACCAGTTGCACAGCTTCAGCGCGAAGCCGGCGCGCTCGCGGGTGAAGCTCGAGTCGGCATAGATCTCGGAGAAAGCCGCTTCGATCGAAGCGATATTGCCGCCGTGGCCGTTGAGGAACAGGATGCGCGTGAAGCCGTGGCCCGCCAGCGAGCGGACCCAGTCGCCGATCGCGGCGATAAAGGTGGACGGGCGCAGTGAAATGGTGCCCGGGAAAGCCAGATGGTGTTGCGCCATACCGATGTTGAACGTGGGCGCGATGAGCATATCGGCGTCCTTCTCGGCCTCCCGCGCGATGATCTCGGGACACAGCCAGTCGGTGCCTAGCAGGCCGGTGGGACCGTGTTGTTCGTTCGAGCCAATCGGAACGACAATGGCACGGCTGCGCTGCAGGAACTGCGCAACTTCGGACCAGGTTGAAAGATGTAAGAGCATAAGGCCTCCTCGATTGAGCCGGCTTCGGCTGAATTGCGATGCGCGATCTGCATTGCGTCATCGCATCGTGTCAGCATCGAATGCATCGAGCAAGAGCAACTATGTGCACGATTCGTTGCTCGAGAGGCAACACCTTTGGTCTGTTCCCGTCGATTCCTATTGGAAACGAGCTTGCGCCGGCCACCAGAGTGAATTGTTGAATTGGGGAACGTTCCTTAACGCTCTAGCGCTCCCACGGTGCAAGCCCCGCATCCGAAGCCCCCATAACGCTCGCGCGCGGAGTGAACAACCTGAATGTCGAATGCGGGATCGTACGCGCGGCAGTTTGGAATCGTCGATGCCGCGAGGTGGCTGCTGCCATCCAGATGTTGCAGCCCTTCGCCGCCGAGCGTCATGCGCCCCGAAGTCGCGCCGACGAAAAAGCCACGTGCGCGCTGGTCGGCGGCGGTCCAGATCAGATCGCCGATGCGCCGAAAGCCGAACATCGAGGAGTAGATGTAGAACGGCAACATGGGCAGGGTCATGGGCAGGGTCGTGCACGCTCGCAGTCGCGGCGGCGATCCACGACGATCCACGACCAAACGGCGCCCCAACGTTTCAATACGTCTCGAGGTGCAGCCGCCCTTCCCGCTTGAGGCGGTCCCACAACGCCTCCCACTCCATGCCGTGCTTTCCGGCAATTTCCTGGAGCGTCTGCAGCACGCCGTCTTCCATGCCCTTGAGCCCGCAGACGTAGATATGTGTGTTGTCGTCCTTGAGCAGTTGCGCGACTTCCACCGCCCGCTCGCGCATGGCGTCCTGCACGTAGCGCTTCGGCTGGCCCGGCGTGCGCGAGAAGGCCAGATTCGTGTCGATGAAATCCTTCGGCAGATTCATCAGGGGTCCGAAATATGGCAGTTCCTGCTGCGTGCGCGCGCCGAAGAACAGCATGAGCTTGCCCGTCGCGCCTTTGAGCCGGCGGCGGCGGCGATATTCGGTCATCGCGCGCATGGGCGCGGAACCCGTGCCCGTGCAGATCATCAGCAGGTGCGAGTTCGGATGGTTCGGCATGAGGAACGTATGGCCGAACGGCCCGATCACGGTCACCACGTCGCCCTTCTTGAGGTCGCAGAGGTAATTCGAGCACACGCCGGAAGTGGCGTTGCCGCTGTGATCGTGCGTCACGCGCTTCACCGTGAGCGAAACGTTGTTGTAGCCAGGACGCTCGCCGTCGCGCGGGCTCGCGATCGAATACTGGCGCGCATAGTGGGCGCGCCCTTCGGCAGTCGTGCCCGGCGGCAGGATGCCGATCGATTGGCCCTCGAGCACTGGAAACGGGATCGTGCCGAAGTCGAGCACGATGTGATGGATGTCGCTTTCCGTGGCGTCGTCGGTGAGGCGGTAGTTGCCCACCACGGTCGCCGTGGTGGGCGCCTTGTGCGTGTAGAGCTGGACATAGGGGCGCGCAGCCGACCAGGGCGGCACGGTCGAGCCGCGCACCATGTCGGAGCCCGCTACGCTCGCATCGGCCGGCTCGGCTATGGCCTCCATCGCGGCGCCGCTCGCCGCCTGTGGCTCGGCCGGCGCACCCACCGAAGGATTTTGCGCGGGCAGTTCGTCCCACGTGAACTGCTCGTCGATGCCATACGCCTCGGCCTTGAGCACGTTGCGCCAGTTGTCGATCGCGCCAGTCGGACAAGGCGGCACACAGGCCATGCAGCCGTTGCAGACGTCGGCCTTCACCACATAGTTGGTGCCGTCGTGCGTGATCGCGTCGATCGGACACGTTTCCTCGCACGTGTTGCAGCGTATGCAGATTTCAGGATCGATCAGGTGCTGCCTGAGAATTTCCGCGGGTACCGGACCGTTCATCATTGTCTCCCACTGTGGCGCGCGAACCGGTTGCCGTGCACCGCAGTTGCCCTCCGAATGGCTTTGAATTTCGCTGGCGATAGCAGTTGAAGCGTCGGTTGAAGCATCAGTTGAAACGCACGTACTCGAAATCGATCGGCTGACGATTGATTCCGATGGCAGGAGGCGCGATCCAGTTGGCAAACTTGCCCGGCTCGACCACGCGGCCCATGAGCGAGGCCACGTAGGCGCGGTCTTCCGCGGTGGGCAACCATTTCGCTTCGTTCGCGGCCCATTCGGCCTCGCCGATCACGCGGCCGTCGGGCGCCACGCGCACGCCCGCGAAAGTGCCGATCTGGCGATTGAACGCCTTGTGCGGCACGTGCAGGCGAAAATCGATGCCCGCTTTCTCCAGCACCTTGTTCCAGCGGTTCACGCCCGCGATCGAATCCTTGATGTAGTCGTCGCGCAGCACTTCGTTCATCGCATTGAGCATCGGCACGTCGCGCTCGACGAGCTTGCCGTCCTGCACGTCGAGCAGCCGGTAATGCTGGCCTTCGAGCTGGTGGTCGTCGTCGCGCTTGCCCTCTTCGTAGCGGCCCTTCAGGCCTGAGCTGTAGAAGGTCGCCGCATTCGACGACTGGTCGGCGCCGAACAGGTCGATCGTCACCGAGTAGTGGAAATTCAGGTAGCGCTGGACCGTTTCGAGGTCGATCACGCCCGCGGCGCGCAGACGGCTCACGTCGTCGGTCTTCAACTCGTTCATGACCTGCGCGGTGCGCTGCACGACGCGCGAGATGCCCGATTCGCCGACGAACATGTGATGTGCTTCCTCGGTCAGCATGAACTTCGTCGTGCGCGCGAGCGGATCGAAGCCCGACTCGGAAAGCGCCGAAAGCTGGAACTTGCCGTCGCGGTCGGTGAAGTACGTGAACATGTAGAACGCGAGCCAGTCAGGCGTTTTCTCATTGAATGCGCCGAGAATGCGGGGGTTGTCGTCGTCGCCCGAGCGGCGCTCCAGCAATGCTTCGGCCTCCTCACGACCGTCGCGGCCAAAGTAACGATGCAGCAGATAGACCATCGCCCACAGGTGCCGGCCTTCTTCTACGTTCACCTGGAACAGGTTGCGCAAATCGTAGTTCGAGGGAGCGGTCAGGCCTAGGTGACGCTGCTGCTCGACCGAAGCGGGTTCCGTGTCGCCCTGCGTGACGATGATGCGGCGCAGGTTCGCGCGGTGCTCGCCCGGCACGTCCTGCCACGCGGCTTCGCCCTTGTGCGCGCCGAAATGGATCTTGCGATCGGCTTCACCTGGGGTGAGGAAGATACCCCAGCGATAGTCAGGCATCTTCACATGGTCGAAGTGCGCCCAGCCGCCCGCATCGACGCTCACCGCCGTGCGCAGATAGACGTCATAGCCGTGCGACCCGTCGGGCCCCATGTCGCCCCACCACGAGAGGAAGTTGGGCTGCCACTGCTCGAGCGCGCGTTGCAGTGCGCGGTCGTCTGCGAGGTTGACGTTGTTGGGGATCTTTTCGCTGTAGTTGATCGTGGACATTTGGGTTCCTTGCGGCACACTCGGCGGTGGACCCATAACGCGAATTACGCGGGCGGCGCGGATTGTGCGAATCGTGCGGACTGGGGGCGGCGGATATCAGACGCGGGCAGCGTCGAACTGTGCCTTGCTGCCCTTGCCGTACACCTTGAGCGCGCCCTTCTCGCCCACGGCATTGGGACGGTTGAAAATCCAGTTCTGCCACGCGGAGAGTCGCCCGAAGATGCGCGTTTCCATCGTTTCCGGTCCGTTGAAGCGCAGGTTCGCTTCGAGGCCCGTGAGCGCGTCGGGTGACATCGCTGCGCGCTCTTCCAGTGCGAGACGGATTTCGTCGGGCCAGTCGATGTCGTCGGGCGCGGCCGTCACGAGGCCGAGGCGCTCCGCCTCGACCGGCCTCACCGGCTCGCCGATCTTCGCGCGCACGGCGTCGAGTGGTTCGGCCTCCTCATAGAACCGGCGCGCGAGGCGGGATTGATGCGTAACCATCGGATAGAGGCCGAAATTGGCCTCCGAGAGCGTGATTGCCGGTTCCTCTTCTTCGTTCGACGGCAGCGCGGCCATATAGGTACGGTCGGCGGCGAAAGCGAGTTCGGCGAAGGTGCCGGCGAAGCACGAGCCCGGCTCGATCAGCGCGAACAGCGAGCGCGACGAGACATCGATGCGCGCCAGCGTGCGGCGCAGCATGCCGATGGTCTCGCGCACGAACCAGTGGTCGCGGTGTGCGAGGAGCGCGGCGTCGGCGGCGAGCACCGCGCGCGTGTCGCCTTCGGTCTTCAGGATCCACGTGCCGATGTCGAGCTCGTTGGTGCGCATGCAGAGTATCGCGTCGTCCAGTTCGCGGGCGAACTGCAGCGGCCACCACGATGCGCCGGCCGCGACGATTGTTTCGATGTCCGAAGCGGGTACTGAAGCGGGCGCCTTCGCGGTGAAGGTGGCAGTGCGTTTCGCGCGGTCGATCGTCACCTCGACGGTTGCATAACTCAGGCCGTTTTCCCGCTCCACGCGTTCGATGCGCGTGAGCGCGACGCCCTTCGCGCCGGCCGGACGATCGCTCGCGGCAGCCAGTTCGAGCGCGCGCGCCTGCACGGCCTGGCCGAACTGGTTCGGCTTCACGACTTCGTCCACGAGGCGCCACGCCTTCGCACGCTCGCCGCGAATGCCTTCCACCACCGTGCAGAAAATGTCGGCGCGGTCGTGGCGCACCTTGCGCTTGTCGGTGAGGCGCGTGAGGCCGCCCGTACCGGGCAGCACGCCGAGCAGCGGCACTTCGGGCAGCGCGACCGACGAGGAGCGGTCGTCCACGAGCATGATCTCGTCGCAGGCAAGCGCCAGTTCATACCCGCCGCCGGCGCACGCGCCATTCACGGCTGCAATAAACTTCAGCCCGGAATGGCGCGACGAGTCTTCCATGCCGTTGCGCGTTTCGTTCGTGAATTTGCAGAAGTTGACTTTCCACGCATGGGTGGACAGTCCGAGCATGAAGATATTGGCACCCGAGCAGAACACGCGGTCCTTCAGGCTGGTCAGCACGACCGTGCGTACTTCCGGGTGCTCGAAGCGGATGCGCTGGAGTGCATCGTGGAGTTCGATGTCGACGCCGAGGTCGTAGGAGTTCAGCTTCAGCTTGTAACCGTCGCGAATGCCGCCGTCTTCCGCAATATCGATGCCGAGCGTCGCCACGGCGCCGTCGAACGTGAGTTTCCAGTGCTGGTACTGCGACGGGTCGGTGCGGTAATCGACCCGTTGCGGGGCGACGACGGTTTCGGCTGCAGCCATGGGCGTCTCCTTGTCCGACCGGAGTTGGCGCTCCAGCGCTGACTCCGGTCCCTTGAAGGTTGGTTGCTTGTGCATTCGTTGGTGAACGATAGTGCACAGGCCTCCCGATGTAAAGCACTTTAATGCATTTTAGTGCATATGATGGGTAAACCCGAACGCTGGATGCCCGGGAAGCCCGCCGCCTCTCAGTCGATGCGCGGTGCTTCGGCGCCGAGACGAGCGGCGAGGCGGTCGCGCAGTTGCAGATAAGCGTCGGCGAGCGTCTTTTCGCTGGTGTCGAAGGTCATGTCGGCGCGGCCGTAGAGTTCGCTGCGCCCGGCAAGGATGCGCTTGAGGTCGTCCATCGCCTCGCGGTTGCCCGACATGGGCCGCAGATCGCCTTGCGCCACCACGCGGCGCATGTGTTCTTCGGGCGTGGCCTGAAGCCAGACAGTGAAGCAATGCGCGAGCAGCAGTTTGAAGGTGGCCGGCTCGGAAACGAGGCCGCCCGGCGAGGCGATGACCGCGCGCGGGTGCTCGGCGACCACGGCCTCCAGCGCGCGGTGCTCGTAGCGGCGATAGGCGCTCGCACCATACAGCGAGTGGATTTCCGAGGGCGGGCAGCCCGCCAGTTGTTCGATCACGCGC
>Ga0335083_10007909_pt1 | contig 13053 bp, 13 predicted proteins | sample Lox_Sample_42_FD_206716 | JGI IMG/M metagenome (GOLD analysis project Ga0335083, IMG submission 206716) | Soil microbial communities from Loxahatchee National Wildlife Refuge, Florida, United States - Lox_Sample_4.2 | ecosystem: Environmental > Terrestrial > Soil > Wetlands | place: USA...
TTCAATTTAAGGGTGTAATCGTTGGAGATTATGCGGCTGATTTATTTGTCGCTGATAAAATCATTGTCGAGCTAAAGACGGATGCTGCTTATCAAGCCGTTCATGAGGCTCAGTTGCTCAATGAACTTCGTGGCACAGGCATTAAACTGGGTTATCTTATTAATTTTGGCCGCGAACGCGTGGAATATAAGCGGATGGTGTTTTGAAAAATCTGTGTTCAATCTGTGTTTCATCTGTGGCTAAAATAAAATGTCTTTGCCGGATTTAATCGAAATCATTCCGTTGAAAGAACCCGTACGCGCGGAAATTACCGTGCCGGGGTCGAAGAGCATTACGAACCGTGCCCTGATCCTGGCGGCGCTGGCGGAAGGCGAGGTCACCCTCGCCGGCGCACTCTGGAGCGAGGACACGCAAATCATGACGGAGGCCTTGCAGAAGCTGGGCTTTGCCATCCGTGTGGAGCAGGACCCGGATGAATTTTGTAATCGCACCATTACCGTCAAAGGCCTGGGTGGAAAAATTCCCAACGCGGGCGCTGGAAAAAAGCCGCTGGAATTGTTCGTGGGCAATGCAGGCACAGCGGCGCGGTTCCTCGCGGCGTTTGTTTGCCTGGGCGAGGGACTTTATCATTTCAGCGGCGTGGAGCGAATGAAGGATCGCCCGCAAGCGGCACTGTTCAAAGCGTTGCGCGAACTGGGCTACCGGATTGAGGCGGAATATGGCAATGACCGGCTGCCGGCGATTATTGAAGGCAAAGGTCCCGCGCCCGGCGCGAAATGCAAAGTCAGTATCGAAAAAAGCTCGCAATTCGCCTCGGCACTGTTGCTATGCGCCAAAATCGGCGGCTGGGAGATAAAAGTGGAAGGCGAGAACGCCGAGGAATCGCCTTACGTGGCGATGACGTCAAAGATGATTGAAGCCTTTCCGCACAAAGGCGGGAAATTCCAGATTGAGCCGGACGCGAGCAGCGGGAGTTATTTTTGGGCGGCGGGCGTTCCGGAACTTTCCGGACCAGTTACCTATCGCACCGTGATTGAGCCGCAAGGTTTTTCAAAAAGTGAATCTCGCCATATTGAATTTTCGGTTAAAGTTTCCAGTTGGCCCAGAACCTCCAAATGGCAAATTGATGCTGAATTTCCACCAATAATGGCTGTATTATTCGATTTAAGTGGAAATTTGAGAAAGAATTTTGGTCCAAATTCCAAACTACCGCCGCCAGCAATTTCACGCCAGAAAGACCTCGGCGATAGTATCATGACTGCAATTACGCTCGCGCCTTTAGCATTGTGTCTGTTGCAGTTTACCGACCTCGGCCGCCTGCGCCTCCAGGAAACCGAGCGCGTGAAAGCGTTGCGCACCGAGTTAACCAAATGCGGCGCGAAAGTGGTTGAGGAAGGCGATACACTGACGGTTTATCCATCGGAACTTCATGGCGCGGAGATTGAGACCTACGAGGACCATCGCATGGCGATGTGTTTTGCCGTTTTAGGATTGAAAGTGCCGGGCATCAAAATTAAAAATCCTGCGTGCGTAAAAAAGACGTTCCCAAATTTTTTCCAAAAACTGGCCGCGCCGCCGCCGAAAGGATTAGGCGCGACGATTTTGGATGCGGCCTCGGGGCGGAAACTGGCTGCGGAAGAACTTTTTGCGGATTAATTTAGACAGAATAAACAAAATTTTCAGAATTTAATTTTGTAAATTCTGTTTATTCTGTCGAAACTCTTTGCTTTGAAAAATTCAATCATTATTGCGATAGATGGCACAAGCGCGAGCGGCAAAAGCACGAACGCCAAACTGGTGGCGCGCGCGCTGGGCTTTGTCTATGTGGACACGGGCGCGATGTATCGCACGCTGGCTTGGTACTGCCTGAAAAATAATATCGATCCGCACGAGGGCAAGGCCGTCGCCGCCGCCTGCCGCAAATGGAAGACCGAGCTCAAATGTGTGGAGAAGGACGGCCTGGGCGCGGTGCGTTTGCTCGTGGATGGTTATTATCCGGAAAAGGAAATTCGTACCGAGGCGACGAGCACCGCGGTGCCGCACGTGGCTGCGGTGCCCAAGGTGCGCGAGTGGATGGTGAAACGTCAGCGCGAGTGCGACCAGTTTGGCAACCTGGTGATGGAGGGGCGCGATATCGGCACGAATGTGTTCCCGGAAACGGATTACAAGTTTTACCTGGATGCATCGCTCGCCGAGCGCACTGCCCGCCGCGCTTCCGATGGTGTCCACGAAAACCTGGCCGCGCGTGACGAGCGTGACAGCCAGCGCGCCGTGGCGCCCCTGATGATTCCGCTGGGAGCGCGAGTCATTAATAATTCCAACATGACCTCGGAACAAACGAGCGGTTTGATTATTTCAGAACTTAAACAAAGGCTTAAGTAAGCTCAAAATTCCAAGCACCAACATCCAGAGAAGCTCCAATGACGAACCTCCAAAATTTAAGAACACCGGATTTGAAATTTGATGTTTGGAATTTCTCTGGAGCTTGGGGCTTGGAGTTTGGGATTTTGTTCTCATGAACCTCTCCTATCGTTGCGGCTGGCTGTTTTTTCGGACGCTTTACGCAACGTACTTTCACTGGAGTGTCTACGATGCGGAGAACGTGCCGACTGCCGGTGGAGTTATTTTGGCGTCCAACCACGCTAGCTTCCTTGATCCGCCACTCGTTGGCTCGGGCCTGAAGCGCGATATCAATTATCTCGCCCGCGAATCGCTCTTTCGTTTTCCCGGCATTGGCGCGTTGCTGCGCAGTTGGAATTCCGTGCCGGTGGACCGTGACGGTGGCGGCGCGAAGGGCTTGAAAATTATTTTGGGCCGGCTGCTGGACGGCGCGGGCATCATTTTATTTCCCGAAGGCACACGCTCGCCGGACGGAAAATTGCAGCCCGCGCGCGCGGGCATTGGCCTCGTCGTCGCGAAATCTAATGCGCCGGTCGTGCCGGTGCGCGTGTTTGGAACGTTCGAAGCGTACGGACGAAATGCCAAATTCCCGCGCCCAAAACATGTCGCCGTCAAATACGGCAAAGTGATGATGTTTGAAAAATTGCGCGCGGAAGCGAAAGAATGCTCGAAAGACCGGCTCAAAGAAATCTACCAGGAAATCGCCGACGAAATCATGGCCGCGATTGCGGCGTTAAAAGAAAGTTAGTGGGACAGGCATCTTGCCTGTCATTGGGTGAGAGTTGCCACCACTTACTCCGATACTTTAAAAGGATTATCGTCTTCGGTCTCGGCAGCATCAGGCTTTGGAAACTTAACGCGGCTGGGGCTCCGGTCCATCAGAAGCGTAGCGCCCATAAACAAAACCCCGAAACCGGCCATGACGCCGAAGGCAATGATACTTAGGTTCATGCCCCTGATTAAGCATTCCCTGTGCCGGGATAGGACGTTAAACGCTGGGCCGATCCGGTTGCCTCCATTCAAATCTTCTGCCCCGCTATTCCCCCTCTCCCAGCGGGAGAGGGCCGGGGTGAGGGAGAGTCGTCCGGGCCAGAACCCTACTTGGATTCGTGGAACTTAGACACCGAGATTCGACAGCGTATTGCTGATGCTATTGACGGTCTGGACCAGCTTGGGATGGGATTGCTCGAACCCTTCCACGGACGCGCGGAGTTCTTCCACGGGATTTTTCAGCACGTGCAGTTTTTCGCGGGCAACGGAGGTTTTTTCCCTCGCGGCCATTTCCACTTTTAACTTCGCCAGCGACTGGAGCAATTCGTTCTTGCCGGAATCACTGATGTTTTCCGCGCGGATTTTCGCTTCCAGGTCGCGGATTATCTGTTCAATCATGCTTCAAGATTATTCGCTTCCGCCAATTCGGCAAGATTAAGCTGCTTGATTTCTGCTGAATGCAATTGCTAAACATGGAGTGTGTGAACCCTTCAAAACAGCGCCTGCTTTGGACTGTGCTTTGGCTTGTGTTGCCTGCTTTCATCATAGGATGCAACCGGCCCAAAACTGTTCACGACGTTTTTGAAAAAGGGATGCAAGAAGTGAATTCAGGCGATTGGAATGCTGCAATCACCGACTTTACCCAAATTATTGAACTCGAACCAAAGAATGGCCCTGCTTACGACAATCGCGCCACCGCCGAACGCAGATTGAAAGAGTATGACAAAGCAATGAGCGATTACAATCAAGCCATTGAAATTAACCCCAAGGACGATTACGCGTATTTGGGACGCGGGCTGACCAGATATGAAAAAGGCGACTATGACAATGCGATTACCGACTATTTATACGCCATTCAGTTAAATCGAACTAACGCTGCGGCTTATTTCGAGCTCGGCCTGGTTAACTACCGTTTAACGAATCTCGATGATGCGATCACCAATTTCACGCGTGCTGTAGAACTAGGCGATAATTTACCAGGAGTTTATACTTTTCTCGGACGTGTGAACTATAAAAATGGGAACACGGAAGCAGCCATAATCGATTTTAACAAGGCGATTGAACTGGAGCCCAAAGACGATTTCATTTACCAGAATCGCGGCCAGGCAAAATATAAAAGCGGGGATTTTGATGGAGCCATTACTGATTACAATAGGTCAATCGAGTTGAACTCAACCAACGGTTCAGCCTATGAAGATTTGGGGCTGGCAAAATATAAAAAGGGAGATATAGACGGAGCGATTGCTGATTACGGCAAGGCCATTCGACTTAATCCAAAAGATGTTCACGCTTATGATGCCCGCGGACTGGCGAAGCGTAAAAGTGGCGATATAGATGGAGCTCTTACGGACTACAATCAGGCTATTAAATTGGATCCACAATATAACCTCGCCTATATAAACCGTGGTTCGGCCAGGTTAAAAAAAGGAGATTTGGATGGGGCCATTGCTGACTACAATAAGGTCATTGAACTTAATCCGACGAATGCGATAGCTTATAACGATCGTGGTTGGGCTGAATTTCGAAAAAGTGATTTTGATGCTTCGATCGCCGATGCGACACACGCGATTCAATTAAATCCAACCAACAGCTATGCTTATGGCACACGAGGGTGGGCGCGATATGGCAAAGGAGACATTTCCGGTGCTGTCGAAGACTGCAAAATCGCCGTTAAACTTTCTCAACCGGATTCTTTTCAAAGTTTTTATGACCAGGGCATGATTGATTTCATTGCCGGCGATTACGCGAAGGCCATTGAGGATTGGCAAAAAGTGATTCAAAAAGATGCTGCGTCCAAAGTCGAACTTCAGCCGTGGATTGACAAGGCGCAGGCGAAATTGCCGGAGAAGAAGCCTTAAACCGCTTTAAGCTGCTTGATTTCTGCGCAAGCCAATTGTTAAACATTGAGTGCGTGAACACCTCAAAACAGCGCCTGCTTTGGATTGTGCTTTTACTTTTGCCGGCTTTCCTCACCGGGTGCGAAAAGCTTGAGCCCACGTCTTTTATTTTTGACCGGGGAAGGCAGGAGTTGCGGGCGGGCAATTGGTCTGCCGCTGCCGCTGATTTCACCGAAGTCATCAAGCGCGAGCCGCAAAGCGAGCCGGCTTATGCCGACCGCGCCACGGCCGAGCGCAGGTTGAAGGAGTATGACCTGGCGATAAGCGACTATAACCGGGCGCTCGAAATCAATCCCAGGGACGGTTACGCCTTGTGGGGGCGCGGCATGACAAAGTACGGGCAGGGCGCCTACGATGATGCCATTGCCGATTATTACCAGGCCATTCAATTAAACCAGACCAATGCCGGAGCTTATTACGGACTGGGACTGGCCCAGTACAGTTTGACGAACTATGACGATGCGATTAACGAATTCACCCACGCCATTGATTTGGGTGAAAACGCGTCGGTCGTTTATGCTTACCGGGGATTCGCCCGCAGTAAAAATGGAGACCTCGATGGCGCCATCGCGGACTACAACCGGGCACTCAACCTTAACTCGAAAGATAGCGCGGTTTATGCGAGCCGGGGCGATGCCAGGGCAGAGAAGGGAGACCTGGACGGGGCCATTGCCGATTACAGCGCGGCGATTAACATTTATCGAAAAAATCCCTTTGCCTACGAAAGCCGCAGCATGGCGCTGGAGAGAAAGGGAGATTTGGCCGCCGCCATGGTTGACGCCAATATGGCGATTGAACTCAATCCCACCAACTCCATGGCGTATAATGATCGCGGTTGGATTGAATTCATCAACAAGGATTTTGATGCTTCCATTACCGACTCGACCCGCTCGATCCAACTGGATCCTGAAAATGGCTATGCTTATGGCACGAGAGGCTGGGCGCGATATTGCAAAGGCGATGTCGCCGGTGCCGTCGAGGATTGCAAGCTGTCCGTAAAATTTTCCGAGCCGGATTCGATCCATTATTACTTTGACCAGGGCATGCTCGATTTCCTCGCTGGCGATTACCAAAAGGCCATTGAGAATTGGCAAAAAGCCATTCAACAGGATGCTGCAGCTAAGTCTGAACTTCAGCCGTGGATTGACAAGGCGCAGGCGAAATTGCAGGGAGAAAAGCCGTAGGCACTTTTTTCGCACAGGCGTGTGAACAACAAGGAGTCAAGTTTCCCTAACGTCATCTTCAAGGCCGTGGTAAAATGTCCGCTGCTCTTTGACATAGATGGAAATGACCAAAGCGGCGGTGAACCGCCGCACTCCAGACGCTTCGCGACGTTGTTTGATGTTCGGTTCGCGCGGCAGCGTTTGGAGTGCGGTGCTTTAGCACCGCTTTTTCTGCGCTTTTACCGTTGTCGTCGGCTGGTGAATTAACCCGAACAATAGAGGCTGCTGAGAGCCAAAAGTAAAACCAAACCGAAACCAAACCTCCGCAAGCCTATGCAAGGTAAAAAAATGAGGGATGGTTGCAGGTAAGGACGCGTCTAATGCTCGCCTCGCCGGTTCCGGAAGCCTACGGAAGGGGCTCCCGGGGGCTACCACCGCCCGCTCTTGGGCAATAGCGGCTGGACGAACTCCCAGATCTTGAGGCTGACATTTTCCAGCGAACCAGAGGTGTCCACAGTGCGGATGCGGTTTGGCTCAGCGGCGGCGATGGCTTCGAAGCCTTTGGCTACGCGCTCGAAAAATTCCTTACTGGCTTCCTCAATGCGATCGCGAAGGAACGGCATCGTGGCCTGGCGCGCGGCGAGGCGTTTTTCGCTGATTTCCGCAGGCACAGTCAGCAGCAGCGTGAGGTTCGGTTTCGTCTCGCCCACGGCTACATCCACGACGCTTTGCACCATTTTTAAATCCAATTGCCGGCCATAACCCTGGTAGGCAGTCGTGGAATCGTAGAAACGGTCGCAGATAATAATTTCGCCATTGGCCAGCGCGGGACGGATGACTTCACGAACGAGCTGGGCGCGGCTGGCATTCATCAGGAGCAGCTCGGCTTCGCTCGTCATGGCCTCGTTATTTTTGCTGTGCTTGAGCGTGCCGCGAATCTCCTCGCCGATGAGCGTGCCGCCGGGTTCGCGGAAGATCCGGATGCGATAGTTGAGTTTTTGCAGGCGCTCGCCGAGCAATTTCACTTGGGTGGATTTGCCCACGCCTTCCGTGCCTTCAAATGTGATAAAGAGTCCGCGTTCCATTTAGATTTTTTTCAGTTTGGGACCTTTGGGCGTGTCTTCGATGGCCCAGCCTTTGGCCTGGAGTTCGGCGCGGATTTCATCCGACCGCTTGAAATTCTTTTCTTTGCGCGCAGCCTGCCGCGCTTCGAGCAACGCGGAAATTTCCGCGGGAATTTCCACTTCCGATTTCGTGCCCACGCCCAGGACAGTATCCATTTTGGCCCAAACCGCCAGCGCACCGGCGGCGTCTTTCGCGGTAATTGAACTATCGGCGATGCGGCGGTTCAATTTATTTACCCAATCGAAAACCGCACCCCACGCAGCGGAGACATTGAAGTCTTCGTCCAAGGCATCGCTGAAACGCTGAAGCGTGGAGTTGCTGAGTTCGTCTGATGGTATGGTAGGGTTGCTGTCTGCCCCCTCACCCCGTCCCTCTCCCCCGGTGGGGGCGAGGGGGGTGCCGGCTCCAGCCACCTCACGGAGCTTGCTGAGGCACTCGTCAATCCGCGCCAAAGCTTCTTTGGAACCCTGCAAACCTTCGATCGTGAAATTGAACGTCTCGCGATAGTGCGCGCTGATAAGCAGGCGGCGGATTTCGCGGCCGGTAAATCCCTTGGCCAGCAAGTCGCGCAAAGTAAAGAAATTGCCGAGCGATTTGCTCATCTTTTTGCCTTCGACCAGCAAATGCGCGCCGTGCAGCCAGTATTTGACGAACGGCTTTCCGGTGGCGCCTTCGCTCTGGGCGATTTCATCCTCGTGATGCGGGAAAATCAAATCTTCGCCGCCCAGGTGCAAATCGAAACTTTGCCCCAGGATTTTCATGCTCATGGCGCTGCACTCGATATGCCAGCCGGGCCGGCCCTCACCAAACGGGCTGGGCCATGCAACGTCGCCATCATCAGGCGAACGCGCCTTCCAAAGCGCGAAGTCCGCGACGGATTCCTTGGCGTACTCGTCGTTTTTGACGCGTTCGCCGGTGCGAAGTTCCTCAAAATTCAATTTGAGGAGCTGCCCGTAAACGCAGCCGGCCCCACGATATTTATCGATGGAAAAATAGACGGAGCCATCAGCCTGGTAGGCGAAGCCCTTGGCAATCAGCTTTTCGATGAGCGAAATGATTTCGGGGATAAATTCCGTGGCGTGCGGCCTCTGGTGCGGTTCGCGGCAGTTGAGCGCCTTCAGGTCTTCGAGAAACGCCGCTTCATATTTGCCGGTGAAATCGCGCAGGGACATCTTCGTTTCACGGACGCCCTTGATGATTTTGTCCTCCACGTCCGTGATGTTCATCACGTGCGTGACCTGGAAGTTCTTGAATTCGAGATAGCGGCGGACGAGGTCGCCAAAGACAAACGTGCGCCAGTTGCCGATATGCGCGAAGTCATAAACCGTCGGGCCGCAGCAATACATGCCCACCCTGGGCGGGGCGAGCGGCGCGAATTCCTGGACGGAGCGCGACAGTGTGTTGAAAAATTTCAGCATTTACGTGCGGGCAAGTTAAAGCGCGGCAAGGCAAAGAAAAAGAAATTTTGTCGGTGGAGAACGGGGGTGCACAGTAAAAATCGGGTTGACAGGAGTGGAGAATAAGTTACCAGTATATGCGGAGGTTATGACGCAACATGAAAATGAATAAGCAATTAATATTAGGAGTCATTTTAGCATTCACCACCGCACAACTCGCCCTGGCCGGACCGACGGCGTTTCAACTGGCGAAGCAGGGGAACCAATACGTGGGGGTGCAAAGCAAGGACAAGGTCCTGAGAATTTATTCCGAAAAGTCCACCACCGGCCTGGAGCCGAATGACTGGCATGTGGTTTATTTTGACCCCGATACGTTCGTAAAATCCGCGGACGTGGAGTTTGAAAACGGCCAGCAGACTGGCGTATCGCACATGCGCCGCCCATTTCAGATGCCCGCCAAGGAACGCGATATCCTGGACATGTCCAAGATCACGATTGATTCAGACCGGGCACTGAGCATCGCGCAAGCGCAGCCGGGGTTGACCGCGGTGACGCTGAAGTACTCGAAGATGTCGCTTGAATATGGCGATAAAGGGCCGACCTGGACGGTGGAATTATGGGCGGCCAAGGCAAAAGATCCGGCGAAAGATACGAGTATTGGCAAAGTTTGGATTCTCGCGACGGACGGTTCGATCATTAAATCCGAGTTGCGCCCGGACAAGGTCAATTAGCTCAAAAAGAGACCTTACCTTGTGCCTCGCGGAATGAAACGGACGGGCCAAGGTTATTCTCACCCCTCACCCTTGATCCCTCTCCCCGTTAAGGGGAGAGGGTGACGGCTCGCGAACAGCGTGCCTAACGGCAGCGCCCCACCCATTGATTTAGGAGTTTCTGTGACAATGCATTAAGATGCAGAGGATTTTTGATGGGCGGCTACGGCGGCCGCCATGGTGTCCACGCTGAGAAGGGTGCGCTTGGCAATTTCCGAATCAGCAATCTTGAGGCCGTAGGCCTTGTCGAGGGCCACGACCAGTTGGAGGGCATCCACAGAATCCAGGCCGACGCTGCCCGGGCCAAATAACGGTTGGTTGTCGGCAATCTCTTCGGGGCTGACCTGGAGCATGAGGTTCTCCACCATGAGCTTTTTGATATCCTGCTTGAGTGCGGCGTTATCCATTAAATTGAAACTGTGCGGTTTATTTTTCTTTAGGTTTCTCCACTAGCGCGGCGAGCTTTTTTTCCGCCTGATCCATCCCGGCGGGTTCCGGAGCGGAGACTGGCGGCGGCGCCGGAGCGGTGCGATTGGGTGATGCAGTGAAATTTTCAGAAGGCCGCGACGTTTCCGGGTAAGCCCGGCGCACCAGCAATCCGCCACCGAGCAGCCACCAGCCTACGATGAGATCAAACGCCACCGGCAGGAGGGCATAGACAATATCCATCTTTTCCGGGCTGTTAATAATGTCCGAACCTAGCATTTGGGCGAGGGCGTACAAACCGAGATAAAGGAAATAAAGGCCCAGGAGCCGGACGGCCAGGCCAAAGATATCTTTCGGTTTCATCAGCGTATCCACACGTTGGACAGTGCCAGACTAAATGCGGGCGCAAATTCGTTCAAGCATTTTGCTATTTTGCGGCGGGTTGTATAAAGTCGGTGTTTCTGTTTTGGGCTGATAAAGCATGAATCGGTTTATCATCGTTTTAGGGCTGATTTTCCTGGCATTCGTTTCCACCTGCCGGGCGCTTCCCCAACGGCTGTATCTCGCGCTGGATGGCATTTCGTATCGGGATGTGCAGGCGCTGCAGGAAGGGGTCACGTATACCAACGTTTGGGGCATCGTGGTCCATCGCCAGGCGTTCACCGCCGCGGAAGGATATTATCCGGTGAGCCGGATGGTCTCGACCTTTCCCTCCACGAGCGACGTGGCCTGGACAGATATTTTTGGAAACCGCCCGTTGCCCGGTTACCAGCGCACCTTTTACAGCCCCGCGGCGAATTCTGAAGTGGCTTACAACGGCCTGACCACCACGGTGGAACACGAGCGCCAAATGGATTGGCAGGCGGAAAGTAATTTTGCCCGTTCGATGGGCTATATCTATTCCGTCCACGTATTCGAATACGAACTGCATAATTTGATGAATACGTTTTGGGACAAGGAAAACACCAACGCCAATTATTATATTTATCTCCGCTCGTCCGATGACGCGCAGCATATGGAGCGGGACATTTTTTCGATGCTCTCGATGCTGGACAAGGACCTGCAGAAAATGCGTGCCCGCTACCGTGCGCAAACCGGGCGCGATTTACAAATCGTCCTACTTTCGGACCATGGACACAACCATGCAGGGCGGGGTGAGCGGGTACAGGTGGTCGCGTATTTAGAAAGTGCCGGATACAACATCACGCGAACTATTGATGGCACGAAGGATGTGGTGCTGCCGACGGCGGGGATTGAAGATTGGATTGAAATTCACAATGACCCGCCTGAAACCGAAAAACTCGCGGAGTCGCTGACACATTTGAAAGGCGTGGATGTGATAGCGGCGCGGCTTTCAGAACCAACGAACAACTTTCTCGTTTTAAACTCCGAGGGCGAACGGGCATTGATCCAGTGGAACCCAACGAATAATACGTTTAAGTATTCAGCCGAAAAAGGAGATCCGCTCAATTATCTTCCCGTCGTAGAATCTCTTTCACGGGAAAAGAAGCTGGATGCGGATGGCTTTGCGACCGCGAATGATTGGATGAGTGCCACGATGACGAATCATTATCCGCTGGCGCTGCAGCGCATTGTGCGTGGCCTGACCTGCGTAACGCTCAATCCCGCAACCATCCTGGTAAGCCTGGATAACCGCTATGTCCATGCCGGATGGCTCGTCAATGGCGGCAGCCAACTGGAGAGCTGCGGCAGCACGCATGGGGCGCTCGATGAAATCAATAGCCTCGGCGTTCTTTTGACTAACTTTGAACCAACGCATGACTTGCCAACTGACGAAGTGGCTGGATTCTTCGGCGATTTTCCGGGATTGCGGAAATATCGTACGCTGGAAAATGGAGCGGAGTTCGTCACACGGGAAGAACAGGCGAGAACGCGAATCAAGCGCGATCCGTTTGACTGGAATTACGAATCGCTGCCGGACAACGGAATTTATTTGCGGGTTTGGTCGCCGGAACTGGCCCAGCCCGGGACGAGTATTCCATTGGAGGCGGTGATTGAAAAGCTTTCCGGTTCGGTTGACGTCCAAACAGGCGCGGTAACTCTCCAGCCGAAAGTCGGACATGCGAAGAATGTCACCTTTAGCAAATTGCTTTCGTTTCCACGGGATTGCGATTACGAGAGGATTTACGCCTGCCCGGCGGATTTAGGGCTGGAACCAAAGGCAGAGTACCGGATTTCAGGATGGGCTCGCGGTAAAGACAAAGACGTAGCGCGTTTTGTTTTTACCTTTCGCACGAACGAGCACGGCCAGCCGGTGGCGTATTAATAGGCCAGTGGATTTACGGTTCAGAAGGAGCGAACGCTTTCCCGTGTTCAGCGCAAACCATTTGCGCAACTTCGCGACCGGATAACGCCGCAGACGGCAAGCCACCGCCCGGGATGACCCAATGGCCGGCCATGTAGAAATTCTTCAGGTCCGGCAGCGTGTAGCGAATTCGCCGTCCCAACAACCGTGGCGTGGGCAGCCAGCCTTCATAACTGGCGCGCCAGTTATTGGTATACCGCACGAAAGTCGCGGGCGTGGCGACATCAAAGCGTTCGAGATTCCGCGCCAGGCCGGGAAAACGTTTGTCGAGGATGGTCATGATCTTGCGCAGGAGATTTTTTTTCTCGGTGCGATACCGGCGCGGGTCGTTTTTCTTAAGATCAATCCAGTACTGGTAATCCGTCGGCAAGCGCACGGTCATCATGGTCGTGCCTTCCGGGCAAAGGCGCGAACTGCCGCCAAATGATTCCACTTCGAAGCATTCGTGAGATGTCCGCTCATCTACTACCAGCGGTTCGGGCAGGATAAGGTTGAGGGTATGAGGCGTGTCGGGGAAAACTTTCTTAACGCCCAGGGAGATTTGGATGAGTGCCGAAA
>Ga0335083_10007910_pt1 | contig 13049 bp, 9 predicted proteins | sample Lox_Sample_42_FD_206716 | JGI IMG/M metagenome (GOLD analysis project Ga0335083, IMG submission 206716) | Soil microbial communities from Loxahatchee National Wildlife Refuge, Florida, United States - Lox_Sample_4.2 | ecosystem: Environmental > Terrestrial > Soil > Wetlands | place: USA: Florida...
GACCGGGCTCACATGCGGCAGTGTACTTCTGTCCCGTGGCTACTTACTGATTGGTTAGTAAGCGGGTTAGGGTCGGGGCCATGAGGTGACTTACTAATCGATCAGTAAGTCATTCAGATGGTCGGGTGGCGGATGCCGGCGGCGGGGCCGTTGCGGGGTTCGTGTGGAGCCGGCGGCATACGGTGGCGCTTGTCGTGCTGTGCAGCGTGGCGGCCCCGGTCCGCGCGGCGGGGTGGCGCTGGGTCTTCCTCGTCAACCTGCCGCTCGGCGCGGCGGTCATCGCCGCGGCGCTGCGGGTGCTGCCCGCCGACCCCGGCGCGGGGTTTCCGGGTCCTGGCCCGCGCGGGTCCCGGCTGCGGCGCTTCGACCTGCGGCGCTTCGACCTTGGCGGGGCGCTGAGCGTGACCGCGGGTGCGAGCGTGCTCGCCTATGCCGTGGCGCAGACCGGGACCCACGCGTGGGGCTCAGGGCGGACCATCGGGCTGCTAATCGTCGCGGCGGTGCTGCTCGGCTACTTCGTCCTGCACGAGTGGCGGGTGGCGGCCGATCCGCTGCTGCCGCTCTCGCTGTGCCGCAACCGCTCCGTGGCCGGCGCCAACGTGGTCTCCGCACTGCTCGGCAGCGCGATGTTCGCGGTCTTCTACGCCACGACGCTGTACATGCAGCAGGTGCTGCACTACTCGGCGCTGCGGACCGGGCTCGCGTACCTGCCGTTCGGCACGTCGATCCTGGTCGCGGCCGGCGTGGCGCCCGCGCTCGTGACGCTCGCCGGCATCCGTCTCACCTCGGTCGCCGGGTCTGCGATCAGCATCGCCGGGCTGTTCCTGCTCGCCAGGGTGCCCGCCACCGGACAGCTGCTGACCGACATCATCGTGCCTACCGTCGTGGTCGGGTTCGGCGCCGGCCTGGTGATCGTGCCCACCTCGGTGGCGGCGATGTCCGGGGTGGAGGCCGCCAGGCACGGCGTCGCGTCCGCGCTGCTCAACGTGAGCAGGCAACTCGGCGGCGCACTCGGGCTCGCGGTGATCGCGACGATCACCGCCGGCGTCTCGGCCCGCGCGGCCGCCGCCGGCCACACCGTTCCCGACGCGCTGACCGGCGGCTTTCATGCCGGGTTCGCGGTCAGCGCGGCGCTCGTTATCGCCGGGCTCGCCGCCGCCGCGGTGCTGCTGCGCGAGGACGGGCGGGGCGAGCGGCTCAACCTGATCGAACTGCAGGCCGGAGGCTAGGTCTCACGGCTAGCTTCACGGGGCGTTGGTTTACCCGTCAGTAACTCGTTGGTTTTGGGTACTTACCATGGATGACAGGGCTCCCGGCGGGGCCTGGGAGGGAGCAGTCGTCCATGCCCGGTGTACTTGACGCCCGCGCTCGCGATGAGGCGCTGCGCAAGATGGCGGCAGAACCGCTCGACGTGCTGGTGATCGGCGGTGGCATCACCGGGGCAGGTGCGGCACTCGACGCGGCGTCGCGGGGGCTGCGGGTCGGCCTCGTCGAGTCACGTGACCTGGCGGCCGGCACCTCATCGCGGTCATCGAAGCTGATCCACGGCGGGCTGCGCTACCTCGAGCAGGGCGACTTCAAGCTGGTCAGGGAGGCGCTGCGGGAGCGTGACCTGCTGGTGAGCAGGCTCGCGCCGCACCTGGTGCGCCCGGTGCCGTTCCTCTACCCGCTGTACAAGAAGGTCGTGGAGCGGCCCTACGTCGGCGCCGGGCTCGTGCTGTACGACGCGATGGAGGGCACCAGGCGGCCGGTGCCGCACCACAGGCACCTGACCACCCGCGGCGCGCTGCGCCGGGCCCCCGCGCTGCGGCCGGACCGGCTGGCCGGCGCGATGGTCTACTACGACGCCCAGGTGGACGACGCGCGCTACACGGTGACCGTGGCCCGGACTGCCGCCAGGTACGGCGCGCTGGTGGTCACCAGGGCGACCGCCACCTCACTGCTGCGTGATGGCGAGCGGGTGACGGGCGCCACGGTGCGGGACGAAGAGAGCGGCCGGGAATTCGACGTGCGGGCCTCCCGGGTGATCGTGTGCGCCGGCGTCTGGTCGGATCTCGTGCACTCGGCCAGCGGCGTCCGGGCCGGCTACCAGGTGCGGATGTCCAAGGGCGTGCACCTGGTGATGCCCGGGTCTGCGATTGACGCCGACACCGGGATGATCGTGCGGACGAGCAAGAGCGTGCTGTTCTTCATCCCGTGGGGCTCGCGGTGGATCGTCGGGACGACCGACACCGACTGGTCGGGCGACCGGGCCGAGCCCACGGCCACCGCCGAGGACGTCGACTACATACTCGGCGAGGCGAACCGGGTGCTCGCCACGCCGCTGACCCGCGGCGACGTCCTCGCCGTCTACGCGGGGCTGCGGCCGCTCGTGGCCGAGCCCGACAGGCCCGCCAGCGACAAGGCGGGCAACGGGGAGAAGCCGACCACGAAGCTGTCGCGCGAGCACGTCGTCGACAGCCCGCTGCCCGGCCTCACCTCGATCGCCGGCGGGAAGTTCACCACCTACCGGCTGATGGCGCGCGACGTGGTGGACGCCGCGGCCCAGGGCCTGCCCGGGCAGGTCTCGCCGTCGGTGACCGGACAGCTTCCGCTGCTCGGCGCCGACGGGCTGCCTGCCGTCCTCGCGTCCGCACGCCGGCTCGCGCAGGACTACGCGGTGCCGCTGGTCTCCGTCGAGCACCTGATCGCGCGGTACGGTTCCGCGGCGAGCGAGGTTCTCGACGCGATCCGCGCCGAACGCTCCCTGGCGCGCCCGCTGGCCGACGGGTACCCCTACCTGCGCGCCGAGGTGAGCCACGCGGTCACCCACGAGGGCGCGCTGCACATCGAGGACGTGCTGGCCCGCCGGGTGCGGCTGCTCATCGAGTCCTCGGACGCCGGGGCGTCCGCCGCACCCGAGGTGGCAGTGATCATGGGCGGCCTGCTCGGCTGGAGCCGACGGCGGCGGGCTGCCGAGATCCGGCGCTACCTGGACTTCGCCGCCGCTAACGCGGCCGCGCTCGCGGCGCCTGCGGTGCCGGCCGCCGCGGTCGGTGCGGCGGCCGCCGTGCTCGCCGACTCTTCCGACGAGGTGTCGGTCCCGGCGTAGGCCGCGGCTGCCGGAGCCAGCGCCGGGTCGGGTCCCGGCGCGGCCGACGGCGTTACCCGCCAAGTACCCCTGGCTCTGTAACCGCTGGTGGCACGCGTGCCCGCGCGGCGAGACGGCGGGCGTGAGAGACGTTACATTTTTACGATCTTTTTACAAGAGATATATTAGCCATCGGGAAGGTAGGAAGTTCGCTGCCCGGACGGGTCGCGGCGCTCCCCCAGTCGGCAGGTCAGCAGATCAGAGGAGGCACCGTGGACCTCAACCCCTATGTGGTCCTGGGCAGCGCGGTCGTCGGGCTGCTCGTCGGACTCACCGGGGCGGGCGGCGGGGCGCTGATGACCCCGATGCTGATCCTGCTGTTCAACGTCAAGCCGAGCGCGGCGATCTCCAGCGACCTGGTCGCAGCCGTGGTGATGCGGCCGGTCGGCTCGCTGGTGCACATGCGCAGGGGAACCGTCAACTACCGGCTCGTCGCCTGGATGTGCGCGGGTTCCGTTCCCATGGCGTTCCTCGGTTCCTACCTGCTGCACCTGCTCGGCGGTGGTGACGCGCAGCAGCTGAACGTGGAGAAGGCACTCGGCGCGGCGCTGCTCGCGGGCACCGCGGCGATGGTGCTTCGCGCCTGGCTCGACCGGCGGTCCGGGCAGGCGCGCACCCAGGCCATCGAGGCTATCCGGGTCAGGCCGCTCGCCTCGATCGCGATCGGGGCCATCGGCGGCATCGTGGTCGGGATGACCTCGGTGGGTTCCGGCTCGCTGATGATCGTGCTGCTGCTGTTCACCTACCCGGCACTCGCGGCCGGGCGGCTCGTCGGTACCGACCTGACCCAGGCCGTGCCGCTGACCGCGGCGGCGGCGCTCGGCGCGCTGCTTTTCGGGCACGTGCAGTTCGGGCTGACCACGGCGGTCATCGTCGGGTCCGTGCCTGCCGTGCTGGTCGGGTCGTTCCTGTCCTCGCGGGCGCCTGACCGCTACATCAGGCCGGTGATCACCTTCGTGATCTTCGCCTCCGGGCTCAAGTACGCCGGCCTGGGCACCACGGCGCTCGGCTGGACCCTGTGCGGCGCCGCCCTCGCCTGCGGCGCGTGCTGGCTGGCGCGGCGCAAGCCATGGCGCAGCGACGAGCAGGCCGATGCCCCGCTAGCCGCCGAGCCGCAGGCCGCGCTCCAGCCGGCCCAAGCGGAGCTGCCCGGGCTCGCGCGACGACCCGGCTGATCACAGCGCGGGACAGGGCATGCGGGCGCGGCTGACATGCTTGAACCGTGACGGATGAGCAGTCAGGGCCGGGCGAGACGCCCGCGGCCATGCAGGACGCGAGCAGGGACGAGGGCCGGCAGTACGCGCTGCCGCTGGTGATCCGGGTGGAGCGGGCGGCGCCTCCGGCGCGGACCGACGCACTCGAGGCCGCCGCGCGTGCGGTGCTCGCGTTCCTGTCCGATCCGCGGGTCGCCGACTCCGGCGGCGAGTGGTCCGCCGCGGCCCGCGCCTGGGAGGACGCCCGGATCAGGAAGGTCGTCAGGCGAGCGCGCGGCGCGGCATGGGAGCGGGCGGGCGCGCTGCCGGGAATCACCGTCACGCAGCGGACCGCGGAGGTCCGCGTCTACCCGCCGGTGCCGGTGGACGACTGGCCTGCCGACCTGGCCAGGCTCCAGGTATCGGGGACCGACTTCGATGACCGGGAGCCGCCGGCCGAACCCGCCGCGGAGACGCCCGTGCTCTGGATGAATCCTGGGCTGCCGATCACGGCGGGCAAGGCCATGGCGCAGGCCGGGCACGGGGCGCAGCTCGCGTGGTGGGGGCTGTCGGCGCGCGCCCGTGCCGAATGGAAGGACCGGGACTTCGCCCTGGCGGTCCGGGTCGCGGACGCGGGCCGCTGGGCAGAACTGATCGCCAGCGGGCTGCCGGTGGTCACCGACGGCGGGTTCACCGAGGTGGCGCCCGGGTCGGCCACGGTGGTGGCGGACCATCCCGCGCTGCGGGCGGCGCTTGGCGTGACGCCGTTAGAAGTTTATCTATAAGCCGTTCTCTCGATGCAGCGAGCGCCGCTCAGCCTCTTTGGGTATTTACCTCATTTTCTGTCGCGACATGCGACTTTCCATGGCGCCCCGATCGTAGGATGCCCCCTGACACCGCTTTGCGTGTGGAGGGACAGCGAACATGGGTGCTCAACGCGCCGTGGCACCGGTCCTCTCCGGGTCCGTTCCGCCCCTGGCCGAGTTCTACCACGCCCGCCAGGAAACCGGCTTGGGACTGGCGGACGGCCTGCGACCGGGTGAGACCACCCTGCTCATCCCGGCGATGCCTGGCGCCGGCGGGACGGGCAAGACGCAGCTGGCGGTCGGGTTCGCGCACGCGATGTGGTCGGCGCGCGCCGTCGACCTGCTTGTCTGGGTCGCCGCGGGCAGCCGGGCCTCGGTCGTGGCCGGCTACGCGCAGGCGGCGGCGGACCTGGACCTGCTGACGAGCGCCGAGGCACACGAGCTCACCGCCGACGCGACCGCGCAGCGGTTCCTGTCCTGGCTGCAACGGACCGAACGGCGGTGGGCGGTCATGCTGGACGGCCTCGCCTCTGCCGCCGACCTTGACGGCCTGTGGCCGCAGGGCCCGGCCGGCCAGGTCGTCGTCACCAGCAGGCTGCATGAGCAGGAACTCGGCTCCATCGGCTCGGCGGCCGGCGTGACCGCGCACCCCGTGCCCGGATTCAGCAGGCGGGAGGCGCTCGGCTACCTCAACGCACGGCTTACCGGCTATCCCGACCAGCGCATCGAGGCGCTCGACCTGGCCGAGGACGTCGGCGGGCTGCCGATCGCGCTCGCCCAGGCCGCGGCGGTGGTCATGGCGACGGGGACAACCTGCCGTGACTACCGGGCCGAGTTCACGCAGCGGATGCAGGGCACGGCGGGAACGCAGGTCGACGGCTGCCCGCCGGCGCTGATCGCCACCTGGTCGCTCGCCGTCGAGCACGCCCACCAGCTCGGCCCCGCCGGCCTTTCCTGGCCTGCGCTTGTCTACGCGTCGGCGCTCGACACCGGGGGAATCCCGGCGAGCGTGCTGACCGCTCCGGCCGCGGCCGGCTACATCACCGGGCAGCAGGGCGGACCGCAGCGCGGCGGCGACCAGAACGCGGTCCGCACCGCGTACGCGAGCCTGGAGCGGCTCGGGCTGCTCAGCGTGGACAACGCAAGCCCGGTGCGCACGGTCTGGCTGCACTCCGCGGTGCGCTCCCTGGTCCGCGCCTACCTGGCGCCAGGCAACGTCGAGCAGGTGGTGAGCGCGGCGGCGAGCGCCCTGATCGAGGCCTGGCCCGAGGCCGGCTCGCCAGGCGGCGGACCGCAGCTCAGCCAGGCGCTGCGGGACAACGCGGCCGCGCTGCGCGCGTTCGCCGGCGACCTGCTCTGGAAGCCGGAAGCACACCCGCTGCTCGTCCGGGCGGGGACGTCGCTCACCGAGGCACCTGCGCTCGCCGACGCCGCCATCGGATACTGGCAGGCGCTCGGCGCCACCAGCGCGCAACTGCTCGGGCACGGCCACGCGCAGTCGCTGCTCGCGCGAGAACGGCTCGCCGACGCCTACGCCGCCTCCGGGCGGCTCTCCGAGGCGCTGCCGGTCTTCGAGGCGGCACTCAGCGACCGGGAGGCGACCTTCGGGCCGCAGCATCCGGAGACGGTCAATGCACAGCTGACCGTCGCGAACGCGCTGCACGCCGCCGGACGCGAGGCAGAGGCGATCGAGTTGTACGAGCAGGTGCTCACGGCGCGGGAGCGGCTGTTCGGCCCGGCGCACAGGGAGACACTCGCGGTGCGGCTCAAGGTCGCCGAGTCCTACGAGACGTCGGGACGGCGCGGCGACAGCGTCCGGCTGTACGAGCGGGCGGTCTCCGACGCCGAGCGGGAACTCGGCCCCGCGCACCGTGACACGCTGTCCGCCCGCGCCAGCCTGGCGGGCGCGTACCTGGGGGCCGGCCGGAACAAGGAGGCGATCAGCGCGTACGAGCGCACGCTCGCCGCCCAGGAGCGCGAGGCCGCGGCGGCCGGCGGCGCGGCAATGGCCGGACCAGGCGCGGACGCACCTGGCGCGCCGACCGCGCTCGGCATCCTGGCCACCAGGGCCGCCCTGGCCGGCGCCTACCGGGCGGCAGGGAAGAACAAGGAAGCGATCGCCGAGTACGAGCGGGTGCTGGCCGGCCGGGAGCAGCAGCTCGGCGCCGATCATCCCGACACGATCGCCGCGCGCGCCAGCCTCGGCTACGCCTATCGCAGCGCGGGAAAACTGCGGGAGGCGATACCCCACTACGAACGTGTGGTGGCCGACAGGGAGCGCATCTTCGGCGCCGACAACCGCGACACGCTCGCCTCCCGTGCCCTGCTCGCCGCCGCCTATCAGGTCGCGCGCCGGGTACGCGAGGCGGTGGAGACCTACGAGGCGGTAGTCGCCGCCAGCGAGCGCACACTCGGCCCCGGCGACCTTGACACGCTGACCGCCCGGTGCAACCTGGCCGCCGCCTACTGGGAGGGCGGCCGGATGCCCGACGGCATCACGGTGATGCGGCACGCGCTCGCGGACTGCGAGAGGTACCTGGGACCGGACCATGCCATGACCGCCACGGTCAGGGAAAGCCTGCAAGCAGCGACGGAGTAGACGGAGTTCTGGTGGCACCTGAGCAGTTCGATTACATCATCGTCGGCGGCGGTTCCGCGGGCAGCGCGCTCGCGGCACGACTGTCGGCCGATCCGACCACCCGGGTGCTCGTGCTTGAGGCAGGCCGTCCCGACTACCTGTGGGACCCGTTCATCCACATGCCGGCGGCCCTGACGTTCCCGATCGGGTCCCGGTTCTACGACTGGCAGTACTCTTCTGAGCCCGAGCCGTACCTCAACGGCCGGCGCATCTACCACGCCCGCGGCAAGGTCCTCGGCGGCTCGTCGTCGATCAACGGGATGATCTTCCAGCGCGGCAACCCGCTCGACTACGAGCGGTGGGCCGCCGACGCTGGCATGTCATCGTGGGACTACGCGCACTGCCTGCCGTACTTCAAGCGGATGGAGAACTGCCTGGCCGCGCCAGGCACGCCGAGCGAGGCGTTCCGCGGCTCCGACGGCCCCCTCGTGCTCGAGCGCGGGCCTGCCACCAACCCGCTGTTCGGCGCCTGGTTCGAGGCGGTGCAGCAGGCCGGGTACCAGCTCACGGACGACGTGAACGGGTACAGGCAGGAGGGGTTCGCCGCGTTCGACAGGAACATCTCCCACGGGCGGCGGCTGTCGGCGGCGCGCGCCTACCTGCACCCGGCCATGTCCCGGCCGAACCTGCGCGTGGTCACCAGGGCCCACACCACCCGGATCCTGTTCTCCGGCACGCGCGCGACCGGGGTGGAATTCGTGCTGACCGGCCCCGCGGGCACCATAGCCGGCACTGGGGCGGGCGGCTCCGCCCCGCGCCAGGCTCACGGCGGCGAGGTGATCGTGTGCGGTGGCGCCTTCGGCTCGCCGCAGCTGCTCCAGCTTTCCGGTGTCGGCAACGCCTCCGAGCTCGGCCGGCTCGGCATCCCTGTGGTGACTGACCTGCCGGGTGTGGGCGAGAACCTCCAGGACCACCTGGAGGTGTACGTGCAGTACGGGTCGAAGCTGCCGGTCTCCGTGGCTCCCGCGCTGAAGTGGCGCAACCGGCCAGGCGTGGCGCTGCGCTGGGCCCTCGCGCGGTCCGGGCCCGGCGCCACCAACCACTTCGAGGCAGGCGGCTTCGCCCGGTCGAACGACAAGGTGCGCTACCCCAACCTCATGTTCCACTTCCTGCCGATCGCCGTCCGCTATGACGGTTCCTCGCCGGCCGGCGGGCACGGCTATCAGGTGCACATCGGGCCGATGTACTCCGACTCGCGCGGCACGGTGAAGCTGGTGTCGGACGACCCGTTCGCCAAGCCCGCGCTGCAGTTCAACTACCTGTCCACGCCGACGGACCGCTCGGAGTGGACGGAGGCCGTCGCGATCGCGCGGAAGATCCTGAACCAGCCGGCATTCGACGACTTCAACGCCGGCGAGCTGTCCCCTGGCCCCGAGGTCTCCTCGGAGCGGGAGGTGCTCGACTGGGTGGCAAGGGACGCGGAGACCGCGCTGCACCCGTCCTGCACGTGTGCCATGGGCACCGGGCCGCTGTCGGTGACCGACCCGGAATCCCTCGCCGTGCACGGCGTCTCCGGGCTGCGCGTCGTGGACGCGTCGGTCATGCCCTATGTCACCAACGGGAACATTTACGCGCCGACCATGATGATCGCGGAGAAGGCCGCCGACCTGATCATGGGGAACACGCCGCTGCCGCCGGAGCCGATCCCGTATTACCGGCACGATTCCGGCTCGGACGCGGTCTAGCGCGGTAACGGCCGCGTAGCCCCGGGACAGGCGCAAATTACCCGCCCACATCGTGGAACCAATGTCGGTCATAGCGGGGAATGTCTGGACAGTGGGGCGGGAATCTCCGCATCATCAAGACCAAATCGACCATGGCTTTCTAGGAGCTGCCCGGCATGCCAAGCCCAGATGATGATCCGCTGCCAGAAGCGGTCGCACTAGCCGAAGGAGCCAGGGCCACCGGGCTGAAGCTGCGGCTGCTCGGCGGGCTCGGCGTGCGGGTGCTCTGCCCGGACTTTCCGCCGCGGCTGCGGGCCGGCCAGGACATCGACTTCGCCTGCGCGAGCAAGGGGCGGCGCGACGTCGCCGCCTTCCTCGAGAGGAGCGGCTGCCAGCCGGACAAGGCATTCAACGCGCTCAACGGCGACCGGCAGATGTACTTCATCGCCCCCTCTGGGCGGCCGGTCGACGTCATGGTCGACCGGCTCACCATGTGCCACACGCTTGACCTGCGCCCCTCACTCGGCAACTCCTCGCACACCCTCGACCCCGCCGACCTGCTGCTGTCCAAGCTGCAGATCTTCGAGCTGAACGCCAAGGACGCGCACGACATCACGCACCTGCTGTCCGGCATTCCCGTCGCGGAGAGCGGCAGCGGCGCGCCGTATATCGACATGCGCAGGTTCGGGGAGATCGTCGCAGCGGACTGGGGCTGGTGGCGCACCACCACAGGGAACCTGGACAAGCTGCCCAAACTGCTCTCCGACAGCGCCGCGAGGATCCCGCCGCAGGCCAGGTTCGACCCGCTCGCACAGGCGGCACGGCTGCGCGACGTGGCCCACTCGGTCCCCAAGTCAATGAAGTGGAAGCTGCGCGCCAACGTGGGCGACCGCGTGCGCTGGTATGAGCTGCCAGAGGAAGTAGCGCACTGATGAAGATGTTCTTCGCCACCGACATCCACGGGTCGGAAATCTGCTGGAAGAAGTTCCTGAACGCCGCCGCGTTCTACAAGGCCGACATGGTCGTGCTCGGCGGCGACGTCACCGGCAAGATCATGGTCCCCGTCGTCGCCTTCCCCGGCTACTGGGAGGTCTCGGTCCGCGGCGAGCGGCGCCGCCTTGAGACCAGGGAAGAGCTGCACGAGACGATGCAGCAGCTGCGCGACCGCGGCTCGTACCCGACGATCGTGACCAGGGACGAACTCGACGCGCTCAACAGCGAGGGCGCCATCACGCACCGGTTCAACGCCGAGATGACCCGCTCTCTCGACCGGTGGCTCGACATGGCCGACGGCAAGCTGCACGGCGGCGCGATCCCGTGCATACTCAACGGCGGAAACGATGACATCTTCGAGATCGACCCGATACTCGAGTCCTCGCCGGCCGTGACGTTCGCCGAGGGGAAGGTCATCGACCTCGGCGGGTTCACGATGATCTCGATGGGCTACACCAATCCCACGCCGTGGGACACCCACCGGGAGGCGCCGGAGGACGAGCTCGCGATGCGGATCGACGCCATCGCGGCGCGGGTACCCGACATGAACAGGACCATATTCAACTTCCACGCGCCGCCCTACGGCACGGGGCTCGACGAGGCACCCGAGCTCGACGCGACCATGCGGCCGACGCACGGCGGCGCGGTCATGAAGCCGGTCGGGTCAACGGCCGTCCGCGAGGCCATCCTGCGGTACCAGCCGCCGCTTTCCGTGCACGGGCACATCCACGAAAGCCGCGGCGTGGCGAAGATGGGCCGCACCCTGACGGTCAACCCCGGCAGTTCCTACGGAGACGGCGTTCTTCAGGCTGCCCTGCTCGATATCAACATGAAAAACGGAAAAGTTAAGTATGTCCTTGTTAACGGCTGACTGTTATGGTGCTGCCGTTACCACGGATCATATTGACATTTTTCGATAATCTCCCCGGAGGGTCCCATGGCCTCTAACGCCATCGGCGATGAGAGACCTACGCTATTCCTGCGTAAGGCGACGGGTCTCGTACGCGGCTGGTCTGTCCGCGACTCAATGATCTATGCCTGCCTGTCCACCAACGTGATCACTCTCGGCCTAGTGGAATTCGCCTACCAGGATGCGTTCCCGAGCGGGCAGCTGCTCACCGCCGTGCTCATCTCCGGTGTGTGGGTGTCGTTCCTGGTCCTCGCCTACAGCGGCCTGGTGGTCACCATCCCGCGGGCCGGCGGTGACTACGTATGGCAGTCCCGCATCCTGGGCAGCGGCCTCGGCTTCGTCATGGCTGCAACCGGATGGTGGTTCATCCTGTGGCTGTGGGCGCCCATTTACGGGTCGGTCCTCGCCGAGGAGTTCTTCCAGCCGCTGTGGGTCGCGTTCAACGATCCGTCGGGCGCGGCCTGGTTCGCGACTTCGAACGGCGTATTCGTCGTCACCCTGATCACGATCGTGCTCGCGGGCATCCTGGTCTCGCTCGGCATGGCCGGCTACGCCCGGGTGCAGAAGTGGTGCTTCTACGGCGGCCTGACCGGTTTCGCGATCATCGTCATCCTGCTGCTCGTCTTCAACAAGAACGACTTCATCTCCGCGTTCAACAACGAGACGGGCAAGCTGTTCGGCCTGAAGAACGGCTACGCGGGGACGATCGCGGACGCCGGGTCCAAGACGATCGGCTACACCCCGGCGCCGTTCGGCATCGCCGGCTCGTTCAGCCAGTCGATGCTGCTCGTACCGATGCTGATGTTCTACCTGCTCTGGCCGAACTGGGGCACCACGCTGTACGGCGAGATCCGCGGCGCGTCCGACTTCAAGCGGGTCTTCAGCGGCATGTTCTTCGGCCTGTGGACCACGGTCGCGCTGTCCGTTGTGCTCCTGCTGCTGTTCGCCAAGACGTTCGGCTTCGACTTCTACCAGGACGTCAACGCGCTGTGGATCGACTGCGCCTACGGGACCTGCGCCACGCACGCGCTGCCGATCTTCCCGTATCCGACGCTGCTCGCCAGCTGGCTGGTGAACAACGAGGCGTTCCAGATCATCCTGATCCTGCTGATGAGCCTGTGGTTCTTCGCGTGGGTGGGAACGCTGTTCCTCTCCTCCACCCGGGTGATCTTCGCGGCGGCCTTCGACCGGATCCTCCCCGACGGGGCGGCGCAGGTGTCGGAGAAGCGCCGGGTGCCGGTGTGGTCGCTGGTGCTGATGCTGCTGCCGGCGGTCGGGCTCGGCGCGCTCTACGCCTACAACTCGACGTTCCACACCTACACGCTCGACGCGACGCTGGTCATCGCGGTCACCTACCTGTTCTCCGCGATCGCCGTGGTGATCCTGCCGTTCCGCAAGCCTGACCTGTGGGCGGCCTCCCCGGCATCCCGGCTGAAGGTGGCGGGCGTGCCCGTCGTGCCGGTGGCCGGCCTGATCACGATCGGCCTGATCGGCTACTGCCTGTACGAGTGGCTGTCCAACGCCGCCTACGGCATCAACAACAACGACTCGCTGATCTACATGGGCGCGATGTACGTGCTCGCGCTGGTGATCTACCTGGTGGCCCGGGTCATCAGAAGCCGCCAGGGCATCGACCTCTCCCTGATCAACAAGGAGATCCCGGTCGAGTAGCACCGCCAAGCCCGTAAGCGCGGGGGGCGGTGGCCGGCGATAGC
>Ga0335083_10007911_pt1 | contig 13049 bp, 13 predicted proteins | sample Lox_Sample_42_FD_206716 | JGI IMG/M metagenome (GOLD analysis project Ga0335083, IMG submission 206716) | Soil microbial communities from Loxahatchee National Wildlife Refuge, Florida, United States - Lox_Sample_4.2 | ecosystem: Environmental > Terrestrial > Soil > Wetlands | place: USA...
CAAGAACCTACAGGGCAGGCGCCCTGCGGAATGCGTTTTTTTGTTCCGCTGTGCGCGCCCCCGGGGGGGGCGGATGTGAGTTGGACGCGAGGGCATCCTTACTTTGTTCGATGCGAGTCTGCGCCGGAGGGGCGGGTAGCGATGGAGCAGGAGCGGAAGACGTTCTCCGGGCTCGAACGAGTTCAGGGCGCAACCAACCCCGAAGTCATCAATCAAGGTTATATTCGATAGTGAAAAGGAGCGCACCGCCGGCGCAGCGGCGGCACGCGCGGAAAGCTTATCGTCTCGTGCCTGTACAGATGAAAACCCGAACTTGCTCTCCGGAGTATCGCTTCGCGGCACCGACGCGTTGACCCTCCGCATAGCCATGTTGTCATCATTGGATCAGAATTATCTTCAATCCCTGGTCGAAAGCTCGCCCGACATCATCATCGCGGTCGACCGCGACGGGACGATCATTTTTTACAACGACGGAGCGCGCAAGAGCCTGCATTACTCCGCCCAGGAAATCGTCGGCCAGAAAATCACCACCATCTATCCTTCGCTCGAAGAAGCGCGCCGGGTGATGAAGGCGATGCGCGCCGCGAGCGACGATTCAGGGCGCATTTCCAATTTCGAGACGGTGCTTCGCAGCAAGGACGGCGAGCTCATCCCGGTCGCCATCTCGGGCTCGATCATCTACGAGAAGGACGGCACGACGCCGGCCGGCTCGATCGGGTTCGCGCGCGACATCCGGATGATGCGCCATCGCGAGCAGCTCGCCACCGCCGGCGAAATCGCGGTCAGCCTCGCGCACGAGATCTACAATCCGCTCGAAGCCATCACCAACAATCTCGACCTGCTGGCGCGATGCGTCGAGGCCCATCTATCGGACGCCGAGCTGGTGGTCGAGCACGAGCGGCTCGACTCGATCCGCGGCGGCATCCGGCGCGTCCAGGGCATCGTGCGCCGGCTCGACGAAATGACCCGCCAGGGCGTCTACGAGACCCGCGACTATCTGGGGGGGAAGAAAATGGCTGACCTCGCGCCGCGCGGCGCGGAGGCCGAAGAGCGCCCGGCCGCGCCCGAGGCTTCGAAGAACGGATGCGACTGGCCGCTCGCCGGGATGGCCGTGCTGGTGCTGGACGACGATCTCTCGGTCGTAAGCTCGCTCGCCGATCTGCTGCGTGCCGAGCGCTGCCAGGTTTACACCGCGATCCGGCCAAGCGCTGCCTTCGGTATCCTGCGCAACATGCGCATCGACGCGGTCATCTCCGACGTCGTGATGCCGGAGATGGACGGTTACGAGTTCTACACGCGGATCAAGGAAGAGATGCCGCACCTCCCGGTCATCCTGATGACCGCGTACAATTACGACCGCGACCACATCCTGGTGCGCAGCCGGCTTAAGGGACTCGAGGGCGCGCTGTTCAAGAAGCCGGTCAATCCGGCCAAGCTGCGCGAGCTGCTGATCCGTGCGCGCCAGAAATCGGCCGTCCAGCCGGCTAAGGCGCTTCCACTCACCTAAGACCCTGGGCGCCGGGATTGACTTTGCGTGCGGCGAGCGCGCGGCGCGCAGCCCATTCGCCCGGCCCGGCGGTAGTTTCACCACGTAAACGAAGTCCGCCGAAGGCTTGACAGACGCTTGCCTGTTGGACGAACGATCGGGCGTGAATCGCCCATCCGCGGGCCTGCCGGAAGTTCGTCCGCAAGCGGCGCTTGATCGGTCGGCGCCCGCCCACAACTGCGCGGCCATCGAGGCCATGCGCACGCAAGGAAGGTGACTGTCATGGCCAAAGTCGATTTTGCGAAACTGCCCAGGTTCTCCGAACTGCCGGTCAAAAAAGGCGCGCCGCCTGATTCCAACTGGGGCGTGTTCGGCGATGAAGACGACCTCGGCTGCCTCAACTTCCTGACCTCCGAGGGCGTTATCGAAGCCGCCCGGATGATTAAGAAGGGCAAGATCTTCCGGCTCGACACGCGCGTCAACTATGCCAACCCGCCGCTCTTCGAGCGCAAGCCCGCCAAACACATCCTGTCCGACTTCGAGTCCTACGGCCTGCTCGGATTCGACGACATGCTCGACAACTACAACACCCAGGAGGGCGCGCAGTGGGACGGCCTCGGCCACGTCGGCAACCTGAAGCATCAGGCCTTCTACAACGGCAAGACCGGCGCCGACGTGAGGGCCGGCCGGCTCAGCATCCACAAGTGGGCCGACAAGTTCGTCGGCAAGGGCCATCTGATCGACCTGTTCAAGTTCCGCGCCGACGCGGGCCGGCCGGTGAAACCGCTCGAACCCGAGCGTTACTCGCTCCAGGATCTGAAGGACGCGCTCAAAGCGCAGGGCGGCTCGCTCAAGCCAGGTAGCGTGCTGCTGCTGCGCACCGGATGGATGCAGGCCTACGTCAAATCAACTCCCGCCGAAAAGGCCGCGATGGCCCCGATGAACAAGCTCAAGGCCTGCGGGATCGAGGACACGCGCGAGATGGTGGCGTGGATGTGGGACAACCGGGTCGCCGCGATCGGCACCGATTGCCCCGCGGTCGAGCAGTGGCCGTGGGATTTCCGCAACGAGGGCGCGCTTCACTATCGCACGCTGTCACTGCTCGGCCTGCCGCTGGGCGAGCAGTTCGTGCTTGACGATCTCGCCGCCGATTGCCATCAGGACCGCCAGTACGAGTTCATGCTGGTGTCGTGTCCGCTGAACGTCGAGGGCGGGATCGCGTCGCCGCCGAACGCGGTGGCGATAAAGTAGCCGCGCGAATTCCGGCCGTGCGCGGCGTTGACGCTGCGCCGCAGAAGATCGCAGAGCCAGGCCGCGGGCGGGATGCGGCCATAGCCTTATCCGCGCCGGCGCGGCGCGCGCGCGAGCGCCGCCATCGCCGCCTCGACCGCCGCCGCCATCACCTCGATCGACATGCTCGGGGCCTGGCGATGACGCACCGCCTGGCGCGCCGTGTAGGGCAGGTGGATGAAGCCCGCGGCAACCTCGGGCCGCGCGGCAAGCGTATGCAACGTCGCGTACATCACCGCGTTGCACACGTAAGCGCCGGCGCTCAGCGAGAGCGCCGCGGGAATTCCGCGGCGCTCGAGCGCACGGAGGATCGTGCGCAGCGGCAGCCGCGCGAAGATCGCGTCGGCGCCGCCACGCACGACCGGCGTGCCCGCAAGTCCGCCGTCGCTCTCATGGCCGGCGCGGCGCTCGGCAAGGTTGATCGCGACCTTCTCGAGCGAGATCGCAGGACGCCCGCCCGCCTGCCCCAGCCCGAGCACGGCGCGCGGACGGAGCCGGCGGATCTCCGCCGCGATCGCGCGCACCGCGCGCGGCGTGTTGACCGGGAGCCGCACCGCCTTGACGACGAGCCCTCCGATCTCGCGGCCGTGGAGCATTTGCGCGACTTCCCATGAAGGATTCGTGCGCTCGCCGCCAAACGGCTCGAAGGCGCTCAGCAGCAGGACGGCGCGAACGCGGCGTCTTGCTGCCGGGCGGCTGCCTTTGGCAAGTCGCGTTCGCGCGTTCAACGCCCGTTTCATTTGCGCCGCGGATGCTCGATCGGCAGGTCTTCGCGATTGCCCCATTCGCCCCATGACCCGATGTAGTTGCGCAGGCGATCGAAGCCCGCGAGCCTGAGCGCGTAGTACGCATTGGCCGAACGGTAGCCGCCCTGGCAATAGGCAACGATTTCGGCCTCCGGCCGCAGCCCCAACCGTTCGAAGGCGGCGCGCAATTCCGCGGGCGGCTTGAACCTCCCGTCCGCGGCCACGTTGTTTACCCAATCCAGATGCACCGCGCCGGGCACCGCGCCGCCGCGCCGCGCGCGCACGCGCTCGCCGAAATATTCTTCGTCGCTGCGAACGTCGAAAATCCGCACGTCGGCGCGGCCGAGCCGCTCGACCAGATATTCGCTCGAGGCGAAAATCTCCTCGCGCGGCGCCGCCACGAATGCGCCTGGCGTGACCGGTGCGACGGCCGCCGTGAGTTCCGCGCCCGCGAGCTTCAGCCCGCCGTCGAGGATTCGCACGTGGCGATGACCCATGTACTCGGCGAGCCATGCCGTCCGTGTCGCACGCATCCCGGAGTCGTTCTCGTAAAATACCAGCGTCTCGGCGCCGGTGATGCCGAGCGCAGAAAAGATCCATTCGAGCTGTCCGCGAACCTCGCGCATCCCGCTCTCGCCGGTGTTCGAATAGTGGAACGGGAACGGGTCGAAGTGACGCGCGCCTTTCAGATGACCCGCGCGAAAATCGGCCGCCGGGCGCGTATCGATCAGCACCACGTCCTGGTCCGCGCGGCGCGCGCTGAGCCAGCGCCCGTCGACGAGGATCTCATTGTGCGTTTGATGTTCCGTGGCCATCGTATCTCCTCGCGTGTCTCATCTTTTGCGGCCGCGGGCGGCGGCGTCAGGACCGTTCGCTCGCCCTGGCCGGCGCCGCGATGCCGACGGCGTCGCCAATCGAATTCAGCCCGTCGCGCTGCAGCAATTCGACCAGGCCTTGCTTGATTCGCTCCACCAGGTCGGGCCCTTCGTAAACCAGTCCCGTGTATAACTCGACCAGGCACGCGCCCGCGCAGATCAGACGGTAGGCGTCCTCGGCGCCGAACACTCCGCCGACTCCGATTATCGGAATCTTTGCGCCCGTGCGGCGCCGAATCTCCGCGACCATCGCGAGCGCCCGCTTCGCAAGCGGCGCCCCGCTTACTCCGCCTTCGTATTCCGTATAGACGCCGAGCGCCTGACGCGCGGTCGTCGTGTTGCAGACCACCAGGCCGTCAGCGCCGTTAGTCGACACCGCCTCGCATACCGAGGCGAGCACTGGCGCGTTGAGGTCGGGCGCGATTTTCACCAGCACGGGTCTTCGCGGCGTGAGCTTCATCGCCTCGGCCAGGATCGGGCGCATCAGGGGCGCCAGGCGCGCCGCCGATTGCCAGTCGCGCAGGCCCGGCGTATTCGGCGAGCTTACGTTGATCACGATAAAATCGACCATCGCGCCGAGCCTCGCGACCATCGTCGTGTAATCTTCCGCCACGCGCTCGGTCGGCGTGTCCTTGTTCGGGCCGAGATTCAGCCCGAGCCGGATTTTCAATCCCCGCCGCTTGATGCGTGAGAGCCGCCTCGCCGCCCTCTCCATCCCGGCGCTGGGAAAGCCCAGCCGGTTCACCATCGCGCGCTGCTCGGGCAGGCGCCACAGCCGCGGGCGCGGATTACCCGGTTGTGCAAGCGGCGTCACCGTACCAAGCTCGGCAAAGCCGAAACCAAGCGCGCGCCATCCGGCGACCGCCCGGATGTCCTTGTCCATCCCGGCCGCAAGGCCAACCGGATTGGAGAACCGGATACCCCACGGCGAGGTGGCCAGCGCCGGCGGGTCCGGCGCCGGCTTGCGCAGGATCGCGATCGGCCCCATCATCGCGAGCGTCAGCCGATGGGCGCGTTCCGGATCGAGCCGGAAAAGCAGCGGCCGCAGGAAGCAGAGGTAGAAGTCTGGGGCGGGCGGCGTCATGAGCGGGAATCTAGAGACCTCGGCATCGGAGCGCAATGGGCTGCGGCGGGCGCGTTGTTGATGGAGTTGATAACGCGGTGTGCCGGCGATTACGTTCCATGCGCGGGTGAAATAGAGTGAAGGACAGGATGACGCAGCGATGAACGTGAGCAACAGCCGGGCTGAGATGCAGGTCAAACTTATCGATTACGCGAGCGACCCGCTGGAAAAGCTCTACGCCGCGTTTCGCACCTGTTACTCGTCGGACTCGCCGATCGAAGTCTGGGAAAAGATCAAGACCGAGAAAATCAGCCACGAGCGGATTCGCGAGTTCATCGGCGAGCGGCTCAAAACCGGCCACGCCTCGCCGCTCGAACAGATCGTGTTCTGGTTCGCGATTTCCGGCGTGTCGCGTTCGCTCTCGCATCAGTTCGTCCGCCATCGTATTGGCATCAGCTTCGAGCAGCAGAGCCAGCGCTACGTGAAATTCAAGCAGGATCGGCTGGCCTTCGTGATGCCCGATTCATGGCGCCGGGCGGGCATGGAAGAGGAATTCTCGGGGCTGCTCGCGCGCACCTCAGAGCTCTACGCGCGCGCGCTCAAGGCCGGGATTCCCGCCGAAGACGCGCGTTTCGTGTTGCCCAACGCGGCGCCGACCAACTTTCACGTAATGGTGAATTTTGCCGAGATGCTGCACATTTGCGATCTCCGGCTGTGCGTGCGCGCGCAGTGGGAGATCCGGCGGATGGTCGCGATGATGCGGGCCGAGATAAAGCACGTGCTGCCCGAGATCGCGGTCTTCCTGCAGCCCAAGTGCGGCGAGAACCGGATGGGCTACTGCGACGAATCGCTCGAGGACTGGCAGAAGTGCCCGCTCGGCCGCGTGCGCCCGCACAAGGCGAGCCTCTTCGAACTCTACGAGCGCCACGGCACGCGCAAGGCCGAAGCGCTCGGCGAGGCCGAATTCCGCGCCGTCGAAGAAAAGGAACTGCTGTAAGCCGCAGTGAAGCGTGCGTTCGCGGCCGAACGCGGCGCCGGCGAAGCCCCCCTGATGGGATTTGCGGCGCAACGTATTATTTCGCAAATATACTTTGCCAAGCGGCTCGCTGACCGCCGCGAATAGACCTCGATGGACGACGAATTCGATCAGGCGATCGCGGCCTTTAATCGCGGCGAATACTTCGCGGCCGCCGAACGCTTCGAGCACGTCCTCGCCGCGTCCGGCTCCGACGTGCGCGACATGGCTCGCGCGCTCGGGCGGGTTGCCGCGGCGCTCCATCTGCGTTTCGAGCGTGGCGGACGCCAGGCGACGGTCAACCTGCTCTCGCAGGCGCTGCTGACGATGGAGGATTTTCGGCCCGCGCACGCCGGGATCGACGTCGAGCGTTTGTGCGTCGAGCTGACGGCGATGGCGGACGAGATTCGCGCGAGCCCGCGCGAGGAACGCGAGGGTCTGCGCTATCGCGCCCGGCTTTTCGTTGAACGCCGTCGCGCGCCCAAAATAAATCTAGCCGGCAACACGCGTACGCAACATGGTTGAGCGCAGCGCCTTCGCATCGGGTGCCGCGGCGTGCACGAGCGCGGCATCCATCAAGCCGCGCGGCGCGGCGGCCCGCCTGCGAGCGTTGAGCGCCGCGATGCGCGGATGCGTGCGTTGCCCGGCGCTGGTGAAATGCCGTTCGCAAGTCGTGCCGGGCCAGGGCGCGGCGCCGGCGCGGGTTGCGTTCGTGGGCCTGGCACCCGGCCGTCTCGGCGCCGACCGCACCGGAATCCCGTTCAGCGGCGATCGTTCGGGAGAATTGCTCCGTGGGATGATCGCGCGCGCCGGTCTTCGGCGCCTTTTCATCACTAACGTGGTTCGATGCAACCCGCGCGACGCCCGCGGCCGCAACCGCAATCCAAGCGCGCGCGAGATCGCCAACTGCAGCGGCCATCTCGCAGCCGAACTCGCCCTGGTGCATCCGCAGGTCGTGGTCTGCCTGGGCGCCGTCGCCTGGCGCCGGCTGGCTGGGAGCGCGGCACCGTTCAGACCGCGCCGCGGCGCCGTTCTCCATAGCGGCGGCACGCTGCTATACGCGATGTACCATCCGGCGTACGTGGTGCGCGGCGCTTATACGCCGGCCGCCTACGCGCGGGATTTCCAGCGGCTCGCACGATTATGTAATGGCTCTTAAGGCGTCGCGCGGACAGGCATCAGCGCCGTCGGACAGCGCCATCGTACGCCAGTCCAACCCGTGCACCGACTTGGGAATGATTTGAAGTCTTCACCATCCTTGTTTTTTTCCGCTCCGAGCTTTGGTTGCTCGGGTTACCGGACAGGATGGTTGAAGCAGTCAGGTTTTCCGCTTCCGGCCCGTACGGTTTGGGACGGGACGAATCGGCATCGATTTGTAGTCCGGCGTTGTGACGAGCGCGGCGTGGTTAGCTACTCGCGCCGCTGGTGCGTCCAATCAACCGGGTTTTGCTAACGGTCGCGCCCGCCACCGCCAGGACGCCGCTCGCGGTCGTTGCCGCTTCGAGCTTGCGCCTCGTTGACGCGAATCGGGCGTCCCTTGATGTCCCTGCCGTTGAGCTTTTTGATCGCCGCCTCCGCGGCGTCATCCGTGGCCATCTCTACGAATCCGAAGCCGCGAGACCGATTAGTCGCACGGTCGATGATGACCTGAGAACTATCTACCTTACCAGCCTCCGAAAACGCATCCTGCAGGTCCTGGTCGGTGACAGTCCAAGCTAGATTCCCCACGTACAGTCTACGACCCATTTCCGAACTCTCCTGCTCTCACCCTTGGCACCAGATGCTCAGCGCGTCGCTAATGAGACCCGTCTCTAGTCAGGCAGCCCACTGCCGATGACTTCTGCGATAGATACTTTCACTCTCGGCGGCTATTGCGACGCTACGTCACGCCTGAAAATAGCGTACTTCTTATAGCACCGAGTCAAATGTAAGCATAGCGTCACCAGCATATAGCAGAAATTTGCTCTTTATTGCTTTAAGACGCTTTACCGTATGGTCGCGCAAGGTCCGCGCAACTCCGCCACGAGGCCATATTGATCCTCGGCTTAGCGCTTCTGCTCGCCAAAAAGCACCGGAACGCTCAGAACGCGAATCCGGAATCGTTGCGCGCGGTCCGGCCAAAGCTGAACAAATTTTCAGCCCGCGCGCTGAATTGGTCTCCTGCAAGTCGAGTCGTCGTCGCGGCACTCCAGTGATGAATAGATACGTCGCGAGAGCAACGTCGAGACGGCCGAGTATGAGGGCAAGACCGTACTGAATGCTTCAGCACTTGGCGAGAAGGTACTTTCGCACCATTATTCATGCCAACGTTTGGCAGAAGTAAGATCCGCACAGGTTCCGCGGTCTCCGTCGATATATTTGCGATAGTATGAACTGCCGAACTCTGTTAGTATGGTAATTCAGGTTCAGCGGAATACTTGTATGTTAGCTGCCTGTTGTGTAGCGTGGCCGCTTCAGTAATCCGCAACAGACCCGAGTTTCTAAGGAGAGTATTGGATGCCACGAAGGAAAGGTTCTGGATCGCCTATGTCCGCGATCGGCAAGATTCGCCGCCAGGCGGGCTCTGCGCTGGCCCAGTTGCGCAAGGAGATTCGCGCGAAAGAGGTTGAACTCGCACAACTCAAGCGCGATGAAGAGTCGCTCGGCCGGCTTGCCGGACGCCGGAGCACCGGCGCCAGCGCTGCACGCGCACCGCGGGCCGGGGGCGGCGGTGGAGGCGGCGGCGGCGGACGAATCAACTGGCGCAAGGTGCTTGACCAATTGCCCAAACAGTTCAAGGCCTCCAATGTTCGGCAGGTGCGTGGACTTAAGGACAAGCGCCCCTCAGAAATCTTCGCCGCGATCACGCGCTGGATCGAAGCCGGATTGGCCAAGCGCAAGACTCGCGGACTCTACGAAAAAGCATAACCCCAACCGCACCGATTTCGCCTCACGCACTGCAAGCGTCAGTATCGGAGCCATCGCGCACGCGCTACGATACTGACGCGAGCGTGACCGCACGAACCTCATCCGCCGGAATATACATTTCTCCGCGCCGTCGAGGCTCATCGGAAATATGGGTGCGTAAGCGGAAGCGAACTCTCTGCGCCGCCCGCGCGGGCCGGATATGGCAGTAAGAACTATCGAATGGCGCAACGATGCGGTTCGCATGATTGACCAGCGGCTGCTGCCGGAGCGCGAAGTCATCCGCGTATATCGCGACTGGCGCGGGGTCGCGGAAGCGATCCGGACTATGGTGATTCGCGGCGCGCCCGCGATCGGAGTTGCGGCCGCGATGGGAGTGGCGCTGGGGATGCGCAATGTAAGTGGCGCGCGGGCCCGCAAGCGGTTCGCGAAGGTCGCAAGCGGTCTTCGCGCGACGCGTCCCACTGCGGTCAATCTCGCGTGGGCGTTGGCGCGTATGGCGCGGGTGGTCGAAAGCAACCTCGCTCTCGATGCGGCGCAGCTGTTCCGGCGCCTGCGCGACGAGGCGATCGCCATCTACGAGGAAGACCTCGCCGCCAATCGCGCGCTGGGACGCTTCGGCGCCGAGCTGCTTGAGAATCCGTCGACCGTGCTAACCCATTGCAATGCCGGAGCGCTGGCCACGGCAGGCTATGGCACGGCGCTGGGCGTGATCCGTGCGGCCCGTGAGGCGGGAAAAAAGATCGCGGTCATCGCCGACGAGACGCGGCCCTTCATGCAGGGCGCGCGGCTGACCGCCTGGGAGTTGCACAAGGATCGCATTCCCGTAACGGTGATCGCCGACAACATGGCAGGGAGCGTGCTCCGCAACGGCGGCGTCAGCTGCGTAGTCGTCGGAACCGATCGCACGGCGGCCAACGGCGACGTCGCGAATAAAATCGGCACCTACCCGCTGGCCGTGATGGCGCGGCGCCACGGCGTGCCGTTTTACGTCGCCGCGCCGCTGTCATCGATCGATCTCGCCTGTCCGAGCGGCGCGGAAATTCCGATCGAGCAGCGATCCGCGAGCGAGATTACTCATCTCGGCGTCAAACAGATTACGCCGCGAGGCGTGAAGGTCTTCAACCCCGCCTTTGATGTGACGCCGGCCGAATTGGTTACCGCGATCATTACCGAACGCGGAATCGCTTATCCGCCGTACACTGAAAGCCTGGCCGCGCTCAAGCGCGAAGCCTGAGCCGCTCTGATTATCCGAAATCAGCCGCGGCGGCCGACCGCCCGCGCCAGACCGTCGCCCAGCAGGTTGAATCCCAGTACCGAAGCGCCGATCGCCACGCCCGGCGCGGTAGTCAGATGCGGCGCGACGAGCATAAATGCGCGCCCGCTATCCAGCATGTTGCCCCAGCTCGGCGCAGGTGGCAGCACGCCCAGCCCGAGGAACGAGAGCGCGGCCTCAGCAACGATAATTCCGCCGACGCCGAAGGTCGCCTGCACCGCGACCGGACCGGCAAGACCGGGCATCAGATGGCGCAGCAACAGGCGGCCGGGCGAGGCGCCCAGCGCGCGCGCCGCCTCGACGTACTCGTGCTCGCGCAGCGACAGCACCTCGCCGCGGACCAGCCGCGCATAGCCAGTCCATCCCATCGCCGTCAGCGCGACTACCAGGTCGACTAGACCCGGACCAAGAATCGCGGCAAGCGCAATCGCGAGCAGGAAGCCGGGAAACGCGAGCACTACATCGATAAGCCGCATGACGAGCGCATCGACGCGCCCGCCCGCCAGCGCTGCCGCGCCGCCCACGACGCTGCCCGCCACGAGCGAAAGCATCACCACCGCGGTCGAGACCGCAAGAGAGAGCCGCCCGCCCCATAGCACGCGGGCGAGCATGTCGCGCCCAAGCGCGTCGCATCCGAGCCAATGGCCGGGACTGGGCGGGGCGAGCGTCTCTTTCAGATCGATCGCCAGCGGATCGGCATGCACAAGGATCGGCCCGAGCGCCGCCGCAATTGCGAGCATCGCGACGATCGACGAGCCTACGGCGAGCGACGGATTGCGGCGCATCAATACCCATTCCCCTTCGCGCAAATCATCACGCTCGTAGCAGACGAATCCGCGGATCCACGATTGCGTAAACCAGGTCGGTAGCCATATTGACCACCACGTAGGTAAACGCGAAGGTGAGCACGCAGCCTTCGACCAGCGGATAGTCGCGCGCGCTTATCGCCGCGATGAGCAAACGGCCCATCCCGGGCCACGAAAAGATCATCTCGGTGACGATCGCGCCGGTCAGCAGCGCGCCGGTCTCCAGTGCGAGCAGCGTAATCACCGGGGTCAGCGCGTTGCGCAGCCCGTGGCGCATCAGCGCGGCAAACGCGCTCAGGCCCTTGCTGCGCGCGGTGCGAATATAGTCGGCCTCGCGCACCAGGATGAGGCTTTTGCGCAGCATCCGCGCCAGGATCGCCGCGAGCGCGGTCCCCATCGTTACCGCCGGCAGCACCAGGTGCGCGAGGCCGCCACGCCCCGTCAGGGGAAGCCATCCGAGCTTAAGCGAGAAGACGATCATCACCAGGGGGCCGAGACACAGATGGGGCACGGAGATCCCCAGGATCGCGAAACCCATCGCGCCCATATCGGCGCCGCCGCCCGGATTCGCGCCCGCGATTAGACCGAGCGGAATAGCGAGCGCGATCGCAACCAGCATCGCGGCCCCCGCCAACTCCAGCGTCGCAGGGAAGCGCTCAACGATCAGCCGCGCAACCGGCTCCTTCATCGAGATCGACTCCCCGAGATCGCCGCGCGTGAGCCCCCGCAAAAACTCGGCATACTGCACCACAAGTGGCCGATCGAGTCCCAGTTGTTGGCGCAGGCCGGCAACATCGGCAGGCCCGGCGGTATCGCCCAGCATTACGGTCACAGGGTCGCCGGGTACCAGATGAATGAGCGCGAAGGTCAGCGTCGCGACGCCGAGCGCGACCGGAATCAACGCGGCAAGGCGGCGGACGAAATAGCCAGTCACGGCCTCGCGTTCCCCGATGCGGGCGCGAACGACACGTTCGCGAGCGAACGCAGGCTGCCGTTGGGAAATGGCGTGAAGCCTTTCACGCGGCGATTTATCACCACCACGTTGTCCATCCACCAGAGCGACACGTACGGCAAGTCGGCGGCAGCGGCTTTCTGGACCTGGGCGTAAATCTCGCGTCGCGCGGCCGGCTCGAGCGTCGTCTCGGCCCGCTCGAGCAGACGATCCATCGCGGGGTTCGAGTAGTTGCCGCGGTTGGAGCCGTTCGGCGGAGTCATCCTGGAATCGAACACCATGTAGTATTGATGCGTGAGGTTGTCCGCGACCCAGTCGAGCGAGGTCAAGTCGAAATTGCCTTTCTGGATATCGCTGTAGAAAGTCGCGAACTCGTTGGTGCGGATGTCGAGCGTGATTCCGATCCGCCTGAGCATTGCCTGTATCGCTTCGGCGAGACGGCGGCCCTCGGGCGTGGTCTTGTAGACGAACTTCAGATCGCGCGTGCCGGTCGGGCCGATCGGATAGCCGGCCTCGTCGAGCAGCCTGGACGCCTTGAATGGGTCGTAGGGATAACGCTCGACGTCGCCGTCATAGGCCCAGTTCTCGGGAGCGAGCATCCCGCTCGCGACGCGCCCGGCCCCCTTGTAGAGCGAG
>Ga0335083_10007912_pt1 | contig 13049 bp, 11 predicted proteins | sample Lox_Sample_42_FD_206716 | JGI IMG/M metagenome (GOLD analysis project Ga0335083, IMG submission 206716) | Soil microbial communities from Loxahatchee National Wildlife Refuge, Florida, United States - Lox_Sample_4.2 | ecosystem: Environmental > Terrestrial > Soil > Wetlands | place: USA...
CTGAGCGGCTTCTGCTGCTGGATCATCTGCGACAAGACCAGCAGGGCGGTAATCAATCCGTCGCCGGTCGTCGAATGGTCCATGAAGATCACGTGCCCCGACTGTTCGCCGCCGAGATTGTAATCATTGCTGCGCATCTCCCGCACGACCGCTGGATCGCCAACGTCAGTTCGCACCAGTCGAACATTATGTTTCGACAGCGCCGACTCCAGACCGTAATTGCTCATCACGGTTCCAACCACGGTGTTGGAGTGTAATCGGCCCTCGAGGGCCATCCGTGAGCCGAGAAGCGCCAGCACATCGTCTCCGTCGAAGACGTCGCCGCGCTCATCTACGAGAATCGCGCGATCGCCGTCACCGTCGAGCCCTACTCCTACATGGGCACCAGCAAGCATCACTTCTTTGCGGAGAAGATCGAGATGGGTTGCGCCGCAACCATCGTTGATATTGACCCCGTTGGGTTCATTGCCTATCGCAATTACCTCGGCACCCAACTCTTCGAGCACTTCCGGCGCGACCCGATAAGCGGCGCCATTCGCGCAATCGACTACGACCTTCAAGCCCTCGAAACTGACGGTTCGGGGCACACAGGTTTTGAGGAAGACCAGATAACGCCCGATCGCATCATCGATTCGGGCGGCTTTGCCGATATCCGCCCCGCTCGCACGCGAGCTGGTCAGAGCTGCATCATCGAAAACCAACGCTTCGATTTGCGCCTCAGTTGCATCGTCGAGCTTGAAGCCCTCGCGCGAGAAAAACTTGATTCCATTGTCAGCATAGGGATTATGCGACGCCGAGATCACCACGCCGGCATCCGCTCGCATGCTGCGGGTGAGGAACGCAATTCCGGGAGTCGGAAATGGACCCACCAGCCATACATCCACGCCCATCGAGCAAACCCCGGACGCGAGTGCTGTCTCCAGCATATAGCCAGACAGGCGGGTGTCTTTGCCGATTAGAATACGGCGATGACGCCGGCTGTCGTTCTTGAAAACGTAAGCCAGTGCGCGTCCCAGACGCAGAGCAGTTTCGGAAGTAATTGGTTCGAGATTCGCGACACCGCGTACACCGTCCGTTCCAAAGAGCTTCTGTGACATCGCTCTCAACCCTTTGCCGCTCGCTTCTCTCGAGCCAGTCGTAGTCTGACCTTCGTTACCGATTGGTCGACTAATTTTACGCCCTCGGGCAGCGTTACTTCGAGAGGAATTTCGTAATTCCCCGGAGCAAACCCGGACGCATCAATCGAAACCAGCTTCGTCCGATCCAGTTGATCGAGTACTAACTCAGGACCATGCACGGTAAGGCTCATTAACGACGGATGGACCGTCGCCGGATAAGCGCTGTTATGCACGGTGATGGGAACGGCGCGTACGACTCGATCCTCTTCGATTGGCCCAATAACCAGTTTCGCTCCAACCTCAGAAGGATCAATCCTTACAGTGGCCGACGGCTCAGCGAGCGGTACCATCCGTTCGATATTGCCGGTAAGACCGCTGAGCTGAATCGGCTCACTTTCTACCTCATCGATATGAGCCAGATCTTTGCTCGGGCCTCGCACTGTGACGGTATGCGGGTTCATCTCCAGTGAAACTATTCGATAGCCCTGGGCAACTTTGCCCGTAAGGGCGAGATGAGTCGGAACTTCGCGCGACACGACTTTGTCGAGTTCAAGAATTATCTGGGATGGCGTAATGCTCGTCAGGGTCGTCAAGCGCGGCAGGCTGAACGCATCGGGATCGATCTTGAACGAGGCCTGCCCGACGCCGACACCGGTTAAATCGAGCTTCACCGTGAGTCGGTTCGCATCGATTATTGAGAGCAAAGTCCGCGGTCCGGAAACTTCGATTTTTACGCTCTCCGGATGCGGATTAGTGATCACGAAATGCGGAGGAATGTTGCGGTAGCTGATCGGTACATTGAATGACTGCAGGGAGCCGCGCTGCCCGGCATTCACGAACACCCACAGGCCGATCGCGAGCAAGAGCGAGAGGATACGAGTACCGATATTGTGGCGCACCCAGGCCGCAGCCATCCTTTGGCGAAGGCTCATCGTCATCGCGCGGGGTTGAACCGGCGGCAATGGAACCTCTTTAGTCGCTTGCTCCGACATTTCCGCCAATACCCTTGCCCCTACCCCGGAAGTTCGCGCAACGACATGAGCAACTGCTCAGCCTTTAGTCCGCGCTCGAGCGCGCCTTGCCGAGCGAGCGATATCGTACCGTCCTCTTCAGACACCACCACGACCACGGCGTCGTTGTCTTCCGTCAGACCAATCGCCGCGCGATGGCGTGTGCCAAGTTTCAAACTGACGTTCGGATTCGTGGTCAAGGGCAGGAGACATCCGGCGGCTACGATCCGATCGCCCTTGATAATCACCGCACCGTCATGAAGCGGAGAACCTCGCATGAAGATCGTTTCGAGCATTTCAGGTGAAACGCGACCGTCGATAAGACGTCCGGTTTCGGCCACATCCTGAAGTCCGACCTCGCGCTCGATCACGATAAGCGCACCGATCCGCCGAGCTGAAAGCCATTCGGCGGACGAAGCGAGTTCCTGTGCGATACCGGCAACCCGCTTGGGCGTGACAAAAAAGGAGCGGGCTCCCACACCGGTCAGCGCCCGACGGATATCAGCCTGAAAGATAACGACCAGGATAATAATCGCGGAGCCGAGAAAATTATTGAGCAGCCAATTCAGAGTAAAGAGGCCGACAAGCTGCGAGGCAATGAATGCAATCCCGATAACGGCGATACCAAAGACCATCTGCATCGTCCGCGTGCCACGAATCAGCAGCGCGATTCGATAGATCATGTACGCCACGATCAGAATGTCGACCACGTCCTGCCAGCGTGGTTTCGGCAAGACCTGCAAGAAGGTATGCATCAGATTCGCCCTTGCCTCATCGCCTCAGCCATCCGCACTGCTGCAACCGTTTGCGCGACATCGTGCACCCGAACGATCGCTGCGCCTTCGAGGATCGCGAGGGCGCTCTCGCCCGCACATTTCCGGATAAACGACTTGCGCGATGCCCCAACTAACACGGGATAGCCTAATTTGCAGAGTCGCGACAGGCCTCTCAGCAACTGCAGATTGTGGCCGGCAGTCTTGGCGAAGCCCAGTCCGGGGTCGAGTACGACGCGATCCTTAGCGACTCCTGCTGCAATTACCGCCCGTGCTCGCCGTTTTAGGTAATCAACCACCTCATTAATGACGTCGGAATAGCGAGCCAACTTCATATGATTCTCTGGCCCGCCCCGCATATGCATCAAGACGACTCCGGCGCCCGATCTGGCGGCCAGCGAAGTCATAGCCGGATCGCTTTCAAAGGCACTTACATCGTTGAGGATAGCCGCACCCAGATCGAGAGCGAGTTCCGCGATCGCTGCCTTGCGCGTATCGATCGAAATCGGAACCTTTAGCTTTTTCTCGAGCAGTCGCAGGACTGGTTCTACTCGAGCCCTTTCCTCTTCGATCGAGAGCGATCGCGCTCCTCGCGGGCGTGTCGACTCACCACCCACATCGATAATCGCAGCACCTTCGGCCTCCATCTCCAGGGCATGGTCAAGTGCACGCTGAGGATCGAGAAAGCGACCGCCGTCGGAAAAGGAATCGGGCGTAACATTGAGGATTCCCATCACGGCAGGGAATCGGATTTTGCGTTTGTCGCGGAGAACCAGTGCTCCGGCAACGCACCTTCGCGGAGAAGTCATTTCACTTGATCCGGTACGTGTGCCAGTTCAACGCCACGCCGGACGACCGCCCCGCTGCCTTAGTGCGCGCTGGCGCTTTGATCCGTGGTGTTGCCCGTGGCGCGATTATCCGCCGCCCGGTGATGATGGCGCGAACCGGCTATCCAGATAGCCACCAACCCTGCGATTACAGCCGCCGCGATAACGGGGCGGCTCCAGTTGCGCGGTTTTGGCAGCGGCCGCCGCCGATCCATCTCGATCGGCTCTATAGATCGCGAAGGCTGTACTATGTCGGCGCGTTGCACCTCGCGCACAAACCGCATCACGATATCTTCGGGATCAAGCTTCAGGAATTCGGCGTAGCGGCGCAGGAAAGGGAGAACGTACAGCTGATCGGAGATCATCGAATAATTGTTGCTCTCCATCATGCGCACGTAATGGTCGGGAATTTTGGTTTCGCGGATCGCTTCTTCGATCGAGACACCGCGCTTTTCGCGCGCAGCCGTCAGAAACGAACCTAGACCAGACGTATCCTTTTCCGGCTCAGGTTTAGTCTCGGCGTCGTTGTTCGATACGATTGCGGGACTTGCCACCGCCGCGGTCTTATCGCTCAAAGTTTGCGTCCTCCCCGCCTCTACCGCTTCCATGGCGGTGATTTTATAGGCGGCTGGGGTCGAAACCAAGACTAAATTTCAATGCTTTTCAAGCTCTTCGTGGCATTTTTCGTCGATTTACGGCACTTGGCGGTTAATCAGCGCGAATTTCTTGCCTTCGCAACCGATCGCTACCGGCTTGGGTGTCAGTATCGTCTCTAGATGGGTGAGATCTGAGCGATTAGCGATCACCACCACACACGCGCCCGCCGACCAGTCATGCGCCAAGCCCTCATCAGTTGAAATAAAGCTTGGCGCCGCATCGGGCGAATCGGCAAAGGGTGCTAACTCGCCCCGAAAGCCAGCCAGGATCTCACGACTTCCTGTATAGAACGGGAGCGACTGAACAAAGTGATGGTAAGAGACCAACGCACAGCCGCTTTGTATGCGTGGTCCGATCGCTCGCGCGAGTTCGCGATACGACACTCCCGGCATGTCGATTCGTACCTTCGCTCCGACAACCGCAACCAACGCCGCCGCAGCGATACAAACTCGATCCATCCTGACCGCCCGCCACTTTAGAAGACGAGCAAGCAGCAGGAAGGCCGTTGGAAGCGCCAGACAAACCGCGAGCAGAGTCGCATCGGTTGCAATCGAGCGGCTGTCCCCTTGGATGCTCATCACAAGAGCGTTGCTCGTCCCCTGCAACGCGAGTCGCGGCAGAAACCAAATGCGCGCTATCAAGACCGCTACGAGCGGAATCGCACTGATAACGGCGAACCACCGGAGAAGACGTTTTGCGGCGGTCAGCTCAGCCGAAGAGATTCGCTGGAGTCCGATAGCCGCAAGAATCGCGATCGGTGGAATGCCAGGGAGGATGTACTCACCGAGTTTGGAACGAGGAATCGAGAAAAAGGCGAAAATAAGGCCGAACCAGATCAACAGAAATCGAAGGTCGCTCCGACGGCGATCTGATTCGTGCGATCCCGTGTTCCAGAGCGCTTGCACTCCCGACGGCACAAAATAGAAGAACGGCCACATCCCCACGACCACAACGGGTATAAAGAACCACGGCCCCCATCCGTGCTCGGTGTTTTCCAGATAGCGCTGCCAATGCTCATGGACGAAGAAGAAATCGAGAAAGCCTGGGTTACGACTCGCCGCGAGCACGAACCACGGCACGACGATCACCGCAAAGATGGCGATACACTCGGGCCAGCGCAACGCGATTACTTGCCGCACTCGCCCGTCTAACACCATCCAGAGCAGCGCGATTCCTCCGCCTAGCACCAGTGCCACAGGACCCTTCGCCAAAGTGCCCAAGGCGAGCATCGCGGATGCAAGTAACATCAACTTGCGGCTGGCGCCGGTGCGAAAATCACCCCGGGCCGCGAAATAGAAGGCACCGAGCGCGGCAGTGAGGAAAAAGGCCAACAAGGGATCAGGCGACGCGAAGCGCCCGAAGATAAAAAAAAGTGGGCTCAGACCCAAGGCTGCCGCCGCGAGCAGACCGATACTTTCGCCCGCGATCGCTTCGGCCAAAATCTGCATCACGACGACTGAGCCGACACTCGCGAGCGCCGCCTGCGATCGTGCCGCGAATTGCGTCGACCCGAGCAGTTTCATCGCAGCCGCGCTGGTCCAATAGACGAGCGGCGGCTTTTCGAAGTAGCGGACCCAATCGTTGCGCGGAGTAACGTAGTCGCCGTTGAGCACCATCTCGCGCGGGATCTCGGCATAACGACCCTCGTCGGGTTCCCACAAAGCGGGGGTGCCCAGTCCGATAAAATAGACCAGGCAAGCGATGCCAGCGGTCAGCATCAGGCGCTGATTCCGAGTGAGCCGCGACCCCATAGTGTGATGCAGTCTCCAAGCCCGCCGACGCCAGATCAACCGGCGATGTCGAAGGGCCATTTCGCGTCGAGGCAGTCTTTAACTGAGATCATCCGTTTGTCAGAATGCTGCGCAGTCGCATCGATACCTTAGAGTTGCGACCGCACGAGCCCGGTTGAGCGCTTCAGGTAAAATAGCAGCACTGCCAGAACAGCATCCGCAGTCGTCCGCGATGATTTCGGTCGTTATCCCGGTTTACAACGAGGCAGCCAATCTGCCCACTTTGTGGAAACGACTCCAGCCGGTGATGGAGAGCTTGGGCTACGACTATGAAGTCATCTTCATCGACGATGGCTCGGTCGATATCTCGCTGAACCTTCTGCGCGAGATTGCAAGCCACGACGAGCATGTACGCGTGGTCGAGCTGGCCCGCAACTTCGGCCAGCACTCCGCGATTCTAGCGGGCTTCAGCAAGTGCCGCGGCGATATCGTCGTCACCCTCGATGCTGACCTGCAGAATCCGCCCGAGGAGATTCCGCGCCTGATTGCGGCGATCGAGGCGGGCAATGATGTAGTGGGTGGATGGCGCGAGGAACGCCAGGACAGCAGCTATCGAAGGATGGCCTCGCGGCTGCACAACCATCTGACTTCGATGATCGTCGGCGTCTCGATGCATGACTACGGTTGCATGCTGCGCGCCTACCGCAAGCATATCGTCGATACGGTCGTCGCCTGCGATGAGAAATTCGCCTTCGTTCCCGCACTCGCAAACTCTTTCGCGAAGAGGGTCGCCGAACTTCCCGTCTCCCATGCGGAGCGCGCGGCTGGCGAATCGAAATACAGCATCTTCAAATTGGCGCATCTCAGCGTCAATCTGATTACCGGCTTCTCCAATTTCCCGATACAGGTGCTGAGCCTGTTCGGTATCGGCATCTCGTTCCTCGCGACGCTGCTCGGCACCATCCTCGTGATCCATCGATTGGTCTTCGGCCCGCAGCAGGAAGGTGCGCTGTGGACCCTCTTCGCGATCGCGTTTTTCTTTTTCGGATTGGTTTTTCTCGCCTTCGGCGTAATCGGTGAGTACATCAATCGTATCTATCTTGAAGTGCGGCGACGCCCGACCTTTATTGTTCGCCAGGTGCATGGCCAAAGCGAATCAGGCACACGAGCGGCTGAGTCACACCATCTCCAATGAGTGAAATCGTCCGGGACGTGCGCCGCGCGCGCTGCGTCCTATTCGCCTATCACGAAGCCGGCTACGTCCTGATCGAAGAACTGCTGAAGCTTGGAGCACCGATCGCCGCGCTGTTTACGCATCAGGATTCACCGAGTGAGGAAATCTGGTGGCGATCCTGCGCCGAACTGGCGAAGGCCAACGCGATCCCCGTCTACACGCCCGAAACGATCGGTGATGCGGAATTGGCGCTGGTTCGGTCGCTCGACCCGGCCGTTATCTACTCGGCGTACTATCGAAGTCTGCTGCCGAAAGCCGTGCTGGAGGCCGCACCGCTGGGAGCTTACAACCTGCATGGGTCGCTGCTCCCCAAGTATCGCGGTCGCGTGCCGGTGAACTGGATGCTCGTCCACGGCGAGAAAGAAGGCGGCATCACGCTCCATCACATGGTCGAGCGTGCCGACGCCGGCGATATCGTGGCGCAGCTCTCCGTCGCGATCGAAGACGAAGACACGGCACTGACGCTCTATCGCAAGATCGTGCCGCTCGGGGCTCAGCTGATCCGCGAATACCATCCGCAGATCGTCGCTGGAACCGCGCCGCGTCATCCGCAGGATCTGAAGGCGGGCAGTTACTTCGGTCGACGACGACCCGAAGATGGCAAGATCGATTGGTCGTGGACGGCACGCCGTATTTTCAACTTGATCCGCGCCGTCACGCATCCGTATCCCGGGGCGTTCACTCTGGCGAATGGGCAAAAGCTGATTATCTGGGCTGCGCGAATCGCGTCGGAGACGGGACATAGTGGTGAGCCCGGCACCATTATCCGCCCCGGTCCTGGCAACAGCGTTGAAGTCGCCGCGGGAGACGGAAGCCTTTTGGTGCAATCCGTGCAATTCGATCATCAGGCCGAGCGCCACGCAGCAGAGGCGCTCGCTAACTGGCATAATAAGCGGCTGCAGTAAGAGGAGGTCACATGCGGGTTTTGATCACAGGTGGTGCGGGCTTTCTAGGCTCGCATCTGGCAGATGGGTTTATCGCACGCGGCGACGAGGTTTTTGTACTCGACACCGGTTCAATCGCGAAGGTGCGCCACCTGCTGAACGAGCCCCGCTTTCATTACGTCCACGACTCGATTTTCAATATCGAACTGCTCGACAGCCTGGCCGCCCGCGTCGATCTTATCTATCACCTCGCAGCCGTGGTCGGTGTCGAACATTACGTCGGCGACCCTTACGAGACGCTCAACGTAAACGTGAACGGCACCCAGAATCTGCTGAAGGCCGCATACAAATACGGCAAGAAAGTCGTCTTCAGTTCGACCTCCGAAGTCTACGGCCGCAACCCGAAGGTACCCTGGAAAGAGGACGATGATCGCGTGCTCGGTGCGACCACGATCGATCGATGGTGTTACTCAACCTCGAAGGCCGTCGGCGAGCACTTCTGCTTCGCCTATCACAAGCTCGGCCTACCGGTGACGGTGGTCCGCTTCTTCAATATCTATGGCCCACGCCTCGATAAGGTTGATGTCGGCCGCCTGTTCACAATTTTCATGGGACAGTTGCTGCGCGGCGCCGATCTAACCGTTATCGGCGATGGCTCCCAGACGCGATGCTTCACCTACGTTACCGACGCCGTATCGGCGACGATCGAAGCCGGGCTTAATCGCAACGCCGACGGCCAAGCGATCAATATCGGCATCGATGTGGAAACATCGGTACTGGAGTTTGCCAAGCTGATGCTTGAGCTCTACGGGCCCTGCAAATCGCAGATCAAGTTTGTCTCGCAGGAGCAGGTCTACGGCAACAGCTATGAGGATATTCCGCGACGGGTGCCGGATAACACCAAGATGCGCAAGCTGCTGGGAATCGAGCCGAAAGTCTCGTTGCGCGACGGCACCAAACTAACGATGGACTGGTTCCGCAAGGAAGCGAACGCCTGAAGGTTGCGCTTAAAATCGACGTCGATACCCATCAGGGTCTCGGCGAAGGTGTACCTCGACTTCATCGCGCGCTCGTCGATCTCGGGATCACCGGCACGTTCTATATCGCGATGGGCCCGGATAATTCCGGCCGCGCGATCGTGCGTGCGTTTCGGAATCCGGGCTTTCTGACCAAGATGCGTCGGACCAACGCCGTCGCGATGTACGGGTTGCGGACGGTGCTGTCCGGAACGTTGCTGCCCTCGCGGCCCATCGCCCTCGCCTATCCGGAAGTGATCCGCGACCTCGCGAAGGCAGGCTTCGAAGTCGGCCTGCACGGTTACGATCACGTCTTCTGGCAGGACCACATCGGCGAGCTACCCGAGGCTCAGGTACGTGCCGAAGTAGAGGAAGCCGCCGAGGTCTTTCGTGCGATATTGGGCGAGGCGCCGAAGGCTTTCGCCGCGCCGGGATGGCGTACGAGCGAAACCGCGTCTCGCCTCCTCGATAATTTCCATCTCAGCTATCGCAGCGATACGCGCGGGCGTGTGCCCTTCCGATGCCGCATCGGCAGCACCGTGCTTGAAACGATCGAAATACCGACCACGCTGCCGACACTCGACGAAGTGATGGGGACGCCCGCCGTCGAGGAAGCCGGATCCGTGGCCGAATACTATCTCCGCCAGATGCGAGAGGATACGCTCAACGTTCATACGATTCATGCTGAGACCGAAGGGATGGGTCAGCTCGACGCGTTCGTCGCACTGCTCAAAGCCCTGAAGGACCGCGGCGCCGAGTTCGTCCGTGTCGATGAGGCCGTAGCGCAACTCGCTCCTTCTGAACTGCCGATCTGCGAGATCGTCCGCACTACCCTGCCCGGCCGCGCCGGATGGGTCTCCGGCCAAGGCCCCAACCTTTAATCGGGCTTTCGCTCGCCGCCATTTCGTGTATCAATGGCGGAATTAATCCGCTGGAGCCAAAGCCTCATGTCGTTAGCGAATCGCATTATCGGAGATCCACGCGAGATCGGACTCGATCCCGAGAAAGTTGAAGCGCTCTTTCAGCGTGCTGAGCGCGAAGTCGTCGATGGGCTGTTGCCGTCGTGTCAGCTAGCGATCGCACGGAACGGCAAGATCGGCGCGATGAAGACTTTCGGTCGCGCCATCCAGGGCGGTCAGGATCTGCCCGCCACAAACGACACGCTCTACTGCGTTTTCAGCTGCACGAAGGCGATCATCTCGGCTGCGATATGGATTCTAATCGGCGAAGGCAAGGTCGACGTTAACCAACGAGCGGCGGAGATTGTTCCGGAATTCGGGACGAACGGCAAAGAGGCGATCACGGTCGAACAACTACTGATTCATACCGGCGGCTTCCCCTTCGCCAGCTATGCGCAGCCGCAATGGCTCGACCGCGACGTGATGCTTGAACGGTTCAAGGCGTGGAAACTGCAGTTTCCCATCGGACAACGCTTCGTCTATCACGCTACGTCGGCATTCTGGGTCTTGGGCGAGATCATCCGGCGGCAATCCGGGCTCGATTTCCGCGATTTCGTTGCGCAGCGAATCGCGGCACCGCTCGGGTTGCCCGAGCTACGACTGGGTCGGCCGAAAGCGGAACAAGGTCGAATCGCCGATATCGTGCACGTCGGTGACGCGTTGACCGCCGCCGATTACGAGAAGATGGGACTTCCTCCGCCGCCGGAGACCGAAGTGACCGAAGACGCGATTTTAGGTTTCAATGATCCAATCGTCCGCGAATCCGGCGTACCGGGCGGTGGCGGTATCATGACTGCGGCCGAGTTAGCCCTCTTCTATCAGGGCTTGTTGCACAATGAACCGATCAATAGCGAACGCATCTGGAAACCCGAAGTCCTCAAGGAAGCCCTGCGCGTCCGCTCAGGCGACTACTTCGATCCCGTGTTCAAGTACAAGTGTAATCGCGCGCTTGGTGTCGTTATCGCGGGCGACGACGGTTTCAGTAACTATCGCGGATTCGGACGCGCCACGTCGCCGATTGCTTTCGGGCATGGCGGCGCGGGTGGACAAATCGGATGGGGCGATCCGGTGACCGGAATCTCGGTAGGTTACTGCACCAACGGCTTCGATCGCAACGATATCCGGCAAGGCCGCCGCGGCGTCGCGATCTCAAGTCTCGCAGCAGTATGCGCGGCCTAAACGGCTGCGCATACCAGGCGTCTACCGGTTAAACCTCGAACGGATTTTCGAGGACGATCGTCGCGTCTCGGGCGGCGCCCACTCCGATAATCGAAAGGCGTGCTCCGCATAGTTCGCGGACTCGATTCAGGTAGCGTTGCGCGTTGGGGGGTAGCTGATCGAAGCTGCGAGCGCTGGAGACATCCTCGCGCCAACCAGGCATCTCCTCATAAATCGGTTTCACCTTTTCGAGCATCCGCCTGCTGGCCGGAATCTCGTCGTAGCGCTTCCCACGCACCTCGTATGCAACGCAGATCTTAACCGGATCGGTGCCGGTCAGTACGTCGAGCTTGGTAAGAGCGAGCCCCCACATCCCGTTCAGCCGGATTGCATGGCGCAGCAGGACCGCATCGACCCATCCGATACGGCGGGGACGACCCGTAGCGCTGCCGAACTCTGCCCCTTGCTCGCGCAGATTATCGGCAAGCGTGCCGAAAATCTCCGAGGGGAATGGGCCGGAGCCGACACGTGTCGTATAGGCTTTCGTGATTCCAAGCACTGCTTGAAGCTTGTGAGGCGCAACCCCTGCACCTCCCGCGACGGCGCTGGCTCCGCAATTCGACGAGGTCACGAAGGGATAGGTACCGTGGTCGATATCAAGCATCACACCATGCGCGCCTTCGAACAGAATACGCTTGCCCGACGCGATCGCGTCGTTGAGAAACTCGGGCGTATCACAGAGATAACGCTGTAGGCGGCTTCGTGCCTTGAGAACGGTCTCGACAATCTCCTTGGCACTCAGTGGCTTCGCCTTAAGGATCGTTTTGATATAGGCGTTTTTCTCGCTGATATTCTTTTCGAGCTTTTCGAGGAATGCAGCCTTATCGTTCATGTCATCGAAACGAAGGCCGACCCGCGCCATCTTGTCTTCGTAAGTGGGACCGATTCCAAAGCCGGTGGTCCCGATAGCCTTTTTGCCGAGGCGCGCTTCGCGACCGCGATCGATCGCGCGATGATACGGCATCACGAGATGCGCATCGTAGCTGATCTTCAGATCGTCGGGGCCGAGCTTGCGACCTCGCTTTTTCAGATTGTCGATCTCTTCGACCAGCGCGACGGGATCCACCACGGTGCCGTTGCCGATGACGCAGACTTTCCCGGGGTGCAGTGCACCCGCGGGAATCAGACGCAGGATGAATTTTTCGCCATTGACGACAAGCGTATGGGCAGCGTTGTTGCCGCCCTGAAAACGCACCACAACGTCGGCGTCGTGCGCCAGCAAATCAACTACTTTGCCTTTGCCCTCGTCGCCCCACTGTGCACCCACCACCGCGACCGTATTCATTTAAGCTTTGTGCCTGTCATATGAGGTGTTCGTGACGCAGGACTACACACCGCGGCCATCGCGTCATTGAGTTTTCCATCCTTCAGAGCCGGAGTGTAGACGCCGAGACTATCGCCGGATGCGTTTTGAGCTTTTCCAGCACCGCCGCCGGAACTGGTCCATCAACTTCGAAGAAGCTGAGCGCCATGCCGCCCGCTCGATCGCGCCCGAGTTCCAAACCCGCGATATTGACGCCGGCCTCACCGATCATCGTGCCCACGGCACCAACGACCCCCGGAACGTCGCGGTTATGCAGCATCAGGAAGTAGCCTTCAGTCGGCGCCTCGATCCGATAACCG
>Ga0335083_10007913_pt1 | contig 13048 bp, 8 predicted proteins | sample Lox_Sample_42_FD_206716 | JGI IMG/M metagenome (GOLD analysis project Ga0335083, IMG submission 206716) | Soil microbial communities from Loxahatchee National Wildlife Refuge, Florida, United States - Lox_Sample_4.2 | ecosystem: Environmental > Terrestrial > Soil > Wetlands | place: USA: Florida...
GGAGGATCAGAGGGCGAGGAGGATATTTCCTCCTCGCCTTTCTTGTTTGCGCTGGGACGGCCTTCGCGCCGCGCGCCGACACTCCTGGCGCGAGAACGCGTGGCGCGGTGAATCCAGGATTAGTTCCGGGAAACTTCGAGATCGACCTCGAAAACGGCGCTGAAGCGCCGCTTCTCGTCCCGGTCGTGAACCAGCACGATCGGAGAAACGCGCACGGAACGCTTGCAGTTGCGGCACATTCCGGTCTCGCCTTCGACATCCTGCACGAACCCGTCGGTGAAGTGATACGCCGAGCGAGGCCGCCGGGCCGCCTTCGTTCCGTGCGTACCGCAGTGCGGACAGGTGAACTCCACCTGATCCTCGAGCGGATCACGATTCAACGCAGCCCACCCGGTGTAGCGAACACCCACAGTTTCCAAAGTAGAGCGACTCATGAAGGCCACCTCTATGACCCCGTTTACGAAAGCCTACACGCACTTAGACGCGGTTCGGGCCATTTCCGATGCATTTCCGCGCTGCGCCTGCAAACGCCCGAGTTCCAGCGCGTTAGAGTCGACCGCGCCGGCCGAGCAGGCCCGCGGGCACCTGGCCGCAAGGGCGGTGTCTATTTCTGCTAGAGATCGCGCGAACTCCAAAGGACCGCGCCGCAGGCTCCGGACCCGGAGCCGAGCCGGTGGCGGCCGGTTTCAGGTGGATGCATCGCAACGGAGGAGGTGTGTCGTGAGCGATCTCGGAGATCTATCGCACTGCATCGTGGAGAGTGACTCAGGCGAAACCGGGCGCGCGCGGCGGCTTCGCGGGCGCGCCGTGACTGCCTCGGTTCTGTTGGAAGCGGGCCTCGTTGCGGGCATGCTGCTGTGGCCGCTGCTGACTCCGGCTGTGCTGCCGCCAGAGCACATGTCTGCTCCGGTGCCGGTGTTTCGCGCGATTTCGCGGCCCGAGCCCATTCGCCCGCACCAACCGCAGCATCCGGCCACGAATCGACCGCATTCGACTGCGCCGATCCTTCAGCAGCCTCCCATAATTCCGCGGCACATTGCCGCCAATGTGGACAATGAGCCGCCGAGCTACGAGAACATCGGCCCTGCGCTGCCCAATGATCTCGGTCCCGGGTCCGGTGATGGAGGAGGCCCGCTAACTCAGCCCGCACAGCCTGATGGCGACACCCGCACAAGCAAGCCGCGCTTGATCAGCCAGCTGATGGACGCGTCACTGATCCGCCGCGTCCAGCCCGAATACCCGCTTGCGGCGAAAATCGCGCACCTGTCGGGAACTGTGCAATTGCGCGCGATCATCGGCGTGGATGGCACCGTCCGGAACGTCCAAGTCTTGACCGGGAATCCGATCTTTGTGAAAGCGGCGGTTGTGGCGGTCCAGCAGTGGCTCTACAAACCGACGCGGTTGGGAGGGAAGCCGGTGGAGGTCGAAACGCTGATTACGGTGCAGTTTCAGATTCAGTAGAGACCGGCGGGCGGCGAGAACGCAATCGGATCCTCACGCCGCCGCCCGTCAGCCGAATTTCAAACTAGAAGTGAACTACGATTCCTGTGGAAAGACGCGCATTGTCCTGCCGTGTGCCGAAGAAGTTGGTTTGCAAGTAGTCGCCTTGGATCACCCGCCAATAGACGTGCGGCACGACCTCGGTGTCGATCCCGCCTCCCAGAGCCATCGAGAACGACGAATCCGAGAACGGGCCTGCGCCGAAATGTGCGCCGCCGATCAGGAAGTGGGCAAACGGCGAGACACGAGCCGGCCAGGAGACCTGAGGACCGAAGAGAAACGTATGCACTGACGCACCGGATCCGTAGTGCCCGTCAAAGTCCGCGACGCCGCCAAGCCAATCGGAAAACTTGTATTGGCCGGAGAGCTCCCAGCCGTTGGTGCTGAACGATGGGCTGTTATCGAAGTGCATGTAGGAATAGCCGCCGAAAAGCTCCAGCTTGTCTCCGAGTCCTTGGGCTTGCGTCGAGAATGCCGCGAGAAAGAGCAGCCCCACCAGTAAAGACAGTTTGCGCGCCATCGAGAGTCCTCCTATGGGAGTTGATCCTGGTCCCCGAGAGCGGGGGGACTGCAATCGCCGAACCTCGAGGTTCGGACGCCGCTATCGGAATGACCCTGAAGGGGCTGAGACCAAGTAGGATGCACAATGCCGGCTCGGGGGTGTCTGCCAATCCTAGCGGGACGATAGGATCGCCAGACGGCACCGTATGGTCACCGAAGGGCTTCGTATCGGCTGGAAGCTCTCGGCAGCTTCGGCTATCCAATGCCGATTATCCAAACCGGAATATGACTTCCAATTTGCATATACACGAAATCGTATTGACCTGTGTTTACGGGATTTGGTTCTGTCTCATGTCTATGATTTATAGGTAGTTAGACTTGTCAACCAATGGACGCAGACTTGCCATGAGAAAGGCAGGCGTGTGTCTTCTTGCATGGGGCGATCTCAGAAGTAGTTACGCGGGTCCCACGGTATTTGCCGGGCGCCAAATCTTCAGGAGGCGAGATATGAATCGTAGGCTTTTGGTCGTATTCACTTTGTTGGCAGCAATCTTCCTCGGCTACCAACCTGCCTGGTCGCAAGCAACGATCGCGACGGGCAGCATTCAGGGTACAGTGACGGACCCGCAAGGGGGAGCTGTACCGAACGCCAAAGTTACGATTTCCGCGCAGGGCGGCGGCAAGACCGTCGACGTAACCACGGACGCGGCCGGCTTGTACAACTCCGGCACGCTGACCCCGGGCGTCTATACGGTGCGCGTGGCGGCGCAGGGATTCAAGACGGTCGCCCTTGGCGTGACCGTCCAAGTCGGCGTCGTGTCCGGCGGTAACGTGCAGCTGGAACTCGGCTCCGAGAGCGCCGTCGTTGAAGTCACCGCAGGAGCGGTCGAGGTCAACACGGAGCAGGCGCAGGTGCAGGGCGTTGTGACGCAGGAGCAGATCGAGAACATGCCGATCAACGGCCGCAACTTCCTCGACCTCGCTCAGCTCGAACCCGGCGTCCAGATTCAGGACGGCGCCAACTTCGACCCCACGAAGACCGGTTTTTCTTCGATCTCTTTTGGCGGCCGTTACGGCCGCACGGCCCGCATCGAGGTTGACGGCGTCGACGTCAGCGACGAGACGGTGGGTACCACCACGACGGACATCCCGGCGAGCGCGATTTCGGAGTTCCAGATCGCGCAGTCGAGCCTGGACATGTCGAACGAGCTGACTTCCTCCGGTGCCGTGAACGTCGTCACACGGTCTGGAAACAACACCCTCCATGGCGAAGGTTACGGCCTGTTCCGCGACAGCAGCCAATCTCCCATCTTTCCGGGCGCTGGCACCTTCCAGAGGAACCAGGAAGGCGGCAACGTCGGCGGGGCAGTGATCAAGGACAAACTGTTCTTCTTCGCAGACGGCGAGCGCACTTTGCAGCACGCCGGCGCGGGCGTTCCCGTTTCCGATCCGTTCACGGACCTCTCGGGCAACTTCCCGTCGCCGTTCAAAGAGGGCGAGCTGCTGGGCCGCGTGGACTTCCAGGCGACCAAGAGCTTGCACCTTTTCTACCGCTTCAACTACTTCACGAACTACCTCGTGCCTTCGTTCGGCACGCCCAGTTTCTCGTTCTTTGCGAACAAGGACATCACGCGCGATCACGTGGTGGGCGGCGACTGGACGAACGGAGCGTGGACGCACAGCGTCCGCTTCCAGTATCTGAAGTTCCAGAACTTCATCGCGGATGCAGTGCGAGGCAGCGGCGAACCCTTTGCCGACTTCCCGATCGCGATGGACTTCCTGGTTTCGGGACTCGCGACAGGGCCGAGCCCGGACGCCCCGCAGGCCACGCCGCAGAGCAGCCACCAGTTCAAGTATGACGGCAGCCGGACTTGGGGTTCTCACATTTTCCGTTACGGCTTCGCATACAACCACATTAACGGCGGCGGCTTCGCGAGCTTCTTCGCGAACGCCCCGCTGATGCTCAGCATTCAGACCAGCGAACCCAGTCCGGGCGGCATCACCTGCCCGAATGGCGATAGCGGTCCGCAGTGCCCGCTCAACTGGACTGCAGACGAACTGCTCATCGGAAACGGTCAGGGCTATTCGTCCGAGAAGGGCGCATTCGGCCGGCCGTTCGGCGGCTTGGGACCGGACAATCGCGTGGCCTTCTACCTGGGCGACTCCTGGAAGGTCTATCCCAACTTCACCGTGACCTACGGCGTCCGCTACGTCCGAGACACGGGCCGTACGGACAGCGACCTGCCGCCGATTCCGCAGCTGAACCTGGCATTGCCGGGATTGGGTGACCAGGTAAACCAGCCGAACTCGAACTTCGGCCCCCAGATCGGCCTGGCGTGGGATCCCTTCAAGAACGGGAAGACGGTCATCCGCGCTGGAGCGGGCATCTACTACGACAACTCGATCTTCAACAACGTGTTGTTCGATCGGCCGCCGCGCCTTCAGACCGGCACGTTCTTCTTCTCGGATGCGGTGCCGTGCTTCTTCGGATCGGCGGGTCCAGTTGCTTTCGGAGACGGGTCGGTTCAGTTCATTCCGGGCGGCAACGATTTGTGCGGGTCTCCGGTGGGTGCCACGATCCCGTCCTCGGCTGTCAGCGCCACCTGCCCGTCCGGAATCACGGTGGCGCAGTGCATGGCCAACTTCCAGACGGTCTATGCGGCATCGTACGCCGCGAATCCTCTCGGCCCGAATCCGAACTACATCGGGTCGCTGATCCAGCAGGGGCTCCCGCTCAACGGCGGAACGATCTACGCCCCGCAGTTCAAGTCGCCTCGTTCGGTGCAGATGAACATAGGCTTCCAGCGAGAGCTGGCGAAGGGGACGGTTCTGACGGTCGACTACATTCGAAACGTCGGAACGCACTTCCTGCTCACGGAGGACGCCAATCACACTGGCGACGCGTCTTACCTGAATCAACCGGCAGCGCTGGCCGCGATCAACGCGACGAACGAGTCGTTCGATTGCGCGCCGATCGTGCCCGGCGTCGATCTCACCGGAATCGATTGCGCGATCGAATCGGGTGCGACCATCAGCGACTACGCCAACAACGGCTTGGATTCGCCGAAGGATCTCAACATCGGCGAATGCTCGGCCGCGAGTGGCATCGGCGTGCCCTGCGCATTCGGAGGCATCAATCCAAACATCGGGCCGACGGCCACGCTTTTCCCGGTCGGCCGCTCGCTGTACAACGCCCTGGACGTGAAAGTGACTCAAAACGTCCATCATCCGCTTCCCGGAATCAAGTACTTGAACGGGCAGATCTCTTACACGCTGTCCCGTTTCGAGTACAGCGGTTCGGCGAATGGTCTGAACAATCCGGGAACTCCGGGCAACCAGGACCAGGACTTCATCGACAGCGCGTTGGACGAGCGGAACCCGAATCGCTACTTCGGGCCAACGTTGTTGGATCGCACTCACCAGCTGAATTTCGGTGGTTACGCCGACATGCCGTTGGGCTTCAAGTTGGGTCTTGTTGCTCACTTCTGGTCGCCGCTGGCCATCACGCCATTGCTGGACATCCCTGCCGGTCCCGGATCCATCTTCCAGACCGACTTCACGGGTGATGGCACGGTCAACGATCCTCTGCCTCTCGGACAGACCGATCCCACCTGCGGCATAGTGGGCGGAAGCTGCACCTATACCACGGCAAAGACCGGCGCTTTCGGCCGATCTCTTTCGCCGACTGGTCTGGGCGGCGCCATCAACAGTTACAACTCCTCGATCGCCGGCAACACCATCACGCCGGCGGGTCAAGCGCTTGTCAACGCCAGCCTGATCACCGAGCAACAGTTGATCGATCTCGGCGCAACTCCCCAGGAAATCGCTCCTCCCCCGGCGAATCAGGTGGGGCTCAGCTGGATGAAGGCGCTCGACTTCCAGATCGGTTGGGTTGGGCACGTCGGTGAGCGGTTCACGATCGAACCCAGCGTCGGATTCTTCAACGTCTTCAACTTCCGCAACTGGGACTCGGCCGGCAACACGCTCAGCGGCGCTCTCAGCGGTTCCGCGGGTTCGATCAACGGAACCTTCGGAAACGCCTACCGCGGCACAGGCAACCGGGCCAACGCGATCGGCGCCGGCAGCGGCGTATTCGGACTCGGCGCCCCGCGCGTAATCGAGTGGGGGTTGAAGTTCAGCTTCTAACCCGCGCGGCGGCCCTTCGTCAGGGCCAACGGGCGGATTCAGTTCAAGGGCGTCCCAGCTGATCGGGGCGCCCTTTCTGTTTCTGGCCCCGGCCTAACGCCCGGCCTGAGGCGGCGTCTAATCCGTAGGTTTTCCTTCCTTTCCGCGCGGAAGTATCGCCGCCAGAGTCGTTTATAGGTGCGGCCGGGTGCAACATCAGGTGCCTCCGGCGCGTATGATAGGATGAACCGGAAAGCGGGCCATGCCAGTCAAGACCTCCATGTCGCTCGGCGAAGCAGTGCGGATCGCCACCACCAACCTCTGGGCGCATAAGATGCGCAGCGCCCTGACGCTGCTGGGGGTCGTCATCGGGGTCACGTCCGTGATCGCCGTGGTCAGCCTGGTCAACGGGCTGAACGACTACGTGGCGCAGGCGATTTCGTCGAATTTGAGCGCCGACGTCTTCATGATCAACCGCGCTCCCTCCACAATTACCAGCGTCGATCAGTGGGAGGCGAGCCAGAAGCGGAAGAAGTTCCACTACGACGATTACGAAGCCCTGCGCGACAACTGCCGCACTTGTGTCGCTGTCGCCGGCAACCTCAACCGGATCGGCCAGGTGAAGTATGGCACCGAATACCTATCCGATACGGCGATCATCGGTTTCACGCAGGAGATGCCGGAGGTTTACAGCCGCGAGCTCGCTCAGGGGCGCTATTTCACCCGGCTGGATGTGGCGCGCGGCGCGCACGTGTGCGACGTAGGGTACGACATACCCGACAAACTGCTTCCCGGATCGGATCCCATCGGCAAGGAGATCCGCGTGGACACCGGGGAGTGCGAAATCATAGGCGTCGCGAAGAAGCGAGGCTCGATGATGGGGCAGTCGCAGGACGACTGGATCATCATGCCCCTCACCACGTTTCAGACGATGTACGGGAGCAACGACTCGCTGCGCCTCTGGGTGAAGGCCAACGGGAAAGACGCCATCGATCCGACGATGGACGAGGTGCGGATGATTCTGCGCGGGCGGCGCCACGTGGAGTATCAGGATCCGGACGATTTCGAGATGGAAACGAACGCGTCGTTCCTGCAGCTCTGGGGAAGCATCAGCGGCACGTTTTTCGGCGTGACGATCGGAATCGCGTCGATCGCGCTGCTGGTGGGCGGCATCGTGATCATGAATATCATGCTGGTTTCCGTCACGGAGCGGACGCGCGAAATCGGGTTGCGCAAGTCGCTGGGGGCGCGGCGGAGCGACATCCAGAAGCAGTTCTTGATCGAGTCTTCGACCATTGCGGCAGTCGGCGGAATCTGCGGCGTAGTTCTGGGAATCCTGCTGGCGAAGATCGTGACGTTGACCACGGCGCTGCCCAGTTCCGTTCAGCTATGGTCCGTCCTGATGGGTTTGCTGGTCGCAACGAGCGTGGGCCTTTTCTTTGGCGTCTATCCGGCTTCGAAAGCGGCGCGCCTCGATCCTGTTGTCGCTCTACGGTCGGAGTGAGGCGGAGGGGAGCGAATCGTGACCTGGAAACGCAGAGCCGGAGAGCTGAAGGAGTCCATCCTGCTGGCGCTGGACGTTCTGCGCCGTAATCCCCTTCGGTCCTTTCTGACGGTGCTTGGAATCGTGATCGGCGTGATGACGATCATCACGATCGGAGCGGTCATTACCGGCCTGAATTCGAACGTCCTGGGCAACATTCAATCACTGGGTTCCACAACGATCATCGTGTCTCGCATGTCGTGGGCGACGTTCGGGCGGCCGTCGATGGAATTGCTGCAACGCCGCTACCTTCAGGCGGAGTGGGCGGACGGAATGGCCCAGCTGCCGCATGTCGCCGCCGCCACGCCCGCCGGCCAGATCGCCAATTACGAAGTGGGAGCCGGATCGAGCGAGGTGAGGCGCGGCAACCTGCGCGCGAAGAGCGTGATCCTCGAAGGCGACGGACCCTCGGTCGCCGACATCAGCAATTTCGAGATGGAGCGCGGCCGATTCTTCAATCAGACGGATAACGATTACCACTCCTACGTCGTAGTCCTCGGGCATACGACTGCCAAGACGCTCTTTCCCAACGGCGAAGAGCCCGTGGGGCAGGAAGTCTTGCTGGAGGGACACGCCTTTACCGTCATCGGGGTCTTGCAGGAGCAAAAGCAGGCGCTGGGAACGGGCGACAATCCTCAGGACAACATCGCGTGCGTTCCTTTTGCCTTGATCATGAAGCTCCACCCGGAGTTCAAAGATGTGATCCTGCTGGCCAAGGCGGACTCGACGGACGATTTGCCGATGGCGATTGACGAAGTGCGCGACTACATGCGGCGCATGCGGAAGCTTCCTTCGGACAAGAAAGACGACTTTGAGATCATGACGACGGACACATTTCTCGATTTGTGGAAGCAGATCTCAAGCGGAATCTTTATCGTGATGCTCGCCGTCGGCTCGGTCGCGCTGCTGGTGGGCGGAATCGGCGTGATGAATATCATGCTTGTCAGCGTCACGGAGCGCACGCGCGAAATTGGCGTGCGCAAGGCGATCGGCGCCAGGCGAGTCAACATATTGACGCAGTTTCTGCTGGAGGCCGTGACGCTGGCCGGGGTCGGCGGAGCGATCGGCGTCATCCTCGGCTCATCGATCGTGCTGATCGTCCGGCTGGCTTTTCCGGATTTCCCGGCGGCGGTTTCCGTGTCGCTGGCGCTGTTTGGGGTCTCCGTGGCAGGGTCGATCGGGATTTTCTTTGGAGTGTATCCAGCGTGGAAGGCGGCGCGCCTGAATCCCGTCGAAGCGCTTCGCTACGAATGAGCGGCTAGAGCCCGCAGCGACTGCTGGTACGGCGCTTTCGCCACGCCGCGCTCCGTGATGATGGCTGCGATGTACCGCGCCGGCGTCACGTCGAAGGCGGGATGCGCCGCGCGGACGTCCGGTGAGACGCGCGTTCCCGCGAAGTGAGTGACTTCCTCCTCGGTGCGCTCTTCGATCGGAATGTTCTCTCCCGACGCGATCGACAGATCGAGAGTCGAAATCGGCGCCGCGACAAAGAAGGGGACGTTGTTCTCCCGCGCCAGAACGGCGATCCCGTAGGTGCCAATCTTGTTCGCGGTATCGCCGTTGGCCGCGATGCGATCCGCTCCGACCACCACAGCCCCGACGCCGCCAGTTCGCAGAAAGTGTCCGACCATGTTATCGGTGATCAGGGTGAGAGGAATGCCGTCCTGATGGAGTTCCCAGGCCGTCAGCCGCGCTCCTTGGAGATAGGGCCGCGTCTCCGGCACCAGCACGTCGATGTGATGCCCGGTCTCGACCGCCACGCGGATCACGCCCAGCGCCGTGCCGATGCCGCCCGTGGCCAGAGCGCCGGCGTTGCACTGCGTCATCACGCGTCCGCTCTTTGGCATCAGCTCCGCGCCGAATCGGCCGATCCGTTCATCCGCGTCGCGACGCTCTTGATGGATCTTCCTCGCTTCCTCAACCAGCGCGCTCCGGATGCCCGCGATCCCTTCGGCGCGGTCCTTCTCGGCGGCGGCCGCAAGCTCACCGAAGCGGCGCTTGAAGCGTTCGATGGCCCAGAACAAATCGACGGCCGTGGGCCGCGTGCGCGCGAGCGTGTCGCAGATAGTGGAAAATTCGGCGCACAGCTCGCCGAGAGATTGCGCCTTGGAGTGCTGCACGCCGATCGCCACCCCCATGGCCGCCGCCACGCCAATCGCCGGCGCGCCGCGAATCACCATGTCCTTGATCGCTCTGGCGACGTCGCGATAATCCGTATACGTGTGGTAGACGATTTCACGCGGCAGCCGTCGCTGGTCCAGCATGACCACGCCTTCGGCGGTCCATCGAATGGGTTCAACCGTGTGCAATGTTTTCGTCTCCGATCGCGATCATTCTAGCCGATTCCCCACCGGCGCGAGAGCCGCGCTACGAACCCTTGGGCAGCACTCGCAGCCCGTGCGAGAAGATCAGGAAAGCGAGTGAGATCGCCAGGTTGTAGCTGAAGTGCAGAAGAAAGCTGGCGAGCACCGTTCGCTTCACCGCCCGTGCATACGTCAGGATGATGCCGACAGCGACAAGCAGCGCGATCTGCGTCCAGCCTCCCCACAACTGCGCGGCGTGCATCAACCCGAATAGTGTACCGGTCACCACGATTCCCACTCCCCTGCCGAATGATCGCGCGACGACCGGGTAGAGCAATCCACGAAAGAATGTTTCTTCCACAACCGGAGCCACCAGCACCGCCATCAGCAACAGCAGAAGCGCCACGAGTCTGTCCCGAAACAGCGCCTCCATCGGCAGTTTGGCATTTGTGCCGAAATATGCCGAGAGCAGCTGCACCACGAATGCGAGCAGAAAGCCCCCGCCGATAAAACTCGCATAGACCAGCGCCTCAGGGTAGCGCCCGGCCTCGAGCGGCCGCCAGCCGACCGTCCGCCAAAAGGGAGTGCCATATCGCAGCCGCAAATACAGCGCTATACAGCCGAGCACCAGCGCGAACAGCGCCACCTCGTAGACGATTCCGGCGATACCGCCTACCCTCGGAGACGTGCGAAGCTCCATGAGATTGTGGCCGAGGGCCGAGAGAGCGACGACCAGAACGATTCCGAGCGCTAAGGTGGCAAGAACGGTTATCCCCAGGAACAGGAGGAGGTCCAGCCAACCCCAGGGGGCTCGGAGATCTTCCGGCACCAGCTTTGCCGGCCGAGCAGGAACCTCTGCGACGGGTTCACTCGCCGGCGCCAAGGCAGAATTGGCGCCTGTCTGCTCTGCCTGCTGCCCGCCGTCAGCTGATGCAGCGGGGAATTTCTCTTCGTCTTGAAATGGCACTTGAGTGTCGCCTTCAGCTTGGTCGTTTGCCGTTCGCGTCGCCTAGCGCGCGAGCGAGAATCTGGCCCGTGTACGACTTCTTGTTGCGCGCAACCTGCTCCGGCGAGCCCTGCGCCACAAGCCGTCCGCCGTCCGCGCCGCCCTCCGGCCCGAGATCGATAATCCAGTCCGCCTGCTTGATCACGTCGAGATTATGCTCGATGATCAGCACCGTGTTTCCGAGCGTGACCAGCCGGTTGAGAACGTCCATCAGTTTCTTCACATCGTCGAAATGCAAGCCCGTCGTCGGTTCGTCGAGGATATAGAGAGTCCGCCCGGTCTGACGCCGCGATAGCTCTTTCGCCAGTTTGGTGCGCTGCGCTTCGCCTCCGGAAAGCGTCGTCGCCGATTGGCCGAGCTGGATATAGCCCAGGCCTACGTCGACCAGCGTTTGCAGCTTTTGTTGAATCGCCGGAATATTTTCAAGCACCTTCAGCGCTTCCTCGATCGGCAAATCCAGAACGTCCGAGATCGACAGCCCTTTGTACCGCACCGCGAGAGTCTCCGCGTTGTAACGCTTGCCGCGGCACACCTCGCAAGTGACGTACACGTCCGGCAGGAAGTTCATTTCAATGCGCCGCTGGCCGTCGCCCTGGCACGCCTCGCACCGCCCGCCCTTGACGTTGAAGCTGAATCGTCCCGGTTTGTAGCCGCGCTCGCGCGATTCGGGCAGCATGGCAAACAGCTCGCGGATCGGAGCAAACACGCCCGTGTACGTGGCCGGATTCGAGCGCGGCGTCCGCCCGATGGGCGCCTGGTCGATCTGGATCACTTTGTCGAGGTGTTCGATCCCAAGCACGGCCCGATGCGCTGCGGGCTTTTCCCGCGACCGATACAGCTTCGCCGCGAGCGCGCGATAGAGGATGTCGTTCACGAGAGTCGATTTCCCGGATCCGGAAACGCCGGTTACGACCGACAGCAATCCCAGCGGAATCGCCACGTCGATGTTCTTCAGATTGTTGCCGTGGGCGCCGAGCACCGATAGCGCCTTGCCGTTCGGGCTGCGGCGCTGCTCGGGCACGGCGATGGTCATCTTTCCCGAGAGATACTGACCGGTAAGCGAAGCGGGATTCGCTGCGATCTCTTCGGGCGCGCCCTGCGCGACCAGATGCCCTCCCGCCTTCCCGGCGCCGGGGCCGAGGTCGACCACGTAGTCCGCGCGGCGAATGGTCTCTTCGTCGTGTTCCACCACGAGCACGGTGTTTCCCAGATCTCGCAGCGTTTCCAGCGTCGAAAGCAGGCGTCCGTTGTCGCGCGCGTGCAAGCCGATGGAAGGCTCGTCCAAAACATAGAGGACGCCGCGCAGGCGCGAGCCGATCTGCGTCGCCAGACGAATTCGCTGCGCCTCACCGCCCGAAAGCGTGGCCGCGGAGCGCGCCAGCGTGAGATAGCCCAAGCCTACCGCGAGCAGAAAATCGATGCGCTCGGCAATCTCGCTCAGCGGCCGTCCCGCAATCTTCCGCTGCCGGAGCGTGAGTTTTTCCCGCATCCGGTCCACCGCGGCGCGCGCGTCAGCCAGCGAGAGTGCAGTGAAGTCCGCGATTGAAAGCCCCGCGATTTTGACGGCAAGGCTTTCCGGACGCAGTCGCCGCTCGTTGCACGCCGCGCAGGGAGCGGGCGACATGTACTGCGTCAGCCATTCGCGATAGGTGTCCGATGTCGATTCCTCGAGGTTTTTTTCCAGAAACGACAGCACTCCCAGAAAATTCAGTTCCTTGCCCGATCCGCCATTTGCGGGATTGCCGAACAGGATCAGATTCTGCGTCTTGCGAGGCAGCTTTTCGAAAGGCGTGTCGAGATCGAAGCCGTACGCCGCCGCCGCGATCTGCAAGGTGCGCTGCAGCGAAGCGGTCGCGGAGCCCGGCCCCAGGCCGCCTTCGAACAGCGGCTTTGTCCAATCGACGATCACCTTGGCCGGATCGAATTCGTACTTCGACCCGAGGCCGTGGCATTCCGTGCAGGCGCCATACGGCGAATTGAAGCTGAACGATCTGGGCTCGAGCTGAGGCACGGAGATGCCGCAATCCGGGCACGCCAGTTTTTCCGAGTACACGTGTTCTTCGCCGCCCA
>Ga0335083_10007914_pt1 | contig 13047 bp, 11 predicted proteins | sample Lox_Sample_42_FD_206716 | JGI IMG/M metagenome (GOLD analysis project Ga0335083, IMG submission 206716) | Soil microbial communities from Loxahatchee National Wildlife Refuge, Florida, United States - Lox_Sample_4.2 | ecosystem: Environmental > Terrestrial > Soil > Wetlands | place: USA...
GCCGACGCGACGAGCGTGTCCTTCGTGAACTGCGCCAACTGCCCGACCACCTCGCCGTCCGGGTTGATCGCCGCGGTCACGCCCGTGTTGGTCGCGCGCAGCATCCAGCGCCCCGTCTCCGCGGCGCGGACCTGCGAAGCCTGCAGGTGCTGGTCGGCCGCGAGCGAGTGGCCGTACCACGCGTCGTTGCTCACGTTGAGGAGGATCTGCGCGGCCGGCAACGAATCGATCACCTCGCGGCCGAAGAGGTCCTCGTAGCAGATCGCCACGCCGAACGCGGTGCCGTCGACAGTGAGCGCGCCCTGCGAATCGGCGCCGCGCGCGAGATCGCCCATGGGAATCCTGAGCACGGCGAAGACCCATCCGAAGCCCGGCGGGATGAATTCGCCGAAGGGAACGAGGTGGCGCTTGCGGTAGAACACGGGCCTTTCCGCGGTGAGGTTCACCACGCTGTTGTAGTAGGCGATGGCGTTGCCGTTTCGTTCGCGCTCGATCACGCCCATCACGATGTCCTTGCCTTCGCGCCGCGCGCTCTCGCGAAGCCCTTGCACGTATTCGGGAGGAAGCGCATCGAAGCTCGAGGGAAGCGCGGTCTCGGGAAGCACCACGACCTTCGCCTTGGCGGCCTCGATCATGTCGCGATATTCATCCAGCGTGCGCACGCGTTCCTCGTCGCGCCACTTGAGCTCCTCCGCGACATTGCCCTGGAGGAGCGCGATCGGGATGGCGGGCCCCGCGGGCTCCGTCCACTCGATGTAGTCGAGCCCTTCTCCGATGCCGAAGAGCGCGGCGATCGCGACCACCATCGCCGAGCGCGTGCGCACCTTCGACTCGCGCCGCAACGCGATCGCTCCCATCGAGGCGGCCAGGCACCCGACGAGCGAAACGCCGTACATGCCGATCACGGGAATGGCGCCCGCGAGCGGGCTCGAAGGGACCTGCGACGCGCCGATCGCGAGCCACGGAAAGCCCGTGAAGATCCACCCGCGCAGCATCTCGGCGAGCGTGTAGGCGGCGGGTGCGAGCACCAGGCGCCAGCCGGGATTGGCGCAGAAGCGCACCGTGGCCCATCCCGCGAGCGCCGGGAAGAGCGCGAGGAACGCGCAGAAGAGCAGCACTGCGATCGCCGCGAGGATGGCCGGCATCCCGCCGAATTCGTGAAGCGCCACGTAGATCCACGACACGCCCGCGAGGAAGAAGCCGAGGCCGAAGGCGTAACCCGTGGCGAAGGCGCTGCGCGCGGACGGCGCGCGCGACCACGCGAGGAACGGCACGGCGAGCGCCAGCATCGGGAGGGGCCACAGGTAGTACGGCGCAAAGCCGAAGATGCAAACGGCCCCCGCGAGGGCGGCGCGGATCACGTTTCCCTGGGCTTGGGCTTGTCCACGAGGAGCGCGCTCACCTTGCGGCTGTCGGCGCGCAGCACCTGGAACGTGTACCCGTCGATCGTGATGGACTCGCCGCGCTTGGGAAGCCGCCCGAAGCGGCTCACCACCATGCCGCCCACGGTGTCGAAATCCTCGTTGGAGAAGCTCGTGCCGAAGTGGGAGTTGAAGTCGGCGATCTCGGTCACGGCCTTCACGCGGTAGCGCCCGCTCTTGTCGGCGAGGATGTTGTCCTCGGTCTCGTCGAAGTCGTACTCGTCCTCGATGTCGCCCACGATCTGCTCGATCACGTCCTCGATTGTCACGAGGCCCGAGACGCCGCCGTACTCGTCCACGACGATGGCGATGTGGTTGCGGTTGGCGCGGAACTCCTTGAGGAGCACGTTCAGTCGCTTGGACTCGGGCACGAACACCGCGGGCCGGAGCATCTCGCGGACGTTGAATTCCTCCTCGGCGTAGAAGCGCAGCAGGTCCTTGGCGAGGAGGATGCCGATCACGTTGTCGCGGTTATCCTCGAAGACCGGGAAGCGCGAGTGCGCCTTCTCGATCACGAACGGGATGAACGCCTCGGGGCTCTCGGAGACGTCGATCACGTCCATCTGCGAGCGCGGGATCATCACGTCGCGCACCTGCGTCTCGGACACCTGGAGCACGCCCTCGATCATCGAGAGCGCCTCGGCGTCCAGGAGCCTGCGCTCGAAGGCCGAGTGCAGCAGCGCGATCAGCTGCTCGCGGTCCTCGGGCTCGCGCAGCAGCATCGACGACAGGCGCTCGAGCAGGCCCGGCTTGTGGTCTTCGTTCATCGGGATGGGCGCGGTAGGACGGAATACTGTAGCAAGCCGCGGATTTCCGTGCATGACGGCCTGATCCATCGGCTGGCACGCCTGCAAATCATCCCAACTAGCTAGGGCCAGCTACTTTGCCTTCTGCGGGATGTTGGCGTAAGCGCGAGGCGCCCTCTCTCGCGTCTGCCCTGACGCTGCCGCCCACTTCGCCAGGCGATTTTCGACCTCGTCTTTGGGCAGACGAGCCCGCCCATGCTTCCTAATGCGCGTGAGCGCTTGGACCAGCGTTTCGGGCGTTAAGAGCTCAGCGTCGCAAATGCGATCCAGGATCCAAAGGAGGCCAGAACATTCGATAGCCTCTGATTCTGCGTAACCACGAAGTCTCGCGTCACCGCAAACGAGACGATATCCTTCACGTCGCGCACATACCATCGCCCAGCAATCTGGCCTCGAAAGACCCTTTCTCTCACGTGCCACAGCCTGCGCAGCTTCAACTTCAGTCCCGTCGAGTTCAACAATCTCGAGCCCTAATTCTATGAGCTGAGGTCCCACAGGGTCACTCTCAAGTTCATTCCGATAAAGAAGATCCGGCGCCACAAAGGTATAGTCCAAGCTAAAGGCAGCCTCCAACAGCCCTCCCCTTTCGAGATCGAAGATGACTGACGTGTCGAGAACAAGAATTGCCATTTAGCATCACGCGACGTTCAGGCTTGGTTCCGGATCAAGCAACTTCGCAAGATTTCTTCGGCTCATTTTCAAGAGCTCTGCAGCCTTCGATTCGGTGATGACTCCCTCGGCAACCGCGCGTAGCGCAAGGCGTTGTGCACGATCGGGAACTTCCCGCGGAATTGCGTTTGGCTCCGGCGCATCCACCTGATTGAGACCGTTCTTTACGATCACGGCCCAGAGCTCACCATAAAGCGCCTTGGTGACAATACCCAGCTGCTTAAGCCGCACGATCAGGGCCGCAAGACTCACTTTGAAAACGCGCTTAAATGCTTCGAGCTCACCAAACGTGACGGCCGTTCGCGCTCGTCCGACGAGCTTCCACACCATTTCTTTCGCCATCAAGAATGCGCCCGCAAATCGATCTGCAGCCTTCTCGCTCTCTCTTTCCGTCGCATCGTTCCACTCGAGAACAAGATGTCCCAGCTCGTGCGCAAGCGTGAAACGCTGACGCTCGCCGTTGTGTCGGTCATTGACGACGATCATCGCGACCGCGTCTCCATCAGAGGGTCGCGCGAAGGCCTTGGAACCTGAAACGTTCTCGGGAAGAGGCAGAGTAAGCACTTTAATCCCCTTGCCCTCGAGAAGCTCCGTCATTGAATCGATGGGAGCAATTCCAAGTTTCCAAATTGACCGGAGTTGCTCTGCTGCAAGCTCGGCGCTATCGACTTCTCGAATCCTGAATGCTGCACATCTTGGCGCTATCCATCGAAGCGCCGTGTCAGGAAAAAGGGATTCAATCTCCATATAGCGTTCAGCCGCGTCGAGAATCGCAGCATTAACGGCGCGTTCATCTCGCGCGCCATCGGCTGGGACTTTGCGAAAGTCGACAGACTCAAGGTCAATTTCCTTCTCGCTCAGGAGGAACTCTGGCGATACCTGAAGAGCTGATGCCAAGGCAAGAAGAACGCCCGAGCTCGGCATCATTTCGTTCCGCTCGTACTTTCCAATGGCTTGAGCTGAAACGAGGCCATTGATTCTTTCCTCTAGGCGGCGCAACGACCAGCCCAGCGCTTCCCTCGCGAGCCTAATTCGATTGCCGATCATGGTTTTATCCCCGGTTTACAAATGTGGTAGTTTTGATGTATTATGTAAACCTAAGTTCCCAGCTGTCAAGGAAAATTTGCATGGATCGCGTAGTCGAGCAATTACGTCTCCTAGGTGAACAGCTCGACAGACAGGTGTTTCCCCAAGTATGGGGCGGCGGAATCGTACGGCCCAGCGAGCCCGCGGCCCAATCTGAACCTATGGGCAAAGGAAACAAAGATGTCGGAGAAAGAACAGCACGAAAATCGCCAAGACCAGCATCACGACAAACGGCCGCAAGATCATGGGAGGCCGGTACCCGCACACCGATCGTCCGCAGCAGCTCTCAAAGAGCGTACGAAAGGCAGCTGAAAGCCGTGTGCACAGTGTACCCGGGGAGCCAATTCTGGAATCAAGCAGAAGGGCATTGGCTCCTCGTCCAAAGCGCACTGCTTGAGGATTGCGATCGAAAAGCGCTGTTCGCAATCGCCATTCCTCGGGAGCATCGATGTCAGATCCAAAGCTGGGGATTTTGGTCCGATCAGGATGACGTAACTTGGATAGGCCCTCGGCACACCAACTTTCCAGATGGTTCCATATGCGCATTCCATGTCGAAGACGAAACCTGGCAGATTGGCGATCCTCTACTCACTCTTGTCGACCTATACACCGTCTGGGCGATTCGCCACCTGCATTTGAAACTTCTGGGGCGCTGGCCAGGTTCGCAGTACGCAAGATGGCTTTATGAACGCTTGATCGAGACTCAGCCAGACGAATTATGCGGCTGTGGCTCCCTCGAAAAGCGATATTCCGAATGCTGTCAGCCCCTCGATGTCAAAGCGAATAGAGTGGCCGCAGCAATGCGTTACAACGCAGAGACACGGGGTGCGAGGCGAGAAGTTCCAATGAAGGTCCTGGAATTCGCCCGGACCAAACGAGACCCTCCCCAAGTCTCGGGTTACTTCATGGAGCCCGATAAGGGTCATCGAATCCGAGCCGCTTAAGAATGATTCGCTCGCATCCTTCCATCCGAGTTGCTTCGTCGGGCCGCTCGTGGTCGAAGCCCTGGAGATGCAGCAGCCCGTGCACGAGCAGGTGCGCGTGGTGCGCGGCCACGGCCTTGCCCTGCGCCTTCGCCTCGCGGGCCACGACCGGCGCGCAGATCACGACGTCGCCCTCGAGCGGCTTCGTGCCGTAGATGAACGTGAGCACGTTGGTCGCGTAGTCCTTGCCGCGATACGAGCGATTGAGGCGGCGGCCTTCGGATTCGGCGACGTAGCGGATGGTCACCGTGGCGTCACGGGAAAGCGCTGCCCGCGCCCACTTCCTGATCGCCGAGTCCGTGGGAATGTGTGAAGCGCGAGAAACGCGCTGCAGCGTGAGCTTCAGGCTGGCTCCCCGCCTCCGCGGGGATGACGAGGCTTGCGCCTGTCGTAGGCATCCACGATCGCCTGCACCAGCGGGTGGCGAACGACGTCCTCGGATTGGAACTGGGTGACCGCGATGCCGCGCACGCCATCGAGCACCTGGCGCGCATCCATGAGGCCGGAGGCCTGGCCCTTGGGAAGGTCCACCTGCGTCACGTCGCCCGTGACCACCGCCTTCGAGCCGAATCCGATGCGCGTGAGGAACATCTTCATCTGCTCGGGCGTGGTGTTCTGCGCCTCGTCGAGGATGATGAACGCGTGGTTCAGGGTGCGCCCCCGCATGAACGCGAGCGGCGCGATCTCGATGGCGCCGCGCTCGAAGGCGCGGTTCACGTGGTCGTAGCCCATCAGGTCGTAGAGCGCGTCGTAGAGCGGGCGCAGGTACGGATCGACCTTCGCCGCGAGGTCGCCCGGCAGGAATCCCAGCTTCTCGCCGGCCTCCACCGCGGGACGCGTGAGCACGATGCGCTTCACGGCGTCGCGCTCGAGCGCGTCCACCGCGGCGGCCACCGCGAGGAACGTCTTTCCGGTGCCGGCGGGCCCCACGCAGAACGTGATGTCGTTCGAGCGCATCTGCTGCAGGTACTGCGCCTGCCGCGGCGTGCGCGCCGTGAGCTCCGTGCGCCGCGGGATCACGAGCGCCGGCGCCTCCACGTCCTGCTTGCGGCGCGGATGCGCGATCTCCACGAGGCCCAGCTGGATGTCTTCAACCGTGAGATCGCGCGCCGCCTGGTCGTAGAAGCGGCGCAGGGCGGTTGCCGCCTGCGCCGCCTTTTCCTTCGGGCCCGAGACGGCGAAGCGCTCGCCGTGCCGCGAGATGTGCACGTCGAGCGCCGTCTCGATCTGGCGCAGGTTCGCGTCCACGGGCCCGCACAGGGCCGCCAGCCGGGCGTTGTCGACCGGCCTGAACGCGACTTCTTCGGTTGCCCTGCGCCGCGCCGTCACGACCCTCCTGTCAGCTCGCGCGCTGCATCGGCGCCTTGAGCGCTTCCTGCAGCGTGTCGAGGCTCTCCGCGATGTGCGCGCGGCTCTCCTTCGAGAAGCCGGGCTTGCCCTGCGCGGCCTTGAGGTCCGCCACGAGCGCCAACGCGTTCACGCGCATGAGGCTTCGCGCATCGGGGGGCGTGGTGGGCGCCGGGTGCAACAGCATGCCCGTCATGATGCGAAGGTGCTCGCGCTGGAGGTTGCGGCGGATCGTTGTGATCTCACGCCCGCTCTTCAGCTCGCTCCAGATGGAGGCCTGCAGCGTGTCGTAGAGCTCCGAGAGGCGCAGCACCTTCGAGGCGTCGGGCGCTTTCTCGGGCGCATCCACGAGGCGCGCCGCGACCGTGTCCGACATCATCTCTCCCAGCATCGCCTTCTGCACCTGGAAGACGGTCGCCGAGAGCGAGATGTCGGGATTGGCCGGCCGGTTGAACTGGTCGAGCGCGAGGCGCCCCAGGAACTCGGGACGGAACTTGAAGCTGTCCACCTGGAAGAAGTCGTTGTTCACGAGGGTGAGCGCTTCGCGCTGCCGCGCCACCGGCGTGGGCTCGAAGAGCGGCCTTCCCGTGCCCGCGCGGTCGCGGTGGGTGGTGACGCCGCCCACGTACTTCACGGCGAGCGGCGCGATGCGCGCCACCTGCTGGAAGCCGGCGACGAAGCTTCGCGTGAGGCGCTCGTAGCTTTCGCCAGGCGCGAGCTTCATGCTCTGGAGGCGGTCCCACAATTCGCGCGACAGCTTCATGCGCCGCTTGTAGTACTCGAGCGGGTCGCTGCCCAGGTCGAAGCGGTTCACGTCCGGGTCGATGCCGATGAAGGCCTTGCCCGCCCCCGCGTCCTCGTCGGTCGCGTACGCGAGCTGCGGCTCCGTGGAGCGCGAGGCGATCTTCGCGAGCTCCGCGGGCTCGTCGGCCGCGCTCACCTCCGTGTAGCCGTACTGGATGGCCCAGTAGTCGTACGCCCCGAGCGTGCTCATCACGTACTCGCCCTGCTTCTCGCCCGTGGGCGAGATGTTGAACGGGTTGTACTCCATCACCGAGGCGGTGATGCCGTGCACCTTGGAGAACGACGGGTCCTCGATCTGCTTCAGGCTGTAGATCTTGGAAGCTACGAAGTTGTGGCGAAGGCCGAGCGTGTGCCCGACCTCGTGCATGATCACGTCCTTCACGTACTGCTGCGCGAGCGCTTCGGCCTCGGGCCCGTTCATGTCGAGGCCGCGCGCTTCCAGGAGGTCGAACGCGAAGTCGGTCTCCTGCTCGGCCGCGGCGCCGTACTCGCACGCGAGGAAGCCCTTCTCTGCGCGCAGCGGATCGGCGATGTACGCGGCATTCGGATCGAACGCGGCGGGCTTGCCCAGGTCTTCCACGACGAGGCGGCGTGCGCCGCGCGCGAAGACGTCCGACATGCCGATGTCCGCATCGAGGATCTCTCCCGTGCGCGGATCGACGTGCGAGGGGCCGATGGCGAAGCCCACGTCGGCGCCCGTGAACCAGCGGATCGACGCGTGGCGCGCGTCCATCGTGTCGAAGCTGTCGCCTTCCTGCTGCTGCTTCACGACGATCGCGTTACGGAAGCCCGCCTTCTCGAAAGCCTTGTTCCACTCGAGGATGCCGTCGGTCACGGCCTTGCGGTATTTCTCCGGGATGTTCTTGTCGAGCCAGTAGACGATGGGCTCCTTCGGCTCCGAGATCGCGGCCGACGGGTCCTTCTTCTCGAGGCGCCAGCGGTTGATGTAGTTCACGCGCGGCTTCACCTGCACGTCGTCCGTGTAGTCCACGCGCGACGTCGTGAAGTAGCCCACGCGCTCGTCGGCGACGCGCGGGTGCATCGGGTCCGCGGGCAGCGGCGCGAAGTTGTAGTAGAAGCCCACGAAGAAGTTGCGCGGGTCCGGCGTGGCCTTGGGCGGCGGCGGCATCGGCACCGGGGGCGGCGTGAGCGGCGGCGGCGAAAGCTTCGGCACGAAGAAGTGCGCGTCCACCTCGAGGCCCGTGTTCTGCTCGGTGTTGTTCACCGAGAGGAAGCTCGTGTTCTTCGGGTCGAGCGCGTAGGGAATCCGGAAGGCGGTCTCGAGGCGCGTGAGGTAGCCGGGGATGTCGCCGAAGAGCAGCGCGTTCGCCTCGATCAGCACCGCCTTGTCGTCGGTGTTGGGCTGCGACACGACCGTGGCGCTCGCGATCAGGCTGTCGGAGAACGACTCGCGCACGAAATGCGCCTGGGGCGTGCCGTCCTTGGCGAAGAACTCGGTGTTGCGCGCGATGAGCTGGACGTTGTTGCCGATCTTGTGGAACACCGCGAGCTGCGAGTCGCCCATCTGGCTGCCGTACAGGCCCCGCTCGCCGATGGAGCGCGGGATGTTGTACGAGAAGAAGAACGGCTTGTCGAGCTGGTCGGGCTTGATCGCGATCCAGACCTTGTCGTCCTTCTCGTAGAGCTTGAAGAAACCGGGCATCTCCTTCGCGCCCTTCACGATCTCGGCGAAGGGCTTGGGCTGCGCGGCCGCGGGGGGCGCTCCCGGGGCGCCGGGCGGATGCGCCGCGCCGTTGGACGCAGGCGGCGCGCCGTTGGGTGCGGGAGGCGCGTCGTCGGCGCGGGACAATCCCGCCGATGCGAACGCGAGCGCGACTGCGGAGACCAGTGTTGCCTTGCGAAGCGATGCTCTCATGAATGCTCCTCTGTTCGCGCGGTTTCGTGGCCGCGCTTTTCGGTGACGACCGCACGGCCGCGTAGGCTGTGCGGGTAAGCTCCCGTGATATCGACCTCGATGAAGCGGCCGATGAGCCTTGAAGGTCCTTCGAAGTTGACGACGCGATTGTTTTCGGTGCGCGCGGCGACGTCGTTCGCGCTCTTGCGTGATACGCCTTCCACGAGGACGCGCTGGCGGCTTCCCACCATCGCGCTGGAATACTCCTCGCTCAATTCCTGGATGCGCGCCTGCAGGCGCTGGAGCCTCGCGAGCTTGGCCGCGTGCGGCGTTTCGTCGGCGAGGCTCGCCGCCGGCGTGCCGGGCCGCGGGCTGTAGATGAAGCTGAACGAGCCGTCGAAGCGCACGTCGTCGATCAGCTTCATCGTCAGCTCGAAATCGGCGTCGGTCTCGCCCGGGAAGCCCACGATGAAATCGCTCGAGATGGAGATGTCCGGGCGCGCGGCGCGAAGCCTGCGGATGATCGACCGATACTCCATCGCCGTGTAGTTGCGCTTCATCGCCGCGAGCACGCGGTCCGATCCCGACTGCACGGGCAGGTGGACCTGCGAGACCAGCTTCGGGATCCTGGTGTAGGCGTCGATGAGGCGCTGCGTGAACTCCAGCGGATGCGACGTGGTGTAGCGGATGCGCTCGATGGCCTCGATCTTCGCGACCTGCGCGAGGAGCAGCGCGAAATCCGCGGGCGTGCCGTCGGCGAGCTCTCCGCGATAGGCGTTCACGTTCTGGCCGAGCAGCGTCACTTCCTTCGCGCCGCGATCGGCGAGATGGCGGATCTCCGCGAGGCAATCGGCGAGCGGGCGCGAGACTTCCTCGCCGCGCGTGTACGGCACCACGCAGAAGCTGCAGTACTTGCTGCAGCCTTCCATGATCGAGACGAAGGCCGAGGCGCCCTCGACGCGCGCCGGCGGCAGGTGGTCGAATTTCTCGATCTCGGGGAAGGAGATGTCCACCTGCGCCTGGCCCGTCTCGCGGCGCCGGGCGATCAGCTCCGGCAGGCGATGCAGCGTCTGCGGGCCGAAGACCAGGTCCACGTAGGGCGCGCGGCGCACGATCTCGCCGCCCTCCTGGCTCGCGACGCAGCCGCCCACGCCGATCATCACGCCGGGATTGGCCTGCTTGAATTCGCGAACGCGCCCGAGGTCGGCGAAGACCTTCTCCTGCGCCTTCTCGCGCACCGAGCACGTGTTGAAGAGGATCAAGTCCGCATCCGCCGGATCGGCCGTCTTTTCGTAGCCCTCGGCGGCCGCCAGCACGTCGGCCATCTTGTCCGAGTCGTATTCGTTCATCTGGCACCCGAAAGTGCGGATGAACACCTTCCTGGTTCGGGACATGCGCCTGGGAGCGGAGGTTAATCCGGGCAGGGAGAAAGGAGCGGATTCTACTCGATCCGCGCGGGAGCAACCGTTACCGAGTGCTACGCCCTCAGTAGTGCTCCGGGACCATCATCTCGGGCGGGAGCGCGTGGCGCGCGTATCCCGCGTGGCGCTCCCGGTCGGGAAGCTCGACCTCGGTGCGATCGATCTCCTGGTAGTCCATGAGGGAAAGGAGGTGCCGGATGCAATTCAGGCGCGCCTTCTTCTTGTCCACGGCGTTCACGAGCCACCACGGCGCCTCGGGGATGTGCGTGCGCTGGAGCATCGTCTCCTTGGCGAGGGTGTACTCCTCCCAGCGCCGGCGCGACTCCAGGTCCATGGGCGAGAGCTTCCATTGCTTGAGCGGATCGTGGATGCGCGCGAGGAAGCGGAGCTCCTGCTCCTCGTCGGTGATCGAGAACCAGTACTTGATGAGCTGGATGCCCGAGCGCACGAGCATGCGCTCGAACTCCGGCACCGAGCGGAAGAACTCCTCGTACTCGTCGTCGGTGCAGAAGCCCATCACGCGCTCGACGCCGGCGCGGTTGTACCAGCTGCGGTCGAAGAGGACGATCTCGCCCGCCGCGGGAAGGTGAGCCACGTAGCGCTGGAAGTACCACTGGGTGCGCTCGCGGTCGCTGGGCGCGGGAAGCGCCACCGTGCGGCACACGCGCGGATTCAACCGCTGCGTGATGCGCTTGATCACTCCGCCCTTGCCGGCGGCGTCGCGCCCTTCGAAGATCACGATCGCCTTGCGCCGGGTGGCCGCGACCCAGTCCTGGAGCTTCACGAGCTCGGCCTGGAGGCGGAAGAGCTCCTTGAAGTACGCGGCGCGCTCGGCCTTGGCCGCATCGTCGCTTTCGTGGATGCCCTCGGGCGAGAGGATGTCCTCGTGGGTGCGATCCTCGATCTCGAGCTCGAGCTCCTCGTCGAAGCCGTCGATGATCTCGCGCTCGATGCGCTTCAGCAGATCGGGCTGTTCCGGCAGTCCCACGGCGCTCTCTTGGAAGAAGGGGGTGAAAACCCAGTATAGCGTCCGGAAAACATGGGCGCGGCGTATCATCGGGCCCCAATAAGACGGCCTCGTGACGAGCAGCGTGGACGCTTTCCGCGTACACTGGCGGTGCAGATCGCAAAAGCAGCGAAGCTTCAGTCCCCTCCCGACCGCCGCGATCCCGCGGGCGGTGCCGAAGCGACATTTCCCTTCGTTGGTCCTCGCTACAGCCGCGAGCCGGTCTCACGCATGCCGCGCGCCAGCGCATCGATTGCAGCACTCAACCCGAGGACAAACCGTGTCACGAGAAGAAATGATCGAAATGGATGGCGTGGTGAACGAGGTCCTCCCGGACACGCGCTTCAGGGTCGCGCTCGAGAACGGCCACACCATCATCGCCTACCTGGCCGGAAAGATGCGCAAGCATCGCATCCGCATCCTGGCCGGCGACAAGGTGAAGATCGAGCTCACGCCATACGACCTCACCAAGGGACGCGTTACGTTCCGCCACAAGGACGAGCGCGGGTCGGGCCCCGCGATCCGGCGCCCCCCGGTGTACGGGCGCCGCTAGGCCGTCATCCAGATGAGGGCGGCCAGCATCAGCCCCATCAGGACCCAGTCCAGCGGGAAGCCTTCGTCGTCGTTCGCGGGCCGCACCTTGCGCCCCACGCTAGGCCACCAACATGACCAGCAGCGCGACGGAGAGCAGCGTGAGGCCGAGGACGGCGGCCACGCCTTCGGGGCGGCCGTTGATAGTGGGTTCGTCTTTCATTGTTCTGTAGCGCTAACTACATAAAGAGGAGCCAGTCTAGGACCGGTTCCCGGGCCATGTCAAGACATTTCTTATCGATCGCTATATAATGGTCGCCATGACTTCGACCCCCGCCAGGACCCGCGGACGCCCCCGCGCCTTCGATCGCGACAAGGCGCTCGCGGCGGCGGTCGAGGTCTTCTGGAGGAAGGGCTTCGAGGGCACGTCCATCAGCGACCTCACCGAGGCCATGGGCATCAATCCGCCCAGCCTCTACGCCGCGTTCGGCGACAAGGAGCAGCTCTTCCTGGAGGCGGCGGAGTCCTATGGGCGCAAGCGGGGCAGCGAGTGCCCGTACTGCGACGAGCCGACGGCGCGGGGCGCCGTGGAGAAGCTCCTCACCTACATGGCCCGGGAGTTGAGCGCGAGCGACCAGCCGCGCGGCTGCATGATGGTGAACGCCGCCGCCACGAGCGCCAACGCCTCGGCCCGCCTGCAGCGGGTGCTGGCGGAAAAGCGCGCCGCCAATCGCGAACATATGCGCGCCCGGATCAAGCAGGGCATCGCCGACGGAGACGTCCCGGCGGATACCGACGCCGGTGCGCTCGCCGACTTCTACGTGACGATCATGTCGGGGCTTTCGATGCAGGCCCGCGATGGCGCGAGCCGCAAGAGCCTGCTCGCGACCGTGGAGCGCGCGATGCTGGTGTTTCCGAAGCGGTCGAAGCGCAGGTCGGCTGAGCTCGCGGCGGGCTGAAAATGACGAAGCCCGCTGCAGGAGCGGGCTTCTGAGCGACCCGAGACATAGGTAACAGAACGTACCGGACACATGGGTAACACTTTCCCCCTTCCTGGGGGAGGTGTCTATGCCGTGGAAGGAGTGTTCGGTAATGGACGAGCGTCTGCGTTTCGTGGC
>Ga0335083_10007915_pt1 | contig 13046 bp, 13 predicted proteins | sample Lox_Sample_42_FD_206716 | JGI IMG/M metagenome (GOLD analysis project Ga0335083, IMG submission 206716) | Soil microbial communities from Loxahatchee National Wildlife Refuge, Florida, United States - Lox_Sample_4.2 | ecosystem: Environmental > Terrestrial > Soil > Wetlands | place: USA...
CGCGGGTCCAGGCGGCGCGGGTAGCCGGCGTGACGCACTTCACCACCGGTCCGGCGCCCGACGCGATCACGGCGGCGGCCGCCTCGCTGAAGGCCAACCTGATCGTGATGGGGACGCGTGGGCTCACGGGCCTCAAGCACGTCCTGCTCGGCAGCGTGGCGGAGCGCGTGCTCCGCACGGCCGCCTGCCCGATCCTCACGGTCAAGGCGTGACTCCGACAGCGTCAGCGCGCGGGAGGGGATTCCGGCGATGGCTGGAGCGTCTGCAGGTAGGCAATGATCAGCTCGATGGTTCCCTGCCGCGCGATGTCCCGCAGCTGGCCGCTCGGGGAGCTCGGCGGGGGCGACTTCCCCGGCTCGCCCGGGTAGAGCTGCTCTCCCCAGACCGGCATGTCGCGCGGGCCGTGCGCCTTCACGTCGCTGCGGCCATCGATGAAGTCGGCGATCCGGTCCGTCGGGAGCGGTCGACCGTACTTCTCGCCGAGCCGCGTGAGATCGAAGGGCTTGGTGGTGAGCACCATGGCGAGCGGCCCGTCGCCGCGGCCGTCGACACCGTGACAGCTCGCGCAGTAGCGCGCGTAGAGACGCGCGCCCGCCTGCTGCGGCGACTCCGCCGCGGGCTCCGCCGCGCGCACGGGCTGCGCACCGAGCAGCGCGGCGGCAAGCGCGACGACCTTCGGAATCGAGCGCATCGCGGGCTCCTTTTCCACTGGGCGCCGAGTCACTGCGGCTCGTGCACGCCGGCGCACCGAAGCTTCCCTTGCGTCGTGCGGGCGACGGAGGCTACCGCGGCGCTCCGGCAAGCGCACCGCGATCCGGCGTGAGATGTCGCACGAAGAGATCGCGGCGCACCTGCCCGAGGCACTCGCTCGTCCGTCCGCGTATCCCTCGGACGCCTCCGCCTCCGCCGGCATCGAGTGGGTCCAGACCCACCTCTCGCACGTCTTCCTGACGCACGATCGAGTCTACAAGCTCCGCAAGGCGGTCGATCTCGGCTTCCTCGACTTCCGCCGGCGCGCGGAGCGCAACGCGGACTGCCTGCGCGAGGTGCGGCTGAACCGGCGCCTGGCCCCGGACGTGTACCTCGGCGTGGCACCGATCGAGCCCATGAAGGACGCCTACGGCGTCGGCGCGATCGGGGAGTCGATCGAGCGAGAGGCGCTCGAGCACGTCGTCGTGATGCGGCGCCTGCCGGCGGGGCGCGATGCGCTCTCGCTCCTCGCGCGGGGTGCCCTGCACGCGTCGCACCTGGACGCCGTCGCGCGTCGGCTCGCGCGCTTCCACGTAGAGCATGGGCTCGGCGTGCCCAGCCCGTTCCCGCCCGAGACGTGGCTCGAGGCGGTATGCGCGCCGGTACGCGACACCCTCGAGCGCCTCGCCGCCGCGCCGGGTGGATTGCTGCGGCGGAGCTCGGTCGAGCGGCTGCGCGCCCGGAGCGATTCCTTCGCCACCGAGCACCGCGACGCGATCGAGGCGCGCCGCCGCGCCGGGCGTGCGGTCGATGGCCACGGCGACGTCCACCTGCAGCACGTCTGGTTCGAGCCGGGCCGCGCGGAGCCGCTGCTCATCGACTGCATCGAGTTCAACGACGCGCTGCGGCGGATCGACGGAGCGGCCGAGATCGCCTTCCTCGCGATGGACCTTCGCTACCGGAGCCGGCCGCGCCTCGCGGAGCGCTTCCTTCGCAGCTACGCGAGCGAGCGCGACGACTACGACGCCTATCGCCTGGTCGACTGGTTCGCGAGCTACCGGGCCGCGGTCCGCGCCCTGGTGGCCGCACAGGCCGCCGTCGACCCGAGCATCGGCCCGGACCAGCGCGAGGCGGCCGCCGACAGCGCGCGCCGGCACCTCGCGCTGGCGCTGCGCCTGCTCGGACCGCGCCGAGGTGGGGCGCTCGTCGTCGTCGCAGGCGTCGTGGGGACCGGCAAGAGCACGGTGGCCGGACGGCTCGCCGACGCCGTCGGCGGCGTCGTCATCGCGTCGGACCGGGTGCGCAAGGCGCTGCGCGGGCTCGAGCCGACCGACCGCGGCGGCGCTGCGGCGGGCCTCTACGCCGAAGGTGAGAAGGACGCCGTGTATGCCGCCCTGCTCGATCGCGCCGAGCCCGTGCTGGAGTCGGGGCGCGTGGCGGTCCTCGATGCCACCTACGCCCGCGAACGCCACCGCAGCGCGGTGCTCGAGCTCGCGTCGCGGTACGAGGTCCCGATGTGGATCCTCGAGACCCGCTGCGACGCCGAGACGGCGATCGAGCGACTGGCCCTCCGCCAGGCCTCGGGCCGGGATCCGTCGGATGCCGGCCCCGCCCTGCATGCCCGGAGCGGCCGGGAGTTCGAGCCGATCCGACCGGTGCGCGGCGTCGAGCACCGCGTGCTCCATACCGACGCCGTGTCGTGGCGGAGCGACCTGCGCCACGTCAGCGCTGCGCTGCGTGTCGCAGCGCGCGGATCACGTCCTCGCGCGCGACCATCCCCACGAGGCGGCCCTTCTCGACGACCGGCAGGCTCTTCACCCTCGTCGCCACCAGCGTCTCGAGGAGGCGGGTGAGCGGTAGCTCCGGCTCGACGGCGAACGGCTGGAGCGTCATCACGCTGCGCGCGGGTCGGAGCGCGATCTCGTCGTAGTGCGGCACGATCGACTCGGGCGTGAAATGGAACGCGCGCAGGACGTCGAGCCGGCTCACGATCCCGACCAGCGCCCCCGCGGCATCGAGCACGGGCAGCGCCTCGAAGCCCTTCTGGTCGAACAACGCCTCCACCTCTGCGATCGAGGTCTCGGGCTGGATCGCGACGACGTCGCGCGTCATGACGTCGCGAACGCGGTACTCGAGGAACCGATACATGGGTAGGACCGAGCATGGCACGCGGCGTGCAGATCCGTCAAAGGCACGGCATCATGCCCGTGCTCGGCGGGCCATACGTGGTGCAATCCGTCACAGACGAGACGATGCGGCGCGATGCGCGTTGGCTCGATCGGCGCGATCTCGGACGCCTCCTCGAGGCATTGACCGCGAGCGGCTACGAGGTGCAGGGACCGGTCGTGCGGGACGGCGCGGTCGCGTTCGACCGCATCGAGCGGGTCGAGGACCTCCCGATCGGCTGGCGCGACGAGCAGGCGCCGGGCCGCTACCGCATCGAGCACCGGGGCGGCGACAGCGTGTTCGGCGTGGTGCACGGTCCAGGCGGCATCAAGCCCCACGTCTTCGCGCCGCGCGAGCGCCTCCTGCAGATCGAGATGGGAGACGGTGCTGGACCCGGCTCCGGCTTCCGCGCCGAGCCGATCGAGCCGCCCGCCCGCCGCATCGCGCTGCTGGGCGTGCGCGCCTGCGATCTCGCCGGCCTCGCGGTGCAGGACCGGGTCTTCCTGGGTGACGCGTTCCCGGATCCCTGGTACGGCCGGCGCCGCGCCGGCCTGTTCCTGGTCGCGGTCGGCTGCACGCGCTCCGTCGCCACCTGCTTCTGCGCGTCGATGGATACGGGTCCCGAGCCGCGCACACACTACGACGTGTCGCTCACCGAGCTCGAGGCGGCGGGGGGCCAAGGGGCCGGCTTCGTGGTTCGCGCCGGGAGCCCTGCGGGAAGGGAGCTCATCCTCGGCCTCGCGCTCCCGCCGGCGCCCCATTCCGCGCTCGAACGCGAGCGCTCGGGCTACGACGCCTGCGCAGCGGGCATGACGCGCAGCCTGCCGCGCGACCAGGTCCGTGACCTCCTGTACGCCAACCTCGAGCATCCGCGCTGGGACGAGGTGGCGCAGCGCTGCCTCTCGTGCGGAAACTGCACCATGGTGTGTCCGACCTGCTTCTGCCACTCCATCCGCGACGACCCGAGCCTGGACCTGCGCCGCTCCGAGCGGGTGCGGGAGTGGGACTCCTGCTTCGACCTCGAGCACTCGCAGATCCACGGCTTCAACTTCCGGCCCCGCATCGGCGATCGGTACCGCCAGTGGCTGGTCCACAAGCTCGCCGCTTGGGTCGACCAGTTCGACCGCTCGGGCTGCGTCGGCTGCGGCCGCTGCATCACCTGGTGTCCGGTCGGGATCGACCTCACCGAGGAGGTGGCGGCGATCGGCGCGACCGGGCCCGGCGACGCACCGCCGCAGGCGGACGGTGGCGCGACGTGAGCGCCGCCACCGCGCTCGTCCCCGAGCCCGCCGAGATCGTCGAGAAGCGCTCGTTCGGCGCAGACATCCACGTCTACCGGCTGCGGCCGCTCGACCGGACCGCCCGGGCCCGCTTCGACTTCGTGCCCGGCCAGTTCAACATGGTGTACGTACCGGGCGTCGGCGAGGTGGCGATCTCGATCTCGTCGGACCCTGACGACGAGGACCTCGAGCACACCATCCGCATCGTCGGCCGCACCACCCGCGTGATCGCCCGGCTCGGAACCGGCGACGTGCTCGGGCTGCGCGGGCCGTACGGCAACGGCTGGCCGCTGCACGCGGCGCGCTTCAAGGACGTGGTGGTGGTGACCGGGGGGCTCGGCTGCGCCCCGGTGACCGGCGCCATCGACTACATGTTCCGGCGCCGACGGAGCTACGGACACCTCACGATCCTGCACGGGGTCAAGAAGGCCTCCGACCTGGTGCACCGGGCGCGCTTCGAGTCATGGCGGCGAGAGCCCGACACCACGGTGCTGCTGACGGCCGACCAGCCCGATCGCGCCTGGCGCGACCGCAGCGGCGTGGTGACGGAGCTCTTCGACGAGATCGAGCTGGAGCCTTCGCGAACCGTCGCCTTCCTGTGCGGCCCCGAGGTGATGCTCCGCTACGCGGTCCGCACCCTGCGCGGGCGCGGCCTGTCCGAGGATCGCATCTTCCTGTCGCTCGAGCGCAACATGCACTGCGCCGTCGGCCTCTGCGGGCAGTGCCAGCTCGGGCCCGAGTTCCTGTGCAAGGACGGGCCGATCTTCCCCTATCGCCGCGTCGCGCGCTTCTTCGCGACGCGGGGGCTGTGACGATGGCGCGCCCCACGCTCGCGGTGTTCAAGTTCGCCTCGTGCGACGGCTGCCAGCTGCAGCTCCTGAATCTCGAGGACGAGTTGCTCGCGCTCGCCGACCGCGTCGAGATCGCGAGCTTCCTCGAGGCGTCGAGCCGGGTCGGCGGAGGCCCCTGGGACGTCGTGCTCGTCGAGGGCAGCATCACCACGGCGGAAGATGCGGAGCGCATCCGCGGCATCCGGGGCGAGGCGCGGACGCTGATCGCGATCGGCGCCTGCGCCACCAGCGGAGGGATCCAGGCACTCCGCAACCTCGCGGAGGTCTCCGACTGGAAGGCGAACGTCTACCCGCGTCCGGACTGGATCGACGTGCTCGCGACGTCGACTCCGATCTCGGACCACGTGCGCGTCGACCACGAGATCCAGGGCTGCCCGATCAGCCGGGAGCAGGTTCTGCGAGTGCTGGTGCGCGCGCTGTTCGGCGCGCAGCCGGATCTTCCGGTCACGAGCGTGTGTCTCGAGTGCAAGCGGCGCGGCACCGTGTGCGTCGCGGTCGCGCGCGGGATCCCGTGCCTCGGCCCCGTGACCCGAGCGGGCTGCGGCGCGATCTGTCCGGCGCTCGGGCGCGACTGCTACGGCTGCTTCGGCCCCGCCGCGGATCCGAACCCGGCATCGCTGGTCCACAGCTTCGAGGCAGCCGGCGTCTCGCGCGCCGACGCGGTGCGCCGCCTGCGCCACATCAACGGCTGGCGCCGCGAGTTCCGCGACCTTGCCGACCGGCTGGAGGCGGAGGATGGCTGAGCCTCCTGGCACCCGCTCAGCCCGCCGGATCATCAGAGTTGGCGCGATCGCGCGCGTGGAGGGCGAAGGCGCCCTGCACCTCGTGGTCGAGAGCGGGCGCGTCACCGACCTGCGGCTCGAGATCTATGAGCCGCCGCGCTTCTTCGAGGCCTTCGCGCGCGGGCGCCGGGCCGACGAGCTGCCCGATCTGATGGCGCGCATCTGCGGCATCTGCCCGGTCGCCTACCAGATGAGCGCGGTGCACGCGCTCGAGTCGGCCTGGGGCGTCCCGGTGCACCCGGGCGTCCGCGCGCTGCGGCGCCTCTACTACGCCGGCGAATGGATCGAGAGCCACCTGCTCCACATGACCTTCCTGGCCGCACCCGACTTCCTCGGTCTCGACGACGGCATCGAGATCGCGCGCATCCACCGCGCGGAGGTCGAGCGCGCGCTCGCGCTGCGGAAGATCGGCAACCGCATCCTGATCCTGCTCGGCGGGCGCTCGGTGAACCCCGTCGGTGTCCGCATCGGCGGCTTCCACCGGCTCCCGACCGGCGCCGAGCTCCAGGCGTTGGCCGACGACCTGCGCCGCGCGCGCGGCGAGGCGCTCGCACTGCTCCGCTGGTTCGCCTCGCTGCCGGTCCCGAGCCGCCCGCAGGACGTCGAGCTCGTCGCGCTCCGGCATCCGCAGGAGTACCCGATGAACGAGGGGCGCGTGGTCTCCTCGCAGGGGCTCGACGTTGCGGCGGACGCGTTCGAGGACGTCTTCGAGGAGACCCAGGTCGAGCACTCGACGGCGCTGCGCTGCCGACTTCGAGCGCGCGGTCGCTATCTGGTCGGACCGCTCGCGCGCGTCTCGTTGAACGCGGATCGCCTCTCGCCCGCGGCTGCCGCGGCGCGCGAGGAGCTCGCGCACCGCTTCGAACGGCCGGACCCCGCCTCCTCCGTCTTCGCGCGCGGAATCGAGGTGGTCCAGGCGATCGATGCCGCCCTCGAGGCGATCGTCCGCTTCGAGCCTCCGTCGCCGCGCGACGCGTCGCCACCGGTGTCGCCGCGCGCGGCCGTCGGCCGCGCGGCCACCGAGGCGCCTCGCGGAACCCTCTTCGTCGCGGTCGAGACCGACGCCGAGGGGATCGTTCAGAGGCTGCGCATCGTGCCGCCCACGTCGCAGAACCAGGGCCAGATCGAGGAGGACCTGCGCGCTCTCGCCCCTTCGGTGCTCGCGCTGTCGGACGATCGCGCGCGCCGAGCGTGCGAGGCCGCCATCCGGGACTACGACCCGTGCATCTCGTGCGCGACCCACTTCCTGACGCTCACCGTCGAGCGGAGGCCGCCTCGGTGCGCGTGACCGTGATCGGTGTCGGCACTCGGCACGGCGGCGACGCGGCCGGGCTCGCCGTGGTGACGGCGCTCGAAGCTCGCGCGCTGCCGCGATCGGTCGCTCTGGTCCGCTGCGAGCGCCCGCTGCCCGATCTCCTCGAGGCCCTCGCCGGCGCAGACGCGGCGATCGTCGTCGACGCTGCGCGCTCGGACCACGCGGCGCGCGGCGCCCGGCGCGTGGCTCCCGCGGAGCTGGCCGACGTCGCCACGACGTCGTCGCACGGATTCGGGGTGGCCCGCGCGCTCGCGCTCGCCGAGGCGCTCGGCCGGGCGCCTGCCCGCGTCGAGCTGGTGGCGATCGAGGGCGAAGGCGACGCGGACGTCGAGGACGCGGCGCGGATCGTCGTCGAGCTGCTGGCCTCGCTCACGGCTGCGGAGGGCTAGGAATGCACGAGGCGAAGCTGTGTCTCTCGCTGCTGGCGACCGCGGAGCGCGCGCTCGCAGAAGCGGGAGCGGAGCGCATCGCCGCCGTGCACCTGGCGGTGGGAGCGCTGTCCGGGGTGGCTCCGGAGGCGCTCGCCGCGGCGTTCCCGATCTGCGCCGCTGGGACGCGAGCCGACGGCGCCGTGCTCCGCATCGAGCGCATGCCGGGGAGGGACCTGGTCCTGCGCGAGCTGGAGGTGGTCTGAGATGTGCGGGATCTGCGGATGCGACGAGCCCGGCGAGCACCACGGCCCGCCGGGCCCGGCCGAGGAGACGCGGCGACTCGCGGTGGAGCGATCGCTGCTCGCGCACAATCGCGAGCACGCGGCGCGCCTGGCGGCGCGGCTCGCGGCGCGCGGGATCGACGCCATCGGCCTCGTCGGCGGACCGGGCGCCGGGAAGACCTCGCTGCTCGAGGCGACCTTCGCGCGGCTCGGGCCCGCGGCCGCGCAGTGCGAGCTGGTGGTCGAGGGCGACTGCGCGACCGATCTGGACGCGAGACGCGTCGAGGCAGCCGGTGCGCGAGCGGTCCAGGTCGCCACCGGCTCGCTGTGTCATCTCGACGCACACCTCGTCGAGCACGCCCTCGAGCCCGCCGCGCTCGAGGGAGCCCGGCGCCTCTGGATCGAGAACGTCGGCAACCTGGTGTGTCCGGCTCCCTTCCCCTGCGGCGAGCGCCGCCGGGTCGCGCTGGTGTCCGTCGCCGAGGGCGACGACAAGCCGGAGAAGTACCCGGCGCTCTTCGCGAGCGCCGACCTCCTCGTGATCAGCAAGATCGATCTGCTCCCGCACCTCGACTTCGACGTGGAGCGCTGCATCCGCGGCGCGCGACGGGCGCGCGCGTCCCTGCCCGCCCTCCTGCTCTCGGCGCGCTCCGGTACGGGGCTCGACGCCTGGATGCGCTGGGTGGACGGCGAGGCGTCGGCCTAGCCATGTGCCTCGCCGTTCCGGGGCGCGTCTGCGAGCTCTACGAAGAGGAAGGGCTCCGGCTCGCGGCAGTCGCGTTCGGCGGCGTCCGGATGCGGGTCTGCGTCGAGACGCTCCCGGACGTCGCGATCGGGAGCTGGGTGCTCGTCCACGCAGGCGTGGCGCTGCAGGAGCTCGACGCGAGCGCGGCCGACGAGGCGTTGCGGCTGCTCGCCGAGGCCGCGCAGGGCGGAGGCTCCGCATGAGGCTCGTCGACGAGTATCGCGATCCGCATCTCGGCCGCGCGCTTGCCGGCCGCGTGCTGCGGAGCGCATCACGCGCCTGGACGATCATGGAGGTGTGCGGCGGGCAGACGCACTCGATCCTGGCCCACGGCCTCGACGATCTCGTCGCGGAGCGAGTGACGCTGCTCCACGGACCGGGGTGTCCGGTGTGCGTGACACCGCTCGAGACGCTCGACCGCGCGTTGGCGCTGGCCGAGCGCGGCGCGGTCGTCTGCAGCTTCGGCGACATGCTGCGCGTGCCCGGCTCGCGCGGCGACCTGCTCGGCGCCCGGTCGCGCGGCGCAGACGTGCGCGTGGTGTACTCGCCCTTCGACGCCGTGCGGCTCGCCGCCGAGCGACCCGACCTGTCCGTGGTGTTCCTCGCAGTCGGCTTCGAGACGACGGCGCCCGCGGTCGCCGCAGCGGCGCGCTGGGCGCTCGCGCGCGCGCTGGGAAACTTCCTCCTGCTCTGCTCGCACGTGCGTGTCCCGCCTGCGCTCGACGCGATCGCCGGCGCGGCCGAGACGCGGGTCGACGCCTTCCTCGCCGCGGGCCACGTCTGCACCGTGATGGGCACCGGGGAGTACGAGCAGCTCGTCCGGCGCCACCGCCTGCCGATCGTCGCGACCGGCTTCGAGCCGGTCGACATCCTCGAGGGCATCGCGATGGCCGTGGCGCAGCTCGAGGCGGGCGAGGCGCGCGTCGAGATCCAGTACCGGCGCGCGGTGCGACCGGAAGGCAACCCCTCCGCGCGGGCGCTGCTCGAGGACGTCTTCGAGGTGGTCGACCGCCCGTGGCGGGGGATCGGCGTCGTCCCGGGCGGTGGATTGGCGCTCCGGCCTCGCTACGCCGCGCTCGACGCGCTGCGCGCCTTCCCGGAGCTGGCCGGCGAGTCCCCGCGCGAGCCGGCCGCATGTCGGGCGGGCGACGTCCTGCGCGGCGTCCTGCGTCCACCGGCGTGTCCCGCGTTCGGCCGCGGCTGCACCCCGGAGCATCCGCTCGGAGCCCCGATGGTGTCGTCGGAAGGCGCCTGCGCCGCCTACTACCACCATCGCGCTGGAGGGCCTGCATGAGCGAGCCGCTCGACCTCGACCGCCTGGTGAGCCCCAGCTGCCCCGTCCCGGGCGACAGCGAGTGCGTGACGCTCGCGCACGGCGCGGGCGCCGGCGCGAGCGCGCGCTTGTTCGAGGAACGGCTGTGGCCGCATCTCGCGAACGCCGCCCTCGCGCCGCGGCACGACGGCGCCGTGCTCGAGCTACCCGGCTCGCGCCTCGCCTTCACGACCGACACCTTCGTGGTTCGCCCGCTCGAGTTTCCGGGCGGCGACATCGGCTCGCTCGCGGTGCACGGCACGCTCAACGACCTCGCGATGTGCGGCGCTCGACCGCTGGCGCTCTCGTGCGCGCTGGTGCTCGAGGAGGGTCTGGCGCTCGCGACGCTCGAGCGCGTCGTCCGCTCGCTCGCGGCGGCGGCGCGCGCGGCCGGCGTGCCGATCGCCACCGGCGACACCAAGGTCGTGGAGCGCGGCAAGGGCGACGGCGTCTACGTGAACACCGCCGGCGTGGGTCTGGTTCCGGAGGGACGCTGCCTCCGGCCCGACCGCGTCGCGCCGGGTGACGCCGTGCTGGTCTCGGGCGCGCTCGGCGCGCACGGCGCCGCGGTGCTCTCGACGCGCGAGGGGCTCGCGTTCGAGTCGTCGATCCGCAGCGACTCGGCCCTGCTCTCCGGACTGGTCGAGTCGATGCTCGAGGTCGCGCCGGATCTGCATTGCCTGCGCGATCCCACCCGCGGCGGGCTCGGCGCGGCGCTGCACGAGATCGCGAGGGGGGCCGGCTGCGCGATCGAGCTCGACGAGGAGGCGATCCCCGTGGAGGAGCCGGTCCGCGCCGTCTGCGAGCTGCTCGGCCTCGATCCGCTCTTCCTCGCGAGCGAGGGTCGCTGCGTCGCCTTCGCCCCGGAGCCGCAGGCCGACCGCCTGCTCCACGTGATGCGCCGCCACCCGCTCGGGCGCGGCGCGGCGCGCATCGGCCGCGTGGTGAGCGGCCGCCCGCGCGTGGTCCTCCGCACATCCATCGGCACCCGGCGCCTGCTGCTGCTCCCGGCCGGCGAGCCGCTGCCGCGCATCTGCTGATGGAGCCGGTGCGCCGCGAGCTCCGGCTGACGGGCGTCGTGCAGGGCGTCGGCATGCGCCCGTGGGTCGCGCGGCGCGCGCGCTCTCTCGGCCTCGCGGGAAGCGTGTGCAACACCGGAGAAGGGCTCGACATCGAGCTCGAGGGCTCGCCGGACGCGATCGAGCGGTTCTCCGCGGCGCTGCGCGCCGAGCCACCCGCTTGCGCGCGCATCGAGTCGATCGAGGGCACCGAGGCGCGCCCACAGGGCGAGCCCGGCTTCCGCATCGCGCCGAGCGACCCGCGTGGACGCCGGGAGCGCGCTCGGATCCCCCCCGATCTTCCGGTCTGCGCCGCCTGCCTCGGCGAGGTCTTCGATCCGCGCGATCGGCGCCACCGCTACGCCTTCACCCACTGCGCCGAGTGCGGCCCCCGCGCCTCGCTCCTGCTCGGGCTTCCGTGGGACCGGGAGCGCACCTCGATGCACGGCTTCGCGCCGTGCGCCGCGTGTCGCGCCGAGTACGGAGACCCCTCGGGCCGCCGCCATCACGCCGAGACCCTCGCATGCCCGGACTGCGGCCCCAGGCTCCGGGCGTGCGACCGCGACGGCGCCGAACTCCCGGGCGATCCGGTCGAGCAGGCGGCCGAGTGCCTGCGCGCCGGCGGGATCGTCGCGCTCCTCGGCTACGGCGGCTTCCACCTCGCCGTCGACGCGAGCCGCGGAGACGCCGTGACGCGGCTGCGGGCGCGGAAGGCGCGACCCGCGAAGCCGTTCGCCGTTCTGGTGGCCGATCTCGCCGCGGCGCGGCGCATCGCATCGCTCCGGCGCGAGGACGAGACGCTTCTGGCCGGGCCCGCCCGCGCGATCGTGCTCGCGCCCCGCCGCGATCCCGCCTTCCGCGGCGTCGCCGACGGCGTCGCTCCGGGCCTCCGCGACCTCGGGCTCATGCTGCCCTACGCACCGCTGCACTGGCTCCTCCTGTTCGGACCCGGCGCGCGGCCGGAGCGGAACCCGGCGCGTTTCGGGGCGCTGGTGCTGACCTCGGCCAATCGCAGCGGCGAGCCGACGCTGCATCGCGTCGATCGGGCGCGCGAGGCGCTGCGCGAGATCGCCGACCTCTGGGTCGAGCACGATCGACCCGTGGCGCGCCCGAGCGACGACCCGGTCTTCCGCAGCGCGTGCGGCGGCGCGATCCCGCTGCGCCTCTCGCGATCGACGGCCCCGCTCGCGCTGCGCCTCCCGGCCGGACTGCGCGCTCGCGCTCCGATCGTCGCCGTCGGCGGCGACCTGGCATGCGCGCCGGCGCTGGCGGTCGGCGACGAGCTGCTGCTCGCCGAGCACGTCGGGGACCTCGCGCACGCCGACGCCGCCGACGCGCTCGAGGCGCGCGTCTCGGATCTGTGTCGCCTCTCCGGCGTCGCGGCGGCGGTCGCGGTCCACGACGCGCACCCCGGCTACGCGGGCACCGAGATCGCAGGCCGGCTGGCGTCGCACCGGCTCGCCGTGCAACACCATCACGCGCACGCCATGGCGTGCCTGGTCGACAATGGCCGTGCCGGGCCCGCGCTCGCGCTCGCGCTCGACGGCCTTGGCTACGGGCCGGACGGCACGGCCTGGGGCGGCGAGCTCCTGCGGGTCGATGCGATCGGGTTCGAACGGCTCGCGCACCTCGAGACGGTGCCGCTGCCGGGCGGCGACGCGGCTGCCCGCGAGCCCTGGCGGATGGCAGCGGTCTGGCTGGCGAGATCGTTCCCCGAAGGACCGCCCGTCCTGCCGTGGCATGCGCGCCGCGATCCCACCGCGCTGCGCGCGCTCCTCGCCGCCGCGCGAAGCGGCGCGAGCCGGCCGACCTCGTCGTGCGGGCGTCTCTTCGATGCGCTGGCCTCTCTGCTCGATCTGGTCGACGTGGCGTCCCACGAGGGGGAAGCGCCGATGGCGCTCGAGGCGGCGGCCGACGGGCTCGGAGAGCGGAACGAGGCGCCCGCGCCGCAGAGCGCGCGGATCGAGGCGCCCGCGGTCATCGCGGTCGCGCCGCTCGTGCGATCGATCGCAGAGGCGCGCGCGGCCGGCGCCTCCACGGCCTCGCTGGCAAGCGCCTTCCACGCGAGCCTCGCCGACCGGCTCGTGGGCGCGGTGATCGGCTGGGCGCGCCGGCTCGGGCTCGCCGAGGTGGCGCTCACCGGAGGGTGCTTCCAGAATCGCCTGCTGCTCGCACGCGTGAGCGCCGGCCTAGCG
>Ga0335083_10007916_pt1 | contig 13046 bp, 10 predicted proteins | sample Lox_Sample_42_FD_206716 | JGI IMG/M metagenome (GOLD analysis project Ga0335083, IMG submission 206716) | Soil microbial communities from Loxahatchee National Wildlife Refuge, Florida, United States - Lox_Sample_4.2 | ecosystem: Environmental > Terrestrial > Soil > Wetlands | place: USA...
TTGATGGCCGCCGGTCAGGGGTTTTCCATCACCGCGCTGATGGGCATTCTGATGGTGGTCGGCATTGCCGTCTCGAACGGCATCCTGCTCGTCGATGACGCCAATCGGCGCTTCAACGAGGGCATCGACAAGGTCGAGGCGGTGATTCAAGCCGCCCGTTCGCGCTTCGTGCCGATCGCGATGACGAGCCTGGCGACCGTGATCGGACTCATCCCGACGGCCATGGCGCTCGAGAAGGGCACGGAGGCAAACCAGCCGCTCGCGCTCGCCGTCGTGGGCGGCCTCACGTCCTCGACGATTCTGTCGCTCTTCCTCGTTCCCGTCATGTTCCTGTTCTTCGCGAAGCGCGAAACGGCGCGAGCGGAAGAGCACGCCGCGCCGCCGGCGAGCGCGGAGGTGCCCGCATGATTCACCGCATCCTCGTCGCGCTCGACGAGTCTCCGCGCGCCCCGGCGGTGTTCCAGCGCGGGGTCGAGCTCGCGCGCGGTCGCGACGTCGAGCTCATTCTCTTTCGCGCCGTCGCCTCGCCCCAGGAATTCCCCGCAGCGGGCGCCGGCACACCCGCCGACCCGCTCGCACCGAACCTGACTCGCGCGGCCGAGCGGGATCTCAGGATGTACGCCGCGACCGAACCGGAGCTCTCGTCGCGCGTCGTCGTCCGGCTCGAGCTCTCGCCGGACCGTGCCGTGCTCGCCGCGTCCGAGGAGCTCGACGTCGATCTCATCGTCATCGGCAACCACGGCTACAGCGGACTCGACCGGATCCTCGGCACGACGGCCATCCGCGTTCTCCACGGCGCCAAACGCGACGTGCTCATCGTCTTTCGCGGCGCCCATCACGCGCATTGAGCCTCGACCCGACGAGCGCGCGGGGCCGAGCGACGTCGCGCCTCGTCGGAGCAGCGACCGCCGCGTCGAGCCTCGTCAGAGAACGTTGAATCCCGCGCGGAGGTTCAGCGTGGGGAGAAAGCCGTAAGCTTGGAGTGCGCCGTCGGCTGCCGTCTCGGCGACCCCGAGCGCGCCCGAGTCACTCGCCCCGTCGACGGACGTGATCTTGGTGTGCGCGCCGAGCGTACCCATGAAGCCGAGCCCGAGGCCCACGACGAGCCGATTCTCGAACTTCCATTGGTACCCGAGTTCCGCGAGCCAGAGATCGACGTTCGTGCTCGCGCGGTAGGCGTCGGAGAGCGAGCCCACGCCTGCCACCGACCCCGTGACGCTGCCGGTCGCCGACAATTCGGCGTGGCCGTAGCCCGCATCGAGGTAAAGCCCGAGGCTCCGGATCGGCCTGATACCTATTTTCAGCCGAAAGAGGTGCCCCGAAGCGCCCGTGACGTCGAGGGTCGCGTTCGCGCCGCCGTCGGAGACGGAAGCTCCGTGAATCCAAGCGAGCGAGGCTGCCGGGATCCAGCCGTAGTCGCCGAACACGCGCAACCCGAACGGAGTTTCGATGCCCGCTTCGATGCCCACGTCCGTCGGCGCGGTCGCGAAGCCCTCGAGTGCGAGCATGAAGGAGTGATCGGAAGACGCGTCCGCCGCTCGACTCGGCTTTTCGGCCTTGTCCGGCTGCGGCCGCGGATTCGTACTCGGTCTCTCCGGCGTTTGAAACGCGCTTTCGTCCGCGGCGTGGGCCGGAGAGGTCACCGAGAAACAGAGGAGCCCGACCGCGAAGGCACTGCTCTTCGACATGGCGATCATGAAACGAACGTAGGCAGCCGCGTCTTCCGCAGTAAGCGCCGGTAACGCTCCGCAACGAAGCTCGTGACGCGAGCACGCCGTCACATGACGCGAACCGCGCGTGCGCTCGAGCGATCACGAAGTAACAATCGGCAACACGGGCGCGCGCCCAAGACTCGTGTCACACACCGATTGAAGCGCGGTCAGCCTGCGCTCGGGCGCACGTTCTTGTTCGATTGGAACAGGTTCGTCGGATCGAACTTCGCTTTCAGCGCCGCGAGTCGTTCGAAATTGTCGCGGTACGCCGCCCGCACGCGATCTTCGCCCTCCTCGGCGGTGAGGAAGTTCACGTAGACGCCGCCGGTCGAATGCGGACGCATCGCCTCCCAGGCGCCGCGGACCGCGGCGATGTTGGCTTGGGCGTTCGGGTCGTCGGGGAGCCAACAGCCGGCGGAGCCGAACATGTACTCGGCGTCGCGGTTGCCGACGGCGCCGTCGTCTTTGGCGTGCTCGCGAATGGCGCCGCCGACGTGGAAGAGGACGAGCTGTGAGAGCGGCGTCGCCGGCTTCGATGCGTGCGTGATGAAGGCGTCGCGCGCGGCGGGCGTCAACACGGGTAAAAATTCGCTCTTCCAGTAGTAGTGAGGGCCGCGCGGCTGCGTCGCGTCGAGCATCGATTGCTGAACGGCGTAAGGCTTGCGCGCGACGAGATCGACGAGCGGGTTGCCGAGCGCGCGGAAGGGCGCGAGGTCGGCCGTGGCTTGTGCTTCGGAGCCGGTGTGACACACAACGAGCAGCACGATGAGCTTGCCGTGCCACTCTTGGGGCAAGAACGGCGCGGGCGGCGCGAGGCGCACGGTGAGCGCCAGTGTGAGCTCGCGCGGCAGACTCGGCGTGCGCGCGGCGTACTCGGCGAGCACCGCGGCGGCGCGGTCGCCCGGCCACGCGATGAGTCCGCCGGTCACCTGCGGCCCCACGTCGTGCAGGCGGTAGGTGAAGCGGGTGACGATGCCGAAGTTGCCGCCCCCGCCGCGGATGGCCCAGAAAAGGTCCGGATTTTCGTCGGCGTTGGCGGTGAGGACGCGCGCGTCGGCGGTGACGACCTCGGCCTCGACGAGGTTGTCGGACGTCCACCCGAATCGTCGCGTGAGGTAGCCGTAGCCGCCGCCCAGCGTGAGGCCGGCGACGCCCGTCTCCGAGACGAAGCCGAGCACCGTCGCGAGGCCGTGGAGCTGCGTTTCGCGATCGACGTCGCCGAGCAGGGCGCCCGGCTGGACGTGCGCGAGTTTCTTCTTTGCGTCGACGTGGACCGCCTTCAGTCGGCAAAAGTCGACGGTGAGCCCGTGCTCGGGGAGGCAGGTTCCGGCGAGGTTGTGGCCGCCGCCTTTCGGCGCGATGGGGATGCGCCGTTCGGCGGCGAAGCGGACGCACTCGACGACGTCCGCGGTGCCGCTCGGTCGCACCACGAGCGCGGGACGCGACTTCACCATGCCGTTCCAGATGGTGACGCTCTCGGAGAACGCCGTCGGATCGGCGTCGGGCAAGAGCAGCGGACCGCGCAGGCGCGCGCGAAAGGGAGTCAGAGCAGCGGTATCAACGATGGGTGAAGTCGTCATTCGGCAATAACCCTCTCGCGGCTCGTACAACGGTAGTGCGCGCGGGTCCATAGCCGACGATGCCCGCTGCACCTCGCTCGGCTTCCGCCTGCCGCCATGCGCGAGCCGACGCGACCCGACCCGAGCGCTGCGCGCGCCGCCTTCTCGAAACATGAAATGACGCAAAAAAAGCTGTTGGGCGCCCGGCTCCCCGTTCCGCTACGCTCACGGCATGAGTGAGAATTCGAGTGCACCGCGGTCCGCTTGCCCGCATTGCGGGCAGCCGGCGGGTGTCAGTCCCTGGCATCTGCTGCCGTCGAGCAATTCACGTCGCGTACTCACGTGCGTGCACTGCCAGGGACACTACGATCTCGCCGATAGCTCGAAGATTGCGTCCACGGTGGGCGCGCTCTTCGGCCTCGGTCCGGGCGTGTACTTGCTCGGCACCATCGTGCGGGCCGGTCACAATCAGGCGCTCTACAAGATCGCGGGCAGCGTCGCCTGCATGGCGCTCTTCCTGATCGGCTCGATGGTCGCGGGCGCGCTCACGTTGAAACTCGTCCCCAAACGTTGAAGCGCCGTCGCGGTGCGGTTCACGACGCGGTGAATGACCTTGAGCCGCACTGAGCGCCGTGTTAACCGCCGAAGCATGCTGCGCTTGGCTCGTTGGATTTTGATTCTCGGGTTTGGCGGCAGTATTGCCGCGGGTTGTGCCGGCGACGATGACACCGGGAGCGGCACGACCGGCGGGAGCGCGGGCCACGGTGGGACCGCCGGCAAATCGAGCACGGCCGGCAAGGGTGGGACGGCCGGAAAATCGGGTGCAGGCGGCTCGGGCGCGACGGGCGGCTCGGGCGCGAGCGGCGGCACGCACGGGGGCGGCTCGGGCGCGGGTGGCGGCTCGAGCGGCGAGGGCGCCTCGGGCGGCGGCAGCGGCGCGCCGGGCGGTGCGGCCGGTGCGGGCCAGGCCGGCATGAGCACGGGCACGGCCGGTGCGGCGGGCGAGGCGGGCGCAGGCGGCGCGGTCTCGGACATCGCCTGCGATCCGAGGGCCGAACTGGTCCAAAACGGCGACTTCGATGCCGGCTTCGACGCGTTCGAAACCGATTACACCACGGTCGATGCGCCCACGCAGATCAGCACGAACGGCGCCTGCACCGTGGCGAGCGATCCGAGCGTCGTGCGTGAAACCTATACCGATTGGGTGAAGTTCGGCGATCACACGACCGGCGACGGCCCGATGCTCATTTGCGACGGGGCGCTCACTGCCGGCGCCGTCACCTGGAAACAAACGGTGAACGTCGTCCCGCACACCTCGTACCTCTTCACGTTTTGGCTCTCGAACATCGAGCCGAGTAGCTCCCTGTCCACGCTGCAGGGTTTCGTGAACGACGAGCAAATCGGGAGCACCCTCACGGCCGATCCCACTGCCGGCACCTGGGCCGGTTACGTCGGTGTTTGGGATTCCGGAACGAACACCAGCGCCACCCTTTCGATCGTCGATTCGAACACGGGCGCGGCCTGGAACGACTTCGCGCTCGACGACGTATCGTTCGTGCCGCTCTGCACGTCCAAGCTGAGCGACGCCTGCCTCTCGAACAGCACCTGGACGCAAACGCAGACGTCCTCGAACGCGTGCGCCTGTCAAAGCTCCACGTGGAAGTTCGTGCCGCTCGGCGACGGCACCTGGTCCGCCACCGAATCGGGGTGCGCGAACGCGACGGGCGTCGTTCACGCGCGCGGCGAAACCGTCTCCGTCGACTTCTCGTATGCCGACGGCGACAGCGCGACGGCCGTCGGCGTCTACACGTTTCCGCTCGAAGCCTGCATGGGCGGCGACGGCACCGTCGCGTGGAGCGCAGGCTCTTGTGCCGGCGTCAGCGCCGACAGCTCTTGGACTCGCTCCTGGTAGCTCGCGAGACTCTCGCCGCGCACTGAGCGCTGACGGCGGCGTGGCGGCGCAACTTGAGCAGCGTTGGCGCAAACCGCTTGGCGTGAGTTGCGCCAAGCGTCGTGTCTGACCCCGCCCGCGCGCGTTGAGTCGCCGCTTTCGCGCGTGGCGCCGGCGGCACGGGGCTTGCTGAACGCGAGGCCTCGGCTCGGGCATGGAGCCCCAATTCGACCGAGGGAGGACCTCTATGAGAAATCTGAATCACGCCGCGCGCACGTCGCTCGCCCCCCTGTTCCTGATGCTGCTCACCCATTGTGGGAGCGGCGATGCCGGGACCGACAACGTCGAGTCCACCTCGGAAGACATCGTCAACGGCACCTCGATCGCGGTCAATTCGTTGGGCGTCGTCGCCCTGTATCAGAACGGTCGCATGGAGTGCTCCGGCGTCGAGATGCCGAACTCCGAGTGGATCCTCACCGCGCGCCATTGCGTGATCGGCTCGGACGGCAACTTCCTGCCGCTCAGCACGTTTTGGATCACGAACGTCGTGAGTCCGGGGCAGACCGAACCCAATCCATCGACGCTGCCCGCGGCCTCCTACGCCAACGTGACCGCCCTGCGCGTCTACGCCGCCAACGTCGATTTTGCCGTGGCGCGTCTCTCCCACAAGCTCTCGGGCACGACCGCGACGGGACTCGGCGACGGCCCCTCCGCCCTCGTGAACAAGATCGTCGAGTGCGACGGGTACGGCCGCAACGCGCCTCAGACCGGCGCGTACGGGACGCTACTCGGCTCGTCCTTGCAGATCACGAGTACGCTCGTTTATCCCACGTCGCCGACCGTCGGAGAGATCGTGCTCGCCAAGAACGCGAGCGGCCAGATCGTCATCAACGGCGACTCCGGCGGGCCGTGCTTCGAACCCACGAGCGGAGGGGCGAAGATCATTTCGATCAACAGCACGGTCAACAACGAGTCGGCGCCCACGCAGGGCTCCTCGGTCGCCGTCGGAGCGGGCACCCCGTGGAACCCGTGGATCCAAACCACCGCGGCCTCGCGCTTTCTCGCCACGGCCAGCAACGGACCGTCGGGCTACGGACGCTCGGACGAGGTCAACTCGGTCGTTCGCCGGCATAGCAGCAATCACATTCACGAGCTTTATCTGGACTCCGCGGGCTGGCACTGGGGTGATCTCACGGCGATCACCGGCGCGCCCAACGCGGCCGGTCCCGCCTCGGGGTACCGTCGCTCGGACGGGACCAACTCGGTCTTGTATCGAGGCTCGGACGGTCACATCCGCGAGCTCTATCTCGACGGCGCCGGCTGGCACTGGGGCGACGTCACGTCGATCACCGGCGCGCCCGTCGCGGCGGGAGATCCGGCGGCGTACGTGCGTTCGGACGGGACCAACTCGGTCTTGTATCGAGGCTCGGACAATCACATCCGGGAGCTCTATCTCGACGGCGCCGGCTGGCACTGGGGTGATCTCACGTCGATCACCGGGGCGCCGGTCGCGGCGGGAGATCCGGCGGCGTACGTGCGTTCGGACGGCGTGAACTCGGTCGTGTATCGGGGCTCGGACGGTCACATCCGCGAGCTCTATCTCGACGGCGCCGGCTGGCATTGGGGCGACCTCACGCTCATCACCGGATCCGTCGTCGCGGCGGGGAACCCCGCGGGCTACGCGCGCGCCGATCGGGTCAACGCCGTGGTGTTCCGGAGCTCCGACGGTCACATCCGCGAGCTCTCGCTCGACAGCGCCGGCTGGCACTGGGGTGATCTCACCTCCGTCACCGGAGCGCCCGCCACCGCGGTGGGCGATCCGTTCGCCTACGTGCGTTCGGACGGAGTCAACTCGGTGGTGTTCCGAACCTCCGACGGCCACATCCACGATGACTATCTCGACAGCGCCGGCTGGCACACGTGGGACGTGACGGGCACCATCGGCGGCGCGCTCGCCGTTGCCGATCCGGCGGCGTACATGCGGACCGACGGCGTGAACTCGGTCATCTATCAGAGCTCCGATGGTCACATCCGCGAGCTTTATCTCGACAGCGGCGGCTGGCACGCGGGCGATTTGACGGCCGCCTCGGGCGAGTGAGTCGGTGAGACCGGCCGGGCGCGACGGCTCTCACTGCCGTCGCGCCGCCGGCCGAGCTCGTTCGCATCAGGGCGTGTGTGGACCCCGCTCTCCCAACCACCAGCGCGGCTTGGCGCGCGGGCCGTACGTCAGCCCGAACTCCGACATCGCCCGGGCGCGGATCGTCTCGACCGCTTCGTCCGGCGAGTCCGTGATGAGCCAGCGGCTGACATCCGAAGCGTCGATGGTTCCGGCGGCAAGGAGTCCCCCGCGCAGGTAGTCGACGAGCGGGGTCCAGAAGCTCTTGCCCATCAGCACCAAGGGGAAATCTTGCATCTTGCCGGTCTGCACGAGCACCGACGTTTCGAAGAGTTCGTCGAGCGTTCCGATGCCGCCCGGCATGGCCACGAAGGCGTACGAATACTTTTCGAGCAGCATCTTGCGCACGAAGAAGTAGCGAAACTCGACCCAGCGATCGAGGTACGCATTCGGCTTCTGCTCGACGGGTAGGGTGATGTTGCTCCCCACCGAATAGCCGCCTCCTTCTTTGGCGCCGCGATTGGCCGCCTCCATGATTCCGGGCCCGCCGCCCGTCATCACCGTGAACCCCGCCTGCGCGAGCTTCGTCCCGAGCTCACGCGCGAGCGCGTAGTACGGATGATCTTCCTTGAAGCGCGCCGAGCCGAAAACGGTGACGCAAGGCCCGACGAAATGCAGGTGCCGAAAGCCTTTGACGCACTCGGCGAAGATGCGCCACGCCTCTCGCAGCTCGGTCGTGCGCGGCCGCGGCCCACGCAAGAAGCTCCGTTCCGTCGCGTCGCGGGTGCCCTTGCCCCAGTCTTTTTCACGAGTATTCATGCGCGCGCGAAGTCCACGAAGCCACGCTCGAAATCCGTCTCGACGAGCTCGACGTGCACGCGATCGCCGACCTCGAGCCCGTGGTAGCCGCGCACGAGCTTGCCTTCCGCGGCGGGGCGGCCGATGCGGACCCAGGTGCCCTTCGGCGAAGCGCCCGTGACGATCGCGTCGAAGCGCTGCCCGATGCGACGCGAGAGGAGCAGCGCCGCCGCCGACTTTCGCACCCGCCGCTCGACTTTGGTGGCGTTGTCTTCCTGCTCCGTGCAATGAGCGGCAAGGAAGCGCAAGTCGTCGCTCGTGTAGGGCGGCGCTCCGTCGGACAGCGCGGCTTTCAGCAAACGCTGCGTGAGCAGATCGGGAAAACGGCGGTTCGGGGCGGTCGAGTGCGTGTAGTCTTTGAGAGCGAGACCGAAGTGCCCGGCGCCGTGCTCGCCCGGCTGTTCGAGGACGTACTCGCCGCGTCCCAGCAGCTTGATGACCGAAAGCGACAGATCGGCGAAGCGCGCGGGATCCGCCTCTCGACGTTGCCGCAGGAAGGCGTCGAGAGCGGCGCTCGAGGGTTCGGCCGGCAGGCGTTCGCCGAAGGGCTCGGCCAAGCTCACGATCTTCGCCCAGCGCTCGGGTGAACGCAGCACGCGCCGGAGCGAGGGGAAGCGCTTGCCGTCGAGGAAACGCGCGGTGACGCCGTTCGCGGCGATCATGAAGTCTTCGATCAGGTCTTTGGCGCGATTGCGGCCCTCCGGCACGAGATCGGAGAGCACGTCGCCCTCGAAGACGGGGCGCGCCTCGAGCGCCTCGAGCGTGAGCGCGCCGTGCCGAGCGCGCAGCCGCCGGAGCCGTTGCGCGAGGTCGTCCTGCAGACGCAGCTGCTCGGCGAGGCCTTCGACCGCGAGCACGCGCGCGGGCGCGGCGGCGGTGCCCTCGAGCCACGCGGCGACCGCGTTGTAGGCGAGCTTGGCGCGGTTCTGGACGGTCGCCGGGTACACGGCCGGCTCGCTGATCGCGCCTTCCGAGTCCACCACCATCTCGACCACGATCGCCTGGCGCTCGACGTTTTCGCCGAGCGAGGTGAGGTCCGTCGAGAGCTTTTCGGGCAGCATCGGGAAGATCTGCGCGGCGGTGTAGACCGACGTGGTGTTCGTCCGAGCGTGGCCGTCGATGGCAGCGCCCTGTTTCACGAGCGCGTCCACGTCGGCGATCGCGACCAGGAGCTTGGCTTTTCCGCCCTCGAGCCGCTCGGCGACGGTGAGCTGGTCGAGATCGAGCGAATCGTCGTTGTCGATCGAGGCCCAGAGTAAGCCGCGGAGATCGCGACAGGCCGAGTCGCTCGGAACGGCCGCGCGAGTCAGGGTATCGGTCTCGGCCAGCACGGCCGCCGAGAATTCCGGCAAGAGTCCGCGCTCGAGCATGGCGCGGCGGGCGACCGCGCGAAGATCCGTCCGGTGCTGATGCGTGCGGGAGGTTTCGTGCATGCGCGCCCGACTTAGCACGGGCCGGAACCGGCGGACGAACCGGCGTAGTTCTACGTTCGGTCGGTAGGAAATGACCATTTGAACGCGAAGTGCCAGATGGCATGAGCAGATGAGCGTCGGTGGGGCGCCGCGCCAAAGGAGTTCATCATGCGCACGAAGTGGATCGCGTCCGGTATTTTGTCGGTGGGGCTCGTCGGCTGCGCTCAGGCTCACAACGGGGACCTCGCGGGTGATTCGGCGTCCGAGCTCGCCGAGCCCGCCGCGACGGAGACCGAGGCGGACGTCACGCTGCGACGGCTCGATTGGAGTGATTGCGGCGGCGGATTCGAGTGCACGACTGCGGCGCTCCCGCTCGATTACTCGAAGCCGCGCGGCGACACGGTCGCCGTCGCGGTCACGCGCTTGCCGGCGCAGGATCGAGCCCGTCGCGTCGGCTCGTTGTTCATCAACTTCGGCGGCCCGGGCGGGGATGCGGTCGCGTCGCTGCAGGCGTTCGGCGCCGACCTCTTCGCCACCCTCAATCAGCGCTTCGATATCGTCGGCTTCGATCCGCGCGGCACCGGGCAAACGCAATACGCGATCGATTGCGCAATCGATCAGGAGAAACTCGGGCTCTATCGCCAGCCGTTCACGACACCGGACAACGCCGACCCCGATCGCATGCTCACCGACGCGCAGACCTACGTGGACGCTTGCGTGAGCAAGAATCCGACGATCTTGCCCTACGCTTCGACGGCCGACGCCGCGCGCGACATGGACGCGCTGCGCGCCGCCGTGGGCGACCCGCGCCTCAACTACCTCGGTTTCTCCTACGGCACGTTTCTCGGCGCGACGTATGCGAGCCTGTTTCCGGGCAGGTACCGCGCGCTCGTGCTCGACGGGGCGCTCGATCCGGACGCGTACATCAATCGCCCGAGCGCGACGCTCCTCGCTCAAAACGGCGGCTTCGATCGCGCTCTCGATCGGTTTTTCCAGGCTTGTGCCGTCGATCAGACCGCGTGTCTCGGCTTCGGCGGCAGCGACCCGCACGCGGCCTTCGACAATCTGGTGGCGAGCGCCCGCGTGCAGTCACTCCCCGCCGCGGGCGACGACCCGCGCCCCGTCGGCGGCGACGACATTCTCGCGGCCGCCTTCGTCGTCCTGTACGCGAAACAGAACTGGCCGTTGCTCGCGCAGAGTCTCGCGCTCGCGAGCCAGGGTGACGGCTCCGGCATCCGCTTCTTGGCCGACGCGTTCTACGGGCGGCTCGACGACGGCACGTACGATCCGCTGAGCGATCGTTACTTCGTGCTCGGCGCCGTGGAACAAGTCTATTCGTCGGACATCCAGGGGTTTTTGCAGAACGGCGCGCTCTCTTGGTCCGAGTTCGATCACGCTTGGTGGAACGCCGGCTACTACGCCGAATTGCCGCTCGGGCTCTTCTCCGTTCACGCGAAGAATCCGTTCCGCGGGCCGTTCCGCGCGGCTCGCTCGTCACCGACCGTCCTCGTCGTCGGCACGACGTACGACCCGGCGACGCCGTACCGCGACGCCAAGCGCATGGTCGCCGAGCTCGGGAACGCCCGCTTGCTCACCATGCAAGGCGACGGTCACACCGCCTACGGCGGCAACTCGAGCTGCATCGACTCGGCCGTCGAAGCCTACTTCCTCCGCGGCACATTGCCGAAAGCCGGGACCGTCTGTCTGCAGGACGTCCCGTTCGCGCAACCGGACGCCGTCGCGGAAGCGAAAGGCGCCGTCGCCGCCGGCCTCGCCACGTCCGCGGCGGGCCCCTTGCTCGCTCGCGCGTGGGCGGCGCGCGGCCGGCATTGAACGGTATCGGCCGTGGCCGTGGTCTGTCGTGCTTCTTGTGTCGGATACACGCGAGCGAGCTTGGGTGTTCCCGTCGCAATGAGCCCGTAGCGTTCGGATCTCGCTGTGGCGATCGCGACCCGTGGTTTTGCCCGGCGCGTCGCAGGAGCGCGTTCGGCGGGAACGGCTCTTGCCCCTCCTTCGGGCGGAAGGAGTTCGCCATGTCCATTCAACGAATCATCACCGCGTTCGTCATCGGCAGTGCCGTCGCCGCCTGCTCCCATCAGCAGATGGCCGCGAAAGCTCCGCAAACCACCGCAGCGACGACCTCGACGCCTCAGCCTGCGACGCGAGCGGCGGAGCAGGCCGTCACCGTCCAGGCCAGCCCCAAAATACGACAAGCGTGTAACCTGCCTGACGGCCGCGCCGATTCCCCGCTTTTCGATTTCGATCGCTCGGACCTGCACGTGCGAGGTCAAACGATTCTCGACGGCGTGGCCTCGTGCATGCAGAGCGGCAAGCTGAAGGGCGAAGACGTCCACGCGATTGGCTTCGCGGATCCGCGCGGGACCGAAGCGTACAACATGGACCTCGGCACACGCCGTGCTCAGGCTGCGCGCCAATACCTCGAAGGGCAAGGCGTCAACGCGGGACGCATCGGCGTTGCAACCTGCGGCAAGCACGAAGCTACCGGCACCGACGAGCCGACGTGGGTCGAAGATCGGCGCGTGGAGCTCGCGATGTCGGACGAAGCGCTGCCGAGCAACAAGTGCGTCTTCGACTCACGCGCCACGAGCGAGACGGCGAACCGTTAGGGCGGTTTACCGCGTGACCGAGCGTGAGCCGGGCACTCAGCCGAGCCCGATACGCACCGCGACGAACGCGGCGTAGAGCGCGATGATGAGGCCGCCTGCGACGCGCGACAGGCCGCGTTCGAGCGCCGCCCAGCCGGTGGCGACTAGCGTGAGTCCGAGCAGCCCTCCGAGCTCGACCAGGCTCGACGTCGTGACGGGCGAGGCTCCGAGCAGCAGCGTCGGCAACCCGATGCCGAACACGAGGTTCAGGGTGTTGCTATTCAGGGTCTCGCTCACGACAGCCGCGCCCTGGCCGCTCCGGGCGAGGCGAGCGGCGGTGTACGCGTTCGGAAACCCGGTGAGCGCGGCGATGCCCAGGGCGCCGGCGAGCGCACGGGGAACGTTCAAAGCGCGCGCGATACGGACGCTCGTTCGAACGAGGCCCATGCTGCCGAAGACGATGAGCAGAAGCGCGCCGGCGATGAGCAGCGTGATGACGAGCCCGCGCCGATGGGGCTCGCGCTCTTTCGGCTCCGAAGACGATTCTCGCCTGGTTTCTTCGGTTTCGTCGTGGATCACCTCGAACCAGACGAGCATGACGTAGCAAGCGAACGAGACGACGAGGAGGACCATCGCCAACGCGGGCCCGACCAGTTTCAAGAGGAGGAGCGCCGTGATGCCCGTGATGAGGAGGGAGGCCGCGCCGTTGAAGACGACGCCGGCTCGGCCGAGCGCTATTCGTCGGGTGAGGAACGGGCTCAGGCCGAGCAGCGCCGCGAGGTTGAACAGGTTCGAACCGAGCACCACGCCGATGCCCATTTGGTGCTCGCCCGCCATGAGCGCCGAAATGGCCGAGGAGATTTCCGGAGAATCGGCACCGAGCGCCGTGATG
>Ga0335083_10007917_pt1 | contig 13045 bp, 10 predicted proteins | sample Lox_Sample_42_FD_206716 | JGI IMG/M metagenome (GOLD analysis project Ga0335083, IMG submission 206716) | Soil microbial communities from Loxahatchee National Wildlife Refuge, Florida, United States - Lox_Sample_4.2 | ecosystem: Environmental > Terrestrial > Soil > Wetlands | place: USA...
CGCGTTGCCGTAGGATCCCGCTTCGGGTCGGCAGTATAGACCCCGTCGACATCGGTCGCCTTGAAAACCGCATCGCAGCCCATTTCCGCGGCGCGCAAAATGGCCGTGGTGTCGGTGGTGAAGTACGGATTCCCAGTTCCACCGGCGAACACAATAATGCGGCCATCTTCCAGGTGCCGGAGCGCGCGCTGACGTTCGTAGGTCTCGCAGACCTGCGGCATCGCCAGCGCCGACATGGTGCGCGCACTCGCGCCGGCGCGTTCGATCGCCGCTTCAAGCACGAGGCCGTTCATGACGGTCGCCAGCATTCCCATCGCATCGGCCGTCGGGCGCGACAGCCCATCCTCGGAAATCTGCGCGCCGCGAAGAATGTTGCCCCCGCCGACCACCACGCCGAGGTCGATTCCGAGTTTGTGGGCGGCGATGAGCTCCGCGGCAAACCGATCGATGGTCGGCTGATGGATCCCGAAATTTTCCGGACCGCTCAGCGCCTCGCCGGAGAGCTTGACAATTACGCGTCGGTAATTCGAGTTCGGCATCGCCGCGATGATCCGCCCCTGTCGGATGGGTTGAATGAAGCAAAACCCATCGCACCTCTGCGGTGGGTTTCGCCTGGCTCAACCCACCTTACGCAGTGCTACACGCGATTCAGTGCGCACCCGCAAGGGCTGCGACTTCGCCGCCGAAATCCTCGCTCGGCCGGTCGATGCCTTCACCAAGTGCATACCGAACGAAGCCGGTGACTTTGATCGGCGCACCCACTTTGCCCTCGGCTTCCTTCACCGCCTGCGCCACGCTCTTTTTGTCGTCGAAGATGAAGCCCTGATCGAGCAGACAGACCTCCTTGTAGAAGGTCTTGAGCCCCGACTCGACGATCTTCTCGATGACGTTTGCGGGCTTGCCCTGGGCCTTGAACTTCTCGGCGAGAACGTTCCGTTCACGCTCGACGGTCGCAGCATCCAGTCCCGACGGCTCGATCGCCTGCGGGTTGGCCGAGGCCACATGCATCGCGACCATCCGACCGAAGGCCTTCAGCTCGTCCGCATCACCGGTCGATTCGAGCCCGACAATCACGCCGATCCGGCCTAATCCGTCGATGACGGAATTGTGCACGTAGCTTGCGACCACGCCCTTGCCCACAGAAACGGAAGCCGCCCGCCGCAGCGTCATATTCTCGCCGACCTTGGCAATGGTCTCGGTGATTGCTTCAGCAACTGTGCGATCGCCCACGCGGCCGGCGAGGATTTTCTGCACGTCGGTGCCGGTGGTCAGCGCCACATCTGCGATCATCTTCACCAGGCCCTGAAAGAGGTCATTGCGCGCGACAAAGTCGGTTTCAGAATTCACCTCGACGACGACGCCCTTGTTGGCTGCGAGCGCGATACCGATCAGACCTTCGGCGGCGACCCGTCCGGCTTTCTTGGCGGCCTTGGCAAGGCCCTTTTTGCGCAGCCAGTCGACCGCGGACTCCAGATCCCCACCGCTCTCCCCGAGCGCCGCCTTGCAGTCCATCATGCCGGCTCCGGTTTTGTCGCGGAGCTCTTTCACCATGCTTGCGCTGATGTTTGCCATTTCGTTCGATCCTTGTCGCCTTGCCATTCCGGGGCGCACTGGTCGGGCGCGCCTGAGTGCATAATCACAACGCAAAGAGATAATGACGCGGACTTAAGATTTCACGGCTTGTGACTATGGATTCCGGCTCATAGTGAAGCCTCGCCCCGGTATCGCAGCCTTCGCAAACCGTCACTCAGCCTCGGTCGCCATCTGCTCCTTGGCCCGCGCGATCCAGCCTTCGACACGGCCCGGAAGCCCGACCTCCTCGCCGATGTTATGAGCGGCAACGGGAGAAAGTTCGGCGATCTGCCAGACGTGAAAAATGCCGAGATCGTTGAGCTGCTTTTCAATCGCCGGCGACACGCCGGGGAACTTCTTAAGATCGTCGGCGACGCCGCGCGGCCCGGACAGCGCCTGAAAGCCGAGCTTGTCGGTCTCGGGCGGCAAATCCTCGACAATGACCGGTTCTGCCAGCGCGCCCACGTCGATGCGCTCGCCCTGCGCGCGCGAGATACCGTCAATCACGGCTCTGGCGATCAGGTCGCAGTAGAGCGTGATGGCGCGGCTGGCGTCATCATTGCCAGGCACCACGTAGGTGATGCCTTCCGGGTCGCAATTGGTGTCGACCACGGCGGCAACCGGCACATTGAGCCGCCGCGCTTCCTTGATCGCGATGTCTTCTTTGTTGGTGTCGATCACAAAGACGAGGTCGGGCAGTCCGCCCATGTCCTTGATCCCGCCGAGCGCGCGGTCGAGCTTGTCGCGCTCGCGCTGCAAGGTCAGCCGCTCTTTCTTGGTGTAGCCCTGCGCCTCGTTGGACGACAGCATTTCCTCCAGCGTCCGCAGCCGCTTGATCGAGTTGGAAACGGTCTTCCAGTTGGTCAGCGTGCCGCCGAGCCAGCGCGAGTTGACGTAGTATTGCGCGGACTTTTTGGCAGCCTCGGCGATGGCGTCCTGCGCCTGCCGCTTGGTGCCGACGAACAGAATTCGCCCGCCGCGCGCCACGGTATCGCTCACCGCCTGCAACGCGCGATGCAGCATCGGCACGGTCTGGGTCAGGTCGATAATGTGGATGTTGTTGCGGGTGCCGAAGATGTACTCAGCCATCTTCGGATTCCAACGATGGGCCTGATGGCCGAAATGAACGCCAGCTTCCAAAAGCTGACGCATGCTGTAGTCGGGCAGCGCCATATCCGTTCTCCGGTTGATCCGCCGCGGACCGATGAGCCAAACCTTGCGGGTTGGGCACCGGACGGCTTTTTAGGCCAAGGTCCGCGTGTGAAGTTGGCGCCTTATATAGGGATATGCCCCGACGACGCAACTTGAACGTTCTCGGGACCGTCGACGACCGCTCGCGACGCTCAATAACCCCTTCGCCGTCGCTTTTTGGCGGCTTTTTTCGCAGCGAGGCGGGCTGCGGCCGCGGCGTCAAACTCGGACACTTCTACTTGATCATTGGCGACTTGTTGGGAGGGCGCCGAGCCCACTTTCGCCCGGTCGAGGATGAAGCGGGCGTAGTCGTCCATGTCGCCGGCAAACGGCTTGATGTGGCCATTGGCCGTCAGCCACAGCCGGTCAGCCACGAGTTCGATCAGCGAGCGGTCGTGGGTGATGAGGATGACGGCGCCTTCGTAATCGTTGAGCGCATCGAGGAGCGCCCGGCGGCTGTCGATATCGAGATGGTTGGTCGGCTCGTCAAGAATGAGCAGGTGCGGCGCCGCCATGGCGACAAGGTTGAGCAACAGCCGCGCGCGTTCGCCGCCGGACAGGTTGGCGACGGTGGTTTCCTGCTTGTCGAATGACAGACCGAACTGCGCCAGCCGCGAGCGGCGTGAAGACTCGCTGTCATCCGGCCGCTCGCGCCGCATGATCTCGAGCGGTGTATCATCCGGGTCGAGTGCTTCGATCTGGTGCTGATGAAACCAGCCGACCCGGATGCGCTGCTCGCGCTTCATCTGGCCGGATTGCAGCGGCAACGCGCCTGCAACCATCTTGGCGAACGTCGACTTGCCCGCGCCATTGACGCCCAACAAGCCGATCCGATCGTCGACATCGAGCCGCAGATTAAGGTTCCGGAGAACCGCAGTGCCGTTGTAGCCGACCGCCGCGCTTTCAAGCTGGATCAACGGCGGAGCCAAAGGTCGCAGCGGCGACGGCAGCGTAAATGGCGCAACGCGCTCCTCGATCGTCTCCGCGATCGGCTCGAGCTTGGCCAGACGTTTGATCCGCGATTGCGCCTGCGTTGCCTTGCTGGCCTTGGCCCGGAAGCGATCGATGAAGCGCTGGAGATGCGCGCGCTCGGCGTCCTGTTTGGCCTTGGTCGCGGCTTGCAGGCGCGTCTTCTCCGCGCGCCGGGTCTCGAAGTCGTTGTAGCCGCCGGTGTAAAGCTCAAGCTTGCCTTGGCTTAAGTGCAGGATGGCGTCGACCGAATTGTTGAGCAGCTCGCGGTCGTGGCTGACAATCAGCGCCGTATGCGGATACTTCTTCAGCCGCGCCTCCAGCCAAAGTGCGCCTTCAAGATCGAGATAGTTGGTTGGTTCGTCGAGCAGCAGCAAATCCGGTTCCGCAAACAGCGCCGCCGCCAGAGCCACCCGCATCCGCCAGCCGCCGGAAAATTCAGCCATTGGACGGTCGAGGTCGGCATTGGCGAAACCGAGCCCGCTGAGGATTTCAGCCGCGCGCGCCGGAGCCCGATCCGCATCGATGGCGTTGAGCTGCTGGTAGATGTCCGCAAGCTGTTCCGGCTCGGCGGTTTCAAGCGCCGCGTTGAGCGCTTCACGTCTGCTATCGGCGGCGAGGATCGTGTCGAGGAGGCTTGTCGGCGTCGCCGGATGTTCCTGGTCGACCGATCCGATCCGCGCAGCCTTCGGCAACAGAATCTCGCCGCTGAGCGGAATGAGATCGCCGACGATGAGCTTAAAAAGCGTTGACTTCCCCACTCCGTTTCGTCCGACCAGCCCGACCTTGGCGCCGGGCGGAATCGATACGCTCGCCGAATCGAAAAATCGCCGGCCCCACGCGTCAAAGATAAGGTTCTCGATCCGAAGCATATCGCGGTGCCGAATTAACGATGAATTGTGAAGAAAGGGGCGCTCTCTTACCGCGCCGCGCTTCAGATAGCGAGGGCAGATGTCAATTTCAATTCATTTGCGTAAAGCGCGTCATTGCGAGCCCACGGGTCCGGCCCGAAGTGGCCGGCCCGATGACAGGCTCCGCGAAGCAATCCAGTCCGGCCGCGAGGCCTGGATTGCTTCGTCGCTCCTCGCGATGAGCTAGAAACTAAAGTGCCTCGACCGTCACCACACCTGTCACCGCCTTGATGGCGCCGGCGATCTGCGGCGAGACCTTGAAGCGGCCCGGCAGCTTGACTTCGACCTCGTTGCCGTTTTCGAGCATCAAGACCATGCTGACTTCGCCCTCGGCATGATCAGCGCCGTTGCGCGCGGACGGAAGCTTGATCGGCTCAAGGCGCTTCGCCACGCCTTCGATCGGCGCGTCGTTGCGCAAGAACACGCGCAGGCCCTTCTGCATTTTCGCCGCCGCCTGATCGAGCGGCTCGACCGACTGGATGCGAGCGCGCACTTCGTCGCCCTGCACCTCGGCGCTGAGCAACATCAGCACCGCCGATCCCGGATCAAGCAGATCGCGGTATTGCGCGAGGCCCTCGGCGAACAGCACCGCCTCGTAGTGACCGCTCGGATCAGACAGGCCGATGATGCCCATTTTGGTGCCATTGCGGGTGCGCCGTTCGGTGCGCGACACGACGGTGCCAGCGACGCGGCCGGCACTGGCGCCGGCTTTGACGGCGCGAGCAAATTCGGACCAGGGCTGCACCCGCAGCCGCTTGAGCGCCGCGGCGTAATCGTCAAGCGGGTGACCGCTGAGAAAGAACCCGACCGCATCGTATTCCCGCTGCAAGCGCTGCGCCGGCAGCCACGGTTCAACTGCCGGCAAGACCACCCGCTCCGGCGCTGCCGGTCCGGCGAACAATTCGGATTGCCCGATCGCGGCGTCCTCGTGGGAGCGCTGCGCGGTGCCAAGGATGGCGTCGACGGCGGCGAACACGCTGGCGCGGTTCGGCTCGATGGCATCGAACGCGCCGGCGGCGACGAGGCTCTCCAGCACACGTTTGTTGATGGCGCGCGGATTGATGCGCCGGGCAAAGTCGGCGAGGTCGGCGAACGGACGTTCGTCGCGCGCCGCGATGATGCTCTCTACGGCCTGACGGCCGACGCCGCGCAGCGCCGACAGCGCGTAATGGATGGTGTTGCCGGCGGGCTCGAATTCGAGGCCGGAGCGATTGATCGAGGGCGGCTCGACTTTGCTGCCAAGCCGCTCCGCCTCGGCGCGGAATTCCGCGAGCTTGTCGGTGTTGCCCATGGCCAGCGTCATCGAGGCAGCCAAAAACTCGACCGGGTAATTCGCCTTCATGTAGGCGGTCTGATAGGTCAACAGCGCATACGGCGCGGAGTGCGATTTGTTGAAGCCGTATTCGGCGAATTTCGCGCAAGTGTCGAAGATCGCTTCGGCGTCGGCGCGCCCGATGCCGCGCTCGACTGCGCCGGAGATGAAGCTGCCGCGCTGCGACGCCATCTCCTTGCGGTCCTTCTTGCCCATGGCGCGGCGCAGGATGTCGGCCTTGCCGAGGCTGTAGCCGGCCAGATCGCGCGCGATCTGCTGGACCTGCTCCTGATAGGTGATGACGCCGTAGGTCGCCTGCAGGATCGGCTCGAGCTTGGGATGCAGGTAATCGGTTTGCTCGTGGCCGAGCTTGCGCGCGCAATAGGTCGGAATGTTCGCCATGGGACCGGGCCGGTACAGCGCGACCAGCACGATCAGATCTTCAAACCGGTCCGGGCGCATGTCGATCAGTGCGCGTCGCATGCCCGCGCTTTCCACCTGGAACACGCCAACCGTCTCGCCGCGCGCCAGCATTGCGTAAGATTTGGCATCGTCGAGCGGCAGACTGGTGAGATCGATGTCAACGCCGCGCCGCTTGACCAGCTTGACCGCGAGATCAAGCACAGTCAGCGTTGTGAGCCCGAGGAAATCGAACTTCACCAGTCCTGCCGGCTCGACCCATTTCATGTTGAACTGGGTCACCGGCATCGGTGATTTCGGGTCGCGATAGAGCGGGACCAGTTCGGTCAGCGAGCGCTCGGCGATAACGATGCCGGCGGCATGCGTGGAGGCGTGCCGGGTCAGCCCCTCGAGCTTCTGCGCGATGTCGAAGGCGCGCCGCACCACCGGATCGCGGTCGCGCTCGGCCTGTAACCGCGGCTCATCGTCGATCGCGCGCTTGAGCGTGACCGGGTTGGCCGGATTCTGCGGCACGAGCTTGCACAGTTTATCGACCTGACCATACGGCATCTGCAGCACACGGCCGACGTCGCGCAACACGCCGCGCGCTTGCAGTGCCGAAGGTGATGATCTGGGCCACCCGGTCGCGGCCGTAGCGCTCCTGGACGTAGCGGATCACCTCGTCGCGCCGGTTCTGGCAGAAGTCGATGTCGAAGTCCGGCATTGAGATGCGTTCGGGATTGAGAAAACGCTCAAACAAAAGCCCGAACCGGATCGGATCCAGATCGGTGATGGTGAGCGCGTAAGCAACGAGTGAACCGGCGCCGGAGCCGCGGCCTGGTCCGACCGGAATGCCGTGCGACTTCGCCCACTGGATGAAGTCTGCGACGATGAGAAAATAGCCGGCGTATTTCATCTTGACGATGACGCCGAGCTCGAAGGCAAGACGCTCGCGATAATCCTCGACGGTTTGCCCGGGCGCCATCGGATGCCGCGCCAGGCGATCTTCAAGCCCGGCAAAAGCCGCGCGCCGCAGCTCCTCGGCTTCTTTCGCCTGCTGCGCTTCTTTCACTGCAGCCTTGGTCTCTGCGGTCTCTTGTGCCCGCCCGGCGTCGCCAGTCCTCGCATCAGCGGAAAAACGCGGCAGGATCGGCGCCAGCGTGCGCGGGCGGAAGGCGCAGCGTTCGGCAATCTCAACACTCGCGGCCAGCGCCTCCGGAAGATCGGCGAACAGCGCCATCATCTCGGCGCGGCTCTTGAAGCGATGTTCCGTGGTGAGCTGGCGGCGCTCGCCGTCGGCGACGAGCCTGCCCTCGGCGATGCACAGCAATGCATCGTGAGCCTCGTAATCTTCGCGGGCGGCAAAGAACGGCTCGTTGGTGGCGACCAGCGAAATGCCGCGCGCATAGGCAAGCTCGATCAGCGGCGGCTCCGCCACCCGTTCGGCCGGCATGCCGTGACGCTGCAATTCGATATAGAGCCGGTCGCCGAATAGCCGCTGCAAATGTTCGCAGCGCGAGACCAGGAGCGGACTTTGCCCGGCGCCGATCGCCGCGTTGAGCGGCCCATGAGTGCCACCGCTCAGCGCAATCAATCCGTCGGCCTCGCCGGCCAGCCAGTCGAGCTTGAGGTGCGGCCGCTCGGTCGGTTCGGTGTCGAGATAGGCGCGCGAGCAAAGCCGCATCAGGCTGCGATAGCCATCCTCCCGCGCGGCAAGGAGCACGATGCGCGGCCAGCCCTCACCCATCGCCGTTGAGCGCTGGTCGTGGTCGCCGAAGTCGATACCGAGCGCACAGCCGATAATCGGCTGGATGCCCGCGCTCGCCAGCTTCTCGGAGAATTCCAGCGCCCCGAACATGTTGTCGGTATCGGTGAGCGCGAGCGCCGGCTGCCGGTCCTTCTTGGCAAGCTCCGCCAGCCGCGCAATCGGCAGCGCGCCTTCAAGGAGCGAATAAGACGAGTGTACATGCAGGTGCACGAAACCAGGGGTCGCGGCGGGCATATCGCTCAAGTGGTTCGCGGATGAAGATTCGGGCGCGGACCGAAGATGCGGATGGAGCACCACGCTGTCCACAATTGCGCGCGGCAACATTATCGCCGCGCACAGAAACTTTCATTCATCGCGACCGAAACCACGACTTTGTCGAAAATCACACGACCCCAAGGACTTGCGCCCACACCGCGACCATAGCCAGAAACAACGTAACCGAGGCAAGTGCCAACGCCTCCTCCGCAACAGCGCGAACCATGACCCACTCCCCTTCATAGAACGAATGAGGAACATTGTTCCCTAATCGTTCCAGGAGTCAAGTGCGGGCAGTGGGCTCTTTCGGATTGCGGCAGTCACGGTTAATGCGCCTTCCTTGCGTGCACTCACCGTCGAAAACGAGCGATTTCAATGGGTCATATCCGCTTCCGAGCGACTGCACTCTATGAGGAGTCACGTCGCCATCAACGATGCCCGGCAATCCAATTCAAGAACGCATCGAAGGCATCCGGGAAGGCCAGAAAATAGATGACGATGGCCAGCGGGATCAGAACGAGAAGGGCCTCGGCGCTGTATCTGGCGATTGTCCGGGCTTCAGGCATTGCACCCGGATATGGCCGGATTGGTCAGGCCGCAAGCCCAAAGGGCGGGACGGTTTGCGCGGCCGGCGTCATTTCGCGTAGCCCTGCGATCGCAGCCAATCGATGCGGCGGCTGCCCTGCAGCCATTCGTCGACTTCGGCCTTGCTCTTGAGCCCCTTGATGTAGCGCGGCTCCGCCCCCGGATATTCGGCGATGATCTGCCAATCGCCCTCTGCTATCCGCTTCATTTTGAAGGTGACACGTATTTTTCCCATACCCGCAAATATGCGCGCTGCGGCCAAACTGGCAAGCCATTGCGGCGGCTTTATTTGACTGACCACCCTGCTCGCCCGGCTATTCGCCCGGATGGTTTTTAGGGTGCGCTGGTCCGAACAGAGCCGGTTTTGATCGGGATCAAGGCTGGCGACGCGCCCTGATATATAAACTTCAACTTGCCTCCGGGGGCGACGGAGTGCGGGCGGTTCTAACCGAGCCTCGGCGAGCGGGGTTAAGGTGATGAGCCGCCCTCTATTTTCGACGGCAGCGGTTTAGTTGGTGCATCCCCGCCGCCACGGCCCAAATCGGCAAAACCGAGAAACAATTGATCCTCATCAAAGAGACGGGCGCCCGAACACCCCATTAGTTGCGCGCGCGACTAATGGGGCACGAAATGGGCGAAATGACGTTCCGCTGTCCAAAGACCGGCAAGGACTTTCGCAGCGGATTTCGTGCCCAGTCGGCCGACCTGAAATCTTTGCCCAGAGACGCGAAAATAAATCTGCGCTGTCAGGCTTGCGGCGACTACCATGAGTTCGCGCTCGCGGAGGCCCGGATCGACGAGAGTAAATAAGCGAGGTTTAATTGGGACAAGTGCCGACGCCGGCTCTCATGATGTATCCGGCCTCGCTTTTGCGAACGCTATTGTTAGAAATCACAGTCGACGTTCCGGATCCGAAATTTGAAAGTCACCAAAAACTCGACAAAAAGTTTCTATTCTGACCGGGAGTTTCCAAACTTTCGCGTCACTGCATCGATATGAAGGGAAGCATGTTCCGTTTTAATAATACTGTCATGTACCCCTCCTATCCGTTCCCATAATGGGGTATTGTTGAGCTATGGGCATAGGGCGCGTCAGCATCACGTTGGACCTTCCCGTCGACGGCAACGGCAGAGATTACGTTGGCGCCATCTCGCGCGCCATCGACCAGGCGGCAAGCCGCGGCGACCGTACCGGCACCGATGCCCTGGCCGGACTGCTGGCGGTCCTTCGATTGTCGTTTGAAGGCATCGAGGGAGCGGGCTTTGTTGCCGCGCAGAGTCCGCGCGTAACGACAAGCGAACCGTCGGTTCGTTACTGATCAGTCGCTTCCGGTTGCTTCACCTACCGCTATCGAGCCCTTCACCAGTTTCGCGAGCCCTTGCTGCAACGAAAAATTGCGGTCCATTTTATTCACGTCGCGCTTTGGAGGAAGGCATCCTGGGGTCACTTCAAAACTGAGCGGCACTGCAGGGTTGGTTTCGACTTTTGTTTAGACTTTTACGTCGGTGCTGTTCGGACGGCGCGCTGACGATCATCGCCGTTCAGGCGGCCAAAGCGCCTTTCAGCTTGGGGATATCCGCGCCGCAGGTCCGGGCCCAACTTGGCAACGATGCAAAACCGGGCGTATCGTCGCAGGGTATCGTTCATTTCCCTTGAAGCTGCCGTTTCCGTAAACCAAAGCAGGAGGCTCTTGATGCATAAGCTCTCGATCACACTCGCTGCAGCGGCACTCGCGCTGACAGCAATGGCCGGCGTGGCCGGCGCTCAAACCCAACAAACCGGAGCCTCGAGCTTCAACACCATGCTCCGAAACGCTACACCGCTCCACCAGGTGGCCTGCCGCGGACCGGGTGCATGCCCGTGGGGTTTCGTCAGAGTCTGCGGCGGGGTCGTGTATCACTGCTGGTGTCGCCACTGCTGAGCACGCCAAGCCGTCACGTTGGACAGGCTTGACCTGAGCCAACATCGACGACGTGATTAGTCTGCAGCAAGGCCGCCTTCGGGCGGCTTTGTTTTTTGTTCCGCGAAGCGACGACTGGCTTCAGGTCAATTCCACCACCAGGCCGTCGCGGATGGTCACCCGGCGGTCCATCTGCCCGGCAATGTCGAGATTGTGGGTGGCGACGACGGCGGCGAGGCCGGAGGCGCGCACCAATTGGTCGAGCGTAGCGAACACCCGCTCCGACGTGCGCAGATCAAGATTTCCAGTCGGCTCGTCGGCCAGGAGGATGCGCGGCGCATTCGCGACCGCACGCGCGATCGCGACGCGCTGCTGCTCGCCGCCGGAAAGCTCAGCCGGCCGGTGCGTCAGGCGCTCCTTGAGACCGAGATAACTTAAAAGCTCGGCGGCGCGCTTCTCCGCCTCGGCGCGCTTTAGCCCGCGGATCATCTGCGGCATCATCACGTTTTCCACCGCGGAGAATTCCGGCAGCAAATGGTGAAATTGATAGACGAAGCCGATATCGGAGCGCCGGATCCGCGTCCGCGCGGTGTCGCTCATGTGCGAGGTGGCGACCGAATCTATGTACACTTCACCGCCATCGGGATGTTCGAGCAGGCCGGCGATGTGCAGCAGCGTCGACTTGCCGGCACCCGAAGGCGCCACCAGCGCCACCGTCTGTCCCGGCCACACCGCAAGCTCGGCGCCTTTGAGAATGTCGAGCGTGGAATCGCCCTGGCGAAACCGTCGGCTGACTTCGTGCAGGAATACGATCGGGCGCACTTCGCTTTCGGTCGACAGCGTGGCCTCGACAATCACGGTGCTCGTTGTGGTGTCGTCCATCGCGATCACTCGTAACGCAGCGCTTCGACCGGATCGAGCCGTGCCGCCCGCCAGGACGGATAAAGCGTTGCGAGCAGCGACAGGCCAAGCGCCATCACCACTACGGCGGTGGTTTCGCCGACATTCATGTCGGCGGGCAACCGCGACAGGAAATAAAGCTCGGGAGAGAACAGCTCGGTGTTGGTGAGCCACGACAGAAAGTGGCGGATCGATTCGATGTTCAGGCAGATGATGGTGCCGAGCAGGAAGCCGACCACGGTGCCGACCACGCCGATCGCGGCGCCGGTAATCAGGAAGATGCGCATGATCGCGCCTTGCGTCGCGCCCATGGTGCGCAGGATGGCGACATCGCCACCCTTGTCTTTCACCAGCATGATCAGGCCGGAGACGATATTGAGCGCCGCCACCAGCACGATCAATGTCAGGATCAAGAACATCACGTTGCGCTCGACCTGGAGCGCGTTGAAGAACGTGGCGTTGCGTTGACGCCAATCGATCATGTAGATCGGCCGTCCGGCGGCTTCGGTGATGAGCGCCCGGTAGCGGTCGACCCGATCCGGATTCTCGGTATAGACCTCGATCGCGGTGACGTCGCCGGCGCGATTGAAATAGGCTTGCGCTTCGCTCAGCGGCATGAACACGAAGGCAGCATCGTATTCCGACATGCCGATTTCGAAGACGGCCGCGATTTTGTAGGCCTTGATGCGCGGTGTCGTGCCCATCGGCGTCACGGCGCCGCGCGGCGCCACCAGCGTGAGATTGTCGCCGGCCCGCAACGAAAGCTGCTCAGCGAGCCGGCTGCCGATGGCCACCCCCTGCCCTTCGTCGAAGCCTGCAAGCGTTCCCTGCTTGATGTTCCTGGCAATCGAGGACAGCTTCGCCAGATCACCAGCGCGGATGCCGCGCACCAGCACGCCCGAGGCGCTAAACGGCGACGACGCCAACGCCTGGCCCTCGACGATCGGTGCCGCCAGCCGGACGCCCGGCACCTTGGCAACGCGATCGGCGACCGCGTTCCAATCGGTCAGCGGGGATTCGAGCGGCTGGATGAGAAGGTGGCCATTAAGGCCGAGGATCTTGTTCAGCAGCTCCTGGCGGAACCCGTTCATCACCGCCATGACGATGATCAGCGTCGCAACGCCGAGCATGATGCCGAGAAAAGAAAAGCCGGCGATGACCGAGATGAATCCTTCCTTACGCCGTGCCCGCAGATAGCGCGCCGACAGCATCCATTCGAACGGAGCGAAGGGCGCGGTTTGCAGGGGCTCGGTCATGGTTTCATCCATCGATCGATAATCCCA
>Ga0335083_10007920_pt1 | contig 13042 bp, 13 predicted proteins | sample Lox_Sample_42_FD_206716 | JGI IMG/M metagenome (GOLD analysis project Ga0335083, IMG submission 206716) | Soil microbial communities from Loxahatchee National Wildlife Refuge, Florida, United States - Lox_Sample_4.2 | ecosystem: Environmental > Terrestrial > Soil > Wetlands | place: USA...
CGCGGCGAGCCGCGCCACACGGCAGCGCGCGGCGCGGCCTGATGGCCGTCGCCGCGCGTGCGCGCTGATCAGGCGTGAACGCGCTGCTGTGTCATGTCCTGCGAGCTGTCCGTCCAGGCCTGCCGGCCGGCGGCGGCGGCCGCCTTCGCCTGCGCCCAGGTGCCGCGGGCAAGCTCGGAGGGCGGGCGTTCCATGGCGCCGACCCAGGATTGGACGGCGGACAGCATGGCAGAGCCGCTGACCGCGATCCCCGCGATGCAGGCGCCGACACCAAGTCCGAACAGCGTCCCGCCGATAATGATGCTTCGTGAGTCAACAGTGAAGTCGTTGCCCATGCCCTGCTTGGTCTTCATACCCCACCTCCTGATGGCAAGGACCATGCTCTCCGGAGGCGGCGCGGGCTCGCCTCATACGCGCGGGGTGAGGTGAGACGGCCAGGGCAGGCGCGCCGCGTCACCCGTTAGCCCGGCGTACACGGTCATTTAGTTGCGGCTTCAAACGACTTTCACGGGCCGGGCAACTTGGCTAGCCATGCTGAGACCGTAGCAAGACGACGATAGGCCCGCATGTTCGACGAATACCGAAACCTCGCCAGCCCGGCCGGGCGGTCACGCCTGCGCGGCGTCCTCCGGCAGACCAGCCTCGGGCGGAAACGCGAACGTTCCGTCGGAACCCGCCGTCAGCGGCACCGCGGCGAGCACGGCGCCGGTGTTCAGCGGGCCGTAAATGTGCGGGAACGGCAGCTCAGCGCCGGGCACGTCCTCGTAGCGGACCTCGGCGGCCACCAGGCCGGTGTCGATGACGAGCAGCAGCAGGTCGCCGGGCACGTCCCGGTAGAACTTGTTCGCGGTGCGGGCGACCTGCGACTCCTGGGAGGCGTGGATGAAACCTTCCTCTTCCAGCGTTCTGTCAACAGACGATCGCGTGTAGACGCCGTCGGCGAGCGCCTGCTCCCAGTCGGAGCGGGCGGCGATGTGGTAGATGCGGCTCACGCCGGACACGTTACTACCGCCGCTTTCCCGGTAGTTGTCATGGCCTGGATCGGCACGGTAGCAGTCATCCCAGCGCCGGCCAAGCTTTCTGCCAACCCATACGTCTCGCTAAGAGAAGAGCGCTACTGTTTGTGGGCCTCGCCTCACCGGACTCGACGCCCCGGGTGCATCATGGAACCACTGCGGGGAAAGGAATTGGATTGTCATGGCTTCGCCGCGGGCTGACGTCTCCGATCGGCTGGATATACCCGTCGCCCCGGGCGGCAAGGTGATCGCGATCAGCGACCTGCACCTGCCCCCAGAGCGGACGACGGTCTCGGGGCGCAGTTGCGAGGTTCTCGCTCGCCGGATTGCCGCCGAGCCGGGACCACTGACCGTCGTGCTGGCCGGCGACATCGTGGAGATGCTCGCCCACCCCGGCCGGGCCGCCGCCGACGTGCTCGACGCCCACGACGACCTGTGCCGTGCGCTCGCGAACGTGACGGAAGGCGGCGGCCAGGTCGTCTACACCGTCGGCAACCACGACGGCGACCTCGCCTGGGACCTGAAGGCCGCGACCGCGGTCCGCGAGGCGACGGGTGCAAAGCTTTGCCTCGCCGCCGACCTGGTCCTGCCGGGCGGCGAGAAGATCCGCGTCGAGCACGGCCACCAGATCGACCCGTACAACTGCTTTCACGACCCGCGCAACCCGCTGGACACGCCACTCGGCCACCACATCGTGCGCGAGGTGATGCCGAAGATCGAGTGGCTCGGCCGTGACTGGCTGACCGGCGCGCACGAGATGGCCGACCCGGCGGACTTCCCGTCGTTCCTGGCCTCCCGGCTGGTCTACCGCAAGCTGGTCCGCCACCTGTGGTGGCTCATCCTCGCTCCGATCGTGCTGTTCGCCCTGGTGCTGCCGCAAGTTGGCCGCATCGGCAACCGCTATCCCGACACCGGCCGCTGGCTGCACGACGGTGAGATCCTCGGTTACGGGGCACTCGTGGACATCGCGATCATGGCACTGATCATCGCGATCGTGTCCCGCCGGGCGTGGATCAACCTCAGCGCCCTGGCGCTCGCCGGGCGCGGCTACAGCCAGAACTCCGCGGCACGAGAACGCGCCGACGAACTCATCGGCCAGGGCTACACCGGGTACCTGTCCGGTCACACCCACCACCCGGAACTGCACGCGCACGGCGACGGCTTCTACGGCAACACGGGCTCGTGCACCTCGGTCGTCGAGGCGATCGACACCATCTACGGCATGCCGCCCGTCTACCTGCGGACTCAGCAGCTGTCCTGGCTGGAGATCACCGCCGAGCCCGGCCTGGCCTGCCACGCCCAGCTCAAGTCCGCGCGGGTCGAGCTGCCAGGCGCGACCCGGTTCGAGCGGTTCCTCGCCCGTGCCCGCAACCCGCACGCCGCCGCGCCGCTGGCGGTGGCGTCCTGGCCGGACGGCCCCGAGTGGCCCAAGGAGGCCAGGCACCTGCGCCGCAAGCGCCCGAGCTCGAAGAAGAAGGCGCGCAAGGCCGCGGCAGAGATGCGCGACTGCGCCGGGTCCCGCTAGCGCGCCAGCGAACTAGTACCGTGAACTACTACAGATTGTCGGACCCGAGCGGCGCCGGAACGGATCGCGACCTTTAGACTTCGTGCGTGAGCAAACTCCCCGGCGTCGAGGTCTCCAGCTTGGTTAAGCGGTACGGGCCAGCGACCGCCGTCGACGGGCTGACCCTCACCGCGGCCGCAGGCGAGGTCACGGCCATTCTCGGGCCGAACGGCGCCGGCAAGACCACCACCGTGGAGATCTGCGAGGGCTACCGCGCCGCGGACGCCGGGACGGTGCGGGTGCTCGGCCTCGACCCGATCCAGGACGCGGTGAAGCTCAAGCCGCGCGTTGGCGTGATGCTCCAGGCGGGCGGCATCCCGCCCGCTGTCCCGGCCGGCGAGTACCTCAAAACCCTCAGTCGGTTCCATGTGAAACCACACGACACGGCGTGGCTGCTTGACATCGTGGGCCTGACGAGTAACGCGAAGACCCCCTACAAACGCCTGTCCGGCGGGCAGCAGCAGCGGCTTTCGCTCGCGGCCGCCGTCCTCGGCCGCCCCGAGCTGGTCTTTCTCGACGAGCCGACGGCCGGCATGGACCCGCAGGCCAGGCATGCGACCTGGGACCTGGTCACGGCGCTCCGCGGCGACGGTGTCGCCGTGATCCTCACCACGCACTTCATGGAGGAGGCGGAGCGGCTCGCCGACCACGTGGTCATCATCGATCACGGCAAGACGGTCGCCGACGGCACGCCCGCCACGCTCACCGGATCCGCCGGGCAGCTGCGGTTCCGCGCCGAGCCCGGCCTCGACACCGACAGCCTGCTCGCGGCGCTGCCGACGGGCAGCGCCGCGAAGGAATCGCCGGCCGGCCACTACCTGATCGAGGTGCCTGGCGGGGCTGTCCAGCCCGCACTGCTCGCCGCGGTCACCGCCTGGTGCGCCGACCGGGCCGTGCTGCCGAGCAGCCTGCGCATCGAGTCGCGCACGCTCGAGGACGTGTTCCTCGAGCTGACAGGAAGGGATCTGAGAGGTTGACCGCCGAGTCGGTGATCCCCGGCCGTTTCGCTCCCGCGCCCGGCGCAGCGCCGCTGCGGCAGATGATCGCCGCCCAGGCGGTCCAGGAGACCAGGCAGCTGCTGCGCAACGGCGAGCAGCTGACGCTCACGCTGATCATCCCGCTGCTTCTGCTCATCGCCTTCAGCCTCGAGCCGCTGATCGAGTTCGGCGGCGGCTACACCAGGATCGACTTCCTGACCCCCGGCGTGATCGCTCTCGCGGTGATGTCCACGGCCTTCACCAGCCAGGCGATCGCCACCGGGTTCGAGCGCAGGTACGGGGTGCTCAAGCGGCTCGGCGCGACCCCGCTGTCCCGCCCGGGCCTGATCGCCGCCAAGACCGTCACGGTGATCGCGGTCGAGCTGCTGCAGGCGGCGATCATCCTGCTCATCGCCTTGGCGATCGGCTGGTCGCCGAACGCCAGCGCCGCCGCGATCGTCACCGTCCCGCTGCTGGTGCTGCTCGGCACCGCCGCGTTCAGCGGGTTCGCGCTGCTGCTCGCGGGCACGCTGCGCGCCGAGGCGACGCTCGCCGCCGCCAACCTGATCTACGTCGTGCTGCTCGGCATCGGCGGGGTGGTCTTCCCGCTCACCAAATTCCCGCGCGCCGCCCGCCCGCTGCTCGAGCTGCTGCCGACAGGCGCGCTGTCCACCGGCCTGCGTGACGTGCTCGCTAACGCGGTCGTCTTCCCCGTCAAGGACGTGCTCACTCTCGCGGTGTGGGCGGTCCTCGGCATCGGGCTCGCGGCCCGGTTCTTCCGGTGGGAGTAAGGGCCACGGGCGTTACCGGCACCAGGGCCGGCACCAGAGCACGCACAGCGCAGGCCGGCTGGGCGCCCGTCGCGCTGCCCGCGACGCTTGTGCTCGTCGGGGCGGTGTCCGTACAGTCGGGCGCCGGTCTCGCCGCCAGGCTGTTCAGCGAGCTGCCGCCCGCCGCGGTCACCACGCTGCGGCTGTGGGCCGCCGCCCTGGTGATGCTGGTTATCGCCGGCCGGTCCGCGGCCCGCGCGGTGGCCGGCCTCGCCGCCAGGCGCGCCTGGGCCGACGCGGTCATCACGCTCACGTTCGGTATGACTCTCGGCTTCATGAACTACGCGATCTACCAGGCGTTCGCGCGGATTCCGCTCGGCATCGCGGTCACCATCGAATTCCTCGGGCCGCTGTCGGTCACCGTCGCGGGAACGCTGGCCGACGCGCGGCGGGGCGCGGCCAGCGCCAGGCTGCTCGCGGGCCTCGGCTACGCGGCGCTGGCCGCGACCGGGGTCGTGCTGCTCGCAGGCGGCGTCGGCACCGCCGGCCTGAACTGGGCAGGCGTCGCGTGGGCGGCCGCGGCCGGCGCCGCCTGGGCCGGCTACATCATCGGCAGCAAGGCCGCGGGCCAGCGGCTGCCCGGCGCGTCCGGCCTGGTGATCGCGATGTGTGTGGCCGCCATCGCGGTCACCGCGCCCGGCGTGGCGGCCGGCGGGACGGCGATGTTCCGGCCGCGATTCCTCGCCATCGGGGCGGGAATCGGGCTGCTGTCCTCGGTCATCCCCTACTGGCTTGAGCTCGAGACGCTGCGCAGGATTCCCGCCCGGCTGTTCGGCGTCTGGATGTCGGTGCAGCCCGCCGTGGCCGCGATCATCGGCCTGGTGATCCTCGGCCAGCGGCTGCCGCCCGCCGAATGGGCAGGCATCGCGTGCGTGGTCGCCGCCTCGGCAGGCGCCGCGGCCGCAGCTCGCCCCGCGGCGGCCCCGAACGTGGCGGAACCCGGTGCGGCGGACCTCGAATCGGCTGCCAACGAACCCACCCGCGCCGGATGAGGAGCATTACCATGGTGCCCGTGCTTTCCCGCCTCATCCGCCCGGTCTGGCAGCCGACGCCGGCGTCGCTGCGCGGCTTTGCCCTGGCCTCGGTGATCGCCAACGCGGTGATCATCTCCACCGGCGCGGCGGTTCGGCTGTCCTCATCCGGCCTTGGCTGCCCCGACTGGCCCAAGTGCACGGGCAGCAGCGCCGTCGCCGCGCATTCCGTCGGGCAGACCACGCTGAACACCTGGATCGAGTTCGGCAACCGGCTGCTCAACTTCCCGCTGGTGGCGATCGCGGGGCTGACCTTCATCGCCTGCCTGCGCTACTACCGGGCGACGGGCAGGACGCGCAAGGACCTCGTCTGGCTGTCGGCGATCCTGCCAGGCGGTGTCATCGCCCAGGCCGTGGTCGGCGGCATCGTCGTGCTGACCAAGCTGAACCCGGCGATGGTCGCCGCGCACTTCCTGCTCTCGACCGCGATCATCCTCACCGCCGCCGTGGTGCTGCACGCGCGGGCCGCCGCGCTCGCCGAGCCCGCGGCTGGCGGCCCGCCGCCCCGCAGGGACCTGCGCGTCCTTGCCGGGCTGCTGACCGGGATCACCGCGCTGATGCTCGCCGCGGGAACCGTGGTCACCGGCACGGGGCCGCTGGCGGGGACCACGATCGATTCCCGCGGGCACCGGACGACCGTGCCCCGGTTCCACTTCTCGCTCGAGTCAGTCACCCAGTTGCACGCCGACATCGGCTGGTTCATCGCCGCGCTGACCGTGGCGCTGGTGATCGGCCTGCGGTATGCGGGCGGGTCGCCGCGGACGATGCGGCTCGGCTACTTCGTGCTCGCCGGCCTCGCCATGCAGGGCGTCATCGGCTACGTCCAGTACTTCAGCCACCTGCCTGCCGGGCTTGTCTGGGTGCACGTCGCAGGCTCTGTGACCATCTGGATCTTCGTGCTCCAGCTGCTCCTGTCCACGGGAACCAACACACCGCGATCCCCGGCAGGCGCGGGCGGCGCGGACGAAAACACGGCCGGCGAGTCGGCCGTCTCAGCGTCGCCGATTAAAACCACAATCTTATAGTCTTGCCGCATGACGGATGGCCGGCACTCCGTGTCGCTGATCTCGCCCCTCGCCGCCGCGGGCCGGGCGGATGAGGTGGTGCAGCGAGTAAGCCAGGCGATCCAGCTCGGCCTGTTCATCAACGGCGAGCAGCTGCCGCCGGAAACCGAATTCGCCGCGCAGCTCGGCGTGTCCGCGATGACCCTGCGGGAGGCGCTCGCGACGCTGCGCCAGCAGGGTCTCGTCGAGACCAGGCGCGGCAGGACCGGGGGCACCTTCGTCAGGCGCCCGCTCACCCCGCCGGTCGACGTGCTGCGCGCCCGGCTGCGCGCCATGACGACGAGCGCACTGCGCGACCTCATCGACGAGCAGTTCGCGGTGTCTGGCGCCGCCGCCAAGCTCGCCGCCGCGCGGGCCTCGGGAACCAGCGTGCGGCGGCTGCGTACCCTAGTCGGCCAGCTGTCCGAGGCCTCGTCGCTCGGATCGCGCATCAGGGCCGACAGCCGGTTTCACATCGAGGTCGCGATCGCGTCGCAGTCCGAGCGGCTCACCCGGCTCGAGGTGGGGCTGCAGACCCAGCTCGCGGAGCTGCTGTGGCTGCCGCCGGAGACCGCGGTGGCGCCGGGGACGGGCGAGGCCGCGGAATTGCTCGACCCGGTGGCCACCGCGGCCGAGCACGCCGCGATCGCCGAGGCGATCGCGGCGGAGGACGGCGACACCGCACGGGCACTCGCCGAACGGCACGTGGAACGGAACCTGCGCCGGCTGACGGCACTGCGACTCGCCATGGCACCGCACTTGCCGGAAGCACGGGCGTGACCGGAATGGACGAGTCGCTGGCTGACCTCGACGCGGCGGCCGCGCGGGTGCGCGCGGTACTCGAGGGCGAGTTCGGGCCGGTCGAGGCGATCGGCGCCGCCTTCCTCGCGCAGCACCTGCAGAGCCGCGCCGCGGGCGCGCCGCTGTCGCCCGAGCGCCTGGCGGGCATGCGCGAGGTCATCTGGCGCCAGCTTCACCTGCTGCCCGCCGCGGACGGCGCCGGCATCGTGGCCGCGCCAGGCGTGGTCGCGGGCAAGCACAGGCACCTGGAATGGTGGCAGCGCACGATGTCAGGCGAGCCCGGCGGCGAGAGCTTCGCGCGCATCAGGCTCAACCTGGACCCCGAGTCCATCGACCTGTACGACTACCTCGACATGGACTGGTTCACGGTGCCAGGCAGGGAACGGCGCCGCTACGTCTACGGTCCCTATGTCGACTTTTCCGGCGCCGACCGTTACGTGCTCACCATGACGGTCCCGGTCGCCGACGGCGCCGAGTTCCTCGGCGTGGCGGGCGTGGACCTGCGGATGTCGCACCTGGAGCCGGAACTGCTCGCGGTCTTGCGCGCCGTGCCCGCACCGGCCGTGCTGGTGACCGCCGAGCGCCGGGTGGTCGCCGCCAACACCCCACGGTGGATTTCCGGCACCCGGCTCGACCGGCTCCCCGCCGCCGGTGCCCGTGCCTTCGACGACAGGACCTTCGCCGACAGGACCTTCGCCGCCGTCACCGCCGTCGGCGCGGACAGCGGCTGGCTCCTCGCCGCCGCCTCCCGCGACCCGGCTGGTGGGCCAGCTGGGTGCTGAACAAGGAGGGCGAGGAGCACCACCGGCTGCGCCGGCTGATGAACCCGGCGTTCTCACCGCGCCTCACCGGCGGCCTCGTCCCGCGGTTCCAGGCGCTGGCGAACGAGCTGATCGACGGCTTCGCCGAGCCGGGCCGCTGCGAGTTCATGGCGGAGTTCGCCGCACCCTACGCCGCGCGGGTCATCGCGATCATGCTGGGCCTGCCGGAGCAGGAGTGGCCGGTGATCGCGACGGAGTCCGCCGCGATCGGCCTGGCCATGGGCATCACGCTGCGCACCGAACTGCCCCGCATCGAGCAGGCGCTGGCCAGCGACCAGGCGCTGTTCGACGATCTGGTGGCGTGCGCCGCGACCGGCTGCCGGCCGACAGCATCTGCCGGCACGGGTCGCTAGAAAAGCAAGGATCGCACCGAACGGTTGCGTGGCCTCACGCCTGGGAGGCCACGACCCCCAGGTGCGCGAGGAACTCCACGACGGGCAGCTGGTCATTGCCGACCGCCTCGTACAGGGCGTCGAGGTCGGCGAAGCCGAGGCGGCGGCAGACGCTGAACGCGGTGCCGTTGTCCTCGTGCTCGCGCAGGTCGCCGCCGAGCGCGGCGGCCTGCTTCGCCGCCGCGGCGCGGCCGAGCACGGAGGCCTCGTCGGCCTTCCTGCTCGCGATGGCCGCCTTCAGGTGCGTCCGCGCGTGGCCGCTGCGCGCGGCGGTCAGCCAGGAGTCGGGCGGGTCCGCATAGGGGCCGGTGATCAGGTCGACCACCTGGCCGTGTGCCAGGCGGTTCTCCATCGGCTTGCGCATCCCGTTGACGAGCACGCCGACCGCGCTGCCCGCGGTGGCCGACGACACGGTGTAGGCGAAGTCGATGGCGGTGGAGCCTTCGGGCAGCTTCACCGGCACCCCTGCAGGCGTGAAGACGACGATGCCGCCGCCGCTCAGGTCGGCGCGCAGCCCGTCGAGGAAGTCGCCGGGCGCGGCGAGCGGCTGCCAGGCGAGCAGCCGGTTGAGCCAGTCGAGGTCCGCCTGACGTGCCAGGTCCGCGCTGACCTTGCCGTCCCTGCCGCCCGCCTCGCGGATGCGCGCCGCCACGCCGTAGGTGGCCACGGCGTCCATCGCTCGCGTCCTGATCAGCACGCCCGCCGGGGCGCCGCTGATCAGCACGGCGGTGTGCAGCGAGCGGTACATGTTGTACTTGGGCATGCTGATGTAGTCGCGGAAGCTGTCGTCGACCGGCGCCCAGCGGCCGTGCAGCGCGCCAAGCGCGACGTAGCAGTCGGCGTCGTTCCCCTCCACGACGACCACGACGCGGGCAGCCTCCGCGGGCCGCAGCCGCCCGCCCGCCTCGGGTGTTCCAGCTCCGAATGCCCGGTGGATCGAGTACAGGTGCCGCGGCCGGGCCTGCACCTGGGCGCGCACCCCGGCGGCGGCCAGTTCGGCGCGCATCCCGGTGATCAGCCGGCCGAGCGCCGCGCGGCGCTCCGCCTCGGTGGCCCGCAGCAGCGCGCGGACCCGGCCGTGGGCCTCGGGTGCGAGGGTGGCGAACGCCAGGTCTTCCATCTCGCGCTGGAAGTCGTAGAGCCCGAGCCGCTGGGCGAACGGCACGAGCAGTTCCATCGACGCCCTGGCGATCCGCTCCCGCTTCTCACGCTTGGGGTGGTGGCCGAGGGTGCGCAGGTTGTGCACGCGGTCGGCCAGCTTGATGACCAGGACGCGCAGGTCGATCGAGGCGGCGAGGATCATCTTGCGGAACGTCTCGCCCTCGGCGTGATCGCCCCACCTGGAGCCGTCGAGCTTGGTGACCCCGTCGACGAGGACCGCGACCTCTGCGCCAAACTCCGCCTTCACCTGGCCGATGGTCAGCCCGGTGTCCTCCACGGTGTCGTGCAGCAACGCGGCGACCAGCGTGGTGGTGTCCATACCGATGTCGGCCAGCATGATCGCTACCGCGAGCGGGTGGGTGATGTACGGCGCGCCCGACTTGCGCAGCTGCGCGCCATGCCAGTGCTCTGCGACGGCATAGGCGCGCCTGAGCAGTCCCGCGTCGGCCAGCGGGAAGGCGCGCCGGTGCGCGGCGATCAGCGGCGCGGCCGCCTCGGCCGTCGTGTCGGCGTCGGGAGCGGCGCCGCCGGCGAAGGCGCCAAACCGCCGGGCGTCAGGCACGTCCTTGTCCTATCGTCACGCTGGGTTTTCACCCGCTGCGATTGACACTAGCCGCTGAGCGGCCGGCGCGCAGTCTCCTTCCGGGACAGGTGTGACGCGTAATCATTACCGGGACACGGTGTCGCGGACCTGCCGCGATTGCTTACCCGATGTTGTCATCGCTCTTGCGCCCGCATGCTGGCGCTACGCGCTTCTTGCTGTTATCTCGGTCTCGAGTCCTCGCGGAATGGGTTAAGTTCGGGCCTATGGGACTTTTCTCGCATCACCACGCGCGGGACGCCTACGACCAGGTCTACGGCGGCGGCCGGCCGCCGCACGAGGTCACTCACGAACTGCTCGCGGGCGCGGCGGCGTTCGAGGCCATGCGCATGTACGAGCACCACCGCGAGCGGGAGGGAATTCCCGAGCACCACGAGCTCGCCAAGGAACTGCTTGCGGGCTTCGCCGCCGCGGAGATCGAGAAGCACTTCGAGAACAACCGCTACGGCCACCTGAACCGCCGCGACGCCAGGCGGCTCGCCGAGCAGCAGGCGGAGTACCTCTGGCAGGAGCGCTACCGCCGGTAGCGGCGGCATTAGTCGTGCGGGTCCGGGCCTGGGTCGCCGCCGGCGGCTACGATGGCCAGGCGGGGCAGGTAGGTATCCCAGGCCACCTGATGGGCTGCGGCCAGTTCGCTGCTCTGCAGGCTATCGTGGCGCAGCGTCAGCCGGGTGCCGTCTCGGTGCGCCTCGAGCGTCACGGTGACCCTGGTGCTGCCCGCGGGCATCGGGTTGTCCGCAGGTGTCTGGCCAGCCGCGTGCTTGGTGTGCGTCGCCGCCTCCTCGTCGGCGAAGCCCCAGATGAAGACGACCCGGTGCGGCGGGTCGACCTCGGCGTAGCTGCCCACCGCCCGAAAGCCGTCACACATCGCGACCTCGTACCTACCGCCTGGTTGCGCGTCGAGCACGGCGATGGCGCCCATCATGCGCGCGCCTTGAGTGCTTCGACCTGTGCCAGGCGGGCTGGAACTACTACCTGTCCAGCGCCGCGCCGCTGGCGAGGCTTGATTCATGACGACGACTCGGTAGCTTCTTCTCCGTTCCGATGGAGAAATGGTTGCTGCTCTGGCTTCGGCTGCTGCCTCGCGATCACCGAGTTCGGCTGCTGCGCCTACCGGGGCGCGGCCGACCGCGGCGGCCTTGGCTGGGCGATCATCGACCGGGAGGCCGACCCGCCACGGCTCGACGGCGACTACGTCAGGAACGAGGGCGAACAGGTCCGCTACCTGACCGAGTTGCTTTCCGTGTTTGAGTCCGCGGGGGTGGACAGCGTCTGGCCGAATCGTCGACCCCGCACTCGCCGCCGCGGCCCTGTCCGCCGGGCCAAGCCCGCTCACCGACCGGGAACGCGACGTGCTGCTCGCGGCGGACCGCGGGACGACCGTCGCCGACATCGCCGCGCGGCTGTTCCTGTCGGAGAGCACGGTGCGGAACTACCTTTCCCCTCCGCCATCGGCAAGAGCGAACCAGCGAATCCAGCCGCGACACTTCCGGCTACCGGCGTTACGGCGTCGTCGATCGGATCCGCCGTTCCGTGACCGGCCAAGCGTTATACCTGTCCTGAGGCACCAGCCCTGCTCAGGCGGTATAGCGCCAGGGTTCCTGCGTGTAGGTGCGGCCGGTCGGTGTTGTCCACTGGTGCCAGCCGGGCTTGGGCTGGGTGACGGTCCAGCCCGGGCTCTGCTTGACCCGGTGGCAGCGCCTGCTGCGCGCTCCGGCGTTGCACGCGTCGGTCGTGCCGCCCTTGTGGTACGGGACGGCGTGCTCGAAGTCGGACTCGCGGGCGGCGCGCGAACAGGTCGGGAACGTGCACTGGTGGTCGCGGACCTGGACCAGCCGGCGGAGCCTTTCGCCTGGCTGGTAGGCGCTGGTCTGGTAGCGGTGGTCGCAGTCATGGGTGGGCACGACGTCGAACCGCACGGCCAGGTGCCGGCCGCCGGGCAAAATCAGTGTCCAGGTCCCCGGTTTCGCGGGGGTGAGTGCCCAGTCGCCTGGCGGCGCGCCGGATCGCGGCCTGCCCTTGACCACTTCGCCCGGCGGTGCCCCCGGTCGCGGCTGGGCGTCCTGCGCGAGCTGGCGCAGGAGTGTCTGGGTGACGGTGATGTTCACCCGGGCCGGCAGCGCGGTCACGGCCGGCCCCGATCCGGGTCCGGGGCCTGGCGGCGGTCTGCCGGGCCGGCGGGGCGCGGGGCGGGCGATGCCGTGGCCGGTGGCGTAGCCGTGCTCGTCGACGACGGTGATTTCCCAGCGGGAATGCGGGCAGCGGGCGGCTGCGGCGGCCAGCTGCCGGGCGAGGGCGGGGTCGAGCGGGCCGAGCAGCCGGCTGTCCCCCGCCCGCTGCGCCTTGCCTTGGAGCGTGGCGAGCGGGACCGTCACCTCGGCCAGCGGCGGGGCCGGTGCTTGGGGAGCCTCCGGCTCGCCCGGGCCGCTACCGCCATCGCCGCCCGGACCGGGGCCGTCGTCATCGTCATCGTCATCGAGGCCGGGGATGCCGTCGGGCTCATCGTCCTCGACGTCGCTGCCAAGATCGCCGCCGTCGCCGGGAGGCCAGCCGGGGCCACCGCCGTCCCAGCCGAACAGACCCTCATCGCCGTCCCCGCCGGGCGGGTCCCCGTCACCGCGGCCCGCGCCGCCCGGGCCGGGGTCACCGGGCGGGCCCGGCGGGGCGGCGGCGGCGAACGCGATCCGGTCGCCGGCCGGCACCCCGCTCAGCAGGTCAAGATACGCCTGCGCCTGCAGGCGGCTGGTGTCCTGCCCGGGGAACACGCCGGACGCCGCGTACACGGCGGCCCGGGCCGCCACGTTC
>Ga0335083_10007921_pt1 | contig 13041 bp, 13 predicted proteins | sample Lox_Sample_42_FD_206716 | JGI IMG/M metagenome (GOLD analysis project Ga0335083, IMG submission 206716) | Soil microbial communities from Loxahatchee National Wildlife Refuge, Florida, United States - Lox_Sample_4.2 | ecosystem: Environmental > Terrestrial > Soil > Wetlands | place: USA...
TTTTTTTTTTTTATTCTTTGGGGGGGGGGGGGGGGGGGGCCCCCCCCCGGGGGCCCCGGGGCGCCCCCCGCCCCTTTTTCGCGATCGGTCAAGACTTACGGCGGTTGGTATGAGTCAGGGCCTGGGGCAGGGGGCGACGCGTCGCTCCCTGCCCGTTCCCGCCGGGGACGCGGTGTCGCTCGGCGGGAGCGATATCCGGCGAAATGACCTTCGCCGGGCGGCCTGCAACGCGCGCCGGCTTTGGTTTTCGAGCAATTTCATCGGCCAGACCGGAACCGGTCTGGCTGAATTGCTCTATGCGGCGATCTCGTCCTCGATTGCTCTTTGGATGAATTGGTTCAGGCTCATCCCATGGGCAGCGGCGGCCTCAACGGCCCGGGCGTGCAGCGCCTCCGGGATGCGGACCTGAAACTTCCCCGAGAACGTCCGCATCGGCTCGATGCCCTTCTCCCGGCACACGTCGAGGAATACCCGAAGCGAGGTTTCACCCTCCCGGCGAAGCCCTTCCACGCTGTCGGCGTAGAAGTCCGCACCGCCGGTCAGGCCGACGAACTCGCCCCGGAACATCCCGATCTCAGGGTCGAACTGGATCACGGCCCGGTGGCCGCCGATGGTCATGGTGTTGTTCATGGCGTCACCCCATTCGCTTCCAGCCATTTCCGCACGCTCGCGACCGCGCCCTTGTCCATGTCCGGGGTGGGGTGCGGCCGGTGGAAGACCTTCACCTCGCCAAACAGGACCACGGCCACGCGGGAGCCTTCTCGCTCGCTGACCTCCGCCCCGAGGCTGACAAACAGTGCCTCGATGTCGGACCAGCGGATGCCGCCCTGGACCGGGCGGGCGAAGATGGCTTCCAAGGTGCGGCGGTGCTTGGCTTTCAGGCGGGGCGATACCAATATTTGGTATCAACATCAATGGCCGCCGCACCTTGCGGATCGTCGGCAGAACATCCCGCATCACTCAATCCTGGAAGGGACGGGCCTGGAACTCATCGTGTGCAATCGTCCGCCCGCACGCGAAATTCCCGACAGTCCTCGCGGCTCCCGGTCCGCCAGACCCAGTTAGCGTGACAATGCCCCAGCAATAGAGCGGCGTTATCGACTCAACGCCCAAACGGCAATTCCGGCGCAGCCCTTCCCGCACCAAATATCCCGCTGCCGCCGCACGAGCGGCCTCACTCAGAACGGGAAGGATTTCGGGACATGTTTCGCACCCCCCGCGGCCGCGCCCTCGCCATCGCCGCTTTCGGCCTCGCCTCCGCCTGCGCCCTCGGCGCGTCCCCGGCCCATGCCGGCGGCTGCCCGGCCGACAAGGTCGTGGCCAGCGGTCAAGGCCAGCCGCAGAGCAATGCTCCCGCCCAGGGCGTCACGGACACGGTGATCGCCTCCATCGACCTGGCGAAGGAACCGATCGGCATCCGCGACCGTCTGTTCCGTCTGCGCAAGCTGGTGATCGAGCCCGGCGGCGTCGTCCCCTGGCACAGCCACGGCGACCGCCCCGCCATCATCTACATCATTTCCGGCGAGATCACCGAATATGCCAGCACCTGCGCTGTGCCCATCGTGTACCACGCCGGCGACTCCACCGCCGAGACCCATACCACCGCGCATTGGTGGAAAAACACCGGCAGCACCACCGTGACGCTGCTTTCAGCGGACTTGTTCCACGTCAACGACAACGCCCACACCATGTGACCGCCGGCGCCCCGGCCGGGATCATGCCCGGCCGGGGCGCGGCCCTTTGAAGGGAACCGGCATCGTGAACACGGCAACCGAGGCGGTGGCGGCACCGGCCGCCGCGACGACTGGCGCCGGGCTGTTGCGCAGCCTGACGATTAGCCTGATGGCCTTCCTCACCGTGGTGGACCTGTTCGGCACCCAGGCCATCCTGCCCTCGCTCGCGCGCGCCTATCAGGTGGCGCCGGCAGCGATGAGCATCGCGGTGAACGCGACCACCTTCGGCATGGCCTTCGCTGGCCTCGCCGTCACCACCTTCAGCAACCGCATCGACCACCGCCGCGGCGTCGCGCTCAGCCTGCTGCTGCTCGCCGTGCCGACCGCACTGCTCGGCACCATGCCTCCGCTCGGCCTGTTCGCGGCGCTGCGGGTGGCACAGGGCGTGTTCATGGCGACGGCGTTCAGCCTGACGCTGGCCTGGCTCGGCGAGGCCTGCTCCGCCAGGGCCGCCGCCGGCGCCTTTGCCGCCTACATCACCGGCAATGTCGCCAGCAACCTCATCGGCCGCCTGCTCTCGGCCGGACTTGCCGACTACCTCGGCCTGCCCGCGAACTTCCTCGGCTTCGCGCTGCTCAACATCGCCGGTGCCGCATTGGCGCTTGCGACCATGCGCGCCGCATCGCCGCACGCACGCGGCGCGGCACGGACCTCGATCGGCGCGATCTGGCGGAGCCACCTCGGCAATCCCGCGCTGCGCGTAAGCTTCGCGATCGGCTTCTGCATTCTGTTCGCCTTTCTAGGCACCTTCACCTATGTGAACTTCGCGCTGACCGCCCCGCCCTTCAGCGTCGGCCCGATGATGCTGGGTGTCGTGTATCTCGTGTTCCTGCCGTCGATCTTCACCACGCCGCTGGCCGGGCACCTGGTGGCATGGCTCGGGCGGGCGCCCGGACTGTGGGCTTCGCTCGCCGTCGCGGCGATTGGCCTGCCGCTCCTGGTCCAGCCGTCGCTGGTGTTGGTGCTGGCTGGCCTGGTGCTGGTCGGTGTCGGCACCTTCCTTGCCCAGGCGATCGCCACCAGCACCGTCGGCGCCGCCGCCACCGGCGAGCGGGCGGCGGCAAGCGGCATGTATCTCGCCGCCTATTACCTCGGCGGCCTGCTCGGTACCGCAGTGCTCGGCCAAGTCTACCAGCACTTCGGCTGGAACGGCTGCGTCGTCGGCGTGGCCGTCGCGCTCGCCGCATCCGCCATGCTCGCCGCCCTGCTCCGGGCGGCCCCGCGCCTCGCCTGATCCCCGGCGGCGCCCTGCAGGTTCATGAGAAGGAACGGACTCATGCCGGATTCTGGAACGACATTGCAATCGCGGCCCGAAGCGGAGCCGGCCGGCATCGCCCTGCGCCGGCAGGTCGGTCAGATCGTGCTCGTGCTGCAAGGCGGCGGGGCGCTTGGTGCGTATCAGGTGGGCGTCTATCAGGCGCTGCACGAAGCCGGCATCGAGCCCGATTGGGTGATCGGCACGTCCATCGGTGCCATCAATGCGAGCCTCATCGCGGGCAATCCGATCCCGCAACGCATGGCGCGGCTGCTGGAGTTCTGGCGCCGCGTGGAACGTGACGAGTGGCAAAACGCGGTGGCCGCCGTACCATTCGTCGGCAACTTCGCCGCCACGTGCATGACCCTGACACAGGGCATCGGTGCATTCTTCACCCCGAACCCGTGGGCGCTGGCCGGGGTGTACATGCCGGTCGGCCCGGAATCCGCTGCCTACTACAGGACCGACGCGTTGCGCGCGACTCTCGGCGAATTGGTCGACTTCGGGTTGATCAACCGCGGAAGCTGCCGGCTGGTGGTCGGCGCGGCCAATCTGCGCACGAGCGAGATGCGCTACTTCGATAGCCGCGACATGGAACTGGACGTACGCCACGTGATGGCATCCGGAGCATTGCCGCCGGCATTTCCCGCAGTCCGCATCGGCGAGGATCTCTACTGGGACGGCGGCATTCTCTCGAATACGCCCGTCGAAGCGGTGTTCGACGACAGTCCGCGGCGCAACTCCCTGGTGTTTGCCGTGCACATCTGGAATCCACATGGCCCGGAACCCAGCACGATCTGGGAGGTCGTCAACCGCCAGAAGGACCTGCAATACTGCAGCCGTGCTCTCTCCCACATTGCCCGGCAGAAGCAAATCCACCGGTTGCGCCATATCATCGCGGAGTTGGTGAAGCGGTTGCCGGAGGAACAACGCCTGGACCCCGAGGTGCGGGAGTGGGCAAGTTATGGCTGCCTGACCCAGATGCACGTGGTACGGCTGCTGGCGCCGGGGGTCGAGGGGGAGGATCACACGAAGGACATCGATTTCAGTCCCGCCGGAATCCGGGCGCGCCGCGAAGCCGGCTACGAGCACACACGTCGCGTGCTGCAGATGGCGCCATGGCAAACGCAGGTGGACAGGATTGAAGGTTTCATCCTTCACGAAGCCACTCCCGATTCGGCGATCAGGACGACGTGAAGGACGAACCATAACGCGGCCCAACATGACGCGATCCGGCCAGGCCGCCGGTGAACATGGGAGTGCCGACCATGGACAGGCAGGAATACGACGTCGTCATCATCGGAGCCGGACAGGCGGGCATACCGCTGGCCTGGGGCGTGGCCAGGACGGGTCGGACGGTCGCGCTGGTGGAGCGCGCCCGGCCGGGCGGTTCATGCATCAACTTCGGATGCACGCCCACAAAGGCGGTGTTGGCGTCGGCACGCCTGGTTCATCAGGCGCGCCGCTCCGCCGCCTTCGGCATTCGCGTCGGCGAGGTGGAGGTGGATTTTCCGGCGGTCCTGGCACGGGCGCGCGCGATTGCCGAGGCCTCGCGACGCGGCATTGAAGACGGGTTTCGCGGCAGCGAGAATCCGAGGTTGCTGATGGGTCACGCGCGCCTGGAAGGACGTGATGGCGCGCATTTTCGCGTGCGGATTGGGGCCACGACGCTTGCCGCGCGCGAGGTCGTGCTGAACACCGGGACCCGCACGGCGGTTCCGCCCATCCCCGGCCTTGCCGACATTGCATTCATCCACGCGGGCAACTGGCTGCAGCATTCCGACCTGCCGGCGCAACTGGCCATCATCGGCAGCGGTGCGGTCGGGCTGGAGATGGCGCAGTTCTACCGGCGCATGGGCAGCGACGTGACCGTGATCGACATCGCCCCGCAGATCGCGGGCAAGGAGGACGCGGAGGTGGCCGGCGCGCTGCAGCGCCAACTCGAGGCCGAAGGGATCGCGTTCCGCCTCGGCGCGCAGATTCGCGAAGTCGCACAGGACGGGCGTGGCATCATCGTGCGGCTGGGCGAGGGTGAGGTCGCCGCCGGGCAGGTGTTCATCGCGACCGGGCGCAGGCCGAACACGGATGACCTCGGGCTGGATACGGTCGGAGTCGCGGTGTCGGATCGGGGAATCGTGCAGGCCGACGCGCGCCTTGCCACGACTGTCGAGGGCATCTGGGTCGCCGGCGACATCCGCGGCGGGCCGATGTTCACGCACACGGCCTGGGACGATTACCGCATCCTGCTATCGCAGATGACCGGTGACGGCACGCGCACGACCGACCGTATCGTTCCCTGGGTCATTTTTACCGATCCTGAATTAGGCCGCGTCGGTATGACGGAAGCCGAGGCACGCGCCACCGGGCGCGCGGTGAAGGTCGCGCGATTCGACATGCGGCGCAGCGGCAAGGCGGCCGAGATCGGCGAGGATGAGGGTTTCATCAAGGTGATCGCGGACGCCGCGACCGGCGAGCTCCTGGGCGCCGCAGTGCTGGCGGTGGATGGCGGGGAGCTGGTGCATGCCTACGTGGATCTGATGAACGCCGGCGCTCCCTACACGGCGCTGCGCGACTCGATCCAGGCGCACCCCACGCTGTCCGAGGCGGTGCAGAGCGCCGTCGCCGCCCTGGATGATGTTCCATAGACGCGTCTGCTGCCGGCCAGGTGCCTCATCTCGCGATACGCCCATCGGTGGACCCATCGTCATCGCTGACCGGCCAGTTGTACTCACGAAGGGCGTTGGCCAGGGCCGCCACGGGAGAGGACCAGCGGCGGCCGGCCACTGTCACATAGCAGACCTCGCGGCTGACCATGGGATCGATGACCGGGCGCGTAAGCAGGCCGGGCAGCACGAGCGAATACTCCGGCATAAAGCAAACCCCCATGCCGCCGGCGACCATGGCCTGGATCCAATCCTCACGCTCGCTGCGGTAGGAACGCAGGATTTCCACGTCGCGCTCTCGCAGCAATTCGGCAAGCAAATCGCGATATTCGCAGTTGATCCTTTGCAGGTAGATCTGCCCCTCCATGTCGGTCAGGCGAATCGCATTATGGTGCGTGAAAGCATGGCCATGGGCGCACGCGACCACGAACCGCTCGCCGTAGAGGGGGGTCGCGCGCAGCGGATCGGCAAATCCCCCCGGTTGCGCCATCAGGGCGATGTCGATTGCGCCGCTCGCCAGCATTTCCGACAGCTTCGCGGGCACACTCTCGATCAGGGTAAGCTCGATCCCCGGATGTGTGGCGCGGAACCTGTTGAGGAAGGCCACGAAGCGCAGTGGCCCGATGGTGCACATGACGCCAAGAGTGAGTTGCGCGCCTTCGAGTTTCAGGAACCGGCGTGCCGCCTCCTTGGCTGCATGGGCGTGTTCGATCATCTCGGAAAATTGGGGTTCCAGGAGCCGGCCCAGATCTGTCAGGTGGATGTTGCCGCGCTCGCGGGAAAACAGCAGTCCGCCGATTTCCTCCTCGATTTTCTGGATGGCGCGGGTAAGGGCGGGCTGCGTGACGTTGCACAGCTCTGCCGCCCTGGTGAAGTTGCGGGTCTTGCTGACCGCCAGGAAGTAGCGGATCTCATGCAGTTCCATCGTTGCTGCGCCGCGGGTTGCCGATCGGGTCCGAAGAACCGCATTGGCGCGGGACGCCGCCAACGCTGCTCACTGATAAACTCCATTGGGTTCTGTGGGTTCGGTTGCAAACGCTGACAGGGGACATGCGGCATGACGAAAGCGGGTGCTTTCAGGCAGAAAGCGCATGTCCTCGCCCGTGCCCTTGGGTTTCAGGACACGCCGCTGGACCTTTACCGCTGCGGAAGCCGGCTTTGCCGGCAATGGTCGCTAACTGGCTGAAATCGTTAGGTTTAACCGGAATGGTGGAGGGGGTTGGATTCGAACCAACGTAGGCGTGCGCCAACGGATTTACAGTCCGTCCCCTTTAGCCACTCGGGCACCCCTCCACCGATCGGACCGTGGCCCGTTCGGGAGACGCGCACCTAAGCCGTCTTTGTCCTGTTGTCAACGTGGTGCCGCGGGGGCGCGCGTCATCCGCGTGGATCGCCCGGGCCGGCGCCGCGGCGCCGTCCGGGATGGGCCGGCGGGGTGCGCGGACAGGCGCGCGGGGAAGAAGCTGGTCCGATCGCGTATTGAGGACGGTTTCGGCCTGCACATCGGGGGCGAATCCGCTCTATACCCCGGGGTATGAGAAACAATAATCAGCGTCCCGGTGGGCGCGGCGGCTCTGGCGGGTTTTCGGGTCAGGGCGGCAAGCCTCGGGGCGGTGCCTCGTCTGGCGGCAAGGGTAAGCGTCCCCCGTTCGGCGGAGCGAAGTCGGGCGCGTCGCGTTCCGCTCCTTTCGCCGCCGGCCCGCGCGGGCGCGGCGAGGCCCCGTCGCGTTCCTTCACCTCTCCGGAAGCCGGCGCGCGCGGCCGTTCCGAGCGTCCGGCGCCGCGCGGCTACGGCAAGGCGCCGTCACGGTCCTACGAATCCCCGGAAGCGGGGGCGCGCGATCGTTCCGAGCGTCCGGCGCCGCGCGGCTACGGCAAGGCGCCGTCGCGGTCCTACGAATCCCCGGAAGCCGGCGCGCGCGGCCGCTCCGAGCGTCCGGCGCCACGCTTCCGGGCCGAGGCCCCGCCGCGCGCCTTCGAAACCCCGGTCGCCGAGCCGCGCGCCCGCGCCGAGCGTCCGGCGCCGCACGTGCCGCAGACCCCGTCCGGCGCCATCTGGCTCTACGGCCTGCACGCGGTGGCGGCGGCGCTCGGCAACCCGGCCCGTCACCTGCGCCGGCTGCTGCTGACCGAGGAAGCCGAGTCGGCCCTCGCCGGCACGCTGCCGCGCCCCTGGGCGATCACCCCGGAGCGGACCGATCGCGCCCGCATCGACCAGTTGCTCGGGCGTGACATGGTGCATCAGGGAGTGGCGCTGCTCGTTGATCCGCTCGCCACGCCGACGCTCGCCGAGGCGCTGGAGCGGCCCGGCCCGGTGGTGGTGCTGGACCAGGTGACCGACCCGCGCAACGTGGGCGCCATCCTGCGCTCCGCCGCCGCGTTCGGCGCCGCCGCCGTCATCGCCCAGGAGCGCAACGCGCCCGAGGAAACCGGCGCCCTGGCCAAGGCCGCGTCCGGCGCGCTGGAGGCGGTGCCGCTGCTGCGCGCGGTCAATCTCGCCCGCACCCTGGCGGCGCTGAAGGCGGCGGGGCTGTGGGTGGTCGGGCTCGATGCCGACGCGCCGCCGCTTTCCGGCACGGCGCTGCGGGAGCGCCGGGTGGCGCTGGTGATGGGCGCGGAAGGCGCGGGGCTGCGGCGGCTGACGCGGGAAACCTGCGACGAGACCGCCGGCCTCGCCATGCCGGGGGCGATGGAGAGCCTGAACGTCTCCGCCGCCACCGCCATCGCGCTCTATGAGCTGACCCGCGCCGGCTGACCCACGCGCCGCCGCTCCGCCGCACGGTACGGATTGGCAATCAATCCGCCGCCGGGGCGGGGCGGCGGGCGGCTCGGCCCAGGGCATGCCAAGCACCTGTTAATCACTGACTGTCAGGTTCCTTAAAGGACTCACCGAGCTTCCTGTGCGGCCGCCTCGCCCCGGCCCCCAGGGTGAAGGGACTGTCAATGATTATCGATTGGAGCCAGATGTCCGAGGACATGCAGCTAATGCTCTCGCGCGAGGCGATGCTGCGGGCCACGGACCTTGTCGCCGGCCATGCCGAGGCACTGGCCAGGGAGATCGAGGCCGGGGGGCTGGAGGATCGGGGCGGGCCGGACGCGCTGCGCCTGCTGGCCAGCGTGCTGCGCCTGAACAGCCAGGATCTGCTCGGGCCTGTCGGCAACGCCTGATGCCGTGGCGCGGGCGCGGGCGCGCGTTCCGCGGGACGCGCCGCCGCTGGAAGTGGCCCCCGGCCGGCCGCTTTCGCGGTGTGGGCGGCGTCGCCCTACATGACGGTGCGCCCGGCCAGCAGCGCCAAGACCAGGAAGATGATGAACAGGATCAGGAAGGCGAAGAATAGCAGCCTGGCGATCCCGGCCGCGGCCACGGAGATGCCGGTGAAACCGAACAGGGCCGCGATGAGCGAGATCACCAGGAAGAAGAGGGCAAGGCGCAGCATAAACGTCTCCGCTTCCACTGACAGCCGCCTCAACGTCGCCCCGGCGGCGGGGTTCCGGCGGGAGGCCGCCGCCGCGCGCCAGGGCCCGCTGCTTCGCGCTTCTGTCGCGCCGCGAAATGTCCTATCCGAGCAGTGATGTCAGCTTCATGGCGACCGTGGTCGATCCCTTCAGCCTGAGCTTCCCGGTCATCACCGCCACCGTGCCGTTCAAGTCGCCGGCGAGAACTTGTCGCAGCGTCTCCGAGGGGGCGATGATGGTGCAGTCGGTCTCCGCGTCGTCCCGGCTCAGGGTTGCCGGCCGGGCGGTTCCGTCCACCACGATCACGCCTTCGGTGCCGCAGTCGAATTTGACCTTGGCGCCGAGTTCGCCCAATGCGTCCCGATGCGTGGCCAGTGTGGTTTCGATATCCGCTATGCCCATGTCCTTGTTTTCTTCCCGTATTTTCCACGACCGCATGAACACGGCCCCGGCGCGAGCATGATCCCCGAGAACAGTCTCCATCAACCTCGAATGCGGATGGGCTGAGAGACATGCTGCTCGCCGGCGCCCGCTTGTTCCTGGAGGATGGCATCGCCGAGGGGCGCGATGTCCTGCTGCGCAATGGCCGGATCGAGGCGATCCTGCCGCGGCACGAAACGGTGGAGGCGGAGCGCATGGATCTGCCCGCCGACGCGCTGCTCGCGCCCGGCTTCATCGATGTGCAGGTGAATGGCGGCGGCGGCGTGCAGTTCAACGACACGCCGACCGCCGAGGCAGCGCTCGCCATCGCCGCCGCGCACCGGCGCTTCGGCGTGACCAGCATTTTGCCCACCCTGATCACTGACGATCCGGCGCTGATGCCGCGCGCGGCGGAGGCGGTGGAAGCGGCGCATGCCGTGCCCTGCGGTGGCGTGCTCGGCGTGCATTTCGAGGGGCCGTTCATCAGCCCCGTCCGGCCGGGCGTGCACGCGGCGGCTCATATCCGGCCGCTCGGCACGGTGGATCTCGCGCTGCTCACCGCCCTGCCGGCGCGTTTGCCCGGGGGGCGGGTGGTGGTCACGCTCGCGCCGGAGATGGTCGAGGACAGCGCGCTCGCCGCCCTGGCCGGTGCCGGGGTCATTCTCAGCGGCGGGCACAGCGCGGCAAGCTACGAACGCACCATCGCCGCCATCGGGCACGGGCTGCGCGGCTTTACCCATCTGTTCAACGCCATGCCGCCGGCGACCGCGCGGGAGCCCGGCATCATCGCCGCCGCGCTGCTCGATCCGCGCAGTTGGTGCGGCGTGATCGCGGACGGCATCCATGTGCATCCGGCGATGCTGCGCCTGGCCATGACGTGCAAACCCGACCGGGTGTTGCTGGTTTCCGACGCGATGGCGCCGACCGGTTCCGCCCAGGACAGTTTCACCCTGAACGGACGCACGATCCTGCGGCGGGACGGGCGGCTCGTCACCGCGGAGGGCGTGCTCGCCGGCGCCGATACCGACATGGCGAGCGAGGTGCGCAATTGCGTGCATCTGCTCGGCCTGCCGCTGGAATCGGCCCTGCGCATGGCGTCCGCCGTGCCCGCTTCCTTTCTCGGCCTCGACGACCATCTCGGCCGGATCGCCCCTGGCCTGCGCGCGGACCTTGTGCTGCTCTCGCCGGAGCTTGAGGTGTTGGGCAGTTGGGCGAACGGCGTCTGGCAGCGCGCCGATGGCACGGATCGTCTGCTTTAGCGTTTGCTTTTGTTGACCAGGGGGCTTTGCCCCCTGGACCCCCACTGGGGCCTTGAGGCCCCAGACCCCCGATCACTTAAGTGAAGGGTTTCCAAAGGGCTTGGCCCTTTGGCGGGGTCCAGGGGCGGAGCCCCTGGCCTTTCTTGAGGTCTCACCGCCATGGACACAGAAACACGCTTCGCCGGCTTTGTCGCCACGCTCGGCCGTGGCCCGGGCCGGTCCCGCGCCCTGACCCGCGCGGAAGCGCGCGAGGCCTTCGCCATGGTTCTCGCCGGCGAAGCGGCGCCGGTGCAGGTCGGCGCCTTCCTGATGCTGCTGCGCTATCGCGGCGAGGACCCGGAGGAGGTGGCCGGGCTGGTCGAGGCGGCGCGCGCGGTGGCCCGGCTCGCCGACATGCCGCCGGTCGCGCTGGACTGGCCCTCCTACGGCGCCGGGCGGACGCGGGACGCGCCCTGGTTCCTGCTTGCCGCGCTGGCGGTGGGGCAGGCGGGGATTCCCGTGTTGATGCATGGCTCGAACGAATTCTCCACCGGCCTGACCGTGGCCGATGGCCTTGCCGCGCTCGGTCTGCCGCCGGCCCTGGACCCGGCAGCGGCGCGACGCGATCTCGCCGCGCGGGGCTTCGCCTATCTGCCGCTGGCCGCCTTCGCCCCGGCGCTGGAGAGGCTGTTGCAACTGCGCCGCCTGCTCGGCCTGCGCTCGCCGGTCAACACCGTCGCACGGCTGCTCGACCCGGCGGACGCGCCCGCCGCCGTCGATGGCGTGTTCCACCCGCCTTATATCGAGGTGCATCTCGGCGTGGCGGAGCGGCTGGGGCGCGAGCGGCTGCTGGTGCTGAAGGGCGGCGGCGGCGAGGCGGAGCGCAACCCCGCGAAGCCCGCCACGATCCATCTCTGGCGCAACGGCATTGGCCGGAGCGAGCTGATCCTGCCGGCCTTGTCCGAGGCGGCGTCCGGGATGCCGGCGGAGGCCACCCCCGATGCGGCGCCGGATAGCGCCGTGCTGTTCGCCGCGGTGTGGCGGGGCGAGGCATCGCCGCCGGCCCTGGTGGCGAAGGTGGTGGGGACGATCGCGCTCGCGCTGCTGGCGACCGGCCGGGTGGATAGCCCGGCGGAGGCGGATGCCATGGCCGCTGAGCTGTGGGGGCGGCGGCGTGTTGCTTGAAAGGAGAGGCCAGGGATCCCCCTCCGTGGCCATTCCATCGCCCCTGCGGGGCGGCGGAACCTTGGGCCACTCCGCCCTGGATCCGCCACGCGCAGGCGTGCAGTCGCACGACGGGGGCGAGCGCCCCCAGACCAGCAGTAATTTAAGTAAATGATTCCAAAGGCTTGCCTTTGGCGGGGTCCAGGGGCAGCGCCCCCGGCCTTGCGCGTCCGGTCTCAGGCCGCACTCACCGCGGCGAGCCAGGGCGCTGGCCGTTCCGGCTCACCGGCCGGGTTGACCAGGTGGCCGAGCTTGTTCCGCGCCAGCGCCTGCCCGAACAGGAAGCCCTGCACCTGATGGCATTGCAGCGCGCGCAGCAGCTCGAACTGCGCCTGCGTTTCCACCCCTTCGGCGACGATCGAGAGGTTGAGGCTGTGTCCGAGCATGACGATGGCGCGGACGATCGCGGCCGCGCCCTCGTCATTCTCGATGCCGGTGACGAAGGAGCGGTCGATCTTGATCTTGTCGAACGGGAATCGGCGTAGATAGGAAAGGCTGGAATAGCCGGTGCCGAAATCATCGAGCGAGATGCGGATGCCGAGCGAGCGCAGCCGCGTCAGCGTCGCCAGCACCGATTCCGGCTCCTCAATCAGCAGCCCCTCGGTGACTTCCAGTTCCAGCAGGTTCGGCGGCAGGCCGGTGCGGGCGAGGATGTTGCTGATCATCACGGTCAGGTCCGGCTGGCGGAACTGCGCGGGGGAGAGGTTGACCGCGACGCGGCAGGGGCGGGCCCAGGAGGCCGCCTCGGCGCAGGCGGCTTCCATGACCCAGCGGCCGAGCGGCAGGATCAGCCCGCTTTCCTCGGCGATCGGGATGAAGGTGGCGGGCGAGATATTGCCATGCACCGGATGGCACCAGCGGAGCAGCGCCTCGAACCCCTTGACCTCGCCGGTCGCGCACTCGACCAGCGGCTGGTAGTGGAGCGTGAGTTCGCCGCGATCGAGGGCGCGGCGCAGATCGTGGCGGATCTGCCGCTGTTCCTGGAGCCGGCCGCTGGTCGTGGGTTCGAAGAAGCGGAAATTGCCGCGGCCGCTGCGCTTGGCGATCTGCAG
>Ga0335083_10007924_pt1 | contig 13037 bp, 13 predicted proteins | sample Lox_Sample_42_FD_206716 | JGI IMG/M metagenome (GOLD analysis project Ga0335083, IMG submission 206716) | Soil microbial communities from Loxahatchee National Wildlife Refuge, Florida, United States - Lox_Sample_4.2 | ecosystem: Environmental > Terrestrial > Soil > Wetlands | place: USA...
GGCGTTTCGTAACCGCCCATCCCCAGGCCGTTGTCTTTCACTATCCCGAATGGCTGCAAGTGCTGGAGCGCGAATATCGCGGACGCTCCTTAATTCTGGCCAGCGAAGATGGCAGCGGCGAACTGGCTGGGGTGTTGCCGCTGTTCTATACCAGGGGCATGCCGGCCGGCCTGGCGGCGTTTGGCGGCCCCATGGGTGGCCGCCGCCTCTCATCGCTGCCGCGCACTCCTGTTGCCGGTCCGCTGGCGCTGCATTCCTCTGCGACCGCCGTTCTGCTGCAGGCCGCGGTGGACCGGGCCAGCTCGGAGCCGGGCACCAGGCTTGAGATCAAGACCGTACATCCCCTGCAATCGGCGTCGCCACTTACAGTTTGGCCGTGGCGCGTCTTTTACACTCTCGAACTTCCGCCTCGTCCTGCGGAGATCCGCTTCGGCAACTCCAACAAGCACTCGCAGATCAAGCGCGGTGTCGATAAAGCCATCCGCCAGGGGCTGCGCCCCGCGCCCGCCGAAAGTGAAGCTGACCTGGCCGCCTGGTACGCGGTCTACGCCCGTACCATGCAGCGCAACCAGGTGATGATGCGGTCCTGGCGGCTGTTCAAGGCGATCTGGGATGTGTTGCGTCCCCGCGACCTTATGCGCCTTTGGCTAGCCAAACGTAACGGGAAGGTGGTTGCCGGCGTGCTCGTAGTAGGCGCGAGGGAGGGCGCGGGAACTGCTTTCTTCGCTTTCGGTGGTTGGATCGAAGAGCCGGAATACGCTCACGCCAACGACCTCCTGCACTGGGAGGCGATCCACGAAGCCTGCCGCCTCGGCTATCGCAGCTACGACTTCGGGGAAGTCCCGGAGGGCGATGCTGGCCTGGCGCAGTTCAAGGGCAAGTGGAACACCCGCGCGTCGCGCCTCGAGCGGTATTACTTTCCCCAGCCGCCACCGCCGGTGGCCGCCGAGCCCTCGCGGCCCGGTTTTCGCGGCTTGGCCAAGGCCGCCTGGGAGCGGATGCCGAACCTCGCCGCCCGGCGCTTGAGTGACTGGCTCTATGGCTATCTGTAGAGCCCTGGGGAGAATTCGGTTCTGGCGGGGCCAGCACTTTCATCGCTGGACAAGGCCCTGAGGGACATGGTCCCCGGAATCAACCAAGGCCCCCGGAGTCGGGTTAGTCAGGAGCTTTCCGCCACTGATAAGAGAACATCGCCTATGAGTCCTGCTACGCTCACCGATGAGGAACAAGTGATCGCCGCGTTTCCCGCCTCCGGCCACGGCTCCCTGCGCGTGCGCGAAGCCAGCTCCTCCGACGAGCCGCGTTGGGCCGAGTTTGTGGATGCCCACCCCGGCGCCATGATCTACCATCATCCCGCCTGGGTGGCGGCGCTCCAAGAGGAATACGGCAGAAAATCCTCCACCCTGATCTGCGAAGATGGCGAAGGCCGCCTGCGCGGTGTTCTCTCGCTGCTTGAAACACGCGGTCTGCCCTTCAACTGGAACGGCAACGCCACCGGCCGGCGCCTGGCCTCCTTGCCGCGCACTCCGCTGGCGGGGCCGCTGGCCCTCGATCAGGAAGCCGCCGCTGAATTGCTCAATGCCGCCTCCCGACGGGTCAGCGCCCATCCCGGCCGCCAGCTCCAGGTCAAGTCCCTGGACGACTCTCTCTCCACTCATATCCCCGCGCTGGCCATCGCTCCCTGGAAAGATATCTACGTGCTCGATCTCCCGCCGCATCCTTCCGAACTCAGCTGGGGCAGCAAAGAAAAGCGGCACCGCATCCGCTGGGCGGTCAATCGCGCCATCAAGTCGGGAGTCGAAGTCCGTGAAGCCGGGAGCGAATCGGATCTCCGCGCCTGGTATCAGCTTTACCTTGAAACCATGCGCTGGCATGGCTCTCTCCCCCGGCCCTATCGCTTCCTGCAATCGCTGTGGAATCGCCTGCGCCCCCTGGGCAGGATGACGCTGCTGCTGGCCGAGCATTGCCAACCGCCCGAGCAGGCGCCCGTGCTCTTGGCCGGATATCTTCTCCTCATGTGCGGCCAGACTATGCACTGCTACCTCAACGGCCGCCGCCGCGACTCGCTCGCCCTGCATCCCAACGACCTGCTGCAGTGGCACGCTATCCACGAAGCCTGCCGCCTGGGTTTCCGCAGTTATGATTTTGGCGAAGTAGAAGCCGGGCAAAGAGGCTTGGCGGAATTCAAAACCAAATGGGGCGCCAAGCCGGTGCCTTCCTTCCGCTACTACTATCCGGCAACCCGCCGCCTGCCCGCGCAGTCCGCCTCGCCCGGCCTGGCCTATTCCCTGGCCACCAGGATGTGGCGCTACATGCCTCTCCCCGCCACCGCCGCAGTGGGAGACTGGCTCTACAGCTATCTGTAAATCCCCAATTCGTGTGGGGACGGGCTTCAGCCCGTCCCGGCCGGTCGAAGACCCGCGAGCATCCCCCAGTAACCCATTAGCAATTCCACATGAGCAGCACTCCCACGAGTCCACCCTACCCACGCCATCTGCTCTTCGCCCTGCTGGTGTTGCTCGCGATCGCCGTCTTTCACCACCCGCTTGCCGTTCTGATCGGCTCCTCGCTCGCGGTTGACCAATATTCCCACGTTCTCCTGGTGCTGCCGGTAAGTCTGGCACTGCTATATTCCGCCCGCAGCCGCATCCTCGCCGATGCCGCCTTCAGCGCGGCGGGAGGAATTCTCCTCCTTCTGCTCGTCGCCGTCTTCCTGCTCACCCGCCACTATTCCGCCGGTCTTTCGCCCAACGACTTACTTTCCCTCTCCCTGTTTTTCTTCGTCAGCCTGTGCCTCGCCGCCTTCGTCCTCTGCTACGGCCGCGGCGCCTTCCGCGCCGCCTGCTTTCCGCTGCTTTTTCTGTTTTTGATGGTCCCTCTTCCCGACGCAGTGCTGGCACAGAGCATCGCATTCCTCCAGCACGGCTCAGCCGAGGCCACCGCCCTCCTCTTCCAGTTCAGCAACGTCCCCTTCACCCGCAACGGCGTTGTCCTTCTCCTGCCCAAGGCAACCATCGAGATCGCCCAGGAGTGCAGCGGCATCCGCTCCAGCCTGGTGCTGCTCATTACCAGCCTGATTCTGGGCCACCTCTTTCTTCGCTCAGGATGGACCAAAGCCGCGCTCGCCCTCGCCGTCGTGCCCCTGACCATCGCCAAAAACGGCCTGCGCATCTTCGTGCTCTCCATGCTCGGCATGTATGCCGACCCATCATTTCTCAGCGGCAGTCTTCACCGCAAAGGCGGCATCCTGTTCTTCGCCCTCTCGTTCGCCTGCCTGCTGGTCTTCATCCGTCTGCTGCAAAAGCTTGAGCGGCGTCCCGAAGACGCGGAGACGAAGAGCGTTCCGGCGGGCGCAACCCTCTTGCCTTGAAGCGTAGAATACTTCCATGAGCCAGGAAGTATCGGAACTCTTACAGAAAGCGCTTGCCCTCCCGCCGGAGGCGCGGGCGGCTCTGGCGGGATCACTCCTCGAAAGCCTCGACGACACCGTCGATCCCTCCGCCGAAGAAGCCTGGAGTCAGGAGATCGCGCGCCGCATCGAAGAATTGGATTCCGGCAAAGTGAAGCCGATGCCATGGGCAGACGCCCGCCGGCAAATTTCCGCAATTCTCAATGGCCGCTAAGCCGCTGGAGATTCACCCCGCCGCGGGTGCCCCATTTCTCGCGCGTTCTTTGCGCGAGAAGTGGGGGCAGCGCCACGGACTCGCCTCCGGGAATGACGGAACCCACCGTCAGCCTCTCCTGCAGTTTCCAAGCCCCAGCTTTCCCAATCCGGAACCTGCGACCTTCGCCCGCCATTTTTGCATTGACCTGACCACCCCACCCAAGCTAGGTTCGACTCAGGCGAGCGCCGGTCGAGAAGGAATCGGCCGCTAAGTGCTTATTCTGGAATATTTTGAACCCTAAGTCTTTATTACTCTGGGATTTCGCGCGAAAATCGCGCTAGATCCATGATCCTAAAAGACTGCAGGGGGGAGGGGGATACTGACAGCGCTCGCTTCGCTGAACGCCAACAGAATTCCTGTGATGCCTCGATCTCCCATTCTCGTCACCGGCGGCGCCGGCTTCATCGGCTCCAACTTCGTCCTGCAGTGGCTCGCCGAGGAAGCCTCGCCCCTGGTGAACCTCGACAAGCTCACCTACGCAGGAAACCTGCAGAACCTGGAACCGGTTTCCGCCGATCCGCGCTACCACTTCGTGCACGGCGACATCGCGGACCGCGATCTCCTCCGCGATCAACTGCAGCAGCACCAGCCGCGCGCCATCGTCCACTTCGCCGCCGAAAGCCACGTGGACCGCTCCATCCACGGCCCTGACGATTTCATCCACACCAACGTCAACGGCACGTTTCACCTGCTTGAAGAAGCCCGCGCCTACTGGAGCGCACTGCCCCAGGAGCAGAAATCGGCTTTCCGCTTCCTGCACGTTTCCACCGATGAAGTCTTCGGTTCGCTCGGCCCCGGCGATCCGGCTTTTTCCGAAACCACGGCCTACGCGCCCAACAGTCCCTATTCGGCCTCCAAAGCCGCCGCCGATCATCTGGTGCGCGCCTATCATCACACCTATGGCCTGCCCACGCTGACCACCAATTGCTCCAATAACTACGGGCCATTTCAGTTTCCGGAAAAGCTCATTCCGCTGGTGATCCTGAACGCCCGCGCCGGCAAGCCGATTCCTGTTTACGGCGACGGCCAGAACGTCCGCGACTGGCTTTATGTCGCCGACCACTGCGACGCCTTGCGCGCCGTCCTGATGCAAGGCACGCCGGGAGAGTCCTACAACATCGGCGGCGACAATCAGAAGGCGAACCTTGACCTGGTGCGCACCATCTGTGCCCTGCTCGACGAACTGCGGCCCGGCGATCCCGTGATTCCGCACAGCAAGCTCATCACCTTCGTCAAGGACCGCCCCGGCCACGACCGCCGTTACGCCATGGACGCGCGCAAAATCGAGAGCGAATTGGGCTGGCGTCCGCGCGAAACCTTCGACAGCGGGATCCGCAAGACCGTAGAGTGGTACCTCGCGCACGAAGACTGGGTCCGCGACGTAACCAGCGGCAGCTACCGCCAATGGATCGCAACCCAGTATTCGCTGTGAAGCTGCTGTGAGATGATGCTGAGATCGGTGCTGATCCAGGGAAAGATTTAAATGGACGCCCTCGCTTTGATTGTCGTCCCTGGCTTTAATTGTCATTCCGAGCGAAGCGAGGAATCTGCAGTTCTCAGCGGCCTCCGCGGCAGTTCTCAGCGCCCTCGGCGTTTTTGGGTTTTTTGCTCCCGGCACGAAACCTTAAACTGCCGAGTTCGCCAAGAACTTCCGCCAAGGTCGCAGAGAAGTGAACTTAATAATGCCTGACGCTCCAAGCCGCCCGTCCACTTACCGAGGCATCATCCTCGCCGGAGGTTCCGGCACCCGTCTTTACCCAGCCACGCAGGCGGTCGGCAAAAGCCTGCTGCCCATCTACGACAAGCCCACTATCTACTATCCGCTGTCCACGCTAATGCTGGCGGGCATTCGCGAAATCCTGGTGATCTCTACTCCCCAGGACACCCCCAAGTTCGAGCACCTCCTGGGCGATGGCTCGCAGTGGGGACTCTGCTTTCACTACGCGGTGCAGGCGAAGCCGGAGGGAATCGCGCAGGCCTTCCTGGTGGGAGAAAAATTCATCGGCGAGTCCTGCTGCGCCCTCGTTCTGGGCGACAACATCTTCTACGGCCACGACCTGGCCAAGAGCCTGCGGGAGGCTTCCGCCATCACCACCGGCGCGAGCGTTTTTGCCTACCCGGTGAATGATCCCGAGCGCTATGGCGTGGTGGAATTCGATGCCACCGGCAAAGCCCTCAGCCTGGAGGAAAAGCCGAAAGCTCCGAAGTCGCGCTACGCAGTCACCGGTCTCTACTTCTACGACAATCGGGTGGTGGAGATCGCGAAATCGCTCAAACCCTCAGCCCGCGGCGAACTTGAAATCACCGACGTAAACGCCTCGTACCTGCGCCGCGGCCAGTTGCAAGTCATGGTCATGGGCCGCGGCATGGCCTGGCTAGACACCGGCACGCACGAGGCCATGCTGGAAGCCTCGTTGTTCATTCAGACCATCGAAACCCGCCAGGGATTAAAAGTTTCCTGCCCGGAAGAAATCGCCTACCGCCGCGGCTATATCAACGCCGAACAGGTGGAAAAAATCGCCGCCACCATGAAGAACAACGGCTACGGGCGATATCTTTTGCAGATGCTGCGGGAGAAGGTGTTCACGTGAGTGCTGCTCAAGCCGAGACCCAGACCCGATCGACGACGACCCAACTCACCACAACCAGGAGCGCATCCTTGAACGTCCTGACCACGCCGCTTTCCGGCGTATTGGTGCTGGAGCCCAAAGTCTTCGGCGACACCCGCGGATTTTTCCTCGAGACCTATAACGAAAAGACCATGGCCGAGGCCGGCATTCGCGAGCGCTTCGTGCAGGACAATCATTCTCTCTCCGCGCGGAACGTGCTGCGCGGCCTCCACTACCAGGTGTGCTCTGCGCAGGGAAAGCTCATTCGAGTGGCCGCCGGAGAAATCTTCGACGTGGCCGTGGACCTGCGCCGCAGTTCACCAACCTTCGGCAAGTGGTACGGAACCAATCTCTCCGGCGAGAATCACCGCCAGATGTGGATTCCCATCGGTTTCGCCCACGGCTTTGCCGTCCTCTCCGAAAGCGCGCATGTCCTCTACAAGACCACCGACTTCTACACGCCGGAGTGCGAACGCACCATTGCGTGGAACGATCCCGACCTGGCGGTCGACTGGCGCCTGGCCGGAGATCCGGTCATCTCCGCCAAAGATCAGCACGGCACCAGCTTCCGGGAGGCCGAAACCTTTGCCTGATCTTGCTTTCTCCACCACAGAGGAGAGCCACAGAGAAATCCAACTGCCTGGTGAGCCACTTCCGGTTCTCGCAGGAGGTTAAGATTTCCCGTGGCTTCGTGGTGAAAAAAAGGCACAGTACAAGCCCTACTCGGACCTGAATCAGATTGACTTCACCGGAATCAGCGTGAGGTCATCTACCAACCCAACTTCCTTCTGCAGGAACGGCTCCGCATAGGTAACGCCTGCCAGCATGCCGTAGAAACGCGCCATGGCTTCAACGCGCGCGCGAATTTCCGCCTGCGCCGGGAAGATGCCGCTACCGGCTTCCTGGTCGGTGAATTGCGACTTGTAAGCCATTAGCGCATCGAGGCGGGTTTCGAACTGGTCGGTAATGTCCACTACGAATGTAGGCCGCACGTCGTAGTAAAGCGTGGCATACACGATCTTGAACGGCCGATGCGCAACCCCGGCGTCCCGGCCCTCAAGCGTAGCGCCGGCGTCCCGCCGGCCAAGGGCGACATCATCAGCAACCTCAGCGACCGTCAAGCCTGAAGCAGTCGCCGGCGAACCCGCCCACGCCACATCTTCGCTGACGACCGACGACCGACGACTGACGACTAACTTCGCCAGCCCCGCCAGAAAGCACGCTTCATATCCCAGAGTCGAAGCCGTGTAATGGTCCGGATGCCGCCCCTTCCAGTAGGGAAGGATCACCACCCGCGGCCGCTGCTCGCGAATCACGCGCGCGACTTTCAGACGGTTCTCCCAGGTGTTTTCCACTCGCCCGTCCGGAATATCGAGCGCCTGCCGCCAGCTAACCCGCAGAATCTCCGCCGCCGCGGCAGCTTCCCGTGCGCGGTCTTCAGCAGTGCCGCGCGTTCCCATTTCACCCTGCGTCAAATCCAGAATGCCGGCGCGGTGTCCGCGCTGCGCCATCTTGAGCAGCGTCCCGCCGCAGGTCTGTTCGACGTCATCGCGATGCGCGGCGATCGCCAGAATATCCAGTGGCATGGTCATCAGTGTATAAGCAACATCGGGTGTTTAAGTGGAAGAGCACGGCTTCAGACGTGCCGCACGCGCCAGTTATCCTCAGAGGCGCCCATCAGGCGCAACGGCCCGACGACTTCGGGCGCCGAGCTACCATTCGGATGGCGGGCTGACAGCCTCAGTCCAAACTCCCCTGCTCGATCACCACGTTCTCGCGGACGATCAGCCGGTGCGCGGCCATCTCTTTCAGCTTCGGCAGCAATCGGCTGACGTGCTCGTCGGTGTCCACGAAGACGATAATTACCGGGAGCTGCCCGCCCGCGTCTACCAGATGCGCTGTCTTCACCCGATGCCGGCCGAGAAATCCTGCCACGGTGTGAAGCGCGGTGGCAGCGTAGGCGCTTTCCCCGTGCAGGTAGTTAAGAATTTCCATGTGCAGCGGTTTGCCGTGCCATCTATCGGATTCATTCAGATAAATCGTGACCTGTACCGCCATGCCGTTTGGCATTTTAGCGCATCCTTGCCAGTGCCATGCCGGCCAGCGCTCCCGCCAGGCACAGTAGATTATTCGCCGCAAAGTTGGTGAACAACAGAGCCCATTGTCCCTGCTCGAAGTAGGCCATGGTTTCGAAGGCATAGCTGGAGAAGGTAGTGAGCGCGCCGCAGAAGCCAACCACCACCAGCAGCCGCCAGCGCGGGTCGAGCAGCACCCGCTCCGAAGTCCAGATCATGAAGAAGCCCACGATCATGCTGCCGGCAACATTGATCAACAGGGTTCCGTAAGGGAACGCCGAACCCAGCATTCGGGCTGCAAAACGGCTGACGATATAACGGGCATTGGCGCCGACGATTGCGCCCAGGGATATCGCGATGAAGTCCCGCACGATGGAATTCTCCCTACAAAAGTTGTAGGAGTTATCAGCCCAGGCGGGCGGTTAATGGCGAACTCCATCGCCTCATTATTTTGTAGCACGCCAGGGGCGGTTTTGGCCAGATTACAGCGTGCCGGGTAGTCTTCTAGTTTAGTTTCTTCACCACAGAGCCACCGAGCCACAGAGAAATCCAACTGCTTGAAAGCCACGCTACTTCCGCTTCTGCAGGTTCAGATTCTTCTGTGACTCCGTGACCCTGTGGTGAAAAAATCCGCGCGAATCCGTGGCCGGAAGTTGGCCAGTGGCGCCCGGATCCACTACCAGGTGCCGTAGCGCTGGCTCTGGCGCCGCCGCGGCAGAATCTTCACCAGAACCAGGCCGGTAATGAACCCTCCCACATGCGCCCAGAAAGCGACTCCGCCGGAACTCTGGCTGGCGTAGCTGAGTGAACTGGCGCGCGCGCTGAAAAACTGCACCAGGAACCAATAACCCAGGATCACCCAGGCCGGCAGGTAAAAGAAAAACACCAGCCAGGTAAGCACCCGCGCCCGCGGATAAAGAATGAAATATGCCCCCATTACCCCGGCAATCGCTCCGCTCGCCCCCACCGTCGGCACACGCAGCGCCGGCGTGAGCAGCACTTGCGTGAGCGCGGCCGCCACTCCGGCGAACAAATAGAATCCCAGATACTTGAAGTGCCCGAGATAATCTTCGATATTGTCGCCGAAAATCCACAGAAACCACATGTTGCCGATCACGTGCATCCACCCGCCGTGCAGAAACATCGAGGTCAGGAACGGCGTAAGCACAGCCACCGGATTCAGCGACCGGGATCCGGTGAGCAGGGCGGTGACGTGCCACGGAACCAGGCCGAACTGGTAAATCAGCAGGTTGAGATTATCCGGCGGCAGCACCGCCTCAAACAGATAAATGACGAGATTGAGCACGATCAGGAAATAGTTCACCACCGGCGGACTGAAGTGCGGCTGATCGTCACGAATGGGAATCATGCGGAATTTGTAATTTGTAAATCGGGTAATTTGGTAATTTAAAAGACTGCGCTGAGGGCTCGGGTACTCAAATTACAAATTACCCGATTACAAAATTACCAATTTTCCATGAACGGCGTGCTCATCATCGACAAGCCCTCCGGCCTCACCTCGCACGACGTGGTGAACCGGGTGCGTCGCATTCTCCAGGAGCGGTCCGTCGGGCATCTCGGAACGCTTGATCCCCTGGCCACCGGAGTGCTTCCCCTGGTAATCGGGAACCTCACCCGGATCGCACAATTCTATACGGCTTCCGAGAAGTGCTACGAGGGCGTCATCCGTTTCGGTTTTGCCACCGATAGCTACGACGCCCAGGGCGAGCCCGTCGGCCCGCCGCAGAGTGTACATCTGTCGCTCGATCAGGTGAGGGAATCGGCGGCCTGCTTTCGCGGCGTCATCCAGCAGGTGCCGCCGCCCTTCTCCGCCAAGAAGATCCAGGGCGTACCGGCCTACAAGCTGGCGCGCAAACATAAAGAGGTGCCCCTCAAGCCGGTGCAGGTGGAGATCAAGGAATTCGAAATCCTGGGATTTGAGGACGAGCGGGCGCGTTTTCGCGCCCGGGTTGGGTCGGGAACCTACATGCGCTCCGTGGCCCACGAAATGGGCCGAAAGCTCGGCTGCGGCGCGCATCTGGAATCCCTGCGGCGAACCTCGGTGGCCGAATTCGACCTCGCCGATGCCCATAGCCTCGAAGCCTTGCTGGCCGCGGCGTCCAGTGGTCAAGCTCGCGAGCAAGCGGAAGACCTGTTCGTTCACCCGCGCAAACTGCTGCCGCAGTTTCCCTCCGTTACCGCCACCGACGAAGCCGCCGCTCACATCCGCAGCGGCCGCGCCGTCAACCTTCCCGAACTCTCCCGCGCCCGGCAGGTCAAAGTCTTTCAGGGGCAAAGGGACCTCATCGCCATCGCCACGCGGGTTGCTGGCACGCTCTTCCATCCCAAAATCGTGCTCGCAGGCGAAGTTCGCCAATTGGCGAAGCCGTAAGCTCACCAGACCTGCTTCGATCTGCCGCTATACTGATCGCGTGGGGACGGAAACTCGCGAGTACAACACCAGTTCTGCCGAAGAAACCATCGCTCTCGGCCGCATTCTCGCCGACATGCTCTCCCCACCGAAACTAGTCATCCTGCGCGGCGACCTCGGCGCGGGCAAGACAACCCTGGTCAAAGGAATCGCCCAGGCATTCCACGCCGCCAGGGAAGAAGACGTCACCAGTCCCACCTTCACCCTGGTGCACGAATACCGCGGGCCGCGAGCTCTGCTCTACCACATCGATCTCTACCGCGTTGATACTCCGCGTGAACTCGAAACCCTTGGCCTCGATGACCTCATCGCCGAAAACAGCATCCTGCTGATAGAGTGGGGTGAGAAGTTCGCCCGCTTTGAGCGCGAGCGGGACCTGGAAATTTTCCTGGAGCGGACCGGCGAACAACAGCGCCGGGTTCAGATCATCACCGGCGCGCACCCGGAATCAAAAGGAGCCAAGTAAGTGCGCTTTCTCCTCGCGCTGGCTTGCGGCGTAACCGTTGCGATTGCGATCGCTCATGCCCAGTCGTCGCCGCAACAGCTTCCCGATTCTCCTTCCAGCGCCCAGTCGCGCACGTCGAAAAGCAAGGCCGACGACGAAAAAGAATTAGAAAGAAAAGAGCAGTCGCAACGCACGCTGGGAATTTTGCCGCAGTTTCTGGTTACGAACCGGCAGAACGCGTCCCCGCTCACGAGTCGCCAGAAGTTTCATCTCTTCGCCAAAGAGGCTTTCGATCCCGTCGAGTTTGCCGTGGTTGGAGCCCAGGCCGGCCTGAGCCAGGCTGAGGACGAATTTCCCGGCTACGGCCAGGGCGGGGAAGGCTACGCCAAGCGCTACGGCGCCGCTCTCGGCGACGAGGTCTCCAGCGGATTCTGGAGCAATTTCTTCTATCCCACGCTGTTCAAAGACGACCCCCGCTACTTCCGCCTGGGTGAGGGCAGCCTCACGCGCCGCGCGGCCTACAGCGTGAAGCAGGAATTTGTATGTCACACCGACAAGGGCGGTCGCGCTTTTAATTTCTCCAATGTGCTGGGCGCATTCACCGCCGGAGGGATTTCCAACCTCTACTATCCCAAAGGTGATCGCGGCTTCGAGTTGACCATGAGCCGCGCCGGCATTGCGATCGCTTACGGCACCCTCGGCGGCCTGTTCGACGAATTCGGTCCCGACGTGCGCCGCAAGCTCTTCCACAAACACAGCCCACAAACACAGCAAAGATAGCCACCAGCCCGGAACTGCCCGCCAGACTGACGCCGTGGCGGCGGGCGACTGAAGATCTGTCTCCCTCCTGCCGATATCCCCTCTGGCATTCCCCCAAGCCCGCTGAGTTGAAAACAGCTCCCGGGAATATGCCGCCAGGCTTGACCAAGGGAGGGCAGCGTGTCGGGTCACATGAAGTTGTTTCCGGCGATTGTTGCGCTGGTTCTCCTCAACGCCTGCGGTGGGGGCAGCAGCAACTTTGGACCTACCGATCCCCCCGCGCCCAATCCCACAAACAGCGTTTCCGGCACGGTCACCTTCAAAGGAGCGCCACTGGCCGGCGCTACTGTCACCGCCTTCCTGACCAATACGAATTCCATCGTCCAGGTCATGACCACGGACGCCAACGGGACCTACAGCCTTTCTGGTCTTCAGGCCACGGGCAACGTTCCGCCGGATTATCAGTTCTGGGCAAGCAAGCAGGGCTACGGCTTCTATCCTTCCGCCGGCAGTGGCGGCACCGTGACCCGCTTTGACTATACGGGCCAGTTCGTGGGGAATGGAATTACCGACATCCCCATCTACTTTACGGTCATCGATTTTATCTCCCAGCCAAGCGGCTCCCTGACGGGTGCCGATTTCGCCGCCTACGACGGCAGCAATCCCCTTGTGGCTCTCGCCAACACCGGCCAGCAGATCAGCTATACCGCCGGCGATGACGCCTCCGAGCACAAAGGAACCGCCTGGCCCGGCACTCGCTTCACCGACAATCTGGACGGAACCGTCACCGACCACCTCACCGGCCTCATCTGGCTGAAAGATGCCGGCTGCTTCGCTCCAACCACCTGGTCCGAGGCCTTGGCCGACGCCAATCAGTTAGCCACTGGCGCCTGCGGATTGACCGACGGCTCGACCGCCGGCCAGTGGCGGATGCCGAACCTCAACGAACTGGAGAGCCTGATCGACGTCTCCTCCAACAATCCCGCTCTGCCCGTGGGAAACCCGTTTACCAACGTCTCCATCGGGATCTACTGGTCGTCCACCAGTTATTTT
>Ga0335083_10007925_pt1 | contig 13037 bp, 13 predicted proteins | sample Lox_Sample_42_FD_206716 | JGI IMG/M metagenome (GOLD analysis project Ga0335083, IMG submission 206716) | Soil microbial communities from Loxahatchee National Wildlife Refuge, Florida, United States - Lox_Sample_4.2 | ecosystem: Environmental > Terrestrial > Soil > Wetlands | place: USA...
CGTTCTCCAGCCGCGCCGCGGGATAAAAAAACGGGCAGGCCATCGCCGGGTATAGTAACACGTAGGGACATGCCGGCCAATCGAATGGAAATTCTCAAGAACATGCTGGAGCAGAATCCGCGCGACAGCTTCGCGCGCTATGGGCTGGCGATGGAATACGCCAACGGCGGCGAGCTGGAGAGCGCCGTAGCGGAGTTCCGCGCGCTGCTGGAATTCAATCCAGACTACGCGGCGGCGTACTTTCACGGCGGCCAGGCGCTCGAGAAGCTGGGGCGGCTGGAGGAAGCGCGCCAGAGCTATGAAAAAGGCATTGAAGTCACCGCCCGAACCGGCGATCAGCACACGCGCGGCGAATTACAGGCCGCCCTGGATCTTCTGCCAATCTAAGTGTCGCGCTTCCACTCGCGATACAGCATCGAGTAGACGTGGATATCGAGATACTCTCCGTTCAGCAACTGCGCTTGCCGCAGCACTCCTTCGAACTGGAAGCCCAGGCGTTTGGGGATGGCGCAGCTCTTTTCATTCCCCGCAGCGCAGTGGATTTCGACGCGGTTGAGCTTCCATTCGCCGAAAGCATGATCGATCAACACGCGGCAGGCCGCGGTAACGATGCCCCGCCCCTCAAATCGGGATGCGATCCAGTAACCGATTTCGACCCTGCGATTCAGCCAATCGATCTTATGCGTGCCGATACCTCCGATGAATTCGTTGCCGCACCAGATGCCGGCCGCGAGCCCTTCGTTATTGGCGAACTGCTCCAGCGAGCTCTTGATGAAGCTGGCGGTGTAGTCCACTTCGGTAGTTTGGTCCACCCAGGGGAGCCACTTGCCGAGATGAGATCGGTCGCGTTCAACCGCCGCGAACGCCAGAGGGGCGTGCCTTTCTTCGAGCAATTGAAGATACACGCCGTGCTGAATTTCCCGTCGAAACATCTCGTAAGTTTACACTGTCGGGGGAGGCGCCCCCTTGCCGATTCTGGGTCAAAAGACGAGCTTTAGCCAACCGCTTTCGCTAATCCGGACAGCCGGCTGTTCGGCTAAGTGCCTGGATGTCTTCGAGATTACGCAGGCCAGGGGCAGTTGGAAATGCAATTGCTTCAACGCGTGCACGGAGGCGAATTGGAATGGCCACGCTCACCATGGTGAAAACGGTGTGCTGCGAAGGTTACAAAAACTGCGGAAAGAGATGCTCGCTCTGTCCCCATCGCCCCGAGAACCAGGAGGCGCTGGAAGCCTACCGGGCTGCCGCGCGCACTTGCTCTCTGTGTAGCGGGGCAGCGCTGTGTGGAGCCGCGGATGCCGGCGCCAATCGTAGTTCCAACGAACGGACCTCCTAGCCCTTTTCGTCGTCTTCGCCCTTATGAAGCTGCTGCGCCAGGTAATTCTCGATGCCCATTTCGTCCAGGGCGTGGAGTTGGCCTTCCAGATAGTCGACGTGCTCTTCTTCGTCGATCAGGATCTCTTCGAATAATGCGCGCGAGGCATTGTCGCCCAGCTCGCGGGCATCCTTGATGGCGCCGTTCAGATGTTTAACCGCAGCCATCTCGAGCGCCAGGTCGTTGTCCAGTTGCGCCTTGACGTTGGTGCCGATTTTGATCGGCCCAATGTCGGTCATATTCGGTGTTCCTTCCAGGAACAGGATCCGAGTCATGAGCTTCTCGGCATGTACCATCTCCTCGATGGATTCCTTGCGATAGTGCTGTGCCAACCGGAAGTATCCCCAGTTTTCGTTCATTTTGGCATGCAGGAAATACTGGTTAATGGCCGTAAGCTCGGCCTTGAGTGCGACTCCGAGATGGTCCAAAATCTTGTCGTGTCCGCGCATTGTGCCATTCTACACTAGAACAAGTGCTAGGATGGCGGACAGAGAATGAAAAAGCTCCTCTTCCTGATACCTATGCTGGCCGCAACGCAAACCATTCCGGACTTGGCGCAACTTCAGAAAATGATTGCGCGATTCGCGCCCACCGAGCTGCGCGTAGACATCTCCAAGCTCGCGCCACGCGATCGTCAGGCGCTGGAGAAGCTGATCGAAGCCTCCCGTCTCCTGAATGACATCTTCCTTAATCAGTTGTGGAGCGGCAATGAGGCTCTCTACGCCAAGCTCCAGCACGATATGACTCCGCTAGGAAAAGCGCGCCTGCATTATTTCTGGATCAACAAAGCGCCCTGGTCCGATTTGGACGATTATGCCGCGTTTATTCCTGATGTTCCGCCGAAAAAACTTCCGGGTGCGAATTTTTATCCCGAGGACATGACGCGCGCGGAATTCGAGAGCTGGGTCAAGACGCTTTCCGCATCCGATCGCGAGCGCGCCGAAGGCTTTTTCACCGTGATTCGTCGCGACGCCAACCGGCATCTGACGGCCGTTCCTTACAGCCAGGAATACAAAACCGACTTGGCCCGGGCGGCCCGCCTGCTCGAAGAAGCGGCCGGGCTGACTACCAATGCCAGTCTCAAGAAATTTCTGCTGGCTCGCGGCGCCGCGTTTCTTTCCAACGATTATTACGAGAGCGACCTGGCGTGGATGGATCTGGATGCCCCCATCGACATCACGATCGGTCCCTATGAAACTTACAACGACGAGATCTTTGGCTACAAAGCGGCCTTTGAAGCCTACGTCAATCTGCGCGACGACGAGGAAACCGCCAAGCTCAAGTTCTTCGGCGATCATTTGCAGGAAGTGGAAAACAATCTGCCGATCGACCCAAAATATCGCAACCCCAAGCTCGGCAGCCAGGCGCCCATCCGCGTCGTAAACGAAATCTTCGCGGCGGGCGATGGCGCGCACGGAGTCCAAACCGCCGCTTACAACTTGCCGAATGACGAGCGCGTAATCACGCAGAAGGGCAGCAAGCGCGTGATGCTGAAGAATGTCCAGGAGGCCAAGTTTCACTCCACGCTCGAGCCGATTTCTAAGCGCGTGCTGGTCCCGTCCAGTCAGGCGGACCTGAACTTTGAGTCGTTCTTCACGCATATTCTGGCGCACGAGCTGAGCCACGGCATCGGCCCGCATCAGATTACGGTGGCGGGCCGCAGCACCACGCTGCGGCAGGAGTTGAAGGAACTCTACAGTCCGATCGAAGAAGCCAAGGCCGATGTCACCGGGCTGTTCATGCTGCAACTGCTGGCCGATCACAAGCTGATCGAGGGCGGACCCACGTTCGAGCGCAGGCTCTACACCACGTTTCTTGCATCCACGTTTCGCACTTTGCGCTTCGGCTTAAAGGATGCGCACGGCAAGGGCATGGCCATGCAGGTGAACTATCTGGTGGACAAGCGCGGGTTCGTCGCGCGGCCGGATGGCCGGTTCGAGGTGAACTTCGACAAAATCAAGGGCGCGGTTCGCGATCTAGATCACGATCTGCTTACTATCGAAGCTACTGGGGATTACGCGGGAGCAAAGCGCATGCTCGATCAACTCGGAGTGATCCGGCCTCAGATGCAGAAAGATCTGAACGGGCTGAACGATATTCCGGTGGACATCGAGCCGGTCTTTGGGCAAATTGCAGCGAAGTAGGTGGTTTGCGCTACCCGGCCAGCTTCGAGATGTCGTTGTAAATCGCGAACGCCACCACTGCCATCAGGAAGACAAAGCCGAGCTTCAAGGCGGCTTCCTTCACGCGCAGGCTCAAGTCGCGGCGCATGAAGATCTCGATCAGCAGCATCAAAATCACGCCGCCGTCGAGAATCGGCACCGGCAAGAGATTGACGATCGCCAGATTGAGGCTCAGCATGGAAGCCAAGCCGAGGTACGCGGCGGGACCTTCGCGCGCCGCTTCGCCCGACATCTGCGCGATGCCAATGGGACCAGCGGCGGATTTGGGCGACATGCGCCGCTCCACCACGCCGCGCAGAAACCCGTAGATGAACGTGGTGCTCTTGGCGTTCTGGCGCACCGATTCCACTAGCGCCTGCGGCAAGGGAAGCTTGACGAATACAAGCTTCGGCTGCAGCAGCACACCGATCATCCAGCGGTCCGCACCTTCGCCGTTGGACATGGTGGGCGTGACTTCTACGGTATGCTTCTGGCCATTTCTTGAATACACCAGGGTCACCGGCTTACCAGCGGTGCTGGTGACGATTTCGCGCAGCTTGGGCGTGGAACGAACTGGCTGGCCATTGGCGCTGACGATGACGTCTCCGGCCTTCAAACCAGCCTCGGCGGCGGGTTTGCCCGGCAACTCACTGGCGATCTCGATTTCGCTTTCTTCGCCCCAACCGGCGAATCCGGTTCCGGTCTTGGGATCGAGCGCGGGCGTCACAGTCACCAGCTTGCGCTCACCGTTGCGGGTGATCCAGACGCTCAGCGGATGGCCGGCGCTGGCGGCCTCCTTCATCGCGATATCTTCCCAGGTGGGGTCCACCGAGTTTTCGATCTGAACGATGCGGTCGCCTTCCTGAATGCCGGCTTTGGCGGCGGGGCTGTCGGGCAAAACATAGCCCACCACCGGAGCGGGCGTGGTGGGGATCTTGGGAAATCGAACCATGAACAGGCCGGTGAGAATGGCCACTGCCAGCAGGACATTCATGGCCGGCCCGGCAAACGCGATGATCATGCGCTGCCAGCGCGGTTTCTGCAAGAAGCTGCGGGGATCGCTGGCGCTTTCATCGCCCGGCTGCTCGCCCGCCATCTTTACGTAGCCGCCGAACAGAAGCGCGGCGAAGCGGAAGTCGGTTTCGCCTTTCTTAAAGCCGAATAGCCGCGGGCCGAAACCGAAGCTGAAGGTCTCCACCTTGACGTCGAAGAAGCGCGCCGCCCAGTAATGCCCGAATTCATGGATCAGGATCATGACCCCGATCAAAATCAGAAACCAAAAGAAATCCTGTAAGACCACGAAGGGCATAATCTATGCTCGAACGGACAATTGTCCGCGCTCCTCCTGAAAAAGTTGCGCTTTCTCGCGGATCACGTCGCGCGCCACCGAACGCGACTGTTCATCGATCTCTAATACTTCCTCTATGGATGCAGGCTCGCGCGGGGGAACGCGCTCCAGGGTTTCTTCCACCACCGCGGAGATGGCTGGAAACGAGATCTGCTCTTTTAAGAAGGCGTCCACGGCGATCTCATCGGCGGCATTGAGCGTGCAACCGGCCGAACCGCCCTGGCGTTGAGCCTGATAGGCCAAGCGCAGCGCTGGGAACTTCTCGAGATCGGGTGGAGAGAAAGTCCAACTGCGCGTCTGGTTCCAGTCCAGCCTGGGCACCGGCGCCGACCCGCGCTCGGGATAAGTAAGCGCATACTGGATCGGCATACGCATGTCGGTGGCTGAGATCTGGGCGATTACACTTCCATCGATGTATTCCACCATGGCATGGATGGAAGACTGCGGATGAATCACCACATCCACCTCATCGGCTGAAAAGTCGAACAACCAGCAGGCCTCGATCACCTCGAAACCTTTGTTCATGAGCGTGGCGGAATCGATGGTGATGCGCTGCCCCATTTTCCAAGTTGGATGATTCAATGCTTGTGCCGGTGTAACAGTAGCCAGCTCTTGAACGGGGGTTTGGCGAAAAGGGCCGCCCGAGGCGGTCAAGATCAGCCTGGAAACCTCGCTGCGCCGGCCGGCGCGAAGGCATTGGTGCGCCCCGTTGTGCTCGCTGTCCACTGGAATCAATTCGGTGCCCGATTTTTTGGCGGCTTCGATTACTAGTTTTCCGCTCGCCACCAGAACCTCTTTATTGGCCAGACCCACACGTTTTCCTTGGCAAATCGCCTGATACGTCGCTTCCAGGCCCGAGACACCCACAATCGCTGACAATACAAAATCAACCTCGGCACCGGTTGCGGCTTCTCTACACCCCTGCCGCCCATACGCAAGCTCCGGCCACTGTTCCCGTGGGAGGCGACCGGCCAGTCTGTCTATTAGATTCCGACGGCTCTCTTCGGTTGCCGTCACGGCTCTACGGGGTCGAAATCGAAGAATCTGCTCACTTAGGAGCTCGACATTGTTGCCGGCAACCAGGGCGTGAATCTGGTATTGATCGGGATGGCGGCCCACCACGTCCAAGGTGCTCACACCGATGGACCCCGTTGAACCAAGGATAGTGAGTTGTTTCAACTGCCCTATTATAACGTCACCTCGCGAAAACTCAGCTGGATACGTTCCGCAGACGGGATTGGGCTGTTGAAGGGGATTTTTGAACCTCGTTGCCTCTGAACCTCTCGAAGGAACTCAACCCTTTCGGGCGGGTACTCAACCCTTTCGGGCGCCGGGGAGGATTGCTTCAGGGGTCTTTTTAATGAGGTTAGTCTCGCTTTGGTGGGAGTTGCCTCCCCGGCTTACTTCCAATAATAGTATATGGAATTGCGGAACGCAACTGTTTTTTGTAGATTATTTTGCTTTAACCTCGACGCCTGCCCAGCGCTCCATCACGCGGATGGTCGCGCACATATCCAGATCCCCGTAACCCTCTGCAATTGCAGCACGAAACATCTGCTGGGTGAGGCTGGTGATGGGGAGCGGCAGGCTCATTTCCTCGCCCGACTCGATGGCCAGGCCGACGTCCTTGTGCATCCATTTTGTGGAAAAGTTGGTGCTGAAGTCCCTTTTGAAGACAAACGGCGCCTTGTAGGCGATCAGGCCCGACTTGGCGGCGCTGTTATCCAGAATCTCCAGCATGAGCGCTGGATCGATGCCGCCCTTGGTGCTGAGCGCCATGCCTTCGTTGAATGCTTGCATCAAGTTGGCGAGAATCAGGTTCTGCGTGAGCTTGGCTTGGAGTCCTTTTCCAGGGCCGCCGCAGTAGTAGAATTTCTTCCCCATGATCTCGAAGAATGGCTTCGTTCTTTCGAAAATCTTGGCGTCGCCGCCGATCATGAAGGTCAGCGTTCCAGCATTGGCGCCAGGAGTGGAACCGGTGCAAGGGGCGTCCAGAAAATGCACACCCTTGGAGGCAAGCTTCTCGCCGATGGCGCGGCTGGCGGAGGGGGCGATGGTGCTGGCGTCGGCAACCACGGTTCCGGGGGTCGCGCCGTGGATCACGCCGTGCGGCTCCAACACCACTTCTTCCACCATCTGCGTATCGCCAACACAGATGCACACGAACTCAGCTTTTTCAGCCACCTCCTTCGGCGTGGCGCAGGCGATGGCTTTCTCTTCCTCGGCGAGCTGCTTTGCTTTCGCGGAAGTGTAAGACCATACGGCGACCTGGTGACCCGCCCGAGCCAGGTTGCGCGCCATCGCGTAACCCATGAGTCCCAATCCCAGAAATCCAAGGTTTGCCATAAGAGAGAATGGTAGCAATGAAACCGGCTGTACTGGTCACCAAACGCATTTATCCGGAAGCAGTGGAATATCTGAAAGAGCACTGCGCGGTGGACGATGTTGGCAGCGATGATGGGCTCACGGCCGAGGAACTAAAAGTACGATTGCGCGGCAAGCAAGGCGTAGTAGCGCAGCTAACCGACCGCTTCAGCGCCGAGGTAATCGATGCGCTGGAGGGCGTGAAAATCATCGCCAATGTCGCGGTGGGTTTCGACAATATCGACGTGCCGGCGGCGACACGCAAAGGCATCCTGGTGACGAACACGCCGGATGTTCTCACCGAGACGACGGCCGATTTCGCGTTCGCGCTGCTGCTGGCGGCGGCGCGGCGCGTGGTGGAAGGGCATCAGTTCGTGCATGCTGGCCAATGGCGGAAATGGGCCATCGATCTTCTGGTTGGCCACGACGTGCATCATCGGACGCTGGGCCTGTTCGGAATGGGGCGCATCGGGCAGGCGGTGGCGCGGCGCGGGCGGGGGTTCTCAATGCGGATTTTGTATCACGATGCAATCCGCGCGCCGGAATCCGTGGAACGCGAGCTGCAATTGGAGTTTGTCAGCGCCGAACAGCTCCTGCGGGAGGCCGATTTCGTGAGTCTGCATGTGCCGCTGCTCCCCACTACGCGCAAACTCATCGGCGAACCACAGCTCAAGCAGATGAAAAAGACCGCGATTCTGGTCAACACCGCGCGCGGGCCGGTGGTGGACGAGGCAGCCTTAGCCAAGGCCTTATCGGAGGGCTGGATCGCCGGCGCCGGCCTGGACGTCTTCGAGCGGGAGCCGCAGGTAAATCCCGAGCTGCTGAAGCTTACCAACGTGGTGCTGGCGCCACATATCGCCAGCGCGTCGGTGGATACGCGCCGTGAGATGTCGATACTAGCGGCGCGCAACGTAGTAGCGGCGCTCGAAGGCAACCGGCCTTTTACGCTTCTGAATCCGGAACTGTGGGACTCGCTTTCACACCAGACAGGAGCTTGAGTATCAATAGGTCGGAAGGGTGAAAACTGGCCACGGCGACGTTGTTGAGATCTTCGTCGCTCTCGGCGATGTGACTGCGGATCAGCGCGCGCAGTTCTTCCACGGTTACGCCCAGCTCCTTGGCCGCTTCCTGCTCGGAGTACTGGGTCTTAGACGATTTGATGGCGAGTATTCCCTGATTCATGACTTCAACTGCATTCTAAGGGAGAAACAGGCGCATCCCAATCGGGCGGAGAACCTAGACCGATTCGAGCAATGCCCGAAGACTTTGGTACTACGACCCCGTCCGGGGCGTTGTCCCTACCCGATGTCGGGGGTTGTCAACATCGCGTCGTTGAACCGATTTGTAAAATTAGCGATCGAGATGGTCAGGGTTAACTCGACGATTTGATCGTCGGTGAAATATTGCTTGACTTCCTGAAGGGCGCCCGAACGAATGGCGGAGGCGCCGCGCGTGACTCGCTCGGCATAGAGCAGTACGGCCTTTTCTTTTTCATCGAAGGCGGGGCTGCGGCCGAAAAAGGTGAGCGCCTTGATCTGCTCGTCCGTAACGCCATTTTTCTTGCCGGATGCTGAGTGGGCGCGGAAGCAATACTGGCAGCCATTGATCTGGGCGGTCTTCAAATAAGCCAACTCTTTGTATTTCGCCTCCACCGATCCGGAATCGATGACCGCGCTGTAGAGCGGCAGAAAATGCGCCAAGGCATCCGGCACCCGGGCCATCACGCCGAAGAAGCTGGGCATTTGACCGAAGACGTGCGTCAGTTTGTCGAAGATCGGCTGTACCGATGGCGCGGCCTGCTCCTTAGAAAGCGGCGCGATGCCGGATGGCATGCTGGTGGTGGCTGTGGACATCTGGAGTTCCCCTTTTCTTTTGAATTAAGTAAATGACGAAAGGTTTCGCCGTTGTGAACTGATGACGCCGGTATTCAGGCCGATGGTGCTCAGGCCCCCGAAAAAGCGCGCATGCTCGATTTTAATACAGCGGTCCATCACGACCTCGAGGCCGGCTCGGCGCGCCCGCTCGGCGGCTTCTTCATGAATCACGCCGAGTTGCATCCAGACCACTTTAGCGCCGCGCGCGATGGCCTGATCGACAATCTCGGGGACGGCCGCGGGCTCGCGGAAAATATCGACGATCTCGAGCTCGCCCGGCACTTCGAGGAGCGACGCATAAGAGCGGCGTCCCAGCACTTCCGGCTCGCGGGGATTGACGGGGGTTACATCGTAGCCGTGGGCGAGCAGATAGATGGCGGCGAAATGACTCGGCCGGAATGGATTCGCCGACAAGCCGACCATGGCGATTTTTTTGTAGCGTTCCAGGATCCGGATGCGGTCCGCTGCCGTGGTCGCAAAGCGGCCCTGGTTCACGGGCGAGTTCGCACTGACGCCGTCAGTCATTGAGTCGCTGTCATACCCTTCAGGGGCAGGTATTCAATATTTCCCTGCCAGTCTTCCGGAGATGCTGCCTTCGCGATGAGTTCCAAGTCTGCCACCATCTGCCCTATTGTGACTCGAAGTTGGTGCGCATAAATGATACCGAAAAAGAGTGTGGCACAGATCGCAAGCAAAGAGCGGCGGTAACAGCACGTGGGATGTGCACATCCATGTCGAGCGCGACGCTCAACGCGATTGTTTCGGATCGAGCAGCTTGGGCCGCAAGCTGGGGTCCGACAACTGAGCCGAAAGCTCGTCAGATCAAAGGACCAAAAGGATGGGGCTGGGTGTATACTGAACTCGGCCTGTGGGTCCAAAATGGAAACTCCAGGTCAAAGCAGCCCGCCTGGAGCCTCCTGAAAATGAGACACGCGATGGGGGCTATCCCCTTTTTGTTGGCCGTCGGCGCACTGCCGGCAATGGCGTACCAGTTGCCAGCCTCTTGCGGCGCAGTCGGCGCGGCCAGCTATTCGCCTCCCGCGGTGACCGTTCCTGCCGTGGTGCTCAATCGCGGCACGGTGATCACGGTGACGAACGCCACGGTTGCCGTCAATGGCGATACGTCTTCGGTGGCGGCGTTGGTGGCCAAGCCCGGCCCGGACGGAATTTCTATCCAGGAAGCGATCATTGCGACGAATAACGATCCGGGCACATGGAACATCCAGTTTGCCCCGGCGCTGAAGGGCTCCATCATCGACACTGGGACGTCAGGACTGCCTGGCCTGACCGGGGGCAATGTCACGATCAACGGTGACATCAATGGCGACGGGCAGCCCGATATCACACTCACCACCTCCAGCCAGTCGACCGGTACTATGGGTGTTTCTATCTATTCCGGGGGCAACACCCTCTACGCGCTGGCTCTCCAGAACTTTTGGTACGGGGTTTGGATCAGCCCTCCGCGATCGGCGACGCCAGTAATCGGAGCGACCTTCTCCAACACCACCGTCAGCAACCTGGTGCTGACGGGCATCCAGTTTACCGGAATCGGAGTCAATCCACCCTCACCTTCCAGCGCAGATACCCAGAGCAATTGGGACCATATTCTGATTACGGGCAACACCATCTCCGGCAATGCCGCTGGCCCGGCGCTAGGTATCGATATGGCACTCGGCAGCGCGGCCGGTGGTGACACGTGGCAGCACACCACTATCGCCAATAACAAAATTGTGCTTCCCATGCCAGGGGCAGGAACGCTCGGCATTGCGATGAACGTCGGAACCGGGCTTGGGGCAATGAACAACCAGGCGCTCGATACCTTGATCGCTGACAATACCGTTTCAGTCGCTCCTGGCACAACTGGGATCCGCATTGCGGCGGGCGTGGGCAGTGGATCGGCCAATTTGATCGACGGCATGCAGGTGATTGCCAACCAGATCGGCGTCATTGGCCAGACCGGGTCAGCAAGCGGATTGGCGAGCGGCATTAACCTGGTGGTCGGAGATGCCGCCAGCGACGATGTTAATGGCTACCCGTCGCTGCGGCCTATCCAGTATTCAGAGAACAACATCGCTCGGAATATCGCCATGCTCTCGAACACCATCGGAGAAGCCGGTGGTTTCGGAATCTCCGCTTCAGCGGCATGCTGCGGGAACGCCAATAACACGATCGACAATCTCTCCATACTGGGGAATACCCTGACGGGCATGCAACTCATTGGCGGAGCCAGCGGTGGCTACTACAGCAGGCCCTCGACCGGGAATATGCTTTCCAACGTGCTGGTTCAGGCGAACACCATCAACAGCCCACCCCTTCCCCCAAGCCCCCCAAGCCCGTTGCCGCCAACCCTTGCGGACGCAGTCTCCCAGGGCGGGGCAATTACAGTCATAGCAGGATTGGGGGAACCGGGAAATAGCATCAACGGCATCTCGATTGCCAATAACGATGTGAACACGCAGCTCATCGGGATCAGCATTGTCGGAGGATGGGGCTTCCCGCCACCACCGCCGGTCGTCGGCTTCTCAGCGGATAATAATGTCGTGTCCACCGCGCAGATCTTCTGCAACCAGATAGACCAGGCCGCCACGGCTGGTCCCGGGGGGCCGTATCCGCAGGGAGTCGAGAGCATCAACATAGTGGCGGCACTCATGAACGCGAACGGGAATCAGTTGCAGCAGTTGAGCGTGTACGACAATCCCGTGGCGGGGGTGCTTGCCAACCCGTCCCTGTTCACGTACCTTGGCAACGGCGGGTCCGGGAATTCGATATCGATTTTGCAGCCATCCGGTCCCCTTAACGGACCTCAGATAGCGGGACTGGTCAACGCGGCCACGTTTCAGCAACGCGCTCTGGCACCCGGCTCCCTAGTGAGCCTGTTCGGCATGAACCTGAGCGGAGCGACGGTGCAGTTCAGCGGCGTTCCGGCTCCCATCCTCTATGCCTCATCATCGCAACTAAATCTGCAAGTGCCGTGGGAGTTGCAGGGGATGTCGAACTCGACAGTCACCGTAACGGCGAACTCGATCAGCACCGACCTGGAGTCTGTTCCCGTTGGGCTAGCCGACCCCGCGATTTTCTCCTTGGGCGCGCCCCAGGGCGGACAGGGCGCCATCGAGAATGTCACGGGAGCCCTGGTGAACGCCGGTGCGCCGGCCCATGCCGGGGACTACATACAGATTTTCGCCACAGGGCTGGGAGCGGTGACCAACACACCGCAGACAGGGGCCGCGGCACCGCAAAGTCCGCTTTCCATTGTGATGCAGATGACCCAACCGACGGCGACCGTCGGCGGTGTGGCGGCTTTCGTCAGTTTCGCGGGACTGGCTCCCGGCTATATCGGAGTCTACCAGGTGAACGTGCAGGTGCCGCAGGGAGTGGCCGGAGGGGACGCCGTCCCTGTTGTGCTTTCCGCCGGTGGAACCGCATCTAACACCGTGACGATTTCCGTTCGCTAGGCCTTGAGCGCGGCGGACTCAATGGACGGCGAATCCTAGAGGCTCAATTCTCAAAGCCCAAAGGCGGCCCGCTGTCGTCCTCGCATTTCTGCTCAATTGGTCCGTTCACGTGGTCCTTGGTGCCGGCGATCCAAGCGACTCGCCCACCGTCGAGTTCGATTTGCGTAGCGAAGACGGCCGTCACGTGGTTCTCCTGGCCCCAGCATACGCCGGCAAAACATTGCGTCCGGCCGTTATACCGTGGCCGCCGCGCTGAGCGCTTGATCCAGGTCCCAGAGAATGTCCTCGATCTCCTCGATGCCCACCGAGAGGCGGATCATGTCGTCGCTGATGCCGCCCATCTTTTTTTCTTCGTCGCTCAACTGCTGGTGCGTGGTGGAGGCGGGATGAATCACTAAGCTTTTCGCGTCGCCAACGTTGGCCAGATGCGAGAACAGCTTCAGGCTCTCGATGAAGCGT
>Ga0335083_10007926_pt1 | contig 13037 bp, 12 predicted proteins | sample Lox_Sample_42_FD_206716 | JGI IMG/M metagenome (GOLD analysis project Ga0335083, IMG submission 206716) | Soil microbial communities from Loxahatchee National Wildlife Refuge, Florida, United States - Lox_Sample_4.2 | ecosystem: Environmental > Terrestrial > Soil > Wetlands | place: USA...
CACTCGGGCGCGCCGAAGATCACCAAGTCCGGCCAGTCGAACGTCGTCCAGCAGGGCTGAATTCGTAGCGATCGCCTGATTGACTTCGCGGCCCGCGCCGAACGTGTAACTGCTGCGAAAAATCGGCTCAAAACCACACCCTCACTACAGTCTCGGCGAGCCGGCCGCCCGCATGCCCAGGCCGCACGCGCCGAGACTGAACTGAGGCCGCCGAGACTGCACACAGATCGCGGTTGGCGCCAAAACCACACCCTCACTACAGTCTCGGTGAGCCGGCCCGCCCGCATGCCCAGGCCGCTACGCCGCCTCGTAATTACGCCGGAACGGCCAGGCCAGCTGACGCAGGTACCCCTCGGGTTCCGTGTCGTCGACGCCGTACTGCGCGGGCCAGCGACTCGCCGGCAGGTACAGCGTCCCGAATAGCGCGTCCAGAATAGGGAATTCACCGGCGTAGTTGCTGTTGTAGGCCTGCGGCTCCCGGGCATGATGCCAGTGGTGATACTGCGGCGTGGCGATCACCCACCGCAGCCAGCCGAAGTTGAACCGGACGTTGGCGTGGATGAATATGGCCTGCAACGTGATCACCACGATGAACGCGCCCAGCGTGACCCGGCCGAAGCCGAGCGCATACAAAGGCAACACCGCGACCGAACGGATGAACGTCTCGTCAAGGGGATGAAGATGATTGGCCGCCAGCCAGTCCATTTCGCGGATGCTGTGATGCACCCGGTGGAAGCGCCACAGCAGCGGCACCTCATGGGCCATCCGGTGTCCCGCGTAGCCGCCGATCATCGCGATCGACAAGCCCGCCACGATCTGCACCCAACTCGGGCTCGCCGCGATGCCGTCGCGCAGCGGAGCGGGCACGAATACCCTTAGCACCCCACCGACTACGACCACCGACACCAGCAGGCCGATCCGCAGCGCCGTCCCGTTGACCAGATAGTGCACCAGGTCGGTGCGCCAGCCCCGCCGCAGCACTCGTCGCGGATGCAACGCGAACAGCCGCTCGAGCGGAACGAAGATGACGGCCAACACCACAATCCCGAAGATGATCTGGCTGCGCACGCTCAGCGCGAGCAGCACCAGCAACACCGTCAGCACCGCCAGCACGACGCCACCGACGCTCGCTCGCCGGGACGCCGATGCCTCGGGTGCCGGCTCCACGCTGGCAGCGACCGAGCCCGTAAAGCGCCGGGCCAGACCGAGATGACCCCAGCCGGCCAATATCGCACACGCCAGCACGATCCCGGTCACCCCGCCGGCGACGTTCTGGGTGGCCACCGCGATCGAGGCCATCAGTATCCCCGCCTGCACGGCCAGCCCGGACACGTTCAGCGACCGCCGCCCACGCAGCAGCCGGCAGGCCTGCCAACCCACCACCACGAAGGCCAGCAGGACCACCAACCACGGCAGCCCCGCGCCGTGACCCGGGTGCGCACGGGCGTATCTCCCGGTGATGCCCGCGGCCTTCAAGAGCATCAGCAGTTCGACGCCGTGAAGGACCACCATCCCGGTCACCACGGCGCGTCCGTTCGAAACTGGCCTGCCTTGTACAACTACCGGCGAGGGGTGCACGGAAAGAGCATCCCCCGCACACCTGAGAACCAACTGAGACAAGCGCAATAATCTTCAACATGAGCGATATGACGGCACGGTTCAGGGAAATCGTCGGCACCCCCAACTTGCTGACCGGCGATGCAATCTCCGATGACTATTCACACGACGAGGAGCTGGCGCAGCCGCCGCAAAAGCCTGCGTACGTCGCCAAACCGGCCAGCGCGGAAGAGGTTGCGCTGCTGCTGAAAGCCGCCACGGAACACGGCACACCGGTCACCGCCCGCGGGTCGGGCAGCGGTCTGTCCGGTGCGGCGCGCCCACGGGAAGGCGGGCTGCTGATCTCCTTCGAGCGGATGAACGCGGTGCTGGAGGTCGACACGACCAACCAGGTCGCCGTCGTCCAGCCCGGCGTGACCCTAACCGACCTCGAAGCCGCGACCGCCGACACCGGGTTGCAGTACATGGTCCACCCGGGCGAGCTGTCCTCCAGCGTCGGCGGAAACGTCGGCACCAACGCCGGCGGGATGCGCGCGGTCAAATATGGGGTCGCCCGCCACAACGTGCTGGGGTTGCAGGCGGTGCTGCCGACCGGCGAGATCATCCGCACCGGCGGCCGGATCGCCAAGGTGTCCACCGGCTACGACCTGACCCAGCTGATCGTCGGCTCCGAAGGCACCCTGGCCCTGGCCACCGAGGTGATCGTCAAACTGCATCCGCGGCTCGACCACAGCGCCACTGTGCTGGCTCCGTTCACCAACTTCGACCAAGTCATGGAAGCGGTGCCGCAGATCCTGGCCAGCGGCCTGGTGCCCTACATCCTCGAATACATCGACAACATGACGATGGCCGCGCTGGTGTACGGCCAGAACCTGGAGCTGGGCGTTCCGGACAAGATCCGCGACAGCTGCGAGGCGTATCTCGTTGTGGCCCTTGAGAACCGGACCGCAGAGCGACTGGAAGAGGATGTCGAGCGGGCTGGTGAGCTGGTGGTCGAGCTGGGGGCGATGGATGCTTACGTGCTGGAAGGCAGCTCGGCGCGCAAGCTGATCGAGGCGCGCGAGAAGGCGTTTTGGGCGGCCAAGGCAGTGGGCGCGGACGACATCATCGACACCGTCGTGCCGCGGGGGTCGATGCCGAAATTCCTTGCCACCGCGCGCAGTATGGCGGCCATGGCGGACGGCGCGGTGATCGGCTGCGGACACGCCGGCGACGGCAACGTGCATCTGGGCATCTTCTGCAAGGACGCGAACAAACGTAAACAGCTGATGATCGACATCTTCGAGCTCGCAATGGAATTGGGCGGCGCGATCTCCGGTGAACACGGCCTGGGCCGCGCCAAGACCCCCTACTTCCTCGAGCTGGAAGACCCGGCCAAGATCGCGCTGCTCGGCCGTATCAAGCAGAGCTTCGACCCGGCGGGGATCCTCAACCCGGGCGTGGTGTTCGCCGCCGAAGAGGGCTGAGTCAGCCCAGCAGTTGGGCCACGCTGCGCGAGACCATGACCTGCGGGTCCTGGTTGATGCCGACGGCGCGCAGCTCGCCGCCGATGACAAGGGCGGCCACGCCGTGCACCAAAGACCAAAGGGGGCCGGCCATTTCACGGGGATCGTGCCCGTCGACGATGCCCGCCTGCTGGCATTTCGTGATCGCGTCGAGCAGGTTGGCGAACGCCCTTTCCGCGGCACCGGCCATGGCAGGGTGGCCGGTGTCGAACGTCTCCGAGCCGAACATGACCCGGTAGTGGTCGGGATGGCCGACGGCCCAACGCACATAGGCGCGTCCGAGTTCGATCACCCGCTCCTTCGGCTCGGATGCGGCCTCGGCCGCCGCACTGAGCTCGGCGTCGAGCTCCAGGAATCCCTGTTGAGCGACGGTGGCCAACAACTCGGCCTTGTCGGCGAAGTGCCGGTAAGGCGCCGCGGCGCTGACGCCGGCCCGCCGTGCGGCCTCGGTCAGGGTGAAGCCCTTCGGCCCCTTCTCGGCGACCAGAGATAGCGCCGCCCCGGTCAGCGCTCGTTTGAGATCGCCGTGGTGGTAGCTGTCACGACGCACTGGCGACCGGGCTCCCCTCTTACGCTCACGTTGCATGTTGACGACATTAACATTATCGTCTATGTTAATGCTATTCACATCTGGGTGAGGAGCGGAAATGAGCAAGCAGGCAGCCATTGCCAGCCGCGCCGGTGACCTCGACCGGCACCGGACGGCCGCACTCCTGGGCCAGGCGCTCGCGCAGGGCTACCTGCCGATGGACGAGTACGGCGACCGGGTGCAAGCGGCTTTCCAGACGGAGACCACCCGCGAACTTCAGGAGCTCGTCGCCGATCTGCCGGTGGATCGCATCCGGCGCGCCGACCCTCGCCGGCGCGCCGCCCGGGTGGCCGCGGCTCGCCGCGGGGTGCGCATTCACCTCGGCGCCTACCTCGCGATGGTCGCCGTCGTGCTCACCGTCTGGACGGCGGTCGCCGTCACCGCCGGCGCTTGGTACTTCTGGCCGATCTGGCCGATCCTCGGCGGAGCGATCGGTCTGTTCAGCCACGCCATGTCAGTACCGGGCCCCACCAAGACCGCATGAAAATCGTTGGCTATCAACCTAAAAGGAGCAGCAATGTCAAACAACGAAGCAGGATGGGCCGTCATCACCGGCGCCAGTTCCGGGTTCGGCACGATCTTCGCCGACCAGCTGGCCAAGCGGGGACTGTCGCTGGTACTGGCCGGGCGGGACGAGGCGCGGCTCAAGGCCGTGGCGCACCGCGTCAGCGAAACTGTTGACGTGGAAGTGGTCGTCGGCGACCTCGGCACCGACGACGGAATCGAAGCCCTGATAGCCCATCTGGACGGCCGGACGATCGACATCCTGGTCAACAACGCCGGGTTCGGAACCTACGGCAAGTTCGCCGAGATCGACGCCGGCCGCGAGCACGATCTGGTCGCCGTCAACGTCGACGCGCTGGTCCGGCTGACCCACGCCGTGCTGCCGGGGATGCTGGCCCGCGGTCGCGGCGGCATCCTGAATGTGGCCTCCACCATCGCGTTTCAGCCCGGCCCCTATCAGGCGACCTACGGCGCGTCGAAGGCGTTCGTGTTGTCACTGAGCCAGGCGTTGTGGGCCGAAACCCGCGGCACCGGCGTCACCGTGACGGCGCTGTGCCCGGGTCCCACCGAGACCGGCTTCGTCGGCCGGCTCGCGGCCGACGTGTCGCACACCGCGGTCTACAGCCGCCTCGCCGCGCCCGAACCTGTCGTCGCCGCCGGGCTGAACGCACTGGACCGCGGCCGCCCTGTGGTCGTCGCCGGATTGCGCAATCGGGTGATGGCCACGGTCTCCGGCCTGGCGCCCGGGTGGTTCTCGGCGCTTATCACCGGGCGGCTGCTAAGGCCGGCCGAGGCGGCGTAACCGGGAGTCACTTCACCGTCACCGTCGCGGTGAACGTGCACACCGGCGCGGGATCGCTGCCCACGATGCTGGCGTAGTCGGTGACGACCGTCGTGGTCCCGGCCTTCAGGGCAGAGAACATCCATACCTCGTTGCCCGGGGCTCCCATCAAGTCCGGGTTTCCGCGCAGGTAGTCGTGGCTGGTCTGCTTCACGATCGCGGGATCGCCGATCTTCGCGTCAGCCTTCCACCGGAATGGCGTGGTGTGATTGGAGCCCAACGTCACCTTGAGCGTGTCCCCGACCGCCAGCGTGATGTCGCGGCCGATGGCGCTCTGCGTCCGGACGTCGTCGATGGAGACCTCGACGGATTTGGTCGCCGACCGGCTCTTTGGGCCGCTCGAGCAACCTGCCACCGCCACCGAAACCAGCACGGCGATGACGAGCACGAGCCCGGTCTTCACAAGGCCAAATATCCCACGTCAGCAACCCCCGGTCACATAACGCGGCGTTTCCGGGCGCGCACCGGCAAACAGTCGGGTAGCTTCGATCCGTGTTTGGCATCATTCGGCCCTGCCGTCATCGGCTCGGCGGCGAACTCGCAGCCGCTTGGCGGGCTCAATTGTGTGGACTGTGCCTGGCCCTGCGCGACGACTACGGCCAGGTGGCTCGGATCGCGACCAACTACGACGGGTTGGTCGTATCGCTTCTGGTCGAAGCCCAGTCGGTCGCGGGGCCGACCCGCCGCACGGCCGGGCCGTGCCCTTTGCGCGGGATGCGCCGCGCGGACGTGGCCACCGGCGACTGCGTGCGGTTGGCCGCGGTGGTGTCGCTGGCGCTGGCCGCGGCGCGGGTCCGCGATCACGTCGACGACCGCGACGGCATGGTCGGCGTAGTCGGGGTGCGCCCGGCAGCGCGCCGGGTCGCCGAGCGTTGGGTGCGCCAGGGCACCGACGCCGGTCACACCCTGGGTTTCGATACCGGGGTATTGGTCGCCGCGATGGACCGGCAGGCCGCGCTCGAGGCGGCCGCGGGTCCGGGCAGCCCGCTACTGGAGGTGACCGAGCCCACCGAGACCGCGGTCGCAGCGGCGTTCGCGCACACCGCCGTGCTGGCCGGCCGCCCGGGTAACGAGGCGCCGCTGCGTGAGATCGGCCAGCTTTTCGGGCGGGTGGCGCACCTGCTGGACGCGGTCGAGGATTACCGCGACGACGTGGCGCGCGGCAAGTGGAATCCGTTGGCCGCCACCGGAACTCCGATGTTGGAGGTCCGCAGCCTGTGCGACGACGCGGTGCTGGGCATCGAACTGGCCCTGGCCGACGTGGAATTCACCGACGGCCGGCTGCCCCAGCGGTTGCTGACCCGCGAGGTTCGCCGCGCGGTCTCGCGCACCTTCAAAGGGGCGGGCTATACCGCACGCGACGGCGGAACACCGCACGGTGAGCAGCAAGGCATCAACTTCGGCCAGCAGCCCATGGGTGCCGGCGACCCGTACGCCCAGGACGTCGGCGACGGGCAAGTGCCCGGTCGGCGCAGGCGCGGGTCCAGGGGCGAAGACAGCACTTGTATCTGCTGCTGCGACGGCTGCGGCGACTGCTGCGAAGGCTGCGGCGCATGTGGCGACTGCTGCGACGGCGGCTGCTGCGACTGCTCGTAACGCGCAGGTAGCCGCGGGTTGCCATAGCCCTACCGCCGTGATGACAGGATGGGCGGGTGTTTGGGCTTGTCCTCATCGTTACGCTCGTCGCCACCGTCATCCTGGGAACGATCTTGGGCCGGCGCTACCGCGTGGGTCCACCGGTCCTGCTCATCCTGCTGGGCGGCCTGCTGGGCCTGATCCCGGATTTCGGCGACGTCCAGGTCAACGGCGAGATCGTACTGCTGCTGTTCCTGCCGGCGATCCTGTACTGGGAGAGCATGAACACGAGCCTCCGCGAGATGCGCGCCAACCAACGCGTCATCATTTTCCTCAGCGTGGGGCTGGTGATCGCCACGGCTTTCGCCGTGTCCATGACCGCACGCGCGCTCGGCATGGAATCCCACGCGGCGGCCGTCCTGGGTGCCGTACTCTCCCCCACCGACGCCGCCGCGGTGGCCGGCCTGGCTAAAAGGCTGCCGCGCCGGGCGCGTACCGTGCTGCGCGCCGAGAGCCTGATCAACGACGGGACCGCGCTGGTGCTCTTCGCCGTGACCGTCCACGTCGCGACGGGCGGGGCCGAGCTCAGCCCGCTCGAGCTGGTCGGCCGCTTTGCTGGCTCCTACCTGGGCGGCATCGCGGCCGGGTTGCTGGTCGGCGCATCGGCGACGCTGCTCCGCCGCAGAATCGACGCGCCCCTGGAAGAGGGAGCCCTGAGCCTGTGGACGCCGTTCGCCGCCTTCCTGCTCGCCCAAGCACTGCACTGCAGCGGTGTGGTCGCGGTCCTGGTGTCCGGGCTGATGCTCGCCTACTTCGGACCGAAGGTGATCCGGGCTCGTTCGCGCCTGGAGGCATTCGCCTTCTGGGACATCACCACATTCCTGCTCAACGGCTCCCTGTGGGTATTCGTCGGGATCCAGATTCCGGGTGCGGTGCGCCACATCTCCGACGCCCACGGCGGCCTTCGGCACGCGGTCTACCTCGCGCTCGCGGTCACCGGGGTGATCATTGTGTCCCGGGTTTTCTGGGTGGAAGTCACCACGGCGCTGTTCCGCATCTTCGACCGTCGGGCGGTGCAACGCGAACGTCGGGTCGACTGGCGTCAGCGCATGGTCACCTCCTGGTCGGGATTCCGAGGTGCGGTGTCGCTGGCCGCGGCACTCGCAGTCCCGCTGACGGCTCACGGCGCCCCGTTCCCGGACCGCAGCCTGATCATCTTCGTGGTCACCTTCGTCATCCTGGTGACCGTGCTGGTACAGGGCAGCACGCTGCCGTTTGTCGTGCACTTTGCCCGGATGCCCGAAGACGACGCACACGCCCAGGAACTGCAAATGGCTCGTCAGCGCAGCGCCGAAGCCGCGCTGGAGGTGCTGCCTGAGATCGCCGACCAACTCAACATCAGCCCGGAGCTGTTGAACAAGCTGAAAAGGGAGTACGACCTACGCGCCGCGGTGGCCGTGGACAGCGGCAACGGTGACTCGGCACCGAGCGCATTGAGCCTGAAGAAGGAAAAAATTCGGCAACTACGCCTTCGCGTGCTCGACCACCAGCGTGAGGCCATCACCACCCTGCGCAACCAAAACCTGATCGACGACATAGTGCTGCGCGAGTTGCAGCAGGAGATGGATTTCCAGGAAGTCCAGCTGCTGGAGCCTGCCGACGAGTAGTGGCGAGCAGGGGGCACCTCGGCACAATTCATGGACTGTTCAGGCACGCGTCGGCTCCGCATCGTTGACTGCACACGAACACCGGTTGTCCTCAGCGGTATGCGTGTCGTACAGGTCGCCAACTTCTATGGCCCGCGCTCCGGCGGCCTTCGCACCGCGGTGGACCGGCTGGGCGCGGAATACAATGCTGCCGGCCATCAGGTGTTTCTGATCGTCCCGGGCCCGCACGCCGGGCGCACCGTGCTGCCCTCGGGCGTGGTGCGAATCACTTTGCCCGCCAGACTGATTCCGTTCACCGGCGGCTACCGCGCGGTGATGCCGGGACCGGTGCGGGCACTGCTGGAGTCACTGCGGCCCGACGCCTTGGAGGTTTCTGACCGGCTCACGCTGCGGTCCCTGGGCCCTTGGGGCCGCGAACGCGACGTCAGGACCGTGATGATCTCCCATGAGCGTCTGGACCGCTTTGTGGGCCAGGTACTTCCGAGTCGAGCGGCCCGAAGTTTGGCCGACTTCGCCAATGCCCGCACCGCGGCCAACTACGACACCGTCGTGTGCACCACGGCTTTCGCGCGCGAGGAGTTCGACCGTATCGGCGCGACGAATGTCGCCACCGTGCCACTCGGCGTGGACCTGCAGACCTTTCATCCGCGCCGGCACTCGGCCGTGCTGCGGCAACGACTGGCCGCTCCGACGCAGGTCCTGCTCGTCCACTGCGGCCGACTGTCGGTGGAAAAGCGCGCGGACCGCAGCATCGACGCGCTCGCCGCATTGTGCGACGCCGGCGTGGATGCGCGACTGGTCGTCGTGGGAGAGGGCCCGTTGCGGCCCAGGTTGGAACGCCAGGCAGGCCGTCTACCAGTCGAATTCACGGGCTTCGTCTCCAATCGGCACACCGTTGCCGGATTGCTGGCCTCAGCCGATGTAACGCTGGCACCCGGACCGCACGAGACGTTCGGCCTGGCCGCGCTGGAATCGCTGGCATGCGGCACACCGGCCGTGGTCTCGCGCACGTCGGCTCTTACCGAGATCGTCACCGACGACAGCGGCGCGTCGGCCGACAACGACCCGACGGCTATCGCTAATGCGGTCCGCGAAATCGTCAGCAGGCCAGAGGATCATCGCCGCTTCTGCGCGAGGCGCCGCGCGGAGATGTTCACCTGGCAGGCGGCCGCCGACGGCATGCTGGCCACACTGCGTGATCAACGCGGCGACGCCGAACAGATCGCGTAGGACCGTCGCTAGTCGGACGCCTGGGCGGGGACGACGAGGTCCAGCGCGCTGAGAATGCCCGGACTGGCGGCACAGACCGACGGGATCGCATTCAGCGCGCGCGCGGCAGTGGCGGCTGAGCCGGGCAGCTCGCCGCCGTTCAGCGAAAAGTCAACCTGCACAGGAGGATCGCCGTCCACGGTAATTCGCGTCAGCCGGCGCGACGCGCTACCGGCCGGAATTCGCGGCTGCCAGTCTTCGACCGGTTCGTCGGGCATCGACCAGATCGCCGAGAACTGCACCCGCGGGCGGCCTTCGACGATGCCGTCGAATCGCATCCGCACACTGGCGATCGTGCCGGCTGGAATCTCCCCGGCATCGAATACGTAATGCCGGTCCGCGAGGGCGATGTCACGGTGCTCCCGGATTTCGTCCAGAGACCAGCCGAGCCCCTGGGCCAGCAGTCTCAAGGCCGGCCCGATATGGCCGCTCATCGTCCCGGGCGAGTACGCATCCGCATCTTCTTCGGGTGTGCGCCCGAAGCCCATCATCGCGAAGAAGCCCGGCACTCGGTACGAGCCGCAGGGAATGCGTTCCTGGACGGAAACCTTCGTCGGAAGCGCGCTCATGCTCGCGGCGTGCACGGCCAGGATGTCGCTGGCGAAGCCGGGCGCAATCCCGGTGGCGAACAACGAACTATTGCCCTCACGGCACGCTGCTTCCAGTCTCTGACGCACCGTGTCGTCCAGCGAGGGCGGATGAAACAACGCGAAATAGGAGGCTATGACGACATTTTTCCCGCTCGCCAGGATTGCGCACAACTGGTCGACGACCTCGTCGGGGGCGCGCCCGGAAGCCGGGGCGAAGTACGTCACGCAGTCCGCGTCCAGCGCCAGGAAGTCCTGCAGGCTGTCGGAAGCCACGACACCGACCGCGGATTCGCCGGCCAACTCGCCGGAGTCCCGGCCCACCTTCTCACCGCTGTGCACCAGCAGACCTACCAGCTCCAAGCGCGACGAGCGCAGCACTTGCCGAAGCGCAAGCGTCCCGGTGTAACCCGTGCCGATGTGCGCAACCCGATACTTCTTGTCCCACTGCATGATTCAAACCCCTGCCCAGCTGAGCATGAAGGCCGCGGCTGCCCGGGCGGAGTTGTCCGCCGCGATCTGCTTGTAGTAGAAGAACGAGACCGGAAAACCCGGCAGGTGCAGCGGGTCGCCCTGCCCGTCCGAAATGCCGCGGATACCCAAGAATGGGACACCCTGCGCATCGGCGACCGCCTGCACCGCCGCCGTCTCATTGTCCGTCGCGTCGAAGGCCGGATTCTGGGCCACGATATTGATGTTGCTGATCAGCGCATTTTTCAGCCACGGCCCAGCCGCCTGGAAGAAGTTCCCGGTGTAGAAAAGCGAGCGATCCGGTGCGCTGCACGGTTGGCAACCGAAGACGTCGCCGCCGTTGGGTATACAGGGCATTGCCTGGCCGTTGTTGTTGTCGGAGCTGGTGCCGTCACCGCCGACGATCAGTTGCGGCATGCGGCCCAGGTTATTCAGCCGCACGATCGGAGCGTTTTTGCACAGGCAGGTGGGATTGCCGAGTGTGTTGATGTTTTCCAGGGCGACCGAGAGCGTCTGAGCGGTGGCCAGCATCCCGGGGTCGACCGGATGAAATGTGGTGCCGTTGTCCAGCGTCCATCGGGCCGGTATCACCACATCCCCGATCTTGGGGCGTGCGCCGCCGCCGGCGACACCCGAAAACAACACTGCGCCAATGGCGATGCCCGACGCGCAGGTAAAGCGCGCGAACGCGGTCTCGGTGGTGTTGGTGGCGTTCACCAGGCCGATGCCCGTCATCGCCACGATCACCTTCTTGCCACTCATCGTGCCGAGGTAATAGTGCCGTCGGTCGACGACGACGACCGGATTCGGGTCGAGCGTGGTGTGCGACAGCACCGCGTCGGCCTCGGCCGGAAAAGCAGACAGCACCAGCGTGCGCTGCTCGCATGCCAATGTCACGGCCGGCGCGGGCTCAGCGACCGCCACGCCACCGCCCAGCAACGCGAACGCCACCGCCAGGGCGGCTCGGGGAAGGCTCGAGCAAGGCCTGGGCACAGTCCCCCTGCTCTTCCGTCGTTCATGGTTGCCCATCGATTTTTCGCGCCGACCGGCCGCAGGTGAATATTCGTTATCATTATTTTTGTCTAGCGATTTCGTGTCGTTATGCAATGAATCTAGGTGGCAGATCGTGACGCACTCGAATACTCCTACCGCACAACAGTTCTACGACGACGCCGATCTTACTCGCGCCGTCACCGCCTACAAGTTCTTCTACCCAACCGTCTCCGGCGCCGCGATCATCAAGGGCAGCCAAGCCGTCGGCCTGGTTCCCAACAAGGTATTGGGAATTCTGGACTGCGGACCCGAACAGCTGGTCTACACGGCCAATTCCGACACCCCGTACGGACCGTTGCTGCTCGACCTGAGCGTGGGGCCACTGATCGTCGAGCTGCAACCTGGACCGCTGATCGTCGTCTCGATGGACATCAACCAGCGCTGGGTCGCCGACATGGGTCTGCCCGGACCCGACGCGGGCAACGGCGGCAAGCACCTGCTCCTCGGCCCCGACTACACCGGCCCCATTCCCGACGCGGGGTACTACGTGCACCGGGCCAGCAGCAACCGGCAGATCGTCGGCGCACGCTCATTGCCGGTCGGCGGCGACGTCGCGGCGGCCAAGCAGCGCCTGACCACCATCAAGGTGTATCCGCTGGACCCCGACGCCGAATGGACCGAACCGCAGTGGCTCGAGTTGACCGGGAAGTTCCAAGACACCACCCCGCTGCAATGGGAGAACAACCTCACGTTCTGGCAGGTGCTGCACGAAACCATCGACACAGAGCCGGCTTTCCCCGGGTACCACACCCACTACGGCGAACTGGCCGCGCTCGGCATCGAGAAGGGCGCACCGTTTGAACCCGACGACCGAATGAAAGGGCTCCTCGAATCGGCCGCGCAGGCCGGCAACGCCCAGATGCGGGTGCAGGCGTTCGCCGATCGCACTGAAAACCGCAAGGTCTGGGACAACCGGCAGTGGGAGTGGGTCGCCCTGCGCTACGAGGACGGAGACTTCAACACCGCCACCCATGTCGACCTGCCCGCGCGGGAGAAATGGTTCTACCAGGCCGTCGGCGCCTCGCCCGCGATGTTTCGCCGCGACACCCGCGCCGGTTCGCTGTACTGGCTGGCGCTGCATTCAACGGCAGTTGGCGCCCACGCGATTTCGAGGCCGCTACCGCCGCTCGATGATCACCGAGACTCACTGGCCGCGGACACCTTGTCCGCCATCCAGTACGCGATCGCCATGGACGTCTCGCTGGTCGAAAAGCCGATGCCCTCGAAGACGAGCTCTCCGATCGCCGCGGGGAGCCTGACGTTCTCGAGGCGATGCCGCCAGGTCAACCGGTATGCGTCTCCGGCCGGCTCAATGCGCAGGTCGAGGTCGCCGGTCAACAAGCCTGCGGCGTCCCAGTATTGAACGCGGTAATCGCCGGGAAAGCCGTTGGACGTGTCTCCCCTGGCCCGTCCGGTGCC
>Ga0335083_10007927_pt1 | contig 13037 bp, 13 predicted proteins | sample Lox_Sample_42_FD_206716 | JGI IMG/M metagenome (GOLD analysis project Ga0335083, IMG submission 206716) | Soil microbial communities from Loxahatchee National Wildlife Refuge, Florida, United States - Lox_Sample_4.2 | ecosystem: Environmental > Terrestrial > Soil > Wetlands | place: USA...
CGACCACCGCCACAACGCGTCGTAGCCGGGCAAGTCGAGGCCGCGCGTGCGTGCGAGCCACGCCTGGTAGTCGGTGATGCGCGCCTCGCGCACGCGCGCGGCGTCGGGCCGCCACAGCGGAGTCGGGGACGCAGGCATCAGTAGCTCTTGGGCAGGCCCAGCACCTTCTCGGCGATGAAGCAGAAGATGAGCTGCGGGCTGACCGGCGCGATGCGCGGCAGCATCGCCTCGCGGAAATAGCGCTCGACGTGATACTCCTTCGCGTAGCCCATGCCGCCGTGCGTGAGGACCGCGGTCTCGCAGGCGCGGAAGCCCGCTTCGGCGCCGAGGTACTTCGCGGCGTTCGCTTCCGCGGCGCAGTCCTTGCCGCTGTCGTAGAGCCACGCCGCCTTCATCGTCATGAGGTTCGCGGCCTCGAGCTCCATCCAGCGCTCGGCCAGCGGATGCTGGATGCCCTGATTCTTGCCGATCGGCCGATCGAAGACCACGCGCTCCTTCGCATACTCGGCGGCTCGCTTCAATGCCGCGCGGCCGAGCCCGATCGCCTCCGCCGCGAGCAGGATGCGCTCGGGGTTCATGCCGTGCAGGATGTAGTCGAAGCCCTTGCCTTCCTCGCCGATGCGGTCCGTCACCGGTATGCGCAAGCCGTCGATGAAGAGCTCGTTGGAGTCGACCGCCTTGCGGCCGAGCTTCTCGATCTCGCGCACGTCGATTTTCGTGCGGTCGAGGTCCGTATAGAAGAGAGAAAGCCCGCCGCGCGGCTTCTTCACCTCCTCGATCGGTGTCGTGCGCGCGAGCAGGAGGATCTTGTGCGCGACCTGCGCGGTGGAGATCCAGATCTTCTGGCCGTCGACGACGTAGTGGTCGCCGTCGCGCACCGCGCGCGTCTTGAGCTTGAGCGTGTTGAGGCCGGTGTTGGGCTCGGTCACGCCGAAGCACGCCTTGTGCTCGCCGGCGATGAGCGGCGGCAGCCAGCGCTGCTTCTGCTCCGGCGTGCCGAACACGACGACCGGGTGCAGCCCGAAGATGTTCATGTGCACCGCCGACGCCGCCGCGATGCCGCCGCCCGATTCGGCGACGGCCTGCATCACGATCGCTGCCTCGGTGATGCCAAGCCCCGCGCCGCCGAGGTCCGTGGGCATCGCCACGCCCAACCACCCGGCCTTGGCCATGGCGCCATGGAAGTCGTTCGGGAAGCCGCCTTCGCGATCCTTGCGCAGCCAATAATCGTCGCCGAACTCGGCGCAGAGCTTCGTGACCGCGTCGCGGATCGCGACCTGGTCGTCGTTGAGGGCGAAGTCCATCCTTGGGCTCCCGTGTTTACGCTCCCGCAGCGCCCAGATATTGGGGGCTTGGCGCGCCCGGGAGGACCTTGGATTCCACGACGGTCAGGCCGGGGTGCGGCTTCATGCATTTCCTCCATCGGCCGGCCCCGTCGCTTCCAGATGACGGTAAGTACCTGGCTGTATTGGTCTAACCATTGACAATGCAAATAATATACTAATAAAATGGAGTCCGTAAAGACCCTTTGAGCACCCATGGCCGACGAACTCCGCCTCGAGCCGATCCACGTACCGAAATCCTCGGACGTGCTCGCCCAGCGCCTGCGCAAGGAGATCCTCCGCGGCGCGCTGGCGCCGGGCGCGCCGCTGCCGCCCGAGCGCGAGCTCGTTACGCAGACCGGCCTGTCGCGAGGCTCCGTGCGCGAAGCGCTGCGCATCCTCGAGGCCGAAGGGCTCGTCAGTACGCGTCCAGGACGACAGGGCGGATCGACCGCGCGCCAACCCGGCGACGAATCGCTCGCCCGCTACATCGACATGTTCGTGGAGGGGCGCGGCATCTCCCTGCAATCGCTCCTGCAGACGCGCGAGGCGGTGGAGCCCTCGCTCGCCTTCCTCGCCGCGCAGAACCGCACCGAGGAGGATCTCGCCGAGCTGCGGCGCATCACCGAGAGCGTCGAGGAGGCGCTCGACGACGTGCCGCGCTATCTCGCCGAAAACGTGAAATGGCACTGCGCGATCGCGTCGGCGAGCCGCAACGAGCTCCTGCGCGCGTTCATGGTCGCCATCTCCAGCCTGATCTACCGCGGGTCCGCGATCGACGACTTCGCGAGCGACGAGGTGCGCAGGGTGGTGCTCAAGGCGCACCGGCGCATCTTCGACGCGATCGCCGCGAAGGATGCCGACGCTGCGCACCGGCGCATGGCGCGCCACCTCGCGGCGCTTACCGAGGCGGTGAAAGCGTTCCCGCAGGCACCCGCCGTGCTCGAATGATTCGAATGTCGCAGGAGGAGGCAACATGCTGAGGAAATTGCCATGGTTGGCCGCGCTCGCAGTGGCGGCGATCGGTCCGCACCACGCGTTCGCGCAAGCGTATCCGACCCGGAGCGTGCGCATCGTCGTGCCGTTCGCGGCGGGCAGCGCCACCGACATCATCGCGCGCATCGTCGCGGACGACTTGCGCGCGACGTTCAATCAGCCGTTCGTCGTCGAAAACAAGCCCGGTGCCTCGGCGCAGATCGGCGCCGACGCCGTCGCCAAGGCGCCGCCCGACGGCTACACGCTCTTCGTCACCACGAACACGTCGCACTCCGCCAACCCGTTCCTGTTCAAGAAGCTGCCCTACGACCCGATCAAGGATTTCACGCCGATCGCGAACATCATGCGCATCCCGGTGGTCATCGTGGTCGGTCCGAAGGTTCCGGTGAACACCCTGAACGAACTCGTCGCCTATGCGAAGGCGAATCCCGGGAGGGTCTCCTTCGGCTACGGCAACAGCATCGGCCAGGTCGTCGGGGCGTCGTTCGCGAAGCGCACGGGCATCGACGTCATCACCGTGCCTTACAAGAGCACCCCGCAGGCGATCACCGACGTCCTGGGCGGGCAGATCAGCTACTCGGTCGCCGATTTCGCGTCTGGCCAGGCGTTCATCAAGGAGGGGCGCCTCAAGGCGCTCGCGGTTTCGAGCGCCAAGCGCTCGCCCCTCATGCCCGACCTTCCCGCGATGGCGGAGACCAAGGGCCTCGAAGGCTTCGACCTCATCGCATGGGTGGGCATGCTGGGTCCCGCCGGCATGTCCAAGGACATCGTGGACAAGCTGAACGCCGCGGTGCGCAAGGCGCTCGCCAAGCCGGAGGTGATGGAGAAGATCGCGAGCTTCGCGGCGGAAGAGGCGCCGGGCACGCCGGAGGAATTGGCCGCGTTCCTCAAGGACCAGCTCGCGAGCTGGGGCAACAGCGTGAAGGAAGCGGGCATCCAGCCCGAGTGATTCCACGAAAGGAGCTCCCGCCGTGGCCATCGACTTCTCGCTCGACTCGCACGTCGCCACCATCACCATCAACCGTCCCGAACGCCTGAACGCGATGGACGGCGAGCACTACGCCGCGCTGTCCGCGGCGTGGGTGCGCGTGCGCGACGATCCCGACATCAGGGTCGCCGTCGTCACCGGCGCGGGCGAGAAATCGTTCACGACCGGCGCCGACTTGAAGTCCTTCGTCAACGCCAAGCCGCCGCTGTCCGAGCTCTTGCTGACGCAGAAGGACCAGCTCCTGAATCGCGGGCTCGAAGTGTGGAAGCCCGTGGTCGCGGCGGTGAACGGGTATTGCCTGGGCGGCGGCATGACGCTCCTGCTCGGGACGGATCTTCGCGTGGCCGCCGAGCACGCGACGTTCTCCCTGGCCGAAGTCAAGCGCGGCGCGTTTCCGGCCAACGGCGGCACGCAGCGGATCGCGCGCCAGCTGCCGCACGCGATCGCGATGGAGATGCTGTTGCTCGGGGACAGCTTCGACGCGCAGACCGCGCTGCGCTGGGGACTCGTCAACCGCGTCGTCCCGGCGGGCGAGCTCATGTCGGTCGCGCGCGACTACGCGCGGCGCCTCGCGAGCAACGCGCCTCTCGCGGTGCAGGCAGCGAAGGAGCTCGCGATCCGCAGCCGCGACATGGACCTTGCGACCGGGCTTCGCCTGGAGCAGGTGATGCTGCGCGTCCTGCAGTCGTCGGAAGACGTGCGCGAAGGCACGACGGCTTTCGCGGAAAAACGCACCCCGGTGTGGACCGGGCGCTAGACCGGAGATCCCGATCACATGACCGCCTACCTCAAGTCGTTGCTGTTCGTCCCCGGCGACAGCGAGAAGAAGCTCGCCAAGGCGCAAGCCGTCGGCGCGAGCGCGCTGATCCTGGACCTCGAGGACGCGGTCTCCGTCGAGCGCATCGGTGTCGCGCGCGCCATGGTGCGCGAGTACCTCGCTGCGCACACCGACCGCAGCCGCACGCAGCTATGGGTCCGCATCAACCCGATCGACACGCCGCTTGCGTTGCCCGATCTGGTCGGCGTCGTGCCGGGTGCGCCCGACGGCATCCTGCTGCCCAAGATCGACTCCGCGGCGCAGATCGTGCTGCTCGACCACTATCTCACCGCGCTCGAGGCGCGCGAGGGGGTCGAGGCAGGCTCGATTCGCATCATTCCGGTGGCCACGGAGACGCCGCAGGCGATGTTCAACGCGAGCACGTACCGCGGCTGCTCGCAGCGCCTCGCGGGCCTCACCTGGGGGGCGGAGGACCTTTCCACCGCGGTCGGCGCGAGCACGAACCGCGTCGACAGCGGCGAGTACGAGTTCACCTACCAGCTCGCGCGCTCGCTATGCCTGCTCGGCGCGCACGCGGCCGGCGTGCAGGCGATCGACACCATCACACCCGACTTCCGCAACCACGAGCGCCTTGCGCGCGAAGTGCGCGCGTCGCGCAGAGCCGGCTTTTCGGGCAAGATCTGCATCCATCCGGACCAGGTGGCCGGCGTGAACGCGGGCTATGCACCCGACGAGGAAGAGCTCGCGCACGCGCGCGCGGTGGTCGATGCGTTCGCACGCGCGGGGGGGGCCGGCGCGGTCCAGCTCGACGGCAAGATGCTCGACAAGCCGCATCTCACGCAGGCGCAGCGCGTCATCGCGCTGGCGGGCGGCTAGACGGAGGAAGACGCGATGCCCGGACTCTATTTCGAGGAGCTGACCGTCGGGCGAACGTTCCGGCACGCGCTGCGGCGGACCGTGACCGAGGCAGACAACACGTTCTTCTCCGCGCTCACGATGAACCCGGCCGCGCTTCACCTCGACGAGGACTACTGCCGCAAGCACACCGAATACGGCACGCGCGTGGTCAACAGCGCCTTCACGCTGGGGCTCGTCGTCGGCATTTCGGTCGGCGATACCACGCTCGGCACCACCATCGGTAACCTGGGCTGGGACGAGGTCCGCTTCCCAAAGCCCGTGTTCCACGGCGACACGATCCGCGTGGAGAGCGAAGTGGTCGAGGCGCGCGAAAGCCGGTCGAAACCCGACCGCGGCATCGTGGTGTTCGAGCATCGCGGCTACAACCAGCGCGACGAGCTAATCATGACCTGCAAGCGCAGTGCGCTCATGCAAAAGCGGCCCGCGAGCGCCGCGGAGGGCTGATCATGCCACCCGGAACGCGCCGTCAGGTCGTGCTCGCCGCGCGGCCCGTGGGCATTCCGCAGGCGGAACACTTCGCGCTCACGGAATCCCCGCTGCCTGCGCTGCGCGAGGGCGAGTTTCTCGTGCGCAATGAATTCCTCTCGGTCGAGCCCGCGATGCGCGGATGGGTGAACGCGGCCGCCAACTACTCCGATCCGGTCGGCATCGGCGAAGTGATGCGCTCGTTCGCCGCGGGCACCGTCGTCGCCTCGCGCCACGCGCAGTACGCGGAAGGCGAGCGCGTCATGGGCATGCTGGGCTGGCAGGATTACGCGATCTGCGACGGCCGCGGCATCCGGCGGAAGGTGCGCGAGGCCGACCTTCCGCTGTCGCTCTCGCTCGGCGTGCTCGGGCTCAACGGCGTCACCGCCTACTTCGCGCTGACCGAGATCGGGCAGCCTCGGCCCGGCGATCTCGTCGTCGTGTCGACCGCCGCCGGGTCCGTCGGGTCGGCCGTCGGCCAGATCGCGAAGCTCATGGGCTGCCGTACGCTGGGTATTGCCGGCGGCGCGGTGAAGGCGAAGCTGTGCGTCGAGGCATTCGGCTACGACGCCGCGCTCGACTACCGCGCGCCGGATTTCGCGGAGGCGCTCGGAAGGGCGTGCGCTTGCGGCGTGAACGTGTACTTCGACAACACGTCCGGCGCCATCAGCGACGCGGTGCTCCCGCATCTTGCGCGGCACGCTCGCGTCGTCGTGTGCGGCACGGCATCCGTGGCGAGCTGGGCGCCGTGGCCGCAGGGACCGCGCGTGGAGCGCCACCTCCTCAACAAGGCGGCGCGGATGGAGGGCTTCCTCGTGTGGGACTACGAGCATCGCTACGAGGAGGCGATCACCCGACTTGCGCAATGGGTGCGAAGCGGCGCGCTGCGCTACCGCGAGGAGATCCTCGACGGGTTGGCTTCGGCGCCCGACGCGATCGCGGGCCTTTATCGCGGCGAGAACCTCGGCAAGCGCCTCATCCGGGTCGACCCACAGGCGTAGACTAGCCCGCGGAGTCCACGTTTCCTAACGGCCGCGCACGGTCGTCGAGCGCGGCCATCTTTCAAGGGGAAGCCTATGAACGTGCGGCATGCAGCGGCAGTCCTGGGGATGGCCACGACCATCGCGGGTTGCGCTACGGTGCCTGGCTATCAGGTCGTTGTCGCGGAGACCGCGCTCGACAACAGCCCTTCAAAGCAGCTGCAGGTGAGCTGCCCGGCCGGCAAGAGGGCGCTCGGTGCAGGCTGGGGGGTGCTCGATTCCACCAGCGCGATCCTCGAGGGCCAGGCCACGTATTTCGAGCCCGCGTACGACGGCGCGTCGTGGCTCACCAACGCCAAGAACCTGAGCGCGTTTTCGCCGCAGTGGAAGCTTCAGGTTCGCGTGATCTGCGCGAACGTACAACCCTAAAAAAAGCCCGCCAGCGGGCGGGCCTTGAAGTGAGCCGACTGCATTTGCAACCGGCCCCGCGTGCTGGAGGTATCACGCTGCGTGCATTGTGCATGCGCACAATGACAGCTGTGTTACGTCCCGAGCTGCGCGCGCCGAGTCTCGAGCTCCTCGAAGCCGGCGTGCAGCGCGACCACGCGCTCGTAGCCGGCGCGGTCGCTTCGGTGATCGAGCGCCAACAGCGTTTCGTCGAGATCGTCGAGCATGTCCGCGATACGCGCGGCGAGCTGGGCATAGAGCTCGCTGAACATCGCCGCTGCGGAGATCCTGCGCGCTTCCAACAGAGCGGCCGCGCAAAGGTCGGCCTTGCGCATGAGCTCGTCGCGCAGGGCGCCTTCGCCCGACAAGGTGTAACGGATCGCGTGTGTCATGGATGTGCGCATCGTCTCGAGCCTGCCCGCACTATCCGCGATGCGCGTGACAGGCGAATGAACCGGTCACTTGCTCGCGGCCGCCGCGACGGGTGCCCGGTAGCCGTCCGTGAGCGTGCGCAGGAAGGCGACGATGTCCTCGCGCTCCGATTTCGTCAGGCGGGGCGTCTGCCCGCAACCGCGATCGAACGGCGGCTCCCGGTTGACGTTGCCCGCGTAGGCCGCGGGCAGGTCGTCGAAGTAAGGGTCGCTCCCGCAGCCGCGCCCGTACCATTTCCGCGGCGCGACGTCGCGTTCCGCATAGAAGTCCACGACCTCGACAAGGGTGCGAAAGCGCGCGTTGTGGAAATACCTCGTGCGCACCGCCGTGTTGCGCAGCGTCGGCGTGCGGAACAGGCCGCAGTACTCCGATCGGTCCGAGAGGTCCTCGCGTAGGGGGCCGCACAGGCCGAGGTCGTAGAAGGTCGCGTCGGCGTTGCGGGACAACCGGCGGTTGCGCGGCACGCCGAGCGCGATGTAGCCGTAGTCCGTGAAGGCCGGGTGCGCGCCGTTCTTCAAGCCGCTCGGATGGCAACTCGCGCAGTTGCCCCTCACGGGGTCGTTGAACGCGGCGAGGCCGCGCGCCTCCTGCTTCGTGAGCTGCGCCTGGCCGCGAAGGTAGGCGTCGTACTTGCTGTCGTAGGGATAGAACTCCGCCGGCTGCTGCTGGTACACCTCGAGCGACCACAGGAGCGCGTTGAACGCGGTTGCCGGGTCGTCCAGCACGGCGGCGCCGAACACCTCGCGCATCTTTCCCGCGTAGCTCGCCTTGCGCAGCTTCAGGACAACGGACAGCGCGCTGGCGTTGCCCATCTCCGTAGGCGAAAGCAGCGGAAGCCGAGCTTGGTCGTGCGCGCTCCGGGCACGGCCGTCCCACGTGCGACCGCCGGCCGGACCCTGGTCCGCGCTGTCGTCGCCGTCCGCTTCGTGCATGTGCTCGGTGAACGGCGGCACGCTCTGCAGGTAGCGAAGCGAGGGCGCGGCGCGCAGCGCGCCCGGGGTTGGCGCGCCGGGCGGCCCGTACGCGTGCCGCGGGTCGTGGCACGTCGCGCACGACATCGTTCCGTTGGCCGAGAGTCCGGCGTCGAAGAACATCGCGCGACCGAGCGCGGCGAGCTCCGCCGGCGTCGGCGTGCGCTCGTAGGGCGTCGCATAGAACCCGGCACTGCCTGCCTGCGGCGCGAATACGCACGCCGCGACGAGCGCAGCCGCGCGCAGCAGTCGGAGCGTGCGTGGTCGGGGATTCAAAGCCGGCGTGCGAGTCACAGACCCTGCATTCTTAGCACGCTCACGTTGCGATTGCGTGACGGCGGGTTGCAACGCGGAAACACGTCTGTCATCTGCGCTGCGCAGAATCGGGCCTTCGTTTCCATCGAACCGGGAAGATCCATGCAAGCAAGCCATGTCAAGATCGCTGTGTCCTCGGTCCTTCTCGCCTGCGCAGCCGCGCTCGCAGCGGCGTGCAACGGCGGCGGCGGCGGCGACGGTGATGCGGTAACCAACGGACTCAAGCTCAGGGTTCAGAACATCGTCGTCATCTACGCGGAGAACCGCAGCTTCGATAGCATCTACGGCACGTTCCCCGGCGCCAACGGGCTGCCCGGCGTGAACCCTGCCGCCGTCGGGGCCTACGTCCCGCAGCGCGACCGCGACGCCTCGAATTCCGTCCTGGGGGCGCTGCCGCAGACGTGGGGCGGCGTGACGGCGGCGGGACAAACGCCTGTCGTGACGCAGGCGCAAAGCGCGGGCCTGGCGAACAAGGCGTTCGCCGTTGAGACGTCGTTCGGTACGACCTTGTCGGCGTCGACGATCACCCGCGACCTGTATCACCGCTTCTTCGAGAACCAGATGCAGATCGACGGCGGCGCGAACGACAAGTTCGCCGCCTACGCCGACTCGGGCGGCCTCGTCATGGGTTACTGGGACGGAAGCAAGATGGCGCTGTGGAACGTCGCGAAGCAATACGTTCTCGCCGACAACTTCTTCCAGGCCGCCTACGGCGGGTCGTTCCTCAACCACCAGTACCTGATCTGCGCCTGCGCGCCCGAGTACCCGAACGCGGACACCGCTGCCGCCAAGCCGACCATCGCGGTGGTCGACACCGATGCGTCGGGCAAGTACCTGCCGCGCCTGACTCTCGCGTCATCGTCGCCGGCGTCCGCCATGGACGGCGCGCCCACATTCGTCAACAGCGGCAACATCGTGCCGAAGGGCTACTTCGGCGACGGCACGTTCCGCGCGGTCAACACGATGCAGCCACCCTACCAGCCGAGCGGCAACACGCCGGTCGCGGGCGGCGACCCCGCACTTGCCGATCCGACGCGGCCGACGACGCTACCGCCGCAGACCGCCACGACGATCGGCGACCAGCTCAGCGCGAAGGGGGTCTCGTGGGCCTGGTACGCGGGCGCGTGGAACCAGGCGCTGGCCGACCGCTCGGTCATCTACAACAACACCGTGCCGAACTTCCAGGCGCATCATCATCCGTTCAACTACTTCGCCGCCTACGCCCCCGGCACGGCCGCGCGCGCCCAGCACTTGAAGGACTACGACGATCTCGTCGCCGCGGCCGCAGCGGGCCAGCTTCCGCAGGTCACGTTCTACAAGCCGCAAGGCAACCTCAACCAGCATCCGGGCTACGCGAACATCGTGGCTGGCGACCAGCACATCGCGGACCTGATCGCAAAGCTGAAGCAGAGCCCGCAGTGGAACAACATGATGATCATCGTGACCTACGACGAGAACGGCGGCTCCTGGGACCACGTCGCCCCGCCGAAGGGCGACCTGCTCGGCCCCGGCACGCGGATCCCGGCCATCATCGTGTCGCCTTTCGCGAAGACGGGTACCGTCGACCACACCGCGTACGACACGGCGTCGGTGCTGCGTCTCATCGCGCGGCGCTTCGATCTGCCTACCTTGCCGGGCGTGGCGGCGCGCGATGCCGCGCTCAAGTCGAACGGCGGCGCGCCGATGGGCGATCTCACGAACGCGCTCAATCTCATGTAAGCGCGGGTGCCAGGCTGGACTCGGCCGCGGCGCGGGCCCGCCCGGGCGGCGGCGGGCGACGCTCGCAAGCGCCGTCAGAACACGCAGCTTGCCGGCGTCGGCCCCACGCGCGTGAGCGCGATGTTGCCCGCCTCGCCGCCGTTCGATCCACCGGTGAACGTGAAGGCCAACGTGGCGTCCGAGCAGCTCGTGAACGTCAGCTTGCCCGTGCCGACCTTGGCCGTGGCCGGCGACGGCGGCGACTGGTTGAACAGGCCGCCCGTGGTCTCGTAGAGCGAAAGCGCGATCGCGCGCGCGCCCGGCGCGTAGTTCGCCTGGCCCGTGTACCAGCGCTGGCCCGCGGCACCCTGCGCCTGCCCGTTCACCGCATACGTGTACCACGCGAAGAACAGCACCTTCGCCACCGGATTGAGCTCGACGACGAAGCCCTGGCCCGACTTCGTCTTGTCGTACCAGTTGCCCGACAGCCCGAAGTCGCCGTTCGCGGCGGTGCTGCCGCCTTGCGCGCAGCTCACGTTCGGCGTGAGGCGTGTGAGCGCCACGGTCCCGACGCGTCCCGTGCCGTCGGTGAAGGTGTAGGTGAGCTCGCCGTCGGTGCAATCGGTGAAGCTCATGGTCGCGTGTCCGACCTGCGTCGCGCTGGTCACCGGCAGCGCGTCGAAATTGCCTCCGACGTTCTGGTACATGGAAAAGACCGCGGCCGAATCGCCGGCGTGCACGTTTCCGCTGAAGGTGTACCAGCGGTCGTGATTCGCGCCGCCGCTCGCCGCGTCGTCGAACGTGAACAGGCTGCCCTGCAGGAACCCGATGCCCGGCGCGACGAGGTCGGGGAAGACCTCGGCCTCGACCCCCTGGCCGCTCGTGCTCTGCTGATACCACGAGCCGGTCAGGCCCTGCTGGTCGATGTTGGGCGCACTCGCGCCGACGCTGACCGCGAACGACCGCCGCATGAACGTTCGCTTGCCGGTGTCGCAGCCGCTCATGTAGAACGCGTACCCGGCCTGCGCGATGTGCCCCGACGCCGCGCCCGGCGACATGAGCGAGGGATACCATCCGTCGAACTGCATGCCGTCGCTCGTCGGATTGTCGGGGCACGGATCGACCAGCGCGGACTGCGAGTCGCGCACCAGCTGCGGAACGCTCCAATCCTGCAGGTCGAGGCTGGTCGCGACCGAGAAGTACCACGCCGCCTGCGCCTGCGGGACCGAGCGGCACACGAAGATCAGCACGAAGATGCCGAGCGGGTCGAACTTGTAGATCGACGGCATCGCCTGCCCTCCCACGCAGCCGCCCGCGGGCAGAAAGCCGGTGTCGGCGCCGCCGATGCCCGGCGTGCTGAACGATCCCGAGTTCCACTTCGAGAACGTCACCTGGCCGTTGCCGCCGAGGAGCGCCCGCGCGATGCGGATCTTGCCGTCGGGCGTGCCGCCCGGCCCCGGCGGAGCAACGTAAGTCACGTAGAGGTAATTGCCGTCGACGACGGCGCTCGGAATCGCGTCGCCCATCGCGACCGGCGACGGCTCCGACGCGGGCTCGGGCGCCGGCAGCTTGAGAACGGGATAGCGCGCCGCGTTGCCGAACTCCGCGTTCGCGGGCCCTGGCCAGGTCATGCCGTTGTCCGACGAGCGCGCGAAGCCGATCGTCGCGTAGAAGGGCTGCTGCCAGACGCCGCCCGGACAGTGGTTCTCGGCTTCGTAGAGCATGATGAGGTTGCCGGGCGGCAGCGTCGGGTCCTGCACGACCGATCCCGGTCCCGCGTAGTTCTCGTCGAACTCCGAGTCGTACGTCGGGTTGCAGGTCGTGAAGCGGACGGGCACCGACATCACCTGCGTGGCGAAGCCTGCCGCACTCGCGAAGCTCTGAAGGTCGGTCGTCTCGAGCACGACCGTGCCGGAGTTTCCGCCCGTCAGGCTGCTCGACGCGAAGACGCGATACGCGGCCGATCCCGCGGCGGGCGGAAAGATCGTCGTGTGCTCGTCGGGCAGGCTTGGCATGTTGGCCGGATAGGTGAGGCTCTCGTCGGGCCCAACCGACATCGTGATGACCGGCGTCGCACCGGTGGCAAGCGACGCGCTCGCGAGCAGCGCGATCGCAACGCACGCAATTCGAATCGAGGTCGCGAAACCGGACATGGAGCCCTCCGTCGGGCGTCGGATGCGCGGAATGTTACGGCGGTTTCGCCCGGCGATATTCGTTTGCGCGGCGCGGCATCGGCGTGTGGCACCGAATCGCGGGCAAACCCTTCGGTGGAATCCAGTGATCGCGCAGGCAATCGCGATCAGGAGGCGAGTCGTTGCGCGAGCGCGTCGAGCGTGACCATCACCGGCAGGCACTGCGCGAGGCTCGCGTTGGGCTCGCGCCGGCCGCGAATCGCCGCGGCGAATTCGCGGTCCATGCGTTCGACGCCGTCGCGCACCGGCCCCATCGCCGACAGATCGACGGCATGCGACTCGCCGTCGGCCAGATCGTCGTAGCTTGCGACGTAGGTTCCGTTGTCGCAGATGTAGCGAAACACCGTGCCCAGCGGCCCGGCGTTGTTGAACGACAAGGATAGCGAGCAGAGTGCGCCCGATGCGGTCTTGAGCCCGATGCACATGTCCATCGCGATGCCGAGCGTAGGATGGCTCGGCCCCTGCAACGCGGCGAGCTCATCGGGCGGCTGGCCGGTCTGGTAGGCGAACAGGTCGACGGTGTGGCAGGCGTGGT
>Ga0335083_10007928_pt1 | contig 13036 bp, 10 predicted proteins | sample Lox_Sample_42_FD_206716 | JGI IMG/M metagenome (GOLD analysis project Ga0335083, IMG submission 206716) | Soil microbial communities from Loxahatchee National Wildlife Refuge, Florida, United States - Lox_Sample_4.2 | ecosystem: Environmental > Terrestrial > Soil > Wetlands | place: USA...
CCGGCCAGCAGCGGCGCGCCGGCCCGGGCCAGCTGGGCGTCCCAGGCGTCCAGGGTCGAGGTCATCGCCTCGCGGGCCGCGCCGCGCAGGTGCCCCTTGGCCCCGGCCGACTTGAGCAGCGCCGTGCGCTGCTTCAGGACCCGCTCGTAGTCGGCCCGGATACCGGCATAGCGCGGCGCGGTGGCGGCCAGCAGCTCGTCGAGGAACCTGCGCCGCTCGCCGGGATCTCCCTTGACCAGGGCCAGGTCCTCGGGAGCGAACAGCACCGTGCGCAGCGCGCCCAGGATGTCGCGCGGCCGCGGCAGCGGCGCCCGGTTCAGCCTGACCCGGTTGGCCCGGCCGGGGTTGAGCTCGACCTCCACCAGCGAGCTGCCCTGGGCTCCGGTCACCGCGGCACGCAGCACGGCGCGGTCGGCGCCGCGCCGGACCAGCGGCGCGTCCGTGGCCACCCGGTGGCTGCCCAGCGTGGCCAGGTAACCGATCGCCTCGACCAGGTTGGTCTTGCCCGCCCCGTTCGGCCCGATGAACGTGGTCGCGCCCGGGCCGAGCTCGAGGCTGAGCTCGGGATAGGACCTGAAGTCGGTCAGCGCGAGCCGGGTGAGGTGCACAGGTTGAGCGTACGACTCTCAGCCAGCCGAACGGATCGGCATGAGCACGTACCGGTAGTCGGGGTCGCCCTCGCTCTTGCCCGTGATGACCGCGGGCTTGGTGGGTGACGTGAACGAGATCCGGGCCATGTCCGAGTCGATCGCGCCGATGCCGTCCAGCAGGTACTGCGGGTTGAAGGCGATCTGCAGGTCCTCGCCGTCGAACGCCGCCTCGAGCACCTCCACCGCCTGAGCGTCCTCCGAGGCGCCCGCCTCGAGCACCAGCTGCCCGGCGCTGAAGGCCAGGCGCACCGGGGTGTTGCGCTCGGCCACCAGCGCGACCCGCTTGACCGCCTCGGCGAACGAGGCGGCGGGAAGTTCGGCCGTCGCGCTGAACTCGCTCGGCAGCAGCGACTGGTACTTGGGGTACTCCCCGGACAGCAGCCGCGTGGTGGTCTGCCGCCCGGCGCCGGCGAACCCGATCAGGCTGTCGCCGCCGAGCGAGATCGCCACCTCGGCGCCCGAGGTAAGGGCGCGGGCGGTTTCGCCGAGAACCCGGGCGGGGACGAGTACGGCGGTGCCGAGACCCGGCTGCGCCGGGTTCCAGCGCAGTTCGCGGACGGCCAGCCGGTACCGGTCGGTGGCGACCAGGGTGAGCGTGTCGTCGGCGATCTCGATCCTGATGCCGGTCAGCGCGGGCAGCGTGTCGTCACGGCCCGCCGCGATCGCCACCTGGCCGATGGCCGAGGCCAGCGCGTCGCTGCCTACCGAGCCGGCCAGCGGCGGCATCTCGGGCAGCGTCGGGTACTCCTCCTCGGGCAGCAGGACCAGGGTGAAGGTGGCGCTGCCGCACCTGAGGGTGGCACGCGTCCCGTCGGTGGTCAGGTCGACCGGCTTCGCGGGCAGCGACCGCACGATCTCGGCCAGCAGCCGGCCGGAGACCAGCACGGCGCCCTCCTCGTCGGTGATCACCGGCACGGTGGCCTGCGCGGAGACCTCGTAGTCGAACGTCGAGAGGGTGAGTTCGGCCGCGGCGTGCAGACGCATCCCGGCCAGGACGGGGGCGGTCGGGCGGGCCGGCAGGGCACGCGCGGTCCAGGCCACGGCTTCCGCCAGATGATCGCGCTCAACCTGGAGCTTCACGGGAACTGCCCTCCTAGGGTGGGTTGGGGGAAGAACAGGGCCCGCACACGCACAGGGCCTACTTGGTGTTGGTCTTTTCTTATTGAGAGAACCGTCATAGTCATAGGTGCGGTGGATTCTGGGGAGAACCCTTCGTCTCGCAGGCCAGCCGCCATTCTCTGCGCACAGGAGCTGTGCCTGGCGGGGGGACGGCGCGACCCGTCCTGTGGCCGCCGGGCGGTGCCGCCCGGGCTTGCCGCTAGTTGTCCCCCGGTTATCCGAAACTCTTCCACAATGTTGTCCACAAACTGTGTCTTACACAAGCTTCGCGCTAGGCGGCCGCGGTGGTGGCCGGCCCGCTACCTTCCTGCGCGCGGGGCGGCCGCCGGTTCAGCCCGTTCGTGCCTGCTGCTTGATGCGGTTGGTCAGCTCGGTGACCTGCGTGTAGATCGACCGGCGCTCGGCCATCAGGGAGCGGATCTTCCGGTCGGCGTTGATGACGGTGGTGTGGTCACGGCCGCCGAACTGCTGGCCGATCTTGGGCAGGGACAGGTCGGTGAGCTCGCGGCACAGGTACATGGCGATGTGCCGGGCCGTGACGAGCACCCGCGATCTGGACGTCCCGCACAGGTCCTCGATGGACAGCCCGAAGTAGGACGCGGTCTGGCCCATGATCGTCGCGGTGGTGATCTGCGGGCCCTGGGCCTCGGGGATCAGGTCCTTGAGCACGATCTCGGCCAGCTGGAGATCGACCGACTGCCGGTTCAGGCTGGCGAAGGCCGTCACCCGGATCAGCGCGCCCTCCAGCTCCCTGATGTTGGTGGAGATCCGGCTGGCGATGTACTCGAGCACCTCGGGCGGTGCGTTCAGGCCTTCCTGGATGGCCTTCTTGCGCAGGATCGCGATGCGGGTCTCCAGTTCGGGCGGCTGGACGTCGGTCAGCAGGCCCCACTCGAACCGGCTGCGGAGCCGGTCCTCCAGCGTGACCAGCCGCTTGGGGGCACGGTCGCTGGAGATGACGATCTGCTTGCTCGCGTTGTGCAGCGTGTTGAAGGTGTGGAAGAACTCTTCCTGCGTGCCTTCCTTGTTCTCCAGGAACTGGATGTCGTCGACCAGCAGCACGTCGACGTCGCGGTAGCGGCGCCGGAAGCCGTCCTGCTTGCCGTCCCTGATCATGTTGATGAAGTCGTTGGTGAACTCCTCCGAGCTGACGTACCTGACCCTCAGGCCGGAGTACAGCGTCTGGGCGTAGTGCCCGATCGCGTGCAGCAGGTGGGTCTTGCCCAGGCCGGAGTCGCCGTAGACGAACAGCGGGTTGTACGCCTTGGCCGGCGCCTCGGCCACCGCGACCGCGGCCGCGTGCGCGAACCGGTTGCTCGAGCCGATGACGAAGGTCTCGAAGGTGTACTTGGGGTTCAGCCGGGTGCCGCCGAGCCGCGGGGCGGCCGGGATCGCGCCGGGCGTCAGGGGACGACCCTGGTCCTGGCGGCCTGGCTCCCCGGTATCCGGCATCCCGTTGTCGTGGGCCGGATGCGCGTGCGGTGCGCCGGGCCGGGCGCCGAGATCGGCCTCGGAGCCCTGCGGTCCGGGCAGTACCTGCAGCCGCGGGGCCGTCGGTTCCGGTGCTCCTAGGCCGAGATCCTGGTCCTGGCCTGACCCGGGCATCGCGGCCTGCGGCGACGGGTCTACGGTGACAGCGAGCTGGATGTCGCGGCCGAGCTGCTGGGACAGGGCCTGGGTGACCAGCGCGCGCAGCCGGGTCTCCAGCTGCTCCTTGACGAACTCGTTCGGCGTGGCGATCAGCGCGGTGTTCTCCACCAGGCCGAGCGGCCGGGTGAGTTTCAGCCAGGCCCGCTGATGCGGCTGGATCTGCAGGTCGGCCAGCCCATCGAGGGATCGGGCCCAGACTTCCGCCAGGTCTGAATCTGCCACCTGTGCGCTCCCCTCGCATCCCCACGTCGCGAGCCGCGCGCTCACGATCCACAAAGCAATCCACATGTTGTGCACGTGGCATCCCCGCTGCATGCCGTGACTGCGGCGGCATGGGGACACTAGCTTTCCACAGCCTAAGTCCCGGCAGCGGGGCACGCCTGGCAAACGGCGGGGTTGCAGATGGTAGCCTGGGGTGAATCCGAGAACCGCACGCCTTCATCGAGCGTGCCCTCAACCTGATCCCTACCTGGAGCACCAGTGAGTAAGCGCACGTTCCAGCCGAATAATCGGCGCCGCGCGAGGACGCATGGTTTCCGGCTGCGCATGCGCACCCGGGCCGGGCGCGCCATCCTCGCCGCCCGCAGGCGCAAGGGCCGCGACCGGCTGAGTGCCTGATCCTGCCATCCCAGTCCCGGATGCGCCGCGGCGCGGAGTTTGCTCTGACCGTGCGTACCGGGACCCGCGCGGGCCGGCCCCTGGTGGTGGGCCACCTGCTGGTCCGGGACGACGCGCTGCACCGGCGGGAACCGCCCAGGGTAGGATTCGTAGTCAGCCGGGCGGTTGGCCCGGCGGTCACCAGGAACCGCGTCAAGCGGCGGCTTCGCGGGCTCGTGCGCGGGTACCTTCAGTCGCTGCCTGGCGGTAGCCTTCTTGTGGTGCGCGCAAATGCCGCGGCCGCGCACGCAAGCCATCCGGATCTCGCCGCAGATCTGGATTCGGTGATCAGCAGGTTGCTGCGGCGGCAGGTTGGGGCGCGCGTCGGCAATGCCAGGTAGAGGTACTGCTTACAGTCCGGACCGCACCGCGCCGGAAGAGGGTACGGTGCCGGCCCGGCTGCTGATGCTTCCCATCGCGGGCTACCGGCGGTTCATCAGCCCGTTGCTCGCGCCGCGCTGCCGGTTCGCGCCTTCCTGCAGTGAGTACGCGCTGACGGCGCTGGCCGAGCACGGCGCGGCCAGGGGGCTCTGGCTGGCGGTAGCGCGTATTGCCCGGTGCCATCCGTTCCATCCCGGCGGCTATGATCCGGTGCCGGCCAGGAAACCCAAGGTCGCGAGGAGCTAGCAGGTGGCCATCCTTAACCCGCTGAATGACCTAGTGTCCTGGGTCATCATGCGGCTACATTCCGTGCTCGGTTCGATATTCGGCCCGGACTCCGGATGGGCCTGGGGCCTGTCCATCGTGATCCTGGTCATGCTGATCCGGCTGTGCCTGGTCCCGCTGTTCGTCAAGCAGGTGCACGCCCAGCGGAAGATGGCCCAGCACGCCCCGCAACTGCAAGAACTGCGCAAGAAGTACAAGAACGACAAGCAGCGTCTCAACGAAGAGACGATGAAGTACTACAAGGAGAACGGGGTCAACCCGCTGGCGGGCTGCCTGCCGATGATCCCGCAGATGATCGTGTTCTTCTCGCTGTTCAGCGTGCTGCGGTTCATCGCCGACTGGAAGCCAGGTTCTCCGCTCAAGTACGGGTTCACCGAGCCGGTGGTGGAGAGCGCCCAGAAAACGACCATCTTCGGCGTTCACTTGGACGACAAGCTGCTGTTCGCGCACCCGTCCCCGTCGCTGCACGTGGCCATCGTGATCCTGCTGACCGTGATCGTCAGCGCCACGACGACGTTCATGACCGTCCGGCAGAGTGCGAAGCGTGGTCTCATGCAGACCAACGTGGACCCGAGCAACCCGATGGCCCAGTCGCAGAAGTTCATGCAGTACATCGTGCCGTTCTTCTCGCTGACCGGACTGTACTGGCAGTACGGCCTGGTGCTCTACTGGGTGACGACCAACCTGTGGACGCTGGGCCAGCAGTACTTCATGTTCAGGAACTGGGACATCGAGCCGGTCGGCGCGGAGGGCGCGCTCGGCGGCGCGACCACCGGCGGCCCGGTGAAGACGGCACAGAACCCGTCCCGGCCGAATTCGTCCAGGACCGGTTCATCGGGGCAGGCCTCGGCGCGCCCGGCATCGGGTGCCGCCAAGACGGCCGCCAGCGGCACGCGGAGCAGCGCCACGCGCGCGAGCACGGCGAGCGGACGGTCGGCCGCTTCGGCTTCGGCCCGGCCCAAGAGCGGCACGACGTCCGCTTCGGCCCGGACGGGGACGGCGTCCCGCGCCGCGACCACGGCGCCCCGCCCGGCCACCGGCCAGAACGGCACGGAAAAGCGCGGGCTGCTGAGACTGGGCCGGGCGAAAGCCGAACCCGAGCCCCAGGACGACGTGCCCACCGCTAAGGTGGTGCGGCAGCAACCGGTGCGGCAAGCGAGAAGCAAGCGGTCGGGCAAGCGGTGACGGCAACGCCGCCAGGGTTATTCAGACGGCCGATGGCGCCGGCTAGACGGCCGGAAGCCAGCACGGGAACCTGAATGCCCCGACCTTGAAAGGCATTGAGCACAGTGGGAGGTCCGGTCGTGAGCCAGCAGGACGTGGAGGTCACCGACGCGGAGGAGGCCCTCGACGCAACCGAGGGCGGCCAGGACGCCGGGACATCCGCGAGCACCGAGCTGAGCGACCTCGAGCTCGAAGGCGATATCGCCGCCGACTACGTGGAAGGCTTGCTGGACATCGCGGACCTCGACGGTGACATCGACATGGACGTCGAAGGGGACCGCGCAATCGTCTCGGTCGTCGGCGCGACCCTGGACGAGCTTGTCGGCGACGACGGCGCGGTCCTGGAGGCGCTTCAGGAGCTAACCAGGCTCGCCGTGCACCGGCAGACCGGTAACCGAGCCAGGCTGATGCTCGACATCGGCGGCTACCGGGCCCGGCGCCGCGCCGAGCTCGCCGACTACGGGCGGACCGTGGCCGAGGACGTGGCGCGCACGGGCGAGCCGAAGACCCTGGCCGCCATGACGCCGTTCGAGCGGAAGATCGTGCACGACGCGGTGGCCGCGGCCGGCCAGCGCAGCGAGTCGGAGGGCGAGGAGCCGAACCGGCGAGTGGTGGTTTATCCGGCTCGGTGACGGCGGGTGGCGGACAGCTACAATTTCGACGACCAAGCTCCTGCGAGCATGGCTGTCGATAGTGATTTCGCTGATAGCACCGTGCCGGAAACGACACCTGACCTCCGGCCGCCGCCGGCCGCCGCCGCGGTGTTCGGCCCGGCGCTCGACCCGGCCCGGGCGTTCGCCCGCATGCTGGCTACCCGGGGGGTTGAGCGGGGCCTGATCGGGCCGCACGAAGTGCCCCGGCTGTGGGACCGCCATCTGCTGAACTGCGCCGTGGTGGCGGATCTCATCGACAGCCGGTCCCGGACGCTGGCGGATATCGGTTCCGGTGCGGGTCTGCCCGGCGTCGTCCTGGCCATGATGCGGCCGGACCTGAGTGTTACCTTGCTCGAGCCGATGGAGCGACGCTGCCGGTTCTTGTCCGAGTGCATCGCCGAGCTCGGCCTGGCCAACACGAGCGTGCTGCGCGGGCGAGCCGAGGATACGGTACTGTCGGCGGACGTGGCCACGGCCCGGGCGGTGGCCCCACTGGACCGCCTCGCGGACATGGCCGTGCGCGTCGTGCGTCCGGGCGGGATGGTACTCGCGATCAAGGGCCGGACGGCCGCCGGCGAACTGAGGAAAGCCCGCCCGGTGCTGCGCCGGATTGGCGCGCGTGACGCCGAGGTTGTACGCGCGGGAGAAGGTAAGGTCGATCCTGCGACTACCGTCGTGCGGTTCTTCGCTAGATGAGGCAGGGCATCAGGTGGCGCTCAGCTATTACCCGCGGGGCACGGCGAGTCAACTGGCGGCGGACCGGAACATGGTGCCTGGCACCGGCCTGGGCTGGCCGGAAGGCCCGCCGACCGCCCGGCTGCATGGCGTCCCGCTGACGGGAGCGGCCGGAATCGGCGGCCTCGGCTGGCCCGGAAACCCAGGGTCCGTCAGGTCGGGCCCCATCGCGGCAGACCAGAATGCGGGCCAAGGATCGAAAGGCGTTCAGGTGAACGAGGCAAGGTCTGAAGCCAACGGCGGCGAGGTCCGCGGGACCTTCAGGTCCGGGACCGGCGCCCAGCGCCCGGACCCGGCGGTAACGGCGGTTTCACGGGAAACCGGCGCGGTGGTCGTCCCGGAGGTCCCGCCCGATCCGGCCGACACCCCGATCGGCCGGGCCGCGGAAGCCGCCGTCGGAGTTCGCGGCGGCCAGCCCTGGCCGCGGCCGCCTCGTTGCCGGATCATGACCATCGCCAACCAGAAGGGTGGCGTCGGCAAGACGACCACGGCGGTGAACCTGGCCGCCAGCCTGGCCCAGCACGGCCTGCGCGTCCTGGTGATCGACCTCGACCCGCAGGGCAACGCGTCGACCGCACTGGACGTGGAGCACCACATCGGCGCCCCCTCCGTCTATGACGTGCTCGTCGATGACCGCCCGCTCGCCGAGGTGGTGCGGCCAGTCGGCGAGATGCCCGGCCTGTACTGCGCGCCCGCCACCATTGACCTCGCCGGGGCCGAGATCGAACTGGTCCCGGTGGTAGCCAGGGAGCTCCGGCTGGCCCGGGCGCTCAAGGCGTACGACGTGTCGGACCTGGACTACGTGCTGGTCGACTGCCCTCCCTCGCTCGGTCTGCTGACCCTGAACGCACTGGTGGCCGCCGAAGAGGTGCTGCTGCCTATCCAGTGCGAGTACTACGCACTCGAGGGCGTCCAGCAGTTGCTGAACACGGCAGACCTGGTGCGGGTCAACTTCAATCCCGGGCTGCACGTTTCCACCGTGCTGCTGACGATGTACGACGGCCGTACCCGCCTCGCCGCCGATGTAGCGAACGATGTGCGCGCACATTTCGGTGCTTCGGTACTGAGCACTATCATCCCCAGAAGCGTCCGGGTGTCCGAGGCGCCGAGCCGCGGTCAGTCGGTGATCTCCTATGACCCGGCGTCGAGCGGTGCGATGGCGTACACCGAAGCCGCGTGCGAGCTGGCGATGCAGTCGGCAGGCGTGCGCTAGGGCGACTGGAACGGAACGGCGAGACCGGGGAGAGGGCAGTGGCTCAGCAAAGGCGAGGACTAGGCCGGGGACTCGGTGCTCTCATACAGGAATCGCCGCGCCTCGCCGGCGGCGATACCGGCCGGGGTCCGGACTCCGCCGCCCAGGCGCCCGGGTCCATCGATGCCGTGAGCGCACCGGCGGAGATCCCCGGCGCCCACTATCAGGAGATCGAGGTCTCCGCGATCACGCCGAATCCCCGGCAGCCGAGGCGGTCATTCGACGAAGAGGCGCTCGACGAGCTGGCGGAATCGATCCGCGAGGTCGGCCTGCTGCAGCCGGTGGTCGTCCGGGCGGCCGGACCCGGCCGGTATGAGCTCATCATGGGTGAGCGTAGATGGCGGGCCTGCCAGCGGGCCGGGCTGACCGAGATCGGCGCCATCATCAAGCAGACCCAGGACAACGAGCTCCTCCGGGATGCCCTGATCGAGAACCTGCACCGTCAGCAGCTCGACCCGCTCGAGGAGGCCGCGGCCTACCAGCAGCTGCTCGACGATTTTGGTGCCACCCACGAGGAGCTCGCGCGCAAGATAGGCCGCTCCCGCCCGCATATCAGCAATACCCTCCGGCTGCTGAACCTGCCGCCGGCCGTCCAGAAGCGGGTGGCGGCGGGCGTGCTCAGCGCGGGCCACGCCCGGGCCCTGCTCAGCCTGGAGAATCCCGCAGCGCAAGAGCGACTGGCCAGCCGGATCGTGGCCGAGGGCCTGTCGGTCCGGGCCGTCGAGGAGATCGTGGCCCTCGGCGGCGACGACGCCCCGCGCAAACGTGCTCCCGCAGGCCGCCAGCCGGTCGCTCCCGGCCTCCTCCGCCTAGCCGACCGCCTCTCCGACGTCTTCGACACCCGGGTCAAGGTAGAAATGGGCCGGCACAAGGGAAAGATCATCGTCGAGTTCGCGACGCCAGAAGATCTGGAGCGGATCGTTAAGGCGATGAGCCCGGACGCGATCCGGCTTGAATCCGCTGACTAGGTTTCTCCGGGGTTTCAGCGGCATGGCTCAGCGGCATGGCTCAGCGGCACCAGGGCGGTGAATCGCGGCCGGGCCAGATGAGACCCAGCCCTGTGGCCCGGTTCCCGGCAGGCGATGATTCACGTGAAACATCATGGCTGTAATTCGTCGGCCGGGCGGGAGGGTCTACCTAGGCGCAGTCTCACGGATGGCCGTCAGGAAGGCCGAGACGTCGGCTTCGGTGGTGTCGAAGGAGGCCATCCAGCGCACGACATTGTCGCTCTCGTCCCAGACGTGGAACGTCCAATCTTGCTGGAGGGCGGCTATGTGCCGGGGCTGAAGCCGGGCGAAGACGGCGTTGGCCTGAACGGGGTGGACGATCTCGACGCCAGGCACAGCCCCGGCGCCTTCGGCGAGCCGGCCGGCCATGGCGTTGGCGTGAGTAGCGTTGGCTCGCCACAGGCCGTCGCTCAGCAGCGCGTTGAACTGGGCGGCCACGAAGCGGAGCTTGGAGGTGAGCTGGAGCGCCTGCTTGCGCAGATACGGTGCGTCGGCGGATAGGCTCGGCCGCATGACGATGAGGGCCTCGGCGCCCATCGCGCCGTTCTTGGTGCCGCCGAAGCTGAGCGCGTCCGCACACTCGGCCAGTTCCGCCAGCGAGCAGTCCAGCGAAGCGGCCGCGTTGGCCAGCCGCGCCCCGTCCAGGTACAGGCGGAGGTCGCTGGCGTGGCAGAAGTCGGCGATCTTCCGCAGTTCGGCGAGCGTGTAGCAGGTGCCGAGCTCAGTCGACTGGGTCAGGGCGACCACGCCGGGCTGGGACCGGTGGTCGTCGCCTCGCCCGGACAGCTTCTCCGCGATGAGCTCCGGCGTGATCTTTCCGTCGGGCGACGGAACGGTGAGGAGCTTGGTCCCGACCAGTTGCTCCGGCGCGCCGCACTCGTCGGTGTTGATGTGCGCGGACTCAGCGCAGATGACCGCCTCGTGCCGGCGCAGCAGCAGGCTCAGCCCGAGCACGTTGGCGCCGCTGCCGTTCAGCACCAGGAAGGCCTCGTCGGCACCGAAGATCTCGCGCAGCCCGGCGGTGGCCTCTTCGGTCCGCGCGTCGGCGCCGTAGGCGACCGCGTCGCCCGCGTTCGCATCCGCGATCGCACGCAGAACCGCCGGATGCATGCCCGCGTGGTTGTCGCTGCCGAAGCTCTTGGGATATGTCATGCCACGAGCCTAGGACCCTGGCCAGGAGGGCCGGGACCGGACCTGCGGCTCAGGCGCCGCGGACGGCGGCCTGCTCGAGCAGCCGGACGCAGGTGCGGCCGAACGGGTGGCCCGACGCCTCGAGCGCCAGCGGGAGCGTGCTGGTCTCGGTCATCCCGGGGGCGACGTTCACCTCCAGGAACCAGGCCGTGCCGTCGTCGTCCACGATGAGGTCGGTCCTGGACACGTCACGCAGGCCGAGCACGGTGTGCGCGGCGATCGCGATCCTCGCCACCTCGTCCGCGACCGTCGCGGGCAGCCGGGCCGGAACGTAGAACTCGGTCTTGCCCGCGGTGTACCGGGCCGCGTAGTCGTATGCACCCTCACCGGGGACGATCTCCACCGCGGGCAGCACCTGCGGGCCCTCGCCGAGGTCGATCACGCCCACCGCCACCTCGGTGCCGGAGATGAACCGCTCGATCAGCGCGGTGTCGCCATAGGCGAAGCAGCTCAGCACCGCGGCCGGCAGTTCAGCGGCGGTGCGAACCGCCCCGGCGCCAAGGGCCGAACCGCCGCGGGAAGGCTTGACGTACAGCGGCAGCCCGAGCTTGGCCACTATGAGGTCGATGACCGCGGCGGCGCCAAGGTCGTGGAAGGTCTCCCGCGGCAGCGTCACAGACGGCGGCGTGATCAGTCCCGCGGCCGCGGTCAGGGCCTTGGCGGTCGGCTTGTCGAAGGCCATCTGGCAGGCGCTGGCCACCGAGCCGACGTACGGCACGCCCACCAGCCCGAGCACCTCCCTGATCGCGCCGTCTTCCCCGCAGACCCCGTGAATAGCGGGGAACACCGCGCTGGGCGGGTCGGCGCGCAGCAGCGACAGCAGCGCCGCGTCGGCGTCCGCGACGACGGCGTGGATTCCCGCCTCGTCCAGGGCGTCGCGGACCCGGTCTCCGGACCGGAGCGACACCTCCCGCTCAGGGGACAGGCCGCCGGCCAGGACGACGATACGCTCGAGATCGCTCATAGTTTTAAAATATGGCCTTAACTAGGATGGAGCCGGTCCGAAGTCATCCCGCAGCTGCATCTCGGTCTCGATCACCGCGGCGAGCCTGCGGACGCCCTCATTGATGCGCCCGGGATCGGGAAGGGAGTAGCAGAGCCTGACGTACTGACAGCCCGAGCCGTCCGCGTAGAAGCCCGTGCCCGGCACGTAGGCGACCCGGGACGAGATCGCCCGCGGCAGCATCGCCTTGGAGTTGATCCCGTCCGGCAGCCTGAGCCAGACGTAGAACCCGCCGGCCGGCCTGGTCCAGCCGCACTCGGGCGGCAGCATCCTGGACAGCGCGCTCAGCGTCGCGTCCCGGCGTTCCCGGTAGAGCTCGCGGAAGTCCTTGACCTGCTCGTGCCAGGGCTGGGTGTTCAGGTACTCGCGCACGGTCAGCTGCGCGAAGCTGGAGTGGCAGAGCACGGCCGACTCGGCGGCCAGGATCAGCTTCTCCCTGATGGCGGTCGGCGCGACCGCCCAGCCGACCCGTACGCCCGCGGCGAAGGTCTTGGAGAAGGTGCCGAGATACACGACCCCGTCGGTGTCATCGGCCCGCAGCGCCCGCAGCGGCTCGCCGTCGAAACCGAGCAGGCCGTACGGATTGTCCTCGACGACCAGCAATCCGGCCCGGTGGCAGATGTCCAGGATGCGGTGCCGCCGCCCGGCGGCGAGGGTGACCCCGGCGGGGTTGTGGAAGTTCGGCACGGTGTAGAGGAACTTAGCCCGGCGTCCCGTCGCGGCGACACGGCTGATGGCCTCCTCGAGGGCCTCGGGGACCAGCCCGTCGTCGTCCATGGCCAAGTGCACCACATCGGCCTGGTAGGACGCGAAGGCGCCCAGCGCGCCCACGTAGGAAGGCGCCTCGACGAGCACCACGTCGCCGGGGTCGATGAAGATCCTGGCCATCAGGTCCAGGGCCTGCTGCGAGCCGACGGTGACCACGACCTCGTCGGGGTGGGCGCGGATCTGCTCGAGCGCCATCACGTCGCAGATCCGCTCCCGCAGTCCCGCGTCGCCCTGAGCGGTGCAGTACTGCAGCGCAGTCGCGCCCTGGCTGGCGATCAGCTGGCCGATCATGCCGCCCACGACGTCGAGCGGGAGCGCGGATACGTACGGCGAACCGCCGGCCAGCGAGACGATCTCGGGCCTGGCGGCGACGGCGAACAGGGCCCTGATCTCGGAAGCCACCATGCCAACCGCCCGCTCGGCGTACTGGCCGACGTAACGGTCGATTCGCTGCGGCTGCG
>Ga0335083_10007929_pt1 | contig 13036 bp, 9 predicted proteins | sample Lox_Sample_42_FD_206716 | JGI IMG/M metagenome (GOLD analysis project Ga0335083, IMG submission 206716) | Soil microbial communities from Loxahatchee National Wildlife Refuge, Florida, United States - Lox_Sample_4.2 | ecosystem: Environmental > Terrestrial > Soil > Wetlands | place: USA: Florida...
TGCGTGGCGGCCATGCCGGCCAGCACGCGCTCGATGCGCACGAACACCTCGCGGATCTGTTCCGGTTGCGGCAGCAGGGTCAGGCGCAGATGCCGGCTGTGCGGCACGTTGAAGCTGCTGCCGGGCACCACCAGCACGGATTCTTCTTCCAGCAGGCGTAGGGCGAAGGCGTTGTCGTCGAAATCGGCCACGCGATCGGCGCGCACGCGTGGGAACGCGTACAAGGCGCCGGAAGGCGCAACCACATCGAGGAACTGGCTGGCGGCCACGCCTTCCAGCGCGGCGCGGCGTGCCTCATGCAGCCGGCCACCGGGGGCCGTCAATGCATTGATGGTCGGCGCGGCTTCCAGTGCAGGGCGAACCGCCCATTGCGCCGTGACGTTCGCGCACAGGCGCAGCGCGGCCAGCAGCTGCAGGGCATCGCGATAGTCCGCCGTGCGGCTCGGGTCGCCCGACAGGCTCATCCAACCCACGCGGTAGCCGCATGCGCGGTGCACCTTGCTCAGTCCGCCGAAGCTCACGCAGGGAAGCTCGCCTGCCATCGCGGCGAGCGGCTGGAACGGCGTGCCGTCGTAAAGGATTTCGTCGTAGATCTCGTCGCTGAGCAGCAGCAGGCGGTGCTTGGCGGCGACCGCAACGATGCGCTCCAGCAGTTCGCGCGGGTAGACCGCGCCCGTGGGATTGTTGGGATTGATCAGCACCAGTGCCCGCGTGCGCGGCGTCACCAGCGATTCGATCTCATCCGGATCGGGCAAGTGGCCATGCTCGGCCAGGCAGCGGTAATAGCGAGGCTTGCCATCGTTGAGGATGGTGGCGGCGCTCCACAGCGGATAGTCGGGGCTGGGCAGCAGCACTTCGTCGCCGGGCTGCAGCAGAGCGCGCAGGCTCAGGTCGATCAGCTCGCTGACGCCGTTGCCGATGAACACGCGCTCGACATCCACGCCATGCGCACCGCGATGACGCTGCTGCGCGGTGATCGCTTCGCGCGCTTCCTCCAGGCCTTGCTCGTGGCCGTAGGCCTCGCTGTCCTGCAGATGGCGGGCAATGGCCTCGCGCAGGTGGGCCGGCGTCTCGAAGCCATAGCGGCCCGGATTGCCGATGTTGAGCTTGATGATCGGCAGCCCGGCGGCTTCCAGCTCGCGCGATCGCCGGGTGAGTGCGCCACGGATTTCATAGCGCACGTCCGCCAGGTGCGCACTGGGTTTGATCGAGGCCAACGCGGGCGTCCTTCGTTGTTGGTGTTGTTGCGGCGCAAGAAAGTCGCCGTTTTCCGCATCCTAGCAGCGTCCCGGCATGGGATGGGAGGCTGGAATGGCGCTATTTCGGGCTTTTTCCGGGCAGGGCCATCCCAAGGCATAATCCGCGCCATGACCGAGGCAATCTTCGAGCGACTGCGCAGGATCGGCTGGCGCGGTGACACGCTGCCCAGCGATGGTCGGCAGCTGGCCCGCGTGGTGGCCCAGCATCGTGCCGGCTATGAGCTGCACGATGGTGAACACCTGTTCGGCGCGCAGCCGGCCGGCCACTTCCTCAAGCGCAGCCTGGATCCGGCGGAGCGACCGGCCGTCGGCGATTTCGTCGAGCTCGAAGCAGGCAAGCCGCCGCACATCGTGCAGGTGCAACCGCGCCGCACGGTGTTGTCACGCGCGGCTGCCGGAGAGCGCTACGAGCGCCAGCTGATCGCCACCAATATCGATTACGTGCTGGTGCTCACCGGTCTCGATGGCGATTTCAATCCTTCGCGCATCGAGCGTTACCTCTCGCTCACGGAAGGCTCCGGCGCACAGCCGGTGGTCCTGCTCAGCAAGCTCGATACGCGCGACGATGCGCAGGAACTGCTGACCGCCCTGCGCGAACGCCTGCCGACCGGCACGCCGATCCACGCGATCAACGCGAAGGATCCGGCGGCCGTGGCGACCTTGCTGCCCTATCTGCAGCCGGGCGACAGCGCCGTACTGGTGGGCTCGTCGGGCGCGGGCAAGTCCACGCTCACCAACACGCTGCTGGGCAGCGAACGCATGGCCACCGGTGCCGTGCGCAGCCACGATAGTCGCGGCCGCCACACCACCACGCATCGCGCCCTTCTGCAATTGCCCAGCGGCGGCTGCCTCATCGACACGCCGGGCATGCGCGAGCTCAAGCTCACCGGCGAAGAGAACCTCGATCTCTTCGCCGATATCGACGAACTGGCCGAACAATGCCGCTTCGCCGATTGCGGACACGGCAGCGAACCCGGTTGCGCCGTGCAGGCGGCGCTGGACAGTGGCGATCTCTCCGCCGAGCGCTGGCGCAATTACCTCAAGTTGCGCGATGAGCGCGAGGAGCAGGCCACCACGCTGGAAGCCAAGCTGCGCCGCCAGCGCGGCGGCCGGCCGATCGCCAAGCCGCACGGGCATCGGCATTCGCGCGACCGCGAGTAGTTGAGCGGCGGCCCGAAAGCACTACTATCGGGCCCAGCAAGCTATGGGGAGTGCGCATGCTGCGGCTGTCGTCGCCTATGACGGTTTTCTACAAGCGGGTATTTCCCGTGTTCTGGTTCGGTTTCCTGTCGCTGGTGCTCGTGGGAGGCGTGTTCGGCACGTTGCTTGCGCATCAGCGCGACCTCTGGCCCATGCTGGTTGCGCCGATTTTCATGATGGGCATCGGCGTGGTGCTGTTTCGAGCCTTGCTGTTCGATCTTGTCGACGAGGTCTGGCTGGAGGGTAGCCAGTTGGTGGTAAAGCAGAGGGGCGAATCCTCTCGCATTGATCTGGCCAACGTCATCAACGTCGATTCTTCGACCATGACCAATCCACCGCGCATAACCCTGATGCTGCGCGCGAAATCCTCACGCCTCGGCAAGACGGTGGCATTCATTCCCTCGGGATCGCGTGGTCTCCTTACGGCATTCAAGCCCAACCCCATCGCCATCGATCTTATCCACCGCATCGACGCCTTGCGCCAGAGGCCTGCATGAGCGCCAGCAGCATCGCCATCCGGCCGGAACTGCAGCGCTACGCCGACCTCGACCACCGCCTGCTTGTCGCGGTGAAGGGCATCCGCATCCTTTCCTCGGTGTCGTGGCCGGCGTCGCTGGAAGACCGCATGATCGCGGCGTATGCCCGGGGTCAGTACAGCTTGCCCGAGGTGCAATACCAGGCACCGGATTTTTCGGCGGAGCGCGCCGAGCTGGCGGCGATCGAGCGCGAAGCGGGCTATGACGATCCGCTGGGCGAATACCTTTGCCGCACCGCCGAGTCGTGGCGCATCGCGGCGGAGATGCTCGAAGCGGTGGGCACCAAGGGAGTGACCGCACCATCGATCGTGCTGTATGGCCGCCCTGGCGACGTGATTCCCGGCAGCGATCGTAGCAATATCGACGCGGCGCGTTATTTCGTCGAGTTGTCGGACGAGCTCGGCTCGGACCTGTTGGCGGATGGCATCGACGTGACCATCACCGCCGAAGATTTGCGCACCGACCTGAGCCAGACGTTGAACGCGTTCTTCGGCGAGGAAGTGATCTCGGTCGAGGTGGACCCCGAACTGACCGCCAAGGCGGCCGCGGGCGCCACGCGTATTCGCTTGCGCGGCGGCGCCACGCGCTTCAGTGAATACGATCGCCACCAGTTGCTGGCGCATGAAGCACTGGTGCATTCGTTGACCGCGCTCAACGGGCGTGCGCAGCCATTGCTGGCCTCGCTGGGGCGCACGTCGCCGCGCGTCACGGCCACGCAGGAGGGGCTGGCCGTGTTTGCCGAACTGATGTCCGGCGCCATCGACATCTCGCGCCTGAAGCGAATCAGCCTGCGCATCCTGGCCATCGACATGGCGCTCAACGGCGCGGACTTCGTCGAGGTCTACCAGTTCTTCAGCCATTGCGGACAGAGTCCTGCCGACAGTTTCCACTCCGCGCAGCGCGTGTTCCGCGGCGTGCCGCTCACCGGCGGCGCGGCTTTCGCCAAGGACAATGTGTATCTGTCCGGCCTGCTCAACGTGCACACCTTCTTCCGCTGGGCGTTGAAGCAGCGGCGCATGGACATGCTTCGCGACCTGTTCGCGGGCAAGCTGGCGCTGCACGATGTCATCAGTCTGCAACCGCATTTCCAAAGCGGCGCCATCGTGCCGCCGCGCTGGTTGCCGCCGTGGATGCAGCACGTGCACGGACTTGCCGGCAAGCTGGCTTTTTCCTTGTTCGTCAATCGCATCCACATGGGCAAGGTGCAGGCGGAGACGCTGTCGCTGAGTTTGTAGGAGCGGCGTGGGCCGCCATGTGCGCTCACTTGAAGTGAGTTTCAGGATGCTTCAGGCGCGAGGGCTTGCGCTCTCACGCCCCATCCTGCGTCCCCTTCCCATGCATACCAGTATGTGAACTCCCGCGTCACCATGCTGCGCCGCACGGTCGGGAAGGGTGCCCGGGGGTGATACCATTTCGCGATGCCGCCTCGCGGCCCCGATTCCCCTTCATTCGAATCACGCATCCCATGGCCCTCCCCGAAGAACTGCGCCTCGCTGCTCTCGAGTACCACCGTCTTCCGCGCCCCGGCAAGATCAAGGTCGCCGCCACCAAGCCCATGGTGACGCAGCGTGACCTCGCCCTAGCCTATTCGCCCGGCGTGGCCTATGCGTGCGAAGCGATCGTGGAAGATCCCAATGTCGCCAGCGAAGTGACCGCACGCGGCAACCTCGTCGCCGTCATCACCAACGGCACCGCCGTGCTGGGCCTTGGCGACATCGGCCCGCTAGCCGGCAAGCCGGTGATGGAAGGCAAGGGCGTGCTGTTCCAGAAATTCGCCGGCATCGACGTGTTCGACATCGAGATCAACGAACGCGATCCGGACAAGCTGGTCGACATCATCGCCTCGCTCGAACCCACGTTCGGCGGCATCAACCTCGAAGACATCAAGGCGCCGGAGTGTTTCATCGTCGAGCGCAAGCTGCGCGAGCGCATGAAGATTCCGGTGTTCCACGACGACCAGCATGGCACCGCGATCATCGTGGGCGCGGCCATCGTCAACGCGCTGGAAGTGGTCGGCAAGAAAATCCAGGACGTGAAGCTCGCCACCACCGGCGTGGGCGCCGCGGGCATCGCCTGCCTGGACATGCTGGTGGCGCTGGGCCTCAAGCCGGAGCACATCCTCGCGTTCGACCGCGAGGGCGTGCTCTACAAGGGCCGCGACCACATGGATCCGGACAAGCAGCGCTATGCGCGCGACACCGACAAGCGAACGCTGGCCGAGATCGTGGCGGGCGCGGACGTGTTCCTGGGCCTGTCGGCGGGCGGTATCCTCAAGCCCGAGATGGTCGCCAGCATGGCGGACAAGCCGGTCATCCTTGCGCTGGCCAATCCCAATCCGGAGATCTCGCCGGAAGACGCCAAGAAGGTGCGCCCCGACTGCATCATCGCCACGGGCCGTTCGGACTACCCGAACCAGGTCAACAACGCGCTGTGCTTCCCGTATATCTTCCGCGGCGCGCTCGACGTGGGTGCCACCGGCATCAACGAGGCGATGAAGACCGCGTGCGTGCGTGCGATCGCCGAGCTGGCGCGCATGGAGGCCGGCGATCTTGCCAGTGCCTATGGCGGCGATGTGCCGACCTTCGGTCCGGATTACCTGATCCCGCGCCCGTTCGATCCGCGCCTGCTGGTGATGCTTGCGCCGGCCGTGGCGCAGGCCGCGATGGATTCGGGCGTGGCGACGCGCCCGATCATCGACATGGAGGCGTACAAGGAAAAGCTCGGCCAGTTCATCTATCGCACCGGCCTGCTGATGAAGCCGGTGTACGAGCGCGCGCGCGCCGACCGCCAGCGCGTGGTCTACGCCGAGGGCGAGGAAGAAACCGTGCTGCGCGCGGTGCAGACGGTGATCGACGAGCGCCTGGCATTCCCGATCCTCATCGGCCGCCCCAGCGTGATCGAGTCGCGCATCCAGCGCCTTGGCCTGCGCATGCGCGAAGGCGCCGATTACGAAATCACCAACATCGATGACGATCCGCGCTTCAACGAATACTGGCAGCAATACCACGCGCTGACCGAGCGTCGTGGCGTGAGCCCGGCGGCTGCGAAAAACCTCATGCGTTCCCGCCCGACGCTGATCGCGTCGCTGATGGTCGAGCGCGGCGAAGCCGATGCAATGATCTGCGGACTGGTCGGCCGCTTCCACAAGAAGCTGGGCTACATGCGCAGCGTGTTCGGCCTCGACCCGGGCGTGTCGTGCACCTCGGCGATGACGGGTGTGATCAACGACCAGGGCGCATGGTTCTTCCTCGATACGCATGTGCAGTGCGATCCGACGGCCGAGCAGATCGCCGAAGCGACGCTGCAAGCCACGTATCGCCTGAAGCTGTTCGGCATCGAGCCGAAGGTCGCGTTGCTGTCGCATTCCAACTACGGCAGTCACGACAACCCGAGCGCGGCGAAGATGCGCAAGGTCTGGCAGATCCTCAAGCAGCGCGCGCCCAAGCTCAACATGGACGGCGAGATGCAGGCCGACACCGCATGGGACGAAGCGCTGCGCCAGCGCATGTTCCCCAACACCACGCTGACCGGCCGGGCAAACCTGTTCGTGATGCCCAACCTCGATTCGGCCAACATCACCTACAACATGGTGCGGGTGATGACCGACGGCGTGGCCATTGGTCCGATCCTGATGGGCATCAACAAGCCCGCGCACATCCTCACGCCGGCCTCCACGCCGCGTCGCGTGGTGAACATGACGGCCATCGCGGCGGTGGATGCACAGATCCGGACGGCGCAGAGCGAGCGGCGCAGCTGAGCTGATTGCACCATCGGGTTGACACGAAAACGGAGCCTTCGAGGCTCCGTTTTCGTCATGGCAAGACGCGATTCCTGGCCGTGGGTGCGGCAGCGGCGTATGCGTCCCGACGGATGGGGTGCATACCACTTTGGCGATTGTCGCCAGAATCAACCTCTTCCACCCCATGCGCCCCCGTATTGTCTCGATCCAATTGGCGAAAAACCGCGCCGGAGCTACACTCAGAGGGTTTCCCGCCTCCTGCGCCGGAGGCGTCCACCTATTGCCGCGCCAACCCCCAGGCGCCGCGGAGAGAAGCTCCCCATGGATCAGCTCGACGACATCCTCCACCAGGACCTCGACCCCACCGAAACCCAGGAATGGGTCGAATCGCTCAATGCGGTCATCAACCATGACGGCACCGAGCGCGCGCATTACCTGCTGGAGAAGATGGTCGATTCGACGCGCCGGGCCGGTGGCTACCTGCCGTTCAACCCGACCACCGAATACGTCAACACCATCGCGCCGGCCAACGAGGCCAAGATGCCCGGCGACGCGGCGATGGAATGGCGCATCCGCACGCTGATCCGCTGGAATGCGATGGCCATGGTGGTGCGCGCCAACCGCAAGCCGGGCGAGCTGGGCGGCCACATTGCTTCCTTCGCATCCTCGGCCACGCTGTATGACGTGGGCTTCAACCATTTCTGGCGTGCACCGAGCGCCGATCACCCGGGCGACCTGGTGTTCCACCAGGGCCATTCCAGCCCGGGCGTGTACGCGCGTTCCTTCCTGGAAGGCCGCATCAGCGAGGAGCAGCTGGACCTGTTCCGCATGGAAGTGGCCGGCAAGGGCCGCGGCCTGTCCTCGTATCCGCACCCCTGGCTGATGCCGGACTACTGGCAGGTGCCGACGGTGTCGATGGGCCTGGGTCCGATCCAGGCCATCTACCAGGCGCAGTTCTGGAAGTACCTGGAACACCGCGGCCTGATGCCCAAGACCGATCGCAAGATCTGGTGCTTCATGGGCGACGGCGAAACCGACGAGCCCGAATCGCTGGGCGCCATCTCGCTGGCCGGCCGCGAAGGCCTGGACAACCTGGTGTTCGTGATCAACTGCAACCTGCAGCGCCTGGACGGTCCGGTGCGTGGCAACGGCAAGATCATCCAGGAACTGGAAGGCGTGTTCCGTGGCGCCGGCTGGAACGCCATCAAGGTGGTCTGGGGCAGCTACTGGGATCCGCTCCTCGCTCGCGACACCAAGGGCGTGCTGCGCAAGCTGATGATGGAGACCGTCGACGGCGAGTACCAGGCCTGCAAGGCCTTCGGTGGCGCGTACACGCGCGAGCATTTCTTCAACAAGTACCCCGAAACCCGCGAGATGGTCGCCAACCTGTCCGACGACGACATCTGGCGCCTCAACCGCGGCGGTCATGACCCGCACAAGGTCTATGCGGCCTACGACCAGGCCGTGAAGACCAAGGGCATGCCCACGGTGATCCTCGCCAAGACGGTGAAGGGCTATGGCATGGGTGCGGCCGGCGAGTCGCAGAACCCGACGCACCAGCAGAAGAAGCTGGACGCCGATGCCGTGCGTCATTTCCGCGACCGCTTCAATATCCCGGTCACCGACGACAAGCTGGCCGACGTGCCGTACTACCACCCCGGCAAGGATTCGCCGGAAGTGCAGTACATGATGGAGCGTCGCCGTTCGCTGGGTGGTTTCCTGCCGCAGCGTCGCCGCCAGACCGACGTGAAGATCAAGGCGCCGGATCTGTCGGCATTCACGCAGATCACCAACGGCTCGGGCGAGCGTGAAATCTCCACCACCATGGCGCTGGTGCGCGGCATGAACCTGTTGCTTCGCGACAAGCAGATCGGCGAGCGCCTCGTGCCGATCGTGGCCGACGAAGCGCGCACCTTCGGCATGGAAGGCATGTTCCGCCAGATCGGCATCTATGCGCCGTTCGGCCAGAAGTATCGCCCGCAGGACGCCGACCAGCTGCTGTACTACCGCGAAGACCAGAAGGGCCAGGTGCTGCAGGAAGGCATCTCCGAGGCCGGCGGCATGGCCGCCTGGATGGCCGCGGCCACCAGCTACAGCATCAGCAACCAGCCGATGCTGCCGTTCTTCGTGTACTACTCGATGTTCGGCTTCCAGCGCATCGGCGACCTGGCCTGGGCGGCCGGCGACATGCGTGCGCGCGGCTTCCTCATCGGCGGCACCGCCGGCCGCACCACCATCAACGGTGAAGGCCTGCAGCACGAAGACGGCCACTCGCACCTGATGTCGGGCGCGATCCCGAGCGTGAAGTCGTACGACCCCACCTTCTCCTACGAAGTCGCGGTGATCCTGCAGGACGGCACGCGCCGCATGCTGCAGGAGCAGGAGGATGTCTACTACTACCTCACGGTGATGAACGAGAACTACAGCCACCCGGACATGCCGCAGGGCGCCGAGGAAGGCATCATCAAGGGCATGTACCTGTTCAAGGACGCCGGCAAGCCGAAGAAGGGCGAGCCGCGCGTGCAGCTGCTGGGCTCGGGCACCATCCTGCGCGAAGTGATCGCCGCCGCCGAGCTGCTGGAGAAGGATTTCGGCGTCACCGCCGACATCTGGTCCTGCCCGAGCTTCAGCGAACTGCGTCGCGACGGTTTCGACGCCGAACGCTGGAACCGCCTGCATCCGGAAGCCGAGCAGCGCGTGGCCTATGTCACCGGCCTGCTGCAGGGTCATCAGGGTCCGGCCGTGGCCGCCACCGACTACGTGCGCGAATACGCCGACCAGATCCGCGCGTTCATGCCCGATGGCATGCGCTACACGGTGCTGGGCACCGACGGTTACGGCCGTTCGGACACGCGTGCCAACCTGCGTGGCTTCTTCGAGGTCGATCGCTACTGGATCGCCCACGCTGCGCTGGCCGCGCTGGCGAAGGAAGGCAAGGTCAACGCGAAGGATGTGTCGCGTGCGATCAAGACGTACAAGCTGGACCCGGACAAGCCGAACCCGGAAACGGTCTGAGGTTGGTCGCCTTCCTCCTTTGCGGAGGAAGGCCAATAAAAAGGCCGGCGCTTGCGCCGGCCTTTTTTCATCCCGCTGGCTTCACTTTTTATCCGGCTTGCTCCATCTGTGGGAGCGCACCCTGTGCGCGACAGCCGCTTGCACCAGTCCCCACGCCTGTCTCTCGCGGGCCGTTGCCGACACGCCTGCATATCGTCGCGAGATGCCGCGGGATGGCCGTCAGCCACGGAGACAGATCCCTGCTTGGCGTTCAACCGGCCTTTCTGGCTTCCGTTACTCAGCGGTAGACGGCGCGCCAACTCAACCCAGCAAACTGGTCGCCACGCCAAAGCCCACGGCCATGATCACTGCCACCGCCAGGCACGCGCTCGACGGCCGCACGCGATGCGCATCGACACGCGGAATCAGCCGCCACAACACCACCACGCCGATCACCATGTCCACCAGCAGGCCGCCGCGCAGCAGCGGTGAGGTAAGCAACGGCGTGTATGGCGGTTTCGTGTGTCCCTCGTGCAGCGCCACGCCTGCAACGATCAGCAGGGTGATCAGACTCCATACCAGGCAGGCCAGATAGGCGCGGTTGAACACCACCGGGCAACGCTCGATCCAGCGCATCACGGACCACGCGATGACGGCAATGAACAGCGCGCCGATGCTGCTGTAGAGCACCCACCAGAGCAGGGCGCTGATGAGGGTGAGAAAGGTTGTCATGCGATTTGGAGTTCCCGGCGTTGTTCAGATGCCGACACGGCGAAGCAGCTTGTCCATCAGCCACGCTGGACCTACCAGCAGATACGCGAGGTCGGTGAGGAAACTCGGTCGGCGCCCTTCGATGGCATGGCCGATGAACTGTCCGATCCACGCCACCACGAACAGGCCGACGGCGGTGAGCAGCAGCGTGTGCGGGCCTAGCTGGCGATACGCGAACTCGGTCAGCACGCACATCAACACCAGTGCCACCAGCAGCGCTCCACCCAGGCGATGCGAATGCTTCCAGTACCACGCGAACGCCAGCACCAGCACGGCGACGGACCAGAAGCCGGGGCGGCCGATCATCGCGGGCACGGGAATCGTCCACATCATCGCAATGGCGCACCAAAGGATCAGCGGCACGCAGATCCAGTGCAGCAGTCGGTTGGTGGGATGCTGGTGGTCGGCGCTGTAGTTGTCGAGCCAGTGCTGCATGTCGCGCATCAGTCGAGCTTGATGTCGGCCAGGCGCTGCAGCGCCTCGGCGTACTTTGCCGCGGTGGCGGCGATCACGTTGGCGGGAACGTTGGGGCCAGGTGCCTGCTTGTTCCAGCCCAGCGTTTCCAGGTAGTCGCGCACGAACTGCTTGTCGTAGCTCGGCGGGCTGATGCCGACCTGGTACGAATCGGCCGGCCAGAAGCGCGAGGAATCGGGCGTCAGCATCTCGTCCATCACGTAGAGCTTGCCGCTCTCGTCGGTGCCGAACTCGAACTTGGTGTCGGCGATGATGATGCCGCGCTCTGCGGCATAGGCGGCGGCCCACTTGTAGATGGAAAGCGTGGCTTCGCGCACCTGCTGGGCGAGGTCGGCGCCGACGGCGGCGACCACGGCATCGAAGCTCACGTTCTCGTCGTGGTCGCCCACGGCGGCCTTGGTCGACGGCGTGAAGATCGGCTCCGGCAACTGCTGCGCCTGCTTGAGGCCCGCCGGCAGCTTGATGCCGCACAGCGAGCCGGTGGCCTGGTAGTCCTTCCAACCCGACCCGATGAGGTAGCCGCGTGCGATGGCTTCCACCGGCACCGGCTTCAGACGACGCGTGACCACGGCACGCTTCTCGTAGAGCTTGAGGTCGGTGCCTGCGGGCAGCACGTCGGCCAGCGGCACATCGAGCAGGTGATTGGGGACCAGATGCGAGGTCTTGTCGAACCAGAAGTTGGAGATCTGCGTGAGCATCTCGCCCTTGCCCGGAATCGGGTCGGGCAGCACCACGTCGAAGGCTGACAGGCGGTCGCTGGCGACGATCAACAACCGTGCTTCCTCAAGGCCGCCATCGGGGCGTTGGCGGCGCGGCAGCGCGTAGACGTCGCGCACCTTGCCGCGGTGAATCAGGTCCAGGCCCGGCAGGTTCGATTGCAGCAGGGTGGTGGGCACGGTCGTTGGCTCCTGGCTGGCCGCCTGGCATACCAGGGCGGAAATACGATGGTCGAGCCCCGCGCAGGGCCCGCGAAGCCGTCCATTCTAACGGCTACGGCCTGTGCGGAACGCATAGCCGCGTTCGGTCGGGCCCGGCGGCGCTTGCGGCGGCTGCTAGAATCGGCGCTTTTTGAGCCAGGCGCTTCTTGATGGTCCTGCCTTCCCGCATCGATGCCGTATCGCGCATGGGCAAGCGCAGGGCCAGGGCGCGCGTATGGCCGTTGCTCGCGGCCGCACTGGTGGCAACGCTGCCTGCCCATGCACAGGCGCCTGCCAAGCCTGCACGACTGGGTCTGTGCGCCGCGTGCCACGGCGAAACCGGCATGGCGCAGATTCCCGGTGCGCCCAATCTGGCCGGGCAGCCACTCCCATACCTGCGCGAGGCGCTCAAGCAGTACCGCGATGGCCGCCGCAACGTGCCCTTGATGCGCGCCGCGATTGGCCCGATGAGTGATGCCGACCTCGACGAACTGGCACGCTGGTACAGCGCGCAGACGCCCCACGTTCAAGGCAACCCATGACCTTCACCTGGACCCTCTGGCTCGCCCTGTTCGGACTGATCTTCGGTCACGGCCTGCCAGGCGCCGTCGTCGGCGGCATCACCGGCTTCATCATCGACAGCCTGCGCAAGGGCCAGCGCGCCCGCGTCACACCCGAGGCCGGCGGCTATATCGGCCCTTTGTTCAACGTGCTGGGTGCCGTGGCCAAGTCCGATGGCCGCGTGTCCGAGGCCGAGATCGCCGTGGCCGAACGCCTCATGCAGCGCATGGGCCTGGAACACGAGCAGCGCAAGCTGGCTATCGTCGCGTTCAACCAGGGCAAGCAGCCCGAATTCAATGTCAGCCTCGCCATTGAAGAACTGCGCCGCTGGGTGGGCCTGCGCCGCGACCACGCCTTCCCGGTGCTCGATGTGGTGATCGAAACCGTGCTGGCCGAAGGCAATCCGCCGCCTGAAAAGATGGCCATCCTGCGCCAGCTCGCCTTCGCGCTGCGCGTGAGCGACATGGAGCTGATGGCGCTGATGGCGATGAAGGGCTATGCCTGGAACGCCACCGGCTACTCGCGCGGCCATGGCCAATACGGCGGCAATGGCGGTTACGTGCCGCCCCAGCGCAACACGCAAGG
>Ga0335083_10007930_pt1 | contig 13036 bp, 13 predicted proteins | sample Lox_Sample_42_FD_206716 | JGI IMG/M metagenome (GOLD analysis project Ga0335083, IMG submission 206716) | Soil microbial communities from Loxahatchee National Wildlife Refuge, Florida, United States - Lox_Sample_4.2 | ecosystem: Environmental > Terrestrial > Soil > Wetlands | place: USA...
GTTGAGACGGAACTCTTGAGAGCCGCACTAGCCGATGCCGAGGGGAACAAACTCAAAGCGGCAGCTTTGCTCGGAATCCAACGCCGGCTTCTTTACGAGAAGATGCGGGAACATGGTATGCGATGACCCTCCCGGCGCCTACTTCAGGTATGCGCGCAGAGCCAAGACGGCACGTGTTCGGCCCGCAGGAGAGGCGACTTCGTAAATTGTCGAGGCTGCGCAGAGCGCTGCATGATTTGCCGGAGTTGCGCCACCCGTCCTGTTGGCTTAAGATCCCGGACTTCGGCCGGCTTAATCAGGAGGTTGGTCTGGGCAGCTTCGGTTGAAACTGGCTTTACGGTCACGAGTTCCGGCTCGTGTTCGGAGTGCTCAGACAAAGGTGGGTTTGGTCGGCCGTATCGTAGTCCCTCGCTCAAACTTCGCGATTAAGGCCGCAAGCACTTCGGGCCGCTCATTCGTGGTGAGGTGACCGCTGGGCAACCGCTCGATCCGGATCCGAACCTGCCTAATCGTTCCCGCGCGAGGTCGACCTGCCGGTGTTCAAATGGATCCTCGTCGCTGCCACCCACCGGGAACGGGAACTGATCGCGGTAAGCCTTATAGATGTGACCGAAATCGAGCCGATCGCCTTGCGCTTTGTGATCGGCCACGAAGCCTGCCGCGGCGGCGAGGTAGAACAGGCCATCGTGCCGGTCCATGGCGCTGTAGAGTTCGCGGATTTCGGCGTCTGTTACGTGATAGCCCCTGGACCACATCTTCCTCACTCCCGGCATCCTTTTGAAGAGGGCGAACGGCCGGCCCACGCCGCGGCGGGCTCGGTTGGGAAACTGCGGACAAAGAACGCTCTTTCTTTGCGATTTTTTCGACGATGATCGGGGCAGTTGCACTTGCTCGACTGCTGCCGGATCGCACGATGCGAGAGAAAGTGCTGGCGAGAACAAGAGATTTCCTCTTGCGCAGCTTCTGACCTCGGCCACCTGGCACGTGGCTTCCTCATGCGCCGCTCGGGTATTGGCTTTTGCCCCTTTCCAACCCCATCCGCATGGTCGTCCCGATAAATGGGCACTTTTGGGGACAAAGAGACTGAGTTCTCTCTTTGTAGTTAATACGATGGGCCTGAACGAATCCAGCCCTGCAAAGACGGGCGACGGTTCAATTCCGTCACCGGCAACCGTCCTCATCCACGAGCCAGCAAAAGATGGTGGCCGCTGCAGAATTCGAATCTGCGACCTCCGCTGTGTGAAAGCGGCGCTCTAACCAACTGAGCTAAGCGGCCTCTAGAGAGCCTGATGTGATGATCTGCAATCGACTTCTGAGGTACCAACTGCCTACTAATACCGTCCGATCTTATCTAACGCCAAGTCCCGTCCACCACCTAAGCGTGAAGCTTCCGACCTTCCCTATCTCATTGAGTACAAAGCGAATATTGTTGTAATAAAGTTCATTCTAAATACCAAAAGTACACTCGTGGGTGGGCAGTTGGGTGGGGCGTTAGCGCATCGCACCAAGAACGTGGCCCGAACCCTTGCGGTGGAGACCGTCAGCGCCCGCGCCGATGCCCGCCATCCGCCGGGGGTACCTGTCGGAGAGACGCATCGATCATAGGTTGCCCGAAGAAGATGACCTCTCAAAAGTGGCCGTGATTGTGCCGCGCGCGATGGCAGCGCTGATCAGCTTATGAGGGGCACGTTCGGCAGCTCGGCGCCTCAGACTCTGTCTTCACGTCCTCAATCTGCAACTTGGGACGTAGCCTGGGTCCTGGTATTCGAATAACTGGATTTCACCGGCCGAACTTAACTGTTGCCCTAGGAAGACAGCGAGAGCAAAGGGCCCGTAAAAGAAAAGGCGGGTGGTCTTGATGCCATGCGATTTCGTCAAATGACCGAGCTGTTCCCTCACAGCGTGGGCGAACGCGCAAGCCTCGGACGCTCCGGTGATCGACTGGCTCCCGGGCGCGGACGGCGCCATGAAGGCGAATAATTTCGGCGGCACCCCTGTGCTGTCAATGTAGCGACGCACATCTTCGCGGCCATCGCCCCGAATATTCAGCCCAAGGACGAGGTCGGTTCCGTCGCCGTCGATGAGTTGCACAGGCAGGTCGTATAGTCGTATCGGTTCGGCATCGGAACGCCAGGCGTCTTTCGACGGGGGCTGCGGTATCTCGAAGCTCCAGCCGCCGACGGCCGGGAAATTTACACCAAGCGCAATGCCCGTGGAGAGAGCGCACTTGCCGCGAAACCGGATTAACCGCTCAGTGCGCTCAGCGGCTAGCCTCTCCTTGAGCGCACGAATCTGCGGAATCAACTGCTCATTCCAGACGTTCTCGGTAGGGACCTTCCTCGTAGCGCGGTCGAAGCTCGTAGACCAGTCCAATTCGTAATCCGCGGGAATGTCGAACGCTTCGTGCGTCCAATTCTGAATCCAGATTGTGACGCTCTTTTCTTCGTTTGCGACGGAGGCCACAGCAGCCCGCAGGATTTTCTCGACATCGGTACGCGCGAGGACCGCGCCCCGGTTTCCCTGGATCGCGCGGAGCAACTCCGCGAAGGCCGGGAACACCGCGGCGCGGACTTTTTCGGCGTATTCCGGATGCTTCAACAGCCGGCCGATGAACAAATCTACGGCGCGGTCGTCATGGTGGAGGTCGCCGTGACCGACTTCGAAGAAAACCTTAAAGGCGATGAAAGCGGCGTCATCATCATTGAAACCGAGCGCGTGGATACGCCCATTGAGTTCCTCCTCGGTCGGCGCGAGCGCGCCCGGTGCATCGTCGTAAAAGGGCTTCGCCTTCCGGTAACGGGCCAATCCCGTCTCGATCGGCCGCAGCTTCGCCGCGAGAGAAGGGCACACCAGCCTGAAGCATTTGTAGACGCCGGGGAGGCCGCTATCAAGGCTCCGGAAATGGGCGATCACCTCCTTGAATTCAGCCTGGGTGACCTCATGGTCCTTTATCTGAAGATGGATGCGCGATGATTGGCCGAGTTCCTCGTAGCGGATGTCAATGTCACCCGTGCCTTCATAGAAGAGCTGGTGGAACGGCGGTTCCAGAAGCCATAACGGCAACTGGCAGGCGGCATACCGCGTTTGAAAATCGAAGCCTTTGTTCGCGGTGATACCGCCCATCGAGTCGGGAGCGAGGAGGGAGCCTGCGGGGGGCTTGGCTCTGGGTTTCCGGGGCTTAGGCATAGGATTTTTACTGTCCGAATTTCGAACCGAAGATCTGGCGCCACAGCTTTCGGCTCTCCGTTTCGTCGGTGTTATCCAGTGCCTTGCGGGCGGTGGCGGCGGCTGATTTCACTTGCAACATGAAATCTTTGAACTCCTTGAACTCCCAGTGCTTCGCCACATTCACCGACGCGTAAGCCGGATCAGAAATCACCGGCACGGTGTTGAGGTCGCGATATATGCCGTATGAACTCTCGACGCCCTCTAAAACGTTGACGACGGCGCGGGCATGGCACGAGGGAGAGCCGATGCTTCCATGAATCAGGCTTTCGAGGATGTAGGATTTCAGCTTGCAGGATTCGGTCGGCAGCCTGTCGCGCCAGTATTTCAGCAGTTTGACAATCTGCACGTAATACCCGCTGATCGCCTTGTTCTTATCGGTGGCGGTCTTGATCTGCCCTTTCGGGTGCGTAGGAACCCATGCCTGCGCTTTGCGATCCGGTATCCACAACGGACCGTCGTCGCCGTTCATCAGCGTGGCCGGCACGATATCGAGCCACACGCCCTTCGCAGCCTGCGCGCCCACAGACCGGCCCTGGCGCTTGGTTTCCTTGTAGTACTTCCCAAGAATGGATTCGGTCCAAGCGAGGACGACTTCCGGCTGGGTGATGGTGTGATCGATGTCGACTATGCAAATCACGTCGACGTCGTTTATGTCATTGATGGCCGTATGACGCGCGTAGGAGCCGGAGAGGAAGGTATCCTTGTGCGCGTCCTTGAACTCATCGTCCGAGCGCAGCCGCTCGCGCACCTTTTCGTGGGCCGCTTTGGCGTCGGCCACATCCGTGTCGCCGGGCTGGATAGATGACAGAAGGGCCTTGAAGTCTGCGGCAAGTTCCACGGCTAGCCTTCCTTTCCGGGCAGGGCCGGCACTTCTTCCAGCGATCCCAGATCGAGGCCGTAGTGTGCTGCCAGCGAACCCAGGAAGTTGCCGCACGCAGGGCAGTCGGGGTCTCGCTCAAAGTAGATTCCGTACCATCTGTGAATGGTCATTTCATCGCTGCTTTCGCTGAGCGGAGGCCAGCTTGCGTATTGCGTGCCCGGTTCGGGGCGATTGAGCCATAAATACCAGGGCGCGTCGAAATCCCGCTTCAGCATCGACAGCGAGCTTTCCTTGCCGGCCAGAAGATCGAGAAGAGCGAGCTTCGTGAGCATATTCGCGATCGGCAGCACGTCCAGGGACAGTCCAGGTTCAACCGCGACGGGACGGTCGGAGTAGGCGATCTCGTCGGCGTCGGCGCTCGTCGAAACCTCCTCGTCCGCAGCCGCCTCTGGCATGGCGGAGACGAAGCATTGCTGGCAAGGCGATTCGTCCGGGCGGACGCGAAGAACCTGGCCGCCATATGCACGGCGAAACGCGCCGCCGTAAATGGCGGGCTTTTTCTGTTCGATGCACATCTGGTTGATCAGGAGTTTGCTGGGGCGGTTATCGGTCCCGCAAATCACGACATCGGCTTGCGCGATCAATACGCGGATCTGCTCGCAACTCTCGTGGCTGACGGCGAGAGCATGAGCCGCGACCTGAGCGGCGGGATTCTTTTCATGGATCAGATCTTGGACCACGTTCACCTTGTAGCGGCCGACTTGCGAGATGCTGCCGGGATGGCGGACAACGTTGCCGACGCCGAGGCGGTCCCTGTCGACAAGGATGAAGCGGCCGACGCCGCACTTCGCCAGTTCGACGGCCGCATGCGCCCCGCCGGTGCCCACCCCGATCACGAGTACGCATTTATCCTGAAGAATGGCGGACTCGAGGATTCCTGAGCGCCGGGTGGCCAGTTCCGGCTGAACGTCTGCGAAATAAACCTCAGGCTTTTCTTCCGCGTTGTTCGTACCGCGCACGCAGACGGCCCTGTAGGTTTGGCCGTCGGGCGCGGCAAACGTGCCGGGCCGATCGGGAGAATCTGCTGTGGGCGTCAGAATGATGCGCAGATCCTGGCCTGCTGGCGGAGGCGTTTCGGCGAAAAGGATAAGGCTGCTCTCAATGTGCGGCGATGGCTGCACGCCCAGAACGCTATGCGTCATGGCATCACCGTCGTCCCAGGAGCTCAACGACGCAGGAATGCGTCCGTCCTGCTTAAGCAGCGCCCAGTTGTCCCGGAGCCATGCGCTTGACAACGTCACCACGGCGAACATGTCGGCATCGTCGGCTGTAATGTTGAGGGCGCGCGGCGCCTGAGCGCCTTCGGCCACGGCGACGATTGTGCGCTTCGTTTTGTCGTAGACCAGCTTGGTGCGGCCGGGCTTGCGTTCGGCGATCGACTTCATCGCTTCTCTGATCATTTGCTGTTGTTGTGGATCGCTCATGCTCTCTCCGCCATGGTGGAAACAAAATCGGCGATGGAACGCCCCGTCGTCAGGTGCTGCTCATAGGCTTCAATCCAGAGAAGCCCCTTCAAAAACACCTTTTGCAGCAATATGCCTGAATGCCAGCGCGTGTCCCGCCAGTGGCAAATCTGCGGCCAGCCGGCGAGGGGTGTGAGGGTATGCATCTGGTGTGACACGCCGAGCGACGACACAGGTTTCCTGTCGAACATCAGAAGTGGGTCGGGCGACGTTATATACATCTGGGGGCGCTGGTGTGGATATCCCGACGGGATCGGAATCCACAGCCTGTATTGATATCCAGAGTTCGCCGTCGCCAGGCCGCCGGCTGAATAAGAATCGTCGGCGGCATAGTGGTAAACGCCGAACTGGTCGAAACCCTCGCGCTGCAGGACTTGATGTTCCAGGGCGAGCCTCTGCCGCTGTTCAAGCGTCCATCCCATGACGAGATCCTTTCGTTTTTCGCGCCTTGCGGAATACATCGAGAATTCCGGGCACATCGGCTGCGATTAGGCCGGACGGGTGCTTTATCGGTTCGCTGGAACCGTCGCCTCGGTTCATATGATGAATTTCGAGCACCGGCATGGGCCAGGCAGATCCAAGCGCAAAAGCCAGATATTCGGGTTCTGTGAGCTGCGCCACGATGATGCAGCCAAAACCGGTCGCATGCTGCTCGACAGGGCTCGCACTTTCCTTTTCGAGCGCTTCGGCAAGGTGCGCCAGCGTTCGTTCTCGGGTTGCGGAGTCAACGTCGGTCACCGGCTCAATGACCGGCACAGTCGCGTCGGACCCGATTCGAATCCTTTGCAGGGAGAGCTTTTCCCATGCTTGCAGGTCCTGTTCGGGAAGTGCCCGGCGCGCGATCAACGCCTGCCGGACCGGACTTATCCCAGGTAGGACCCTGATCCGCATGGGAATGGGCTCGGGATTGTCGGCTGACAGATCGTAAAGCCATGGATGGATTCGAACGAGCGGCTCATCGCGCTTGTCGTCGATCGTGACGATGATTTCCGCCATGTTCGTAAATTGATTGCGGCCAGCAAGGGTGACGATCCTGCGCCGGTCGCCCCCGCTGGGCGCCGACAAGCCGAGGCGATGATGGGAATGCCAGTCGCCGAAGTAGCGAAGCGCCCAATCGTTGGCCATGGTTTCGCTCAGTTCGCGCAGGTAATCGACGTCGAGCCGGAAATGGGCGTGATCGCGTATTGCGTTCGGCCCCGCTTTGGACGCGAACAGAACGGTCGGCACGTCTTGCCATCGCCCGAAGAGGTCTCCGCCTGTCTCGATCGACCAGGCAAAAGTCTCCGCGGCGATGGCGCGCAACTCGGACTCCCACGTCACCAGGAAACCGAGTGGCAATTGAGGCTTGGAACGGCGGCTGATTAGCCGGCTTAAGCGCTGAATGATCATTTCGGACTCCGGGGATACGCGCAGGGAACGAAGGAGACTGGTGAGTTGTGGGCGCTGCTCGATCCACTCTCGCAAGTCGGGCGTGAGCCGGGCATCTGCGGCTGCAAGTTCTTCCGATGGTATTTCGAGGACTGAGGAGATCCGGTCTTTGAGCTCGGCGCTCGGTAGGCGGCGGCCCGCCTCAAGGTCAGCAACGTACGCAGGAGTCACGCCAATCTGGTCGCCGAGCTGCCGGAGCGACCATTTTCGGGCGAGCCGACGCCCTTTGATCAGATCTGCGAGTTCGGGCACACTTTTAGTCTCGTCTCTATATGCATACGATGTCAAGGCACCTGAAGACACTGCCTGCTCATGGATCAACATAAGTTGAGCGATTTCAGCCGGTATACGCGTCTCAATATCGACGAAACCCCGGGGACCACGGGGTTTTGATGAATTGTTTGACGTGAATGTGAGCAACTGCTATGATGTTGAACAAAACCCCCTTTTTTGAGGGGTTTTGTATTGGTTATCAAAATGGATTTTGGGATCAGATCGTTATCTTCGCAGGAAAGCCGGGTGGTCCTGTCCCTCACGGAACAGGGGCGCCGAGAGTTCGATCGTGCCGAGGTGATATCGATCCTCGGCGTGACTGCAAAAGCGGCGGATCATGTTATTCATTCCCTGCGGCAGAAAGGGTGGTTGGCACGGGCCAGCTGGGGCAAGTATCTGCTCATTCCGCCAGATCAGGGGCCCGAGGCGCTGGGCGACAGCAACCTTTTGGCGCTCGCAAGCCGCATCGCTGATCCTTATTACATCGGCTTTGGATCGGCGGCAAGCCACTACGGGTTGACGACACAGCATCGCAACGTCATCTGGCTCGTGACTCCGCAGCGACTGCGAGACAGGCGTGTTGGCGAGGCGGAGGTACGGATTGTCAATCCGGCACCCCGGAAATTCTTCGGATTTATGCCAGTCGACGCGCTCGGGTATCGCGTCATGATGTCAGACCGCGAGAAGACCGCGATTGACTGCATCGACCGTCCGGAGCTTTGTGGCGGGGAGGGAGAGGCGGCCTATATTTTCGCCTCGGCATGCCGTCGGTTGGATTGGGCGAAAGCGCTTGCCTACCTCGAGCAGATCGGCGCCAAAAGCTTGATGCAGCGCTTCGGCTGGCTGTCCGATCACGCAGACGCCGAGGTCCCCCCCAACGAACGGAAGCGCCTGCTGCTGATGACGCGACATGCGCGGCGTACGGATTTCGGTCCCGCGTCGGCGGTCACCAATCCGCTCGGCACTGACCACACTTGGCGAATCCACGTCAATGTTTCTCGCGAGGACCTTCAGGCCAGCGCCGGTCTAGCCCGACGGCGGAGCATCAAGGGGGGCGCCTGATGCTGGCCCAGCCGAAGGTACAGCGTTACGCGGTCGAATCCGGGCTGCGCGACATCATGATCGCCGAAAAAGAGGTCGTGCTCACCTACCTACTTCAGCTTTTGTCCGAGCGCGGCATCCTGGACCGGCTCGTTTTCAAGGGGGGCACCTGTCTTCGAAAGATGGTGATCGGCAGTCAGGGCCGCTTTTCGACAGATCTCGATTTCACCGGATTGGAGGAGCACGATCACGAAGAGGTGATCCTCGACATGATGGCCGCGTTCGAGCAGCCCTATCACGGCATCCAGTTCGCCATTCAGGACGACAGCTACTACGAAACCCAAGACGGACTGTCCTGGGGCGTGAACCCGATCTACGCACATGAGTGGAACGCTAGCGGAGAAAGCGAGGTGCGGTTGCAGATCAGCCTGCGCGAGACGCCCACGCTCACGCCCGAGCGGCGGGTTCAGTGTCCCCAGAGCTATTTCAAATTCCTGCCGTTCGCGCCGGCCGATCTCGGCTGCCTTGCGCTCGCGGAGATTCTCGCCGAGAAGATTCGCGCCTGCTATCAACGCAACAAGGCGCGCGACATTTACGATCTGGGCACTTTCGCGACACGGCCGCTGGACCAACCCTTACTCCGTCGTCTTGTGGTCCTCAAACTGTGGCAGGCGCGAGATACTTTCGACCCTGAACGGCTCTTGACCAAGTTTGAGGACGGACGCGCCTTCGACTGGGATGACCTGAATCAACTCACCCGGCGAACAGCCGCGGTTGACCGTGACAAGATCATTGCTGACTGCGTCCGCGGTTACCGTTTTCTACTAGAGCTCAGCGAGGACGAAAAACTGCTGGCGGCCGACCCGCATCAGCGGCAGCGCCCGCTTCACCAAAAACTGCGAGCGGAAATTGCCGCGCGAGGCGAAGAAGAGCAGAGGAATGTCGCATGCGACGGCAAATGACGGCAGGCGAGCTTGAGGATTTCTACCGGCGGATTGGCGCCGCCATCTGGCGTCTCCAGTATCTCGAAGACATCCTCGTGAATTTCCTGACGCTGAAACTCGTTCATGAGCGGCGCTGCGCCGGAGGCACGGTGGCCATGGCGGAGGCGCAAGCGCAGCTGGCGGAGAAACGCAAGCTCACGCTGGGTCCACTTATCGAATCGTGCGTCAGCAAGAAGATTATTTCTAGGGAACGCGTGCAGCGGTTCGAAGCGTTCAAAGCCGAAAGACACTGGCTCGTGCATCGGTCGATGATTGAAAACGGCGACGATCTTTACCTCGCCTCCACGCGAGATACCGTCTTTGCCCGTATCGCCGCCATTCAAGAAGAGGCGCGCGCGCTCGGCCACCTTCTGTTCCAGGATCTTCAAGCATGGATTACGAAGCACGGCGTTTCCATGGACAGGGTAATCCGGGATGCCGATCATGAGATGCGAGTGCTAGAGGGGCTCGATGAATAGGGCCGGAAGATCCGAAGAGTATAGAGGTCCGAGGCGCGCATGACCTTACGTCCTGGTGAAACGCCCGGCCGCGCCATCGCGGTGTTTCCGTTCCTGAAAACCAGCGAGCCGATCCGCCTGGGCAGCTTTACGTTCCGTTCGACCGACGATGTTTCCGGGCTTGATATGGATGACGCAACGCATGTCCGCGAGATTTCGGAGATGCTCTTCCTCCAGGATGAGCTTCGCATCCGTTCCGCGAGCTATGCCTTGCTGCCGGTCCTCGATCTCGATAATCGCGATTGTGCCGTGATGAAAGAACTGGAATGCCTTCAGGCCATGGTCGGGTACTGCTACAGCGCCCCGCATCCGACATTGGGAAAGCCGTTTTTTTATTTCGAACAGGCGAGCCTGGCGCTCTTCAGCCCTGAGCCGGTCCCGATCTTTCTGCTACGCCCCGAGCACCATGTGATGCCGGCCAGCCCCACCCCGCCTCTTACGCAGGACGAATGGCACCGGGTGATCGGATACCAGGGCCGCTACAACTTCCGGCATCCGTTTTGGGTGGCAAGAGGCTCGCGGCTCTATCCGCCTGTGCCACATATCGGCCTGAACATAAGCCAGGATCTCGCGTCCAACCTTGGGCAGGCCTTTACCGAAGCGCCGAAGCATTATTTGCTGCCGCAATTGCTCTTACGCGGCGCGAACGAGCCGACCGACCGCGTGCTGACAGCCATCCAATGGTACAACCGCGCGAACACCGCATCCGAAGAAGACGACGTGGCGATCATTCATCTCTCCGTCGCCTTGGAAACGCTGTTGGGCCTGCCCAGAGATGCAAAGACAGACCGCTTCGTCGACGCCGTCTCTCTCCTGCTCGGCCGCATCGAACGTCTCAATCTCTGGGCCGAACAGTTTTACGCCGCGCGCTCGGATGTCGCCCACGAGGGCAGGACAGAGCGGCTTCGCTTTATACCCGTCAAGGCTAAAGGTTCGGCTGACGGCCTGCGTTATCAGTCATTGCTCGCCTACGGCCGGCAGATCTTCCAACTCTGCGTCGGCGCGCTCATGTTCGGCGCGCATCTCGCCGAACATGCTGGGTTGCGCGCTAAGCTGGTGACAAACCAGGAGCGGTTCGAAGTCGTTTGCAAGACCCTCGATAACGACACGCTTGGGCCAGCCGACCGTTTCGCGGCAATCGAGGAAACCGTTGCGCTCATCGATGAATTTCGCTTTGTCGCAGAGGAGGGACTTCGTCTGGACACCATGGTCGGGGCTGTCCGGCGTGGGGCTAGGACGCTCCTTCTGTGTGAGGACTTGGCCGATCCGATCCTCAAGGAGCGCGTCGAAAGCATCGCCGCGGCGCCTCACACCGCTGACTGTTTCGAAGCGCTGACCGCAATCCAGGCCTTGCAAGATCTCAAGACCGTGCCGCTCGGCGAGCCGCGATCGCCACGATGGATCGTCCGGCGACTCGCAGATATCGTCTGGCAATACACCTTTTTCCAATACTATTCGCTGCGGGATCAGAAACAAAAGAAGTGATGTTGACGATGGTGGTGATGCTCACCCGTGATACTGGTGTTCGTCGTCGGATTAAGCGCGCTGAATTGAACTCCGTTCCCGTTAGAACTCGCGAACCTGTGACACGGTTCCAGGGTAGAGTCCGGTTCCCGAACCCGTAACGAATTGTGCGGAACAAGCGCTTCAGGCCACTTTCAGCCGATAGTCGTTTCAACCGTTTCGTCGGCGATCCAGGCGCATACGATACGGCAATGGCCTAATACGACCGTCGGCGCGTCAGGTGTAGGCAAGCGTGGTCTAGGCACTCGAAAACTTTCCTCATCGCGTATTTGAATTGTACGAAGTCAACCCAGTACTCGGCGTATCTCAGCGTGCCGGCATCGTCGTCAGCATAGCGGAACGCGGTCCCGCGAGGATCGAGCTTGTCGAGTTCGATGATCCATTGCCTGACGGGAGAGGCGATCTTCTGGCCGTGACGGTTTTCAACACGCTGAATGCATTTCTCCAGCCCGTGGATTGGGTCCTGAACGTCGCCGATGATTTTCAGGTACAGCTCAAGGGCGTGACGGTAAGCGAACAGGACCGGATAGCCCCACTCGCGAGGCTCTCCGCTTTTGAGCGACGAATCGAGCAGGGTGTCGGCACTTTGCCTGTAGCTGCGGACGAGCTCCAGGAACTGGTCCACGCCCCCGCCAATGAGGAAAATGCCGTGTCGCCACGTCTCGTCAAGATCGTCGGGCGGTTCCTGCAGGAGCGGCGTGTGCAAATAGAGCATTTCGACATGCTGCTCGTTATCGTAGTGATCATGGCAGTTCAATCCGGCTTCGATATTCTCGAAGTCGGGACTGTCTTCCCAGTGCATGCAGACGTGCATAAGGGCCAGTACATCTGAATCTGTGAACGCGCGAGGGCGGCCTTTCGGCGGATTGGCTTGGCTGCTGAGATGTTCCTTGAAGCGCCAGGCCCAAGCCTTTACCTGCTGCGCGTCCACGCCCAATACACGGGCGGTCTGGGAGACGGTTCGGTTCATTGGGCGTAATCCTCGTCGTCGGTTTTCAGGCGCCCTTTGCACAACTCGATAAACGTCGGCATGAGGTCGGCGATGCGATTGTAGCTCCGCTCTAGGAACATCAGCGCCACACTGGAGGTTGACAACCCCAACGTGCTTCGGGCTTCGGGCTTCGACGCGGAGCATCGACCTCCTTGCTCAGCGTTTTTCAGCACAAGGTCGGAGTCTCAATGGGCTTTTCTCCAAGTGGGTCTTACGCCATTCCCTCGCACCGGAGTGGCGTGTTCGTTAAGGACCGGCCCACACGATGTGGCCGTGAGATGCATTAAAGTACAATGTGGCGATCAAAACGGCAGAGTGGCAGCGTCTTGAAGCCCGTAGACTCGTCTTCACAAAGCAAACACTATGGACGCTTTCGAAATTCGGCGGCAGTTGATCAGCGACTACTCGACTTATGTTCGCAGCTTCATAAACATTCGCGACCCTCAGGTCGACCGCCGAGTCCAGGAAGAACTGGATTCGGGGCTGCTATGGCCAGATCCGTTGATCCAACTGAATCCGGCCTTCGAGCCGGGAGATTCGATCGACGGATTGGTGGGAGAAGGCATCCTTCATGAAGCGTGTGGCACGATTTTTCGCAAGGACAAGGAGCCCGGAAGCAACAATTCTGGCCGGCCACTTCAACTGTACCGCCACCAATCCGATGCGATTCGCAGGGCAGTTCAAGGACACAACTACGTCCTGACCAC